>Ga0209292_1000622_pt1 | contig 45578 bp, 34 predicted proteins | sample GOMGulsemesocosm_2_FD_184634 | JGI IMG/M metagenome (GOLD analysis project Ga0209292, IMG submission 184634) | Methane-oxidizing microbial communities from mesocosms in the Gulf of Mexico - GOM9C Gulf of Mexico (SPAdes) (version 2) | ecosystem: Environmental > Aquatic > Marine > Cold seeps...
AAGGTTATAAAGCAGCATTATTAGCTACAGGGGTTGATCTTATCGCTGTGTCAGGTGATAGCAAAATGCAACTTGAAAGTCATTTGACACAATTAGAGGTGAGCTATCCACTTGCCTATGGCCTAACTGTTGAGCAAATGCAAAAACTGGGACTTTATATTTCTGATCCACGCTCTGAGCAAGAAACCGATCATGCTTTTGCAGAGCCGGGAATATTTGTTGTTAACTCAGATGGGAAGATTCAAGTGCTTGATATTTCAAATAACCCTTTTGTTAGACCTGAGTTACAAGCGTTAGTTAACGGTTTAGGCTGGATAAGAAGCCCAGATAATAATTACCCCGTTCGTGGTATGCACAAATAGAGGCTGTGATGAAATATATTAACGTTTTTAAACAAGTACTAGCAGTTATAGTAATACTCACTTGCAGCCCTTTGTTAGCACAAGAAATACCAGTCCCCGCTGCTTATGTAGCATCGCCTGATATTTATCAGGTATTACTTGAAAACGATGAAGTGTTAGTGCTGAAAATGGTGCTACAACCTGGTCAGGGTGATAACTGGCATAAGCACAATGCAGAAACAGTATATTTTCAACGGGGCGGTAGTGTTCTCATTAAGTCTGATGACAATAAGGCCACCGCGCTAGACATTCCAGATGGCTTTGTTATGTGGCATGAGCAATGGCAGCACCAAGTAACCAACACAGGTAAAACTCCGATAACGGCCATCATTGTTGAGAAGAAGGTTGTTAAAAAAGACACAAAGTAATGAATAAGGTATTGATTGTATTTACTAAAGGTAGGGAGAAATAATGATTAATAGTTTGTATCAAACAAAAGGGCGTCATGCGACTTGGCTAGAGTTATTTTTCGACTTAGTTTTTGTTGCGGTTATTGGTGTTGTTACTCACGATTTAGCCCATACCCATGATGGTCATATAGGTGTAGAGCAATTGATACGCTTTCCTCTGGTATTTATACCTGTCTGGTGGATATGGATGACACACACTTTATACGCCAATCGCTTTGATAAAGATAATAGAGAGCACCGTTTATTTAGTTTAGCGGTAATGGCAATCATGGTTGTTTGGTCAACCTTCGTCGAATCAAGTTTAAGTGATGGTTTTCTTTATTTTACGCTTTTATATGCTGTTGTACGGTTTATGTTTGCGTTACTTTATTGGAATGCTCATAAAGCTAATAAAGTTGAACTTCACTTTGCTAAAGGTTTAAGTATTGCTATTTTAATCGGTGCTTCAGTGAGTTTGCTGTCGATATTTCTAGAAGGGATTGCTAAATTTTTTGTGTTTTATCTGAGCATAGTAATTGATGTGTTATTACAATTTCGTCTTCGAGATAAACTGCATAATAAACCTATTGATCGTGTTCATTTTGTTGAACGGATAGGCTTATTAGCCATTATTATTTTGGGAGAGTCTGTTATTGCTATGGTGGCATCTTTGTCACACGAACATTGGAACGCTTTTGATATTGCATCAGCCGTCACTGGTTTTTTGTTAATAGGTATGATTTGGTGGATATATTTTGATAGTTTTCCAATACTAGAGCGAGCAAAAAGGCTGACAACGGGTAATGTACTTATTTACACACATTTACTGCTATGTATGGGATTACTGATCTTAGCCAATATGATTCGCCACACAATACTTGGGGACATAGACCAAGTGACGTTTGGCTTGTTATCCATTACCGGATTAGTATTTTTCTATTTAGGAAAACAGATCCCTTATTGGTATGCATTTCCACCTTGGCGAAGGGCTATTCTATCCAATACCTTTATTTGCGTGAGCATTACAGTAGCGAGTAGCTTTTTACCTAGAATTGAATACTCGTTAATAGGTATGACAATTGGCATGTTAGTTTACGTATACCTTACATTTAAACGTATTATCTCGGTGAATGTTGACCAATACTTAGTTGAAGAGCATTAAAGTTAGACGTAACAAAGACTCTTGATTGATAGGGGTATAATGCGGGGTATCCCATTTTGTGGTTTTTATTTTTTAATTAATTATCAGTTGGTTATGTTAAGAATGGGCGGCATGATGTAAGTAGAGTTTAAGCTCTATTTTCGTAATCCGAACCCAGTAGTCTTAAAAAGCCCGAGCAGTAATGTTGGGGCTTTTCTGTTAATTTAGCTGCATACCTATTTTTCGGAGCGAAATAACTTAATCATTAATTATGCTTTTAGATAGCGGGACTCAGGAGTATATTTTTCTTGAGAAACTGTTGCACTTTAGGAGTGGGGTCTTTTTGCATTCGTCCACCGATATGATCGAATAAGGCTTTTTCTAGCAAGTAATACCAAGCTTCGACGGCATGCTTTTGCTGATATATATGACCTTCATTTGGTGCAGATAAAAAGGTTACTTTTTTACCCATTGACTCTAACCTTAGTGCGTAGTCTCGAACATTTAGAATAGAGACTTTTCTGTCTTTTTCGCCAGCAATAATATAAAGCGGCTTAGTTATTTTTTCAGCGTGAAAACTCGGAGATTTGTCATCAGAGCGTTTAACGTCTGCCGGGGAATTTACATCAACCATCTGATAAGCCAGCCTTTTGAGCGTTTCAGCTTTTCGATGACCTTTCAAATCTCTACTAAGATAATGTACTGTTTTCGATAATGCAGTTCCCGGAGAAACGGCAATACCAACTTGAAACAAATCAGGAGTAAAAGTTAATGCAGCTAAAGTTGAAAAACCTCCGAACGAACCGCCGTTGATCGCTAACCGGCTACGGTCACCAATACCACGAGATAATACATATTCTAAACCATCGATGATATCCTGCTGTACTCGCCCATCACCAAAGTCGCGGTTAGCAGCATGCATATAATGCCGACCGAACCCTTTTGAGCCTCTAAAATTAGGTTCAAACACTGCATGCCCTCGATTAGCTAGAAACTGAGCTATACGTGTATCACCACCTGTTCTTCGGCTAAAAGGACCACCATGTGGCACAACCACCAAGGGTAATTTTTCCGGTTTTAAACCGCGAGGCAAGGTGACATAGCCTTGCAACATCATGCCATCACTGGCTTTATATTGAATAGCTATCCGTAGCGCCAAGTCATCGTCGTTTAGTTGATTATTATGCTTGTTAATTCGAGTGAAAATATTTTCAAGTGGTTGGGTCAATTTTGATGAAATTGTATTGTATAAATAAAGTCGACTTTGTGCTTTATTGGGGTTGTGATCGCTTATCAACCAATATTTGGCGTTAAGTTCTGGCTGAATTTTTATAATCGGTGATTTTAGCGTTTGTGTGATTTTTCTTATATGATGGCTGACTTCTTTTGTTAGACCGTAATTTTCAAAATAATCAGTCTCATAAGAGGTCATTATAGGTAGATCAGAGTGCGTATCGAAGGTGACCGTGCCAATATCGAAGCGATTTTCAGGATCCTGATGAAGGGTCGTTACTTTAGGCGTATCAAGGTTGAGGTCAAGTGAGATCAATTGACTTAAATCACTTTTACCTCGCCCTTTGACAAAGAGTGTATTTGTTTTTGCTTGGTAGTTTAATAAACGACAATAATCGGTAAAGTGACATTGATACACTTCATGCAGCCTATTATCTCTTAACTCATAGATTTTAAATACATTGTTTTCTTTTTTACTTATAAATTTAAGAAAGCCACCAGCTGGTGCAAGAAAGTTAACTATTTCATCATTTTGATATAACGACTCTTTATTACCCTTATGATCAACTCGATAAAGTACATATTCCTTGGCGTTGCCTGAGGAACTTTGCTCTTTTATCCAAACATAAAAGTGATGAGGGCTACCTTTATCAAGCCCATAAAAGTATTGCTCCTTCTCTTTATCAAGTTTAAGAATAATTTCAGGGTTGTCAGTTGGTGATACGCCGAGTACCCCCATACCAGCCTTTAAGTGCAAAAAAACACGTTGGCTGTCAGAAGCCCAGTAAAATCCACGGATCATAGCTGATGTAAAACGTTTACTTTTTACCCCCGTGTCGTTATTTAGCATCCATAATTCTTTTTTATTATCTTGCTCAATAATGAAAAAAAGATGTTGACCATCAGGGGATAACTTTACGCTGCTAATGGTGCTACGGTTAAAAAGTAACTCTGCTCGTGAAAATAAACGACTGGGTGATAGCGTTTGGCTCTTGATCATCGCTTCACCTAAATCATCTGTTCGACCTTTAGTACTTAATGTTAACAACAATATAGTGAATGTAATTGTCAGTGCTTTTGTATAATTTAACGAGCTTAGCAATTTCATATTTTTCACCCTTCGGACTCTTAATTACTTATTTGAAGATGAAATAACTTCAGGTTTACGTGGTAAAGATTTTTTAGGATTGTCATAAAAAATATGCCCTCTTACCTTATTTACAAAGAAAAAACTGAGTAATGCTGGAATACCTATTAAGCCCGCCATAATTACCCAAAGTATTGTTATTTTCTTGTTTAGTCGAATAAGGCGAGATACCCATAAAACAATACCTACCGAGAGTAGCTGTAAAAGCAATGCGCTAATGTTGATAGATATCGGCATATCGCCAGAAAGTACTATCGCTATCGGGTGCTTATTATCTGGATAAGCTGCTAATTCATGGTTAATTGTTGCATCCAACGTATAAAGTAGCGGCGACATCAAATACTCAAAGTGACGAATAAGGATAGGGGAGTTTTGCTTTTCAAAACGTTTGCTGTAAATAGGCTGCACCTTATCACCTTGCTTGGCGTAAAAAATTTCAGCACCCGGTTTATCGAATCCATGATAATTTTGGCCGAAATATACCAAGAGAAAACCATCAACCATAGCGTAAGTATCAACATTGGCTATTTTACTGAGCTCACGTGGGTGTGGGAGTGAATAAGTAGGTAACATTGCTTCTGTTTCTTCATAAAAATCAGTAGGATCAAACAAATATATTTGTTTATTACTGACTAGAGCTACGTACCCTTGGGTAAATTGTGGACGTCCGATCATTTGTTCACCTTCGGGCATGCTAGCTTTTATCGGTAGTGCTTTTGTTTCAAAATCGACAAAGTAAATGGTTTTTTCCGTCGTGATAAATCGATCCTTAAGCAAGAACGGAATACTAGTGAAATGATCATCTGCCTTAGCTGAGTGGATATCCTCTAGAAAGCCTTTACTTCCTAGCCAACCAACCACTTTGCCTGTTTTTTTATTAACGCCTTGCAGTAACATTTCGTCGTGTGAAAATACCCAAAGGTTGTTGTTTTCTTTATCATCTAATGAAAAGTTTTTATCTCGAAAAGGGTACTGTCCTTTTTTATTAAAACGACGAGTATGAATATTGATTGCATCAGGTGTTGCTAATTCAGTCTGGCGCGCAAGCCAGTTTTTGGTGGCTATATTGCTGCCTTTAAGCAGCTCATGTACTCTTTTTTCGACAGGAAGGTCTCTCCAGTAATCAAGAGTACCCTCTACAAGGAGATCGCTTGGGTGGTTGGATAACATTAGTTTGGGCAGATGATAAAAAACTTGAGTGGATAAAACGAGTAAAAACACAATCATCATTTGCATTGGTATTAGCAACAATAACATTGATAAACGAGATTCTAGAGGTTGGGAAAAGTCTGGTTTGAAAGAGGCAATGTTAAGATGTATAAGATAAATAATAATTAACAGTGTCACACCGCTTTGTAGCAAAATGTACTCAGACATACTTTGAAAAATTATGAATAGACCTATGCCTGTTAGTATGGCGGCACGGCTGGCGTTCAAGGCCACAAAGTTGCCCATTAGATAAAAAACCACTCCGATAGCAGCAAATAATAGAGCGAAAAAATAGTGGCGCATATCGATAATGGTATCGGTAAAATAGTCAAAACCAATGACAGTGACTAACCAAGGAATAGGCACTGCGATTAAAACATTCATAATGCCTGCTGTTGCCAGCGCTAGATAAATCTTGCTTGTTTTCAGTGGTCGTTGTAGTAAAAATGTCCAGTGGCTTTTACGTTTATGAAGCGTCATTTGAATAAAGCCAAAAGTGAAACAGATAATTATAATAATCAATGTTACTTCATGATTTAGCTGTTCTAACACCGGGCCTAGTTTTGAAAAATAGAACAGTACAAATAATTGTAAAATCAACCCAAAAATAGCCCAGTGTCGATAGCGAATAAACTCGGCTTTAAATAATGCTAACATAAGACTTGTTCCAATTGATTTGTTGGTTTCTTGTGATTAGTAGTTAAAAAAGCATTAACCGCCTTTTCAAAGCTGACCGGCAGTTGAGTAATATTTTTAGCACCACACGCGTGTAAATATTTTGAGAATTTCATGCCTTGATCTACTATAAGTAAATGCTGTTGGCCTTCGATGATTCGACGCGAAAGAAGACCCGGTATTTGATTATCTTTACCATGAAGAGCATCACAATCTGCAACCCAGTAATGTATTCTTGCGCAAAAATCATCGGGGGATGAGTGATTCGTTAAGCGGCCTTTTTCCATAATGATCAGGTCTTCTGCAATACGCTCTACTTCTTCCATTTGATGTGAACAAAAGATAGTTGTCATTTCATTGTTAATTTCAGCAAACATTAATGCTTCTAAAAAAGACTGACGAGCAACAACGTCTAAGCCTAAAGTGGGCTCATCTAAAATAAGTAGACTTGGACGTTGGGCTAGAGCCATAGATAAGTTGAATCCGGCTCGTTCACCTCGAGAGAGTGCAGATATTTTTTGCTTGGGATCAACGTCAAAATAGGCGACTACTTGATTATAAATGTTGTGATTCCAATTAGGATAAAAGCTTTGCTGTAAACTTTTGACCGACTCGACTTTCATCCAATCAGGCAAGGTATGTTCTTCGTTAACATAGCCTACTTTGCCACGAAGCTTTGCAGAGAGAGAGTGGCTTTGCTCTCCTAATAATGAGCAATAACCACTTGTAGGTGTTTCTATGCCTAATAACAGGCGAAATAATGTTGATTTACCAGCACCGTTGCTACCAACAATGGCATGAATTCCACCTTTAGCTATGGATAGCGAAAAATCATTTAATGCACTTTTATTTCCAAACCTTTTGGTTAAATTTTCTGTTTTTATACAAAATTCACTCATCGTTCACTCCTAGGCTAGTTTAAGTTTTTTGAGCCTTTTAAGACTATCCTTCAACTCACCAATCATTATTTCATCTGAGTAATTGAGAGAGATTGTTTCATTAATAAAATTGTCGATTGCTTTATCTAGTTTTTCTTTTTGTTCTGCTTCATTGAACTGTGGTTGCTTTGTGGCAACAAATAATCCAAGACCCGGTTTTGATTCAATAAGGCACTCAGTACTGAGTTCGTTATATGCTTTAGCGACAGTATTTGGGTTAATCATTAGTTGCATGGCGAGACCACGGTAACTGGGTAACTTACTACCAGCAGACAGTCTGCCGGTACCAATTTCTAAACGGATACCATCAATAATTTGTTTGAAGATTGGCCGACTATCACCTGTAACGATTTCGATTTTTAATACTGATGATTTAATCATTGTGAATACTCTATTAATTACATGTTTAGCGCACTATTTGGTGCACCACTTGTTGTGGTGCACTGTTTATGGTAGTACACCTTGGTGTGGTTGTAAATACCTAAGCTGTCGATATAGCTTTAATGGCGTCTTAAATTTTTCGTAACTGAAGTGTATTGAGATCTAGATACCCTATTGATAACAGCTTCACTCCTTGATAATTCTTACCTGGCCAACACGCAGTTTTTTATTCTAGGCAGATATTATTAATTTCCAATTTAAAATGATTAACATAATTGTTTAGTCTACAGAGGGTATAAAGAGAAGGGGGGGAAATTAATCCCATCTATAATTTATGTTCGTCTAAATTGTTAATTTTATCGCTGTATTATTATTTGTTTATCAGGTTAGTTGTTAAAATAGAAAAGCTCACTTCGGTGAGCTTTTTGATTTATGGGGGAAACTTCAACAAAGCTATTGTTCGCTGGGCTGGTGAGGATAAGCCTTCTTATCGGTGTGGTAATGATAGTCCTTTTAGTCTTGATAAACCTACAATTATGATGTTCAGAACATGTGCGTATTTCAAACGAATATTGTGCAATATGTCATGCCTTCTAGCAAATTTCGTTACTTAATAAATTAACTTAGGCATGCGAAAAGATGTTTGTTTTAACCTTTGGGTAGAAACAGTTCTTCAATACGCTGCCCAAAAATATCTGCGATGGAAAAAGCAAGATTTAACGAAGGATCGTGCTTGCCCGTTTCTATTGCGTTTACTGCCTGACGCGACACACCTAACTTTTCGGCGAGCTCAGCTTGCGACCAGCCATTTTCTGCGCGAAGCACCCGTAACCTATTCTTCATGGTTATCGCCTCTTAGCTGAATAAACTGTGCTATACCGAAGATCACTGCGATTGCTGGCAGCATAAAGGCAGGGCTAAATGTTGGCACTGCCACCATTTCCGCAAGCAAGCCATAAGCCATGGCAACACAACCAACAACACCTACAGCCCAAAGTAAACTTTCCCCCATCACGCTCTGGATATATTCATCCAATGACCGGTAATGACTGATGACTAACCGCAGCAGAAATATCATTGGCACGACAGGTGACATTGCAAGAAATCCTTTGCTGATTATAGACAAGTTATTGGTTTCATTCATCACCACTGAGCCTGCTAAAACGGCCATAAACATTGCTATATGCAGCATAAACTGAACTTGGAATTTCTTTTCTTTTCGTTTTAATTCACTACTCATTTTAATCTCCAATTTTTCATCTGTTATCGTAAGTCAGTTACTTGAGTTATGTCATAAGTACATGACAAAATGTAAGGTAAACTTTACCTTTCTTATTTTGGCGTGTCAAGTATACGTGACATAAAGACATGTCTAGCTTACATTGCCTACGTATAATACTATTTTCGCTTGTTCAGGGGGGTTATGAGCATTACTTCAGCTTGTTTAACTAAACCAAGAGTTATTCACTAGATGACAGCACTCAATTTTTGATGAATATGGGTTGTAGTAAGCTATAAGAGCGAACTCAATTTTTCTTGATAAGCGTCAATAATAGCTTGTACATTAGCGTTATTGCTTAATTGTAATCGTTGATAATGCTTAAGTAATTTAGTTAAATACTGCTTTTTAACGATTGTTTGCTCAGTTGAGCTAGTTTGCCAAATTTTATCACCAACGGGGCTTATTTTAGTGCCTTCGTCTGCGTTAGATGAAACCAGTAATATTTCATAAAACCGTTGGTTTTCTTCAATCAACACCTCGTTTTTTAAACTAAAATCGAGTTCAATAAGTTTTTGTCTCAAGGTAAATTGATGATGCACGGGACATAATAAAAAGTCGATCCCTATTGCTGGATTGTTGTGAAAAATTCCTTCAATGAGCTGTATCATTAGATCTCCGCCAATACCGGCGATTATTACTAAATGTTTGTCTTGGTGCTGATGTTGATATTGCTCTAGTGGTAGCTTCTTTACATCAATGCAATGTGTAGTCCAAACGCTTGCTGAGTTTGAAAAAAATTGCTGTAGTTTACTCTCAAGACTATGCATAAGCTCAGCAACAATATCGACGAAGTGAATATTTGGCGCCGCTTGGCGAGACATTAAACTCATACCGAGTAAACCATGATCACAACAGCAATCCCAAATGTGTTGATAGGACGTTGATGTCATTTTATCAAGTTGCTGTAATCTTTTGCTTAGTTTCAAGGAGAAATTCCATATACAAACGGTGGAACTGTGCATTGTAATGGCTTTCTGCGATATAGAGAAACCTAACTTTTATATAAGGGACATTTTAAATCAGTAGGATAAATATTGACGATATATTTAGTGACCGTAAACTTATTATTGTTAGTAATTTTTTGGGAAAAAGTTCTAAATTTTTATTAACTATATCGCTTGTTTAACTAAATGAATCGATTTTGTATCAACTAATAAACCGTTTAGCTTATTTTTAATGCTTTGATGTTGGTTGTCACTAGGATTTAATGCTTGTGTTAATCGCTGTTTTACATCAACAAGATGGATAGGAGCGATATTACTCAAAGGTAATTTTGTCGCAGGCATAACACTGGTAAGTCGTTGTTCATTGTTTGTATTGACAGCATTGACAGTATTGCTTGTGACTTTAACGGTTTTTATATCTTTTTTGATATCTTTTGTAGTTACGTGTACATGGGTCATGTTCGTATCAGCAATGATTTCAAGTGCATTGCTAAAGTTATCCCGCACTAAAATAGCTTCAGTTAAACATAAAGTATTTATAACATGCGTTAAAAGTTTTTCGTTAGTCACTAATTCGCTTAGTGTACTATCTGTAAGATCATCAGTGCTCAAATCTGAGGTATTATGCCCTAATAATGCACCATGATTTTTTCTATTAGACAGTAACTCTTGGGCATCAACATTCAATGATGAAATAAGGTTGGTGATGTTATCTGTTGCTACTTTTAGTTCAGCAGCGGATAACCCTTGTAAGCTAGTTAAAACATTTTTTTGGTCTGATAACTGATTAAACATGATTTATTTCTCATCCTTGTAGGTAATAACGCTATCTTAGAGGTCTAAGGTTACATTTATATTAATTACTTCAATAATTAATACTTGAGGAGAAAATAATTAGCTGAGCATTATTTTCTCCTGAAAGTAGCTAAGTACCAGACAAAATGTTTACCGCCTCAAAACGTCTAAAGCAACCAAACTTCTACACGTCGATTCCGTTTTCTGCCTGCTTCCGTATCATTATTCGCAATAGGCAGTGACTCACCCATTGCTTCAACGGCGAGTACCGGAATACCACGAGCCGTTAGTGCTTGTTCAACTGATTTTGCACGTCTAAAGGATAAGTCTTTATTTTTCAATTTTGCGCCAATGCTATCGGAGAATCCCATTAAAACTAATCGACGGCCGTTATGCTCTTCCATAAAAGTGACAAGACGCTGTAAATCACGTTTTCCCTTGTTATCAAGATCTTTGGTAGCGTAGTCAAAACGAAAGTTAAGTGATAAGCGCTTGGCATTTTTAGTGTATTGATTATATTCTTCAGGCGCATTTTCTAACGGATAAGCTTGCTCTAGTTTAATGTTTTGGGAAATCAATCCTGTCTCTGAAACTATCTTTTGTCCTTGCTGTGAAATGGCGAACTGAGCAAAGTTTTTTACCATATCAGATGCTGAAGTAGGCGTATAAAAATATAAACGTCTCGATAGGGCGTAATCTTCAGTACCAATAGTAAAGCGTGTTGGGAAAATTGCCGTTGTTTCTTTTGCTGCTGAAATGGCGAGCGCTTTGTTATGCATAACATAATTTAGACCAATAAAACCAATCGCTGCCTCATTCTGTGAGACTAAATTTGATAATGTTGAACTCGACTCTAATCGTTTCGCTTGTTTCGCAAGTTTCTTACTGTGTTTTTTTAGTACTAGGTTTTTAAATGTATCCCAAGTGCCTGAGTGTCCATCTCTTGCATATAGCTTGATCGGCAGTGAAGGACCCCCGACTTGTGACCAATTAGTGATGTCACCAGCAAATATTTCTGCTAAAGCATTACTAGAAATTTGTTTGATGGGATTGTTTTGATTCACAATAACGGCCAAACCATCTAAACCAATAATATGCTCGTTACCCACTTTATTTAGATCACCTAAATCTTGTTGCAATTGTTTTACTTCGTTGAGTTTAATACGTCTTGATGCCATGCCGATATCGGCTTTATTTGCTTTTAAATCACTAAAAGCAGTACTCGAGCCGTGGGCATGTAACTCTATGGCGTATTCTTGGTTATTCGTTTGGTAGGTAAGTCTTCGTTCAAGTGGGTTGCTTCCGACTAACCAAGTAAATTCATTAATACCTTGTTGCTGTAAAAAACCTTCGAGTAACTTAGGTGCTAATTTTTCACCTATGGTATTAGAGCCATGTAAACGAAAGGCAAGTTTAGGCGATGAAACTGCTATTTTATTTAGTAACACGGCTGACGTTTTATTGTTTGTAGCGCTTATATTGTCTTCAGGTTTTATTGTCGCTAGCGTTTTAAGTGCATTTGTTTTCCCGGTGTTTTCTGGAGCTATATTTACTTGCGATATGTTTGCTGCAGCGCTAAGTTGCTCCGTATTAAATACACCCAAAAAAGCGAATAAAGCAGAAATCATCAATATTACTGAGATGGAGGTTATGGCGACTTTACTGCGCTTCTTTTTATCCTGTTTAGGTACAGTTATATTTTCTATTGGATTAAGCCAGTTAATAACCTCGTTAATCTCTTTGTGACCTAGTTGGAATAACTCACTGAGTACTAGTTGGCGGTAGTGCTCTTCTGCCAGCATTTTTTCTATAGAAATTTCAATGTCAAATTCGCTTTGTGCTACATGACTTAATTTATTTAATGCTGCTACTAAAGCGGTGTTTTCTAATCGCCATTCACCAGAGAAAATCGTTTTCATATTATGCGCTTTCCGTAAATTGATATATTACCCATAGTTTAGTAATGAAGCGTTGCAGTTTTATGACTGTTTACTGTTTTAATAAAAATAGCCAGCAAGTGGATGTTATGCTGATTAGACAAGGTTTATCGGTCGATGGTAGAAGTAAATAAATGTTGTTACCACTAGTATGCAAAACGCACTCTGCAACATGTGTTTTGATTGGTAAAAGGTTGGGCAAATTACCTGTAACAAGTGAATAAGGATTTAGACTAAAGATGTAGAGGGAGTTGACTTTGATTTTTTGGTAGGTGGTTGCATAATTGTACGTAAATATTACACATTATTGCAGAATTTAATTTATTGTAATTATATACTTATGCTAAGCATTAGGTCAGTATTTAGTGTAATTTGGATAAATACAGTATTCTAGGATTGAACCATGAAAAAATATATTAGTTTAGCCATCGCTCTCGTGACAAGTTTTTTGGTTGTTAGTTGTGTACAAGTACCACAAGAGCAAAACAATACCAGAAGTAAATTAGCCATTTCTAGTGTAAGAGATATTCCTATTTCTTATAGTCCAAATAGTCAATTTTCCTTAGCGCCAAAATATGTAAAGGAAACATCTTTAAAACCAGAGCAAACACAGAAAATATATAAATCATACGCGAATGCTATTGTTAAAAATTTAGAAAACAATGGTTTTAAGAGTAATAATGATAGCTCAATTCCTGATTTTTATGTAGGTTTTGGCGTTGCTTTAGCTAACGACTTATCGGATCAAACTATAAGTGAAAAACTTGGCGTGACACCAGGTTTACCTAACAGTGAGGGCTTAGAAAAAGGCAGCTTGCTGATTTATATTGAAGATGCTAAAACGGGTAAAAAAGTGTGGCGTGGTGCTGCACAAGGTTTTGTTCAAGAAGAACTAAATACTGAACAACGTCAGCAACGTATTGATGATATTGTTACTAATATGATGAAGCAGTTTTACGCTACAAACTAGTACACAAGTGTTACATTTCACTACAATAACAGCTTACTTTTTCTGCTTTAATGAAAAGGTAACTAAATAGAGGAGAGATAAATGATGAAAAAATTAATTTCTATAGTAACAATTTTATTTTCAAGCGTTCTATTAATACCCAACGCGATGGCTGCAAGTAGTGAAGTCACATGGACTGACTATAAAAGTTACCGTGATATTCATGAAGGCAATGAAAACCGAAAAAGTTTCAGAGAGCGAACTTTTCATAATTTTGAAAAACACTTTGCTCAATTAGCAGCAACGTTGCCTGAAAAACAAACCTTGAAAATAGAAGTCACAGATGTTGATTTAGCCGGTGATACTAATGCTGGCGGTATCAACCGTATGCGTGTTGTTAAAGATATTTACTTTCCACGCCTAAACTTCTCTTATCAATTACTTGATGAAAATAGCAAGGTAATTAAGTCTGAAGAAGTTGTCCTTAAAGATATGAACTTTATGTCAGGTAGTAATTTAAGATATCGCAATACCGCATTGGGTTATGAGAAAAGAATGCTTGATAAATGGTTTAAAGAGACTTTTAGTGAGCTAATTATTAAAAAGAAATAAGACCTGTAGTTTTATTGCAATGAAAAGTCGCTTCGGCGACTTTTTTTGTGGCTGTAGTTTATCGAGCATGCAGCACAAAAATTAAGCTTGCTAATGTTTTTGGGCTTTTCTATAAAGGGTTGACTTGCTATTATCATTTATTCTTAATACTTCATAATAAATTAAAGTTAGCAAGGAATAAGCTGCAATGAAATCCGCTCGCATTACTTCTTTTCATCACCTTATCATTATTATTTCTTTTGTCTTTAGCTTGATAAGCTTCTCAGTACTAGGTTCGTCAACAACCAAGGGGGATAATGAAGATTTATCGATTAAGGAAATTTTAGAGCAACAAGAAAAATCTCAGCAAAGCTTGCAAGATACAACAAGCAATGATGATAGATCGATACCCAACGATGATTTTGAACGAGGCCAACCAAGAATTGCTATGGCAGGTTATTTACATGCTTTGCGTGAAGGAAATTTTTTATTAGCGAGTGAATATTTAGATTATCGTAACCTTTCAGAAAAAACCTTAAGTGTTGGAAAAGAGGAGCTTGCCAGACAATTGGGTGTAGTTTTTAATAGAACACTATGGGTTGACCTTAATAGTATTAGTGATCAGCCTTTAGGTAATCTAGCTGACGGATTACCTTCATATCGTGAACTTATTGGTAGCGTCAGTTATCAACAAAATGATATTAAGCTTTATTTACAACGCATTCCTCGAGCACAAGATAAAGTTAAAATTTGGAAAGTATCCAATGCCACAGTAGAAAAAATTCCACGCTTGTTTAAAGCCTATTCATATACACCTTTAGGGGAATGGTTAGCCTTAAAGTTACCGTCAGTCGATTTATTTGGCGTGATGTTATGGCAATGGGTTTATTTCCTTTCGATGCTTTGTTTATATTACTTATTGGCACTTGTCGTTACTTGGTTTATCGCTAAAGTTATTAAGCGCTTTCACGCCAATATTTCCAATGATATTTTGCAGTTCATTAAAGGGCCTGTTGCTTTGTTGCTGGCGCTTCTATTTGCTCGTAATTTTAAAGAAGAAGCCAATGTGACGCTTGCTTTACAAGCCGTAGCAGAAGGTGCCACGTTACTGACTATTGCTTGGTGTTGGACATTCTTCCGTTTGATTGACTTATTTAAACGTTATTTGGCACAGCGTTTTGTTACGCAAGACAAACCATTAGCTGTTTATTTATTAAGACCTGCGGGTACTGTTATTAAGTTGCTTATTGTACTTATAGCCGCTTTGCATTGGTTGGAAAATCTAGGTTTCAATGCCTCAACGTTGCTGGCGGGATTAGGTATTGGTGGTTTAGCGATTGCGCTTGCCGCACAAAAAACAGTTGAAAATATTATTGGAGCAATCACCTTATATACCTCAGCTCCTGTTAAAATTGGCAACTTTTGTCGATTTGGTGACAACTATGGTGTTGTTGAAGAGATAGGGCTGCGTTCAACGCGCATTCGCACCTTAGATAGAACCGTTATCTATGTTGCTAATGCTAAGTTCATCGATATGAATATTGAAAATTTTTCCGAGCGAGAAAGAATAGCATTTCGTCCGAAAATATTTCTGGCGTCTGATACCAAAAAAGAACATGTTGAAGCCTTTTTAACGGCTTTACGTGAGCATTTATCTTCATTAGCCTTGATCAGCAGCACACCATTAAGAGCGCACTTTAAAGCTTATACAATTACCGGATTAGAGCTTGATATTCTGGCTTATGTTAAAACGACTGACTTTGATCTTTATTTAGATGAAATTAATGCAGTTAATTTAAGTATATTAGCGCTGCTTGAGCAACATAAATGTAAGCTACAGGTTGTCTCTGCTGCTGCATGATATCGGTTCATGCTCCTTATTTTATAGAGGTGAGTTGGTGGGAGTTAGCGCAGTGGTATTTGTTTATAAGTCTTCTTAATAGACTTTAGTTGTTATCATATTGCTCACAGTCTTCATGCTCTTGAAGAAAAGCATTAAAAGCATTAACAAGCGGATCATAACAATAATGTTCTGATTGAATAATTGATAATTGACGATTCAAATTAAGTGGTGTTTTTAATACTTTAAATATACCGAGTGCTAGCTCTTGTTGTATTGATAATAAGGATAAAACACCTACGCCTAAGTTGGCCTTAACGGCTTGTTTAATTGCTTCTTGTCTTGCTAAATCCATACTGTGATTGATCACTCCGCCCCGTTGTTGCATTGCAGTAACAAACACGGTTCGAGTACCTGAACCGTGTTCCCGTAATATCCAACGTTGCTGCGACATTTCTTCTAAATTTAACTTATCCTGCACAGCGAGCTGATGATCATTGGCGCAGAAAATAGCAAGTTGGTCATTGCGCCAAGGCGATAAATGTAGTGATTGATGTGAAATAGGTGCTTCAATTAAACCAATATGAGCTTGTCCTGCCATGAGTTGTTTGGTCACTTGTTCGGAATTGCTGATGGCGAGTTTAGGCTCAACCTGTGGGTGAATTGATACAAACTCGGCTAACAGTTGCGGCATAACATAGGAGCCTATGGTTACGCTGGCCGCTACTTTTAACTCGCCTTTTAACTCAGTGTTAGTTGGCTGTTGAATTTGAGCCTGTAATGCAAGCATCTGAGTTGCTTTACTCAATAACGCCTGTCCATGATCATTAATCACTAGTTTACGACCATAACGCGTAAATAGAGGATGACCTAAAATATTTTCTAACTCTTTTAATGATTGGCTGGCGGCTGATTGCGTCATATAAAGGGCTTGCGCGGCTTTAGTTATGCCGTTTAGCCTTGCGGTAGTGGTAAATACTGATAGCTGTTTTAACGTTATATTCATAAGCAGTTTTGCAAGCCATAAAGTGGTGCTATATTAATTTTTTTAATATAGCACATTAAAAACATCCATTTTATCTATTTATAACTCGCTTATATAATATAACCAGAATGATTTATTAGAGCTTATTATCATGGCGTTTTCCAAAGACAATCGCGCAAATACACTCAATGGCCTTTTGTTTGTTGCTTTATTAGCAATGGCAGCAACTTACCTGGCTGAATTTTCTTTTTTTAAGCAGCTAGCCATTAGTCCGTTAATTATCGGTATTGTCATAGGTATGTTATATGGCAATAGTTTACGTCACAAATTTCCCAACGATTGGCATGCAGGTATTTTATTTTCTACTAAAACTTTATTACGGGCAGGTATTGTATTTTATGGCTTTCGCCTAACATTTCAACATGTGGTTGAAGTAGGAATGACAGGTATTTTACTCAGCAGTATTATTGTTGTAACAACGTTTGTTTTTGGTTGCTGGTTTGGTATCAAAGTATTAAAACTTGACCGTGATACCAGTATATTAATTAGCGCCGGCAGTGCAATTTGTGGTGCTGCGGCAGTATTAGCTACGGAGCCAGTCATTAAGGCTGAGCCTTATAAAACCAGTATTGCGGTGGCAACTGTGGTCGTTTTTGGCACTATGGCTATGTTTATTTATCCAATGCTATTCCAAAGTGGCGTCTTGGGGTTAACTGAGCAAGCGATGGGGGCTTACATTGGTGGTACTCTGCATGAGGTGGCTCATGTTGTTGGTGCAGGTGCGTCGATGAGTGATGACGTGGCTAACACTGCAATTATTGTGAAAATGTTACGCGTGATGCTGTTAGCACCTTTTTTACTTATTTTGAGCTTTTGGGTTGCTAGCCTGTGTAGAAAAACTAATAAAGCGAATATTAGTTTAAATACTAATAGCAACAGCACTAACATTAATACGCAAGGTGACAATGGCACTAAAACGCCGATCACTATTCCTTGGTTTGCATTAGGTTTTATCGGTATCGTTGGTTTTAATTCTTTCAATCTTTTACCGATAGAGATGGTGAATAATATTAATCAGCTTGATAATTTTGCGTTGACTATGGCTATGACAGCATTAGGCATGGAAACACGTTTCAATAAGTTTAAAGGAGTTGGTTTTAAACCTATATATCTTGCCAGTGTCTTGTTTGCCTATTTAATGGTGACAGGATATTTCTTATCTTATTATTTGGTGGTTTAAGTTTAACTTTAAGTATAAATATAAGTTTCGTTCTCGTATTAAGCATGCACTCAGTCGAGTTGATACATCCTTTTTAGTAACCTTTTATACTGAGCCATTGGTAACATATTCATTTCTTGTCGGCGTAGATCAAGCTTGCTCTTATCAGCGATATCATTAAAAACTATTTGGCCATTTACGATGGCGAGTTGAGTGGCATAACGTTGTTTTTTACCCGACTTGATTAACATAATATCAATGAAGGATGCGAGTTTTTGTCCTGATAATTGATCCTGTTCAAATTCATTTCGTAAAGTCGGTAATAACAAGGTTTGTACTGATTGATCAGCTTGTTGCACAATAATTAAGGCTGCATCTCTGGCTTTAGCACCAACCAAAGCAATAGTAGGCCAACCTTGGTGTTTGGTAATATTCAGTAAACGTAGGCCATTTTTACTATTTACTTTAGCTATTTTATCGATGAGTTCAACAGGTAACTTACCATGAGGGTAAGCTATTTTTTCTTGCTGAAGTTTGACGATAACCTGCTGCATGGCAAGTAATTCTGCTTGTAAGGCTGAATTTAACGGTGTTGCTTTAGCTGTTTGAGGCGGTGGGATAGGGAGTGTATTGGCTATCACTTTATTAACGAACAAAGCGCTTAAAAATGTTGTCGATAAAACGAAACAGGAAAACATTAATCTTTTATTTAACATTGACCTGCTGTTATTAGATGATAAGCCTCTATTACGCACTATGGCTTTGCTCAAAACCGGAAAGTACATTGAATAACTGTTCAATTTTTTTAACTAGGGGAATTAACAACGTCTGCTGATCTTTATTGGCTTGCCAATGCAATAAATCATCAGCAATCTCTTGTACATAAGGCTGAAATTGATTTGCTGAGCAACTAAAACCAGCATCTTTGGTAAAAATGGCTTCGAAACCTGCTTTTTTATTCTCACGTAAATCGGCTAAGGTGGCGTCAGCGGTTAAAGATTTTTTTAAAATTAAAGAAATGTTTTCGATTAATTGCTGCTCTATTGCTTTGGTCATATTTTTATTGTCTGTTGGTAAATGGTCTGTTAGTGAATGGAAATATTCATTGTTATTCAATAGCTAAATTATGCCAGATTATTCTGACAATGTTTAGTTTTTAGCGTGATTTCTGCAATAATTTTAGCTTAGTTTTAGCTTAAATTTATTGGCGTTTTGTTCGTTTGTCCTGCAATTTCTCTGACTAATCTAGGCATCAAAAAACCGGGCAATGCGGCTAACATGCCTTTCACTATCGTTACAGCATCTTGCTCTGTTACATCAAAATGTGCAGCACCTTGTACTTGATCAAATAAGTGTAAATAATACGGCTGAATACCGACATCAAATAACTGTTCACTTAACTCAATCAAGGTTTGGCTCTTATCATTAATGCCTTTAAGTAACACACTTTGGTTAAATAATGGGATACGTGCAGCTCGCAGTGGCTCAAGTGCATCGCTAAAATCCTCATCAATTTCATTGGCATGGTTAATATGTAATACCAAAGTCGTTTTTAAACGGGTATCTTTGAGTAAACCAACTAAAGTAGGGGTAATACGTCTGGGTATCACTACAGGTAAACGACTGTGAATACGCAACCGTTTTACATGACCAATATCCTCAACTTGCTTAATTAACCATGCTAAATGATCATCACTCGCCATCAGAGGATCACCGCCACTAAATATCACTTCCGATATTTCATTGTGCTCAGAGATATAATTAAGTGCTTGTTGCCAACGTTGTTTATTGGGACTGTTATCTTGATAAGGAAAGTGACGGCGAAAACAGTAACGACAATTTATCGCACAACCCGCTTTGACTATCATTAAGACACGGTTTTTGTATTTATGTAACAAACCTTCGGCAACCGTATCATGCTCTGCGAGTGGATCCGCGCTAAAACCTTCGGTTACCACAAACTCACTTGATAATGGCATAACTTGTTTTAATAAAGGATCGTTAATATCACCTTTTTTCATACGTTTGATAAAGGGCAAAGGCACACGAACAGGAAATAATTGCCGTGCTTTAAAATGTTGTAAATAACTCTCAGAGTTAATATTAAGTTGTGTTAATAACTCTTTTGGCTCGGTAATAACCTCACGTAAATCTTTTTGCCATGATTTTTGCTCACAAAGCTGCAAATCATTATCTATTTGGGTTTTGATGATTGCCTGCGGCAATTTTTTATATATCACACGTTTACCATCAATTTTTGTTGTAGTTTTTACTGCTTCCCTTACATATTTACAGTGCAAGGCATAAAAGAACAAATCTATAATCAAAAAACAAGCAAAAATCAATGAAATAAGAACCTATAAGGGTTATTATCTGCGGTAATTCTAATTTCAATGGATGACCTCTACTCGTTATGCGGTAGTAGTTTAATGGTTATCAACAATTAATAAAAGAGCACTCTTATTATGGCAAATTTCAGTACCAATCAGTTTAAAGCTGGACTTAAAATCATGCTTGATGGCGAACCTTGTAATATTCTTGAAAATGAATTGGTTAAACCCGGTAAAGGCCAAGCATTTAGTCGAGTTAAAATTCGTAAACTGGTTTCAGGTAAAGTCTTAGAAAAAACGTTTAAATCAGGCGAGTCTGTTGAAGGCGCGGATGTAATGGAAGTTGAACTTGCTTATCTTTATGCAGATGGTGAGTTTTGGCATTTCATGAACAATGAAACTTTTGAACAAATTGGCGCTGATGATAAAGCGGTGGCTGATAGCATTAAGTGGTTAGTTGAAGGTGATATTTGTACTATCACGTTATGGAACGGCACACCTATTTCGGTAACAACGCCTAATTTTGTTGAAATTGATATTACTGAAACTGATCCAGGCCTTAAAGGTGATACTGCGGGTACGGGTGGTAAACCTGCTACGTTAGCAACTGGTGCGGTAATTCGTGTGCCTTTATTTGTACAAATTGGTGAAAAAGTAAAAATTGATACTCGCTCAGGTGAGTATGTTTCACGAGCGACTAAGTAGTTTATTTACTTATTTATAATAAAAGGATGTCGCGATGATAATAAAAAATAGTACAAATTTTTTGTATTATTTCTTTGATTGCGACAAATTATAACGCGGATGAAAAATATAGTAAACGTGATGTTAAATGGCAAGCAAGTTCTCAAGTTGAAGTAGGCTCTATTTTCTAACTATTATTTAACATGGCACTATATTAAAAAACCTAAGTATTTTATTACTTAGGTTTTTTTTGAGCTATACATCAGTGGGTGGCTCAGGTATATTTTGTATAGTTTTATTTTAGAGTTAATTAATGTGAGCCAAAAATCGACTTCATTTGATATTGCCTATCAAGCAGGTGTTTCTCAATCTACGGTCTCGAGAGCATTGCGAAATAGCCCGTTAGTTAATGAAGCAACACGGTTAAAAATTCAAGCCATCGCAAAAGAACTTAATTACAAGGTAGATAAAAACGCCAGTAATTTACGTTCACAACAAAGTGATACCATTGCACTGCTATTATTTGAAGAGTTGACCAGTGATGATTCCGAAATCAATCCTTTTTTCTTGTCAATGTTGGGTAGTATTACCCGCGCTTGCGCAAATAAGGGTTATGATTTACTGGTTTCTTTTCAACAAGCGAGTACCGATTGGCATGCTGATTTTGAAGACAGCAACAAAGCCGATGGTCTTATCTTATTAGGTTATGGTGACTATGTTGATTATGAAGAAAAGTTAGTTCAACTCATTGATCAAGATACCCACTTTGTTCGTTGGGGAGCTGAGGCGAAAGAATTACCTTTAATTTCTGTTGGTTGTGACAATTATCAAGGTGGCAAAGAAGTTACTGAGCATCTTATTAAACAGGGAAAAACTAAGCTCGCTTTCCTCGGTAGTGCTTCCAGTCACGCGCCAGAATTTTTTGACCGTTATAAAGGTCATTGCCAAGCATTAGCCGATCATAATTTAACGGTTAATAAAAAATTGCAATTTAATGCGCTCTATACTGAAGATGCAGGTTATAAAGCCGCGTGTGAATTACTTGCTAGCGGTGAAACGTTTGATGGTATTTTTGCTGCTTGTGACTTAATTGCTATTGGTGCAATGCGTGCCTTGCAAGAGCACAATATTAACATTCCAGCACAAGTTGCAGTAGTGGGGTTTGATGATATTTCTATTGCTCGTTTCACTTTTCCGCCATTAACAACAGTAAAGCAAGACACTAAATTAGCAGGGGAATTGTTAGTGGATAAACTACTAGATCTTATTGAGGGTAAAGAAACTTCAACGACCTTGATTAAACCTGAGTTAGTTATAAGAAAGTCTTGTGCTATTTAGTGGTGCTAGCTTGCTAGCAAGTGAATAAGAAAAGACAGTAATAGATAGTAATAGACATAAAAAAGGCGCTAGGTAATAACCGATAGCGCCTTTTTATTGCCTTGTACTATCTTTGTTTAACTTGATAGTACAGTTGAGTTATAGAGTCACTTAGTGATTTGCAGGTTGTTCTTCAGCGTTTTCTTTAACAAAATACACTGACAATGCAGCTAAAATCATCGAGCCACCTGCCATCATGATAATGTAGATCGCTTGGTTATCAAAAATTGCCGTTAGAATCCAACCGGCAAAGATACCTGAGACAATTTGCGGTGCAGCGATGGTGAAGTTGAATATGCCCATATAAACACCCGTTTGTTTTACCGGTAAAGAGCCTGCTAAAATTGCGTACGGCATTGCTAAAATTGCTGCCCAAGCCATACCAACACCTACCATAGGCAAGAATAATGAAACAGCACCTCGTGGTACTTCAATTTGGGTGATACCTAAATTAACTAAAATCAATTCAGGATTTTGCATCAACATAATACTTAAATAACCAATACCACCTGCTAATAGCGATAATGAATACGTTAATTTACGACCTATTTTACTCGCTACTTTTGCCATAAATAACGAAGCGATGGCGGCAAATAAAGAATAAGCAGCAAATATAATTCCCACCCAGTCACCCGCAGTACCTTTTGCTTTAGCTATGTGCTCTGGTATGGTGCCAATTGACTCTAGATAAGTAGGGTCAAACCATTTAGCGTCAATGTCCCATATATGCTGAGCAATGGCGGGCATGGTATAAACCCACATAATAAACAAAGCAAACCATGAGAAAAACTGTACAAGCGCTAGTTGCTTCATTGTCGTCGGCATAGTTTTCATTAAACCGAAAAACTCAGTTATTTTCTCACCCATTGAACGTTCAGTATCACTTTTATCTAATGGTGCTAAACCATTGGTGCCAGGTGCATATTCTTTGGTTCTAAATACTGTCCATAATACTGAACCTAACATCACTGAAGCGCCAATATAAAATGCCCAAATGACTGACGGGGCAACAGAGCCGGCTTCAGCAGTGTTTTCTAAACCAATCACATTGGTTAAAACGAATGGTAATATTGAGCCAAATACAGCACCAATATTAATTAAAAATGATTGGATGGAGTAACCAACGTTTCGTTGCTCTGATGGCACCATGTCAGATACTAGCGCCCGAAATGGTTGGAAGGCTAAATTAAATGAGGCATCCATCAAGGCGAGCATCATAGCCCCAAAAAATAGTGGCGTAATGAAGCTTGCGAGGGTTGCTGAGTTCGGCATTAATAACATGCCAATAGCCGCGGAAATACCACCTGCTAAAATATAAGGGTTACGGCGGCCTAAACGATTCCATGTTCTATCTGAGGCTGAGCCAACTATTGGTTGAATAATCAAACCCATAATTGGAGCCACTAACCAGAATAGAGAAAGAGAATGTAGATCCGCACCTAAATCTGACAATATTCGACTGGCATTGGCATTTTGCAGAGCAAAGCCAAATTGCACACCAAGAAAGCCAAAACTGACATTCCAAATTTGCCAAAAGCTTAGGCGCGGTTTTTGCGAGGATAAATTTGTATTTTCATTGGTATCGGTCATTTAGCAGACTCTTATATTAAGGGCGTTATTGATTTTTAATTGGCACGTGAACTTGGTAAATATCTGATAACCGTTTGATAAAAAAGCACTCTGTTTTCATTGTTACCTAATGATAATAAAAAACAGAGCGCTAAGGCCAAAAAAATACTTGGCTAATATCAAACAACGGGTAAATCGAAAGGGTAAAGCCTAACTCTTTTAATATACCGTCATTCTCAATGAACGGCTATTGCTTACATACGTATTCAGTGATTGCAGAATGTTATCATTGCAATAAAAATGCAGCAGCACCAAGTAAACCTGGCTGAGATTCTGTAATCACGTAAGTTGGGGTTTGTTGAGTAATAGTAGATAAGCGGCCTTTGGCTTCAAAACGTTGTCTAAAGTCGCTAGCTTTTAAAAAATCAATAAAACGTGGCACTATGCCGCCAGCGATATAAACTCCGCCCTGACTATTCATCATTAGTGCTAAATTACCGGCAAAGCTCCCCAGAACATTACAGAATAGGGTTAATGCCTGTTGACAAGTATCACATTGATTATCAATGGCTTTACGACTGATGTCCTGAGCACTGAGTTTGTCATGTCTCGTTGTTATTTCTTTGTCTTGTTGGATAAAAGACAAAGCTTGATAAATTTGCTCAAGGCCATAACCAGAGAGCAGTTGTTCGTATGAAACCCGTTTTTTTACCGTATTTAAATAACGTAATACGGCTATTTCTTGTTCGCCAATCGGGGCAAAATCGACATGACCACCTTCACCACTAACACAGTGCCATTGGCTCTTTCCTGTTAGAGATACAGGCACTAAACTAGCAACACCCAAACCAGTGCCCGGACCGCAGACTGAGATAGCTTTATTGGCAACGGCTGCTCCATCACCCACTTTTACTATCTGCTTATCATTTAATAACGGAATAGCCATCGCGATTGCTGTGTAGTCATTAATGAATGTTAAACTGCTTAAGGCTAATTGCTCTTTAAGCTCGGCTTGCGAAAATGTCCAAGGCAAGTTTGTCATTGAAATTAAATCATCATCCACAGGGCAGGCAATAGCTAAACAGGCCTTTATCGTGTATCCCTTTAGCTGTTTTGTCTTGATATATAAGGCAAGCACCTCAACTAAGCTAGCAAACTCAGCGCATTGATAGGTTTCAATTTCTTTATAGTTTCTTTCGCATGATTTATCTGCCAGTGCTAAGCGAATATTCGTGCCGCCAATATCGGCAATTAAGTTAATATGCGATGTTTTTTCTGTATTCATAACGTTTTTGACCACTTGTTTTTTCATTTATTTTACTCGCTTTAACAATGACTTTAGTCGCTTTGTTAATAGCTATGTTCATACCAATGTTAGTACCTGTGTTCATACCTATGTTAGTACCTATGTTAGTACTTAGCTTACTGTTTAGTTCACGGTAAGGTTTAATGGTTGGTGTTGCCAGTTGAAGTTTATGGTCAGTGTTTTTTGCTCACTATTCCAAAGAGCTGATTCTATTTCCTTATTGCCAAGTCGTATGTTATTTGGCTTAGTTAACCAATGATGGATAACGACTGACATTTCACGTTGTGTCGGCATGGTAGGGTATCCCGTGTTATTACTCGCTTCTTCACTTTTAAGTGTATTTTGTTTAGTTTCACGGGCAAAATTGATCTGCAATTTGTTGTCTTTTTGCACACTAGTAAAGTGTAATAACTCATATAAACCTTTCTCAATTGCTTGATGAGTTTCACCGTCATCTTCGTACATTTCATACTTGGCAGAGCTGACCGAACTGTCTGCGTAATAGTGCAGGGTGAGTTTGTTATTATCATAATCTTGTGTTGACTGAATGGCTTCAACCATAGGGATGAACGAGCCAGCGCGGACTAAAACAGGCAGTGTCGATAAGTCGGTTGGTAGTGAAACTACTTGTCCACCTTGATATTTTCCACCCGGCTCATTTTTGTTAGTGAAGTAGTCAAACCATACGCCTTGAGGCAGCGTTACCGATACTGACTTTATGCCGGCATCAACCACGGGTGTGACTAAAAATGCATCACCCCAAAGGTAACTAGTCGCATTGTTCATTAAGTTTAGCTCAGTTTCACTTTCAAACTCTTCATTCTCAATGCTTTTGTTTTCAACCTTTGTGCTTTCAAAGAAAAGCGGGCGCATTAACGGCATGCCAGTGCTGCTATTTTCATAAGCGAGGCTGTAGTTGTAGGGCAGTAGTTGATATCTTAGTTTAATAAAATTTCGTAAGATGTCTTGTGTTTCTGTATCGTGAAAAACAACTTCAGGGGCAATGTTATCTTGTGCATGAGGGCGGTAAATAGGCTGAAAAACACCGTATTGTAACCAGCGAATATACAGTTCTTTATCAAATTTTTCACCGCCAGCAAAACCGCCTAAATCTGAGTGCGTATACGCCATGCCTAAAACACCCATTTGCAAACTTAGCTCAACTTGAGGTTTTAATCCGCCCCAAGATCTACTGACATCACCTGTCCATGGAATCATGCCATAACGTTGTGAGCCAGCAAAACCTGAACGCATTAAATTAAAGGGACGTTTATTGTTATCTAAGGTTAATTGATTCTCAAAAACCATTTTTGCCCATTGATGACCGTAAACATTGTGAATAGCATCGGCATTAACTACGGTGCCATCATCAAGTGTATGTAAGGTATCACTGGGATGAACTTCTGGCTCACCTAAATCGCCCCACCAACCACTTACGCCTTGTTGATATAAGTTTTTATAAATAGCATTAAACCAATCCCGTCCTTGGCTGTTGAACACATCAACTAAGCCGGTATTACCAAAATAAAAATCAAATCGTTTTGCGCTACCGTCAGCAGATTTTGCTAAGGCATTTTTTTCAACTGCATCAGACCATCTTTTTGAGGTTGTTAAAATAAAAGGCTCGGTGATTAATACGGTATTTACCCCTTGAGCTTTGATGTCAGCGATCATCTTTGTAGGTGTTGGGAAGGTTTCTTTGTCCCACGCTAAGTTGCCCATGTGACCTTTAATATCTTTGCCAAACCAATAAAGGTCTAAAATAAGCGCATCTAGAGGAAAGTCTAACTCGATAAATTTATTTACTGTTGTTCTCACTTCTGCTTCAGAACGATAACCAAAACGTGAGGCATAATTGCCTAAAGACCAACGCGGCGGTAATGGTTGTTTCCCAGTAACATCAACATAGTTTTCAATTAACTCAGGATAAGTATCACCGGCAAAAACAATATAAGATAAGCGACCGCTAACAGCTTCGAATTGAAGAATGTTCTTTTCTGATTTCGCTATATCCATCCAGCCTTTGGCAGAGTTATCAAATAATACTATGTATTTATTGCTCGACATTACTGCCGGTAAGCTGAAATTCATTTGTGTTGATTGGGTTTCATAACCATAGTGGGCACGGTTATACAAAGGCAGACGGTGTCCACGTCTATCCATGCCTACAACACGTTCACCACCACCGAGTAGTTTTTCTTTATCGGTCAATTTAAAGCGAAAACCTTGTACGTTAATGGCAGTATTTTCGTTGTCATTATCTTGAGCCGTACCCAGGAAAACACCTGCTTCTTCAGCGATAAGTAACTTATCTGCCTGGTAATAACGGATGTTAAAAGGCGACTTAGTGATAATGGCGCTTAGTTTGTTTATCGTAACTGTTAATTGTTGTGAGGTTTCGGTTAACTGAACGCGCTGCTTTATTGCCTGCTCTTTAATGGCATATGAGGGTAGTTGTTGTGATGTTATTTTTTGCCAGCTGCTTTTTAGAGGGCTGCCATTGATTAGCTTTTTATTGCTCAGGTTTTGATTGGTAAGATTTACGTCGTTCAGCTCTTCATCGATAAGCTTTTCGTCGATAAACTTTTCATTGATAAGTTTTTCGTCGATAAATTTTTCATTGATAAGGTAATGCGCTTCTATAGCGCCTTTACCATAGGCGTTTAATTTCACCTGACCCAAGGAGGTTTTAATAACTAGGCTGTTATCTTTTATGACATGACTTATATAGTGATGGCTATTATTAGCAAAAGCTAATGACTGGCCAATAAAAAATAGTCCGATGACTAAATAAGCCTGTTTAAAATAGGTTAAAGATAACTGCACTGTTATGCCCTCAAAGAGTCTGTTGTATTCATAAGGTATGCTCATACTAACTCTAGTCAGCCTTATGCAACATCTTACATACGTATGCAATTTTTGTGAAACTCAATACATACGTATGCAAGGGCTTTTACCTTGGTTTTTTATTGCGTATTCTTATTTGAAAGAATAAATAAGTAATCTTTTGTTATGAATAGTGGTGTTCAATTCACTTAGTGGTTCTTAGCAAATGTAATATCAGAGGTTTTAAATGAGTGAACAAATGTGGTGGCGCGGCGCGGTAATTTATCAAATATATCCACGCAGCTTTTATGATGCTAACAAAGATGGTATCGGTGACTTGCCCGGTATTATTAGTAAATTAGATTATATTGCCAGCTTAGGTGTTGATGCTATTTGGATCTCGCCTTTTTTCAAATCTCCGATGAAAGATTTTGGTTATGATATTAGTGACTATCGTGATATTGACCCTATTTTTGGTACATTAGCGGACTTTGATGAGTTAGTTGAAAAAGCCCATGCGTTGAATATTAAGATTATGATTGACCAAGTGTTGAGTCATACCTCCGATCAACATCAATGGTTTATCGATAGTCGTGAAGATCAAAATAATGATAAATCCGATTGGTATGTTTGGGCTGATGCTAAAGAAGATGGCACGGCACCGAATAACTGGTTATCTATATTTGGTGGCACAGGTTGGACTTGGGAGCCGAGACGCCAACAATATTACCTGCATAACTTTTTAACTAGCCAGCCAGACTTAAACTTCCATAATTCAGATGTTCGTGCTGCTGTGTTAGACAATATTGATTTTTGGCTTAAACGAGGTGTTGATGGTTTCCGCCTTGATGCCATTAATTTTTGTTATCACGATGCTCAGTTGCGTGATAATCCAGCTAAACCTAAAGAGTTAAGACAAAGCATTGGTTTTGATGAAAAAAACCCATACGCTTATCAGTACCATTACCACAACAATACTCAAGATGAAAACCTCAGCTTCATGGAGGATATCCGTAGTTTGCTTGACCAGTATCCAGGTACGGTTGCGTTAGGAGAAATATCATCAGAAGATTCATTAAAAACCATGGCGGAATATACCCAAGGTGAACACCGATTGCACATGGGTTACAGCTTTGATTTATTAACGGATAACTTTTCTGCAGCTTACATCCAGCAAGTAGTAGAGACGCTTGAGGCACGTGTTTCTGATGGCTGGCCATGTTGGTCTATTTCGAACCATGACGTAGAACGTGTTGTTAGTCGTTGGGGAGGGTACCAGTCAACTGATTTTGCTAAAATGCTTTTTGCGATGATTTCATCATTACGTGGCAGTGTTTGTAGTTATCAAGGCGAAGAGCTTGGTTTAACTGAAGCCGACATTGCTTTTGAAGATATTCAAGACCCTTACGGTATTACTTTTTGGCCACAATTTAAAGGGCGAGACGGTTGTCGTACGCCGCATCCATGGCAGCATGACTTAGTTAATGCCGGTTTTAGTGAAGGTATACCTTGGTTACCAATGTCAGATGATCACACCGCTAAGTCAGTAGATTTACAAGATGAAACAACAAATTCAGTGTTAAATAGCTACCGTCACTTTAATCGCTGGCGTAAAGAGCAACCAGCTTTATTGTATGGTGCGATTGAGTTTGTTGACTCTCCAGAATCAATACTCACTTTTGTTCGTGAATACCAAGGTAACCGTGTTTTAGTGTGTTTTAATTTTAGTGAGCAGAGTCAAACCGTTCTTTTATCGTCATTAATTAAACAAGGCGATAAGCTAACTACGCTATCAGGGCATAAGTTAACGAGTGCAACAGTGGTTGATGGTGCATTGCAGTTACCAGCTTTTGGCTGTTTTTATAGTAAACTGTAGTGCATTTTTTACTGCTTTCTTTCGTGAGTTTTCTCAGTAAGTGAATTAAGTAAGCGAGTTAAGCGAATTAAGTAATAACCATAAAATCAGTAATGTAGTTCGGTAAGTGTATTAAGAGAGTCTCTATGAGTTTTATCAGTAAATGTTCAGTACTAGCAACAATAAGCTTGGCATGTTTAACGTCACAAGTTAGCCAAGCGAACGAAGCAAAACTAATAACAAAGGCGGCAACGTTAGCACCTTATCAGCAACGTCATTTTCAGGATGAAGTTTTTTATTTTGTTTTGCCGGACCGGTTTTATAACGCTGATACTAGCAATGATTTAGGCGCTGAAGCGGGTGATAAAAAGCGTGCTGTTTCTCGCGGCGGTTTTGATAAAAGCCATAAAGGTATGTATCACGGTGGTGATTTAGCCGGACTTACTGAAAAATTACCTTACCTTGATAATATGGGCGTTAGTGCTATTTGGTTAACGCCGGTATTACGTAATCGCGCCATGCAAGCAGGAACCTCGGGTTATCATGGTTATTGGATTTTAGACTTTACTGAAATTGATCCCCATCTTGGCAGTAACGCTGAGCTAAAAAACTTTATCGACCAAGCACACAAGCGAAATATTAAAGTGTTTTTCGATATTATTACCAACCATACTGCTGATGTGATTAAGTACAAAGAATGTCATGGAGAAGACGGTTTAGGTTGGATTGTTGATGCAAGTGAAGGCAATGATTGCCCATTTATTTCAATGGCGCAACTTGCACAAGGCAAGCATTACACGCCATTAATTCCAGCGGGTGATGAAACACTAAAATACCCAACATGGCTTAATGATATGGCTGAGTATCACAACCAAGGTGATTCATTTTGGCGTGGCGAAAGCTCAGTGCGTGGTGACTTTGCTGGACTTGATGACTTATATACTCAAAAAGCCAGTGTTGTTAATGGCATGATTGATATTTACAAAGATATTATTGATGAGTTCAAACCTGATGGTTTTCGTATTGATACCGTTAAACATGTCAACACAGAGTTTTGGCAACAATTCTCACCAGCGTTAATGCAGCATGCTAAAACGCAAGGTATAGATAACTTTTTCATGTTTGGCGAGGTTTATAGCTTTGAACCTGAGTTATTAAGCCGCTTTACTACCGACGCTAAAATCCCTTCAGTATTAGACTTTGCTTTTCAAGGCGCTATGACAAAGGCCTTAGTTGAACAGCAGGGTACAGACGTATTGGCGCAATTATTCGCTAAAGATCATTTTTATCAAACTGAACATAAAACTATTTCTAATACCAACGCGAATCAGCTAGTTAACTTTACTGGTAATCATGATATGGGGCGTTTTGCCTATTTATTAAAAGAAAGTAAACATGGTTACAGCGAAGATGAACAAGTTAAACGTAACTTATTAGCACATGCCATGATGTTCTTTAGTCGCGGTGTACCGGTAATTTATTATGGTGATGAACAAGGTTTTATCGGTGAAGGTGGTGATCAAGCTTCTCGCCAAGATATGATGCCGTCTAAAGTTGTTAGTTATAATGAGACTAACTTATTGGCAACAGAGCTTACGACAGCAGATGATAACTTTGATACCAGTCATTTGTTGTACCAGAGCTTTGCGAAGTATGCCAAGTTATATCAGCAATACCCAGCGTTACGTTTTGGTAAACAAAGTACTATCTATTCTCAAGACAAACCGGGTATTTTTGCCATAACTCGTAGCCATACTGTCTCGTCAAATGGCCAAGATAAAGAGCAAAAGTTATTGATCATCTTTAATACTGCCAATCATGTTGAATCACTTGATGTGCTTAACAGTCGTAAAGATGCAAAGAAACTGTATTTATCAGCCGAAAGTAAAGTTGGTGATAATAAAATAGCGCCATTAAGTTTTGCTATTTATCAGCTAAAGTAAGCTTACATTCTTAAGATTAGCTAATGTAATGCGGCGAATAAAAAGTACTGAATTGGTACTGATTTATTCGCCGCTTTTTATTCTGCTAGGTTAATTTTAAGCTTGTTTTTTCAGCTTATTCTTCTAATTTATTCTTCTAGTAAAAACTCTCGGTACAACATAAGTAAGTGCGCCGCGCTCCAACTAAAGTTAGTCGCGCCTTGTACTTGCCCCGTTTCAGGGTTGTAGTTTTCACGTATCGCTCCATTTTCACTTAACCCTTCAGCGTTGTTAAATAATTTTTTGGCTAATGTTTGCGCTTCTTTTGTATAACCATAGTTATCAAGAGCAATAAGACCAAAATATACTTGGTCTAACCATACTCGACCACGCCAATATATATCGGCATCATAGGCGGGGTTTGATAAAGCAGCAGTACCTAAGGGGATCAGGCTGTTAAATTCTTTGTCATTAAGCATTACCGACTTTACTTGTTCGGCTTTGTCTTTATCAGCAATGTTTGCCCATAACGGACTCCAGCCTTCAGGGCCTCGACCGCGCTTAACGAGTAACTCACCCTGACAACCTTGTTTATCAAGTGCTGTATTGTCGGAAAAAGCTCGGTCATAGAAAAAACCTGTCTTTTTATCGAAAAAACATTGGTTAATACGCTTGGCTAATTGAGTGACTTCTTGTTGATATGTCGTTGAGACTTCATCTTTTTTTAGTAACTCAGCCATTTGGGCAAGCAGTGATTTTTCATGAGCGAGATAAGTATTTAGCTCTACTGATTCTTGGTTAAGCGAAAAGCCGAGTAACTCATCGTCGTTATTTCTATTTTCATAAAACATCACTTGCCAGTCTTGGCGCGCTTTTTTTAAGTTGCCTGAATAGTGTTTGTCAGCATATCGACTCAGTTGGACTTTGTTAACAAAACCGAAACGAGCGGCATTATCCATGCCTGATTCCCATGCTGCGCCGTGCTGTGCACCTATGTCGATATCATCATAATCAGCTTGAAGAGTAATTTGTTGGTACAACGCCATCCCTGTACACTGATACCAATGGTCATCCGTTTTCGAACACTGTGCTAATTTAGTCTTATTTTTAGTGATGCTTTCATCTTTTGCGTCTTTTTTATAACGTACGCTAAAGCTTATATTGCCTTGTTTATCGTTATGTTTAGGGTGTTTAGTTGCACCATATTCCACTAAGCCATTGTTATTGTGATCTCTATTGCGATACCACCATTGATGGTAGCTCTGTAATTTAGGAAACATTTCTTCAATGAAACTTATATCATTAGTTGCTTGATAAACTTGCCATACCGCCCAGCTAGCCAGTGGTGGTTTGCTATTACGTTCATTCCAATTACCGCCGTCACCACCTCTTTGTTTATCTTTATTATAAAAAATGGCATCAATGATCAAGCCTTCGTCTTGAGGTCTGATGGCATCATTGGCTTGAATTTGATAATCAAACAGTGCGCGAATATTATCTTTAGCTAGGTCCGCATTAACGTGTGCCATGGCATAAGCATGTTTCCAGCTATCCCATGCCCAAAGGCCATTGAACCAGCGTGCGGTTACTGATGGAGTAACACCACCATGTAATATATTGCCGGCAGGACTGCGCCAATTGCCAATTAATGTTTCAATGGCTTTGGTGGCAATTTTATTCTGCAGCAAACTGTGTTTATCAATCGTTAAGCCCTTTTGTAAATATTGTTGCCACCTTAACGTTGTTGCTGCAATAGCTGGTTGAGGATCGCTTAACGCTTTATTAATAAATACTTTTTCGGTTTGGGCTTCTGTTTGATTGTGAAAGTAACTTTGTGTGCTAAAAATAGTGGCACTGTTTTTTGCTGTAATATTAATATTCGCAGTGCTTTGATAACTTTGTTGTGTTTGATTGATGGTATTGAGAGTGGTTATGGAGCGATTAATTTGATATTGCGCACTGTCACTACTTAAAATATTCCATGTTGAACGTACCTGACCGAAGTGAAATGTTATTCCACTTTCTGTACTGCTGATACTTCTTTGCCAGTGCGGTAAGGCTTGATTAACTGTTTTTTTATCATCCCATTGAGAAAGTAATTTACCTTGCCATGTCAGTGATAACGCTAGGGGTTTAACACTGTGGTTAGTAATTTCCGTTGTTATTATTGCGGTTCGATTACTGATATAACGTAAGCATAATTTAAGCGTTAATTGCTTGAATACAAATGTTTGCTTTAACAGTCCGGGTTGTGAATTTCGGCTGATCTTAGCCTGTGAAAAGTCTAGCGGTTGTTTAGAGGCTAAATCGACAATGCTGAGTTCTTCTAATTTTTCAGCGATGAATAAACTGTATTCTTGGGCAATAATGAGTGGACCAGTGAAAGCGGCATACGTATTTTGTTGCTCAGGTAATAAGAAACCATGCCAAGCACCTAAATCAAAGAGTGGATTAAATCGTTGGTTTTGGTATTTGTCGTAGTTTTTAAATTGTGTCGGTGTTCCAGTGCGGTCAATGACGTTACTTATCAACTCAACTGAAGTAACAGGAAGGGGCTGACTGATCGTTGCTAGTACCGTTAATGGAAATAACATTAAAATAATAGTGACTAATAAAAAAGACGGTTTTCTAAGTAAGGGCATACGTATTCTTCTTTTGAACTCGTTCTTTGTAAGTAGAGAGTTTTAGCTGTTAGATTGTTAAACTTACTATGTGATAATTTTAGTATATTGTATATCTTTATTTATTAGGTAAATAAAAATGAAGTGCTTTTCGTGAAAGTTGCAAGCGAAACGCAACTCACTATTTTAGTTGATCTTCCCCCGATAAAGTGGACACCATCCACTTTACTTCGCCTTATTCTACGATGAAAGCTGATTAGTTGGTATGATCTGCGGCGACCTCAAGTACCCATTTTTCCAATGATTTAGTATCCGAAATGTCTTTCTCATAGACAATGTCTGGATCAAATGGCCCATATTGAAAAGGTGACGAAGGAGACATTGCTTGTAATGTAGAAAAAAACGAAAGTCCCGACGGCATTAATTCTTCACGAACCTCCATATAATGGGTTCCTGCATCAGTCGATTGACCTAGATGCAAAGCACCTAATTTCCGGAATTTATCCACTACATTAAGGCATGAACTGAAGCATGTGTTGTCAGTTACCACCACAATTTTACCTAATGCTGCGACGGGCGGTAATGTTTTTTTCACGCTAACCGATTTTTTACATGTGGTGGCACCCGTAAATTCTTCGCCATTGCTATAGGCGGTTTCTGCAAGTTCTACTGTGGGTTTAAACCTTTCTATAAACTCTGGCATAATTTCGCCAAAATGTTCTACATAATAGTTCATCTGTTTAAGGTTTCCTGGTGATACTCTCCATATTTTGTCACAAGACTTCTCTTGATCTCCCTTAAGAGCAGAATTTCTATCATGTCCAAACAGAACATCAGCAATTTGTGAGCCATATAGGCTATTACCACCGCCATTACCGCGCATGTCTAGCACGACGATTTCCGCCTTACGCAGCACTTCTTCTTTTTCGCGCACTTCTGAAACGACTTTCCCCGCTTTACTGTTAAATGATTGTACTGCTATCCAGTATCCGCCCTCAAATGTTCGCAGACCAAAACCTGCTACTCCACGATTCCGGGCTGCTTTCAGCCGATCACCAAGGTCGTCATTTTTAATAGACCGCCAATCTAATTTCTGCTCAATATTTATTCCGTGTAATGAAAAATCGCACACCTTCGGGCGAAGAACAAATGGGTTGCCGTTATCTATCAGCAGATTTGGTGCTTTTTGAATTCGCTGTGCTTCTACCGACCAAACGGCATAAAATCCTCCCAGCTTATTCTCAGAAAACTCTTTAACTGGTAGCTGATCACAGGAAGTTAGCTCAGCGCCTACAAGAGATTCACTTGCCTCAGTAGTTTCATGTTCAACCACAACATAGCTATCGCCATGCCTACTTACAACAAGACCAGCCCAATGCTGCTTATCAGATTTATAGGAGGTTCTAGACCAAATGTGTTTGTCTCCAGCTGAGTTAGCCAAACCTTTCATAGTGGCTAAATAGCCTTCGAAATTTGTTACCTGCCTCGCTCGCTCTAACGCCTGTAATCGGCCTTGTTCAATATCTTTTTTAAACTTTTCATTATTGAGACTCTGAGCCATCGCAGGGTGATCTTCACTTAGCAGCTGATATGCAGCTTCGATATCAACCTGTAGCATTTCGTGCCATGGGGGAAGTTGGCTGTGCTCAGTAGTCACGGAAGTACAACCAGTTAATATAAGAGCTGCAAATAACAATCCTATTCTCAAAACTTATCTCCTTTTTAAAGCTGATATTTAATTGCTATCAAGCTTAAGTTAATTTCATCTGTTTCTAATTTAATAATATAGATAGTCGAATCTAAATGCCTAAAAAGTGTACCTTAAAATGCCTTCGATATTAAAAGCGCCTGACATTGTTACTGTTATTATATTTTCATCAACAGTAACAATGTCAGGCGCCATGTCGGTCATTCATTATAAATAGGTGTAAGTTAGCTTAATAACAAACAATGATATTTAGTGGATCATCCTGAGAATCATCTGCTTGATAATGATGAATAAAAGAGTGCTCACCATTATTTAGAGAAAGTGTGCTTGGAAACATCATTATCCTACCAGTTGCTGGTAACCTCAACTCAACAGGGCCTTGACCGATAGTTAATTCGCTAACTACGGGCTTAATAAACTTCATATTTTCATAACCATCAGTACTCAGATAAAAATGAACGGTGACTTTTTCTGGGCCGATATAGCTGGGACAAGCAGTTAATGAAACATCTTTTCGTTGTAAAATGGGCAGCTTAACTGTGCCTAAATCAATTTGTTGTTCATCGGTTTCAGGCACTCGTAAGATAGTTGATAAGATACTTTCATCTGCCAGCGTAATAACGGTTAATGAGGCATCTTTGTTTCGACTCTTAAGCAGTATCTCGAAATTTCCATTCATATCACTTGCCACTTTAGCGTGGAATATACCGCCTATTTCAGCAATCATTAAGGGGAACCCTACTTCGTCAACTAGTTGACCTGATACCGTTAATTCGTAAAATTCTTCAGGTGTATAGATAAAGCTCATCGTCGCGGGTAAAGAATCCTGAATGCCATCATTAACAATCAATTGAAACGTGTAAGTGCCAGGTGAGTCGGTAAAAATGATGACACCTTCCATATCCATCGGAGAGAGAATTCTGCCCGCTGAACCTTCAGGCACAGTAATCATTTGCCACGAATACATCAGCGGTTGCCCTTCTGGATCATAACTTTGTGTGTCGGATACAACCTGAGAACCATTTATATGGACGACTACATCATTAGGTAATACAGCGACAGGACGCTGATTTTCAGTTACCTCAATATGAACCTGATCGAACGTAGAATAATCAGTATCGTCAAATACTTGTAAAGCAAGTACATATTCCCCAACTACATCTGCGATAAAATTGAATTGACTGTGGCTAACAAAACTAGGGTTAGAGAGATCATTATAACTACTGATTGATGGTTTACTTACTAAGCTCCATTGATAAGACAAATCACTCGTTGTTCCATCAGAATCTGAACTGGCAGCTCCGTCAAGTACAAACGCAACATCCGTAGTAATCACTTGATCAGGGCCTGCATTGGCAACCGGAGCAATATTTTGATCAGTTACTGTGATCGTTTGTGTTGTTTCGCTGGTTAGCGTGCCATCGTTGACTGCTAAAGTTAGGTAGTATTCTCCTATATCATCGACAGTAAATTCGACAAATTCAGTGGTATCACCAACCAAAGAAACATACTGTGCGGTTGTCGGCACCTCAAGTTTCCATTTATAGGTTAAATCAGTACCATCACTGTCATAGCTAGCCATTGCATTTAACCTAACTATTTGTTCTGGAGCATAACTTGGTAAAGGTGTACTGATAACAGCTACAGGCGCACTATTTATCAATAATTCTTCCGATATAATAGTTAATTCTTCTGTGGCGGTTAATTCATTTTCGGTATTGGTGACCGTCAGTGATACTTTATAAATACCGACAGCATCTGCAATTAAGTAGGCTTTTACTTTTGTTGTGTCGCCTATCACGCTGTTACTTGTGACTGGTTTAGACGTTATTTCCCAAAAGTATGATAATAATTGACCATCAGCTGCGGTACTATTTTCAGCACTAAACCAATTAACGTTACCAACTTTACTGCTGATATCATCACTGATCATGGCAACAGGATAGCTTTGCTCGTTGGGCTCAACGGTGATTGCTGAAGTTGACTTTTCACTGCTCAATTGAGCATCTCGAACAACTAAGGATACGTTATAAATACCAAAGTTTTCGGGTGTAAAAACTAATACCTCTGTGCTATTGTCTGCCAATGAGTAATCATCACCAGCGGCGGTTTTTATACTCCATTCGTAAGACAAAATATCACCATCAGGATCATGGCTTGATGCCCCACTAATCGTTACTGAGTTATCTAATACTATCGATGATACATCGAGTTCAATTTGTGCTGTTGGCGCTCGATTCTCAATATCATGAATTTTTTTGTCGCTACCGCCACTACAAGCACTGAGTAAACTTATAATATAAATACCGCAAATTTTTATACAAAATTTTTTCATTAAATTTCCTTTTTATTTTCCATAATTTATAACCCTATCAAAATTGGGTATTCGCTAATTTCAAACTTTCAACTAGCCGCATGAATATTTAACCGGGTAACTATATGTAAAAACAGTGAATTAGTGGTATTAAAAAGGTGACAACTAATAGTACACAGCTGACAAAATGAGTTTTCCCCGATTAAAATGAAAATGTGCTACTGCAAAAGGTTGGATTTACTAAGTCGAAATCTACATATAACCCCTTTACCATTCAAGATGAATATTTCTGGGTTTGTGTGCTATGTCATTTTTCAACTACCGCGTGCTGCTATCGCTAAGGCAAGAACAAAATGAGATGGTTCACAGTTTTCTGTGATGAGTTTGAATACGATTATTTAACTGGCTTTACGATAATCATTAGGGGTTTTTCCGTATTTTGCTTTAAAACAACGGACAAAATAGCTACTAGAAGTAAAACCTACTTGATCAGCGATCACGGCAATTTGCTCACCATTATTCAGTAATTTCTGCCCTTGTGTTAGGCGATATTCTCGTAGAATTTCGCTAAAATTAATACCAGATAGGGCTTTTAATTTTCGTTGTAGCTGACGTTCACTCATGGCTAATTGAGCTGATATCATCGGTAAGGTTAGTTTAGGATTGGTATAGCCATCTTCAATACTTTCATTAAAGCGCTGCAAAAACTGCTGTTCAACATTAGATAAGTTAACTGTTTTATTAGTTATTTCAGCATTCTCAGATAGCTCAGCAACAACGGTTTCCTTTATAGCTGTAATCCCCCCATCAACAAATCTTTTTTGTAAAATAGTTCGGATCCCTAATAACCTTTGCATGCGCATTAATAGCTCCTGACCATCAAAGGGCTTGGTTATATAGTCATCGGCTAAATCAGAGAGGCCTTTTAACTTACTTTGTTGATCATCTTTAGCGGTTAATAAGATCACTGGGATATGACTTATCGCCATGTCATTGCGTATCGAAGTCAGTAACTCAAATCCGTCCATAACTGGCATCATCACATCGGTAATAATAATATCAGGACTATATTTTAAGGCCTGTAATAAGGCTTGTTGACCATGTTCTGCGGTAAATACCTGATAACGTTCAACCAAGAATTGCGTGATAAACGCTCTCATTTCCTGATTATCGTCAACAATTAATACTTTCGGCTTAGCCTCATCTACGTAGTGACTATCGCCAGAGTGCTCGGTAATACTTAAGCTATGTTCATTTTGACAACTTAAATCGTCCTGCACGATAATGGCTGAGCTTAACTGCTCGATCGCTTGTTGGTGTTGCTGTTGAATATCATGCACGTTTGTCTGATTAATCACTGGCTCAACAGTGCTCACCTTAACTTTGGGTAGGGTAAAAATAAAACTAGCACCATCCTTTAATCTACTATTAACGCTTATCGTTCCGCCCCAAATGAGCACCAATTCCTTCACTAAGGCCAGTCCAATTCCTGCACCTGGCACATAAGGCTCATTGTTTTCAAGTCGAGTAAATCGGTCAAATATTTTAGTTTGCTCGTGCTCTGCAATACCACAGCCACTATCTGTAACCTTAAATTCAAGCCATTGACCTAGCGTCGTAACCTCAAGTGATATGTGGCCACCTACCTGAGTGAATTTAATCGCGTTGGTGAACAAATTATAAAGAATGGTTTCCAGTGCGTTTTGCTCTCCTGACACCCACCATGACTCATCCATAATGCTGTTAAATTCCAAAGTTATTTTCTTTTCTTGCGCGACAACGGCAAAAGTTTTTAGCACAAATTGACAAAGTGTTGAAACTTGCTGTGCAACGGCTGGTTTTGTCTGAAGTTCTTTCAATTGGGCAAGTTGTAATAATTGATCAACCATAGCTAACAAACGCTGCGCATTACGTTCTATTAAACTGATATTTTGCTGAATACGAACGGCATCATTTTCTGTTTTGATAACTTTTGCAGGTCCTAAAATCAAAGTGAGTGGTGTTCTGAACTCGTGCGATATATTAGCAAATAGCTGTTCTTTGGTTTTTGTCAGTTCGACGGTTGCTTGATGTTCTTTCTCGGCCAATTTAGTGCGATAAAACCACCAAAAAAGATAGAGAAAGCAGCTTAGATAAAAGCTATACGCCCACCAAGTTTCCCACCAAGGCGGGAGTACGGTAATACTAAGAGACAAAGGAGAAGTATCCCTTATCCATTGTCCTTTCTCGTGTGATGCTTTGACTTTGAAAGTGTAATTTCCTGCCGGTAATAATGAATAAACGACCTCAGCTCGACTGGCATCGGTATAAACCCAATCGGTATTTAAACCCACTAGTTTATAGGCATATTTAATTTGTGCTGGATAAGCTACGCCGACTCTAGCAAAACTGAAGGAAAAGAAGGTGGTCTGTGGAGGAATGTCGATGTGTTTTGTTTGCTCAATGCTATGGGTTAATAAAGCCTTTTTATTATGTTCATGTGGCACAACTGATTTTCCCAGTACTTTATAATCCGTCAGCAACAGCGGGCTAACTGAAGTATTACTTACGTCTGAGTTTATTGGAAAAGTCATTAATTTATTTTCAGCACTAAGTAAAAACTCGTGATTAGGCAACAAAAGTCCGAAACTATTTTTTAGCTGACCAAAATGTGGATCATTTATTTGAGGGGAATCGAGCGGTAACATACAGCTAATACAACGGCTATTTATTTTGTCTTGGGTTATTGAAATGAATTGATAGAGTTGTTGCTTAATATTGAGGTATAGCGTATCTGCTGTGCTATTTAAATATAACCCCGTAATTCGCTCTGTCGTATTTATTGCTAATTGCTGCCATTGCTCCGTTTTAATATCTATACCAATAAGCCCCAATTTTTCTGTACTTAACCAAAGCTGATTGTGCCATTTAAGCGCCGCATAGACTATTCCTGTAGCGATGGGAAGCTGTTTAATGGTTTGACTGTTTTTATCAAGCATATGAAGCTGATTCACATCCCTTGAATAACTGCTGATCAATAACATCTTAGTTTTATCAATATCTAAAATGTCACTCAGTTTAGTTTGAACAGGAATATTGATAAATTCATCTTTAGCTGAATTATAGTGAATGATGACAGAGCCATTTATTAGGGGATTATTCTGTAGAATGCCATAAAATCTCCCACTTACACCTGCACGTATCCGTTCAATGGTATTCGTTGTATCAGGATCATTTGCATTCAGGTTAAAATTATACTGCTTGCTAGTATCAGTGGTTAAATCATAGCGATGAATACCACTATTAGCCGTGCCTACCCAAATAAGCCTATCGCTACCTTGATAAATAGAAAAAATACGCTGGTTAAAGTTTTTAAGGTGGCTCACTTGATTATTATTAAATTGGTAAAGCGCCTTATTACAAGCAAAAAGAAAACCAGTTTTGGTCTGGTGTATCTTGTCTAGGTTACAATTGTCTTTATCAATATTTTCCCATATCTGTATGCCACGGCGAACCTTAGATAATTTACCTATGCCTTTTTTAGTTATAGCCCAAATTGTTTGTTGGCGATCGATAAAAACGCCTCCCCAATAAATACTATTCGTTAATAGGGTCGAGTTTACGTTATTGATATGTGGATAATATTGAAAGGTTTCACTATCTGGCTGAAATTTCACGATACCTGAGTTAAATAGACCTAGCCACAAGTCTCCCTCTGCATCTTCAACAACATTAAGTAAAGCGTTGGCGCGCGGACCATGATGTTTGTTGCTCTCTTTGGATATATCAATAGGTGTATAACGTTTAAAACTTTCAGACCTTGGCTGAAAAAGGTTTAGTCCCTCAGGGGTACTGAACCAGAGACGCCCTTTACTGTCTTCAAAAATATCTAACACTAATTCAGCATTGATCGTTGTCTTATCTGTAGGTAGATGTTGATAACTGTGAACACCCTTATCATCTACTCGTGATACGCCTTTCCCTCGTTGAGTGGAGTACCAGATGTCGCCATTATTGGTTACTCTTAATCGAATAATACTGTCGTTAGCTGCAATGGGCAGTGAAATCGTTTGTTTTAAAGCTAAACTAGCTTCGTCGATGACTAAAATCCGACTATTATTGGCAAGGTAAAGTAGCCCATTTTTATAGGCTAAAGCTGGGTACGGCTCATACTCTGTATTAAATTTTATGCCTATTTTTGCACTGAGATCAACAAAGCTTAATCGTGCTGATTTGCTATCAAATAATGCGAGTCCTTTGCCTTTTTCAGTGCTGGTGATCCATAGGCGACCAGACTCCCCTGCCAGCAGGGTATCAATATTTAAACCGTTAAATTGTTCAAGTTCAGGAAAAACCTTGATGTCATGGCCATCAAAGCGCAGCAAGCCAGCACCATTTGTAAACCAAATAAAGCCCAGACTATCTTGCATAATATGCGTAATATTAGCCAAGTTGTGGTGGCCAATTTTTTCTATATTTTCAAACGGAGGACCGATATCAATAAAATCAACTGCATGCACAAAAGTAGAGAAAACATGGAGGAGCATAAAAAATAAAACAGATAAGTAAAAACTTGTAATACGAGACAACATCAACACGGTATTTATAATTCCTAAATAATGACAACTTTGGTTTATTAATAGACTGATAATAAGGGAACAATCAAGACTGAATTTATTGTAAATCTTACTGTGGGGGATTTTCGCTATTTGATAACTTTAATTATATATTTCATTCCCCCTGAGTTCATTAAATATAATGAACAACATTAGTAAGGTCTTATCTAATCTATATTATTTAACAATAGAAATCCGATAGATGCCTTATACTTTAAATTCATTCGCCCCCAGAGCGAGATATAGTTACAATTACTTTAGTCGCACTTCAAAGTTGATACTAATAAACTAGGCCGCGACAGCTGCTTGTTTTATTTTTGGTTCTTTAATGCCCATAAATTTACTAATTTCACGTTTGATTCTGTGCAGCTCTTGAAGCTCTACATAGATAAAACCTTCTGAAGCTGTACCTAACACAGTATCGGCATCTGCTGAAAAAAGTTATGAACATTATACTTTCATTAGTTTATGGGTGAGCACTAGTAATAATTTTAAGCTGCTCATCAGCTACAACCTCAAAAGTCAAAATTTGCTTAAGGTTAAGATAGAGGTTATCAAAAATTTTTGTACACTGGCTCATTGATATATTCCTTGTGAGTTTTCTAACGCCAAGCTAAGCGGAAAATTACAGGTGCGAGCCAACTGTAATTTTCCCTTTTGAGCGGCTTGTATAAGGTGATTAGCTCCGTAATGTAGCTTTAATTCTGTCTGGATTTTTTATACAAGAAAATACATCAATTATTGACTTGCACACAAAGTCTGATGCAATTAAGGCTTCCATACTTAACCCTTCCTCTTGTAATACTGAAATACCTAAAACACATTCCTTTAGTACTATTCGATCATTAAAGCCATTCCCAACACAGATTGTTTGACCTTTGCCTAAGGAAATAAGTACATCTAATTTACTTTGAAACTCTTTTGAATTCGATAAATTAACAATTTTACAATTTACACCTATTAATTCTTTTTCCACTGTTCCATATGTATCAGCGGTTACAATAACGAAGTTAAGTAAGGTAGACAGATTATTTATCTTCTCTGCAACTCCATTAATTAACTTTCCATCGACTGCAATTGTCCCATTAAAATCCAAGATCACATTTACAATTTTTATTTTTTCTCTGCCTGGTATATTCAATAACAATATAATGACTCCATTCTATGAACACCTTATAACGCCCACGTTAAGGGGCTTTTTATTAGTTTGTTAAAATTGTGTAGCGAAGCGAAATCGAGCAAACAGTAAAAAGTCCCGCTTGAACTGCTTATATGGAAGCTATTGTCCATGATGCGATATAGTTTCAGACTAGCAACCTTAATTTTTTACTCATGAAAGAGCGAGACTTATTTATTAATTCTCTATTACGAACTCTTAACGGCTTAATTTCATTATTATCGTCAAGGCTTAGAGCCATTGCTCTCATTGATTTAGTTATATATATTGAATTTAGAAGGTGATATTGGCATTCAACTATAGCTCTTATAAAGGTTAAAGTGATATAGGTATCACTTTCATTTTTATTCCAGTCTATATCTATTTGTTGGGAGCTATTAGTTGCATGAGAATATTGACACATAAGCTCCCAAAATGCTTTGAATTCAGAATTATCAGGATTTTGGATTTTATTTAAAATTCCATTAGTAAAGTACACTGTATCTCCTGAATCCCACCGGTTAAAAATTCTATCATCATGAGATATTCCACAAAACTTACCTACTATAAGAAATTCAAAGGTATGTCTTAATAAAGTCCTAGCAGGCCCATATAGTCCTTCTCTAGTTAAATTTAGCGCTGAATGTAAAACAAAAAAAATTTTATATATTGCAGAAGCTATTGCAGGATCATTCTTAGGTAAGTTAACAACATCAGGAGTATTAAACATCCATACATGCTGACAAAGTAGGCTATACGTATTGTCCATAATTTCAACAATAGCTTCAGGAACTCCACCATAAGCCTGATCAAAGCTATCAGCAGATTCTTTCCCCTTATGAGCTATTAACTTAGATAAGGAAATACTTTTTCTACTTAACCAAGAGTATGAGCTTTCATCCATAGTTTAGCTTCCTAACAGCTTATTATGTATACGGCTCAGTAATGTCCGTTCCACAACGAAGGTTTAATTTACATTAATATCCCACAAATTCAAAGGATTAGAAGCCACTTTAACCAATTATTTAATAAAAGATAGGATGTTATTAAGCCGGCTCAGTAACATGACATAAAATATTCATTAGAAAATATACCGCAAATATTTTGAAGCTAACTTCCGCTTTGCGCACTACAATGTCATTAACTTAAGGTTAATTTACACGTTTACAATAAGTTAGCTAGTTGCTAACCTAGCTATGAATTAAAAATAGAGAGAAATCACCAATGAGCTGTTCAGTATTTAATTCAAATAGTACAAA
>Ga0209292_1000623_pt1 | contig 45505 bp, 38 predicted proteins | sample GOMGulsemesocosm_2_FD_184634 | JGI IMG/M metagenome (GOLD analysis project Ga0209292, IMG submission 184634) | Methane-oxidizing microbial communities from mesocosms in the Gulf of Mexico - GOM9C Gulf of Mexico (SPAdes) (version 2) | ecosystem: Environmental > Aquatic > Marine > Cold seeps...
CGATGTTATCAATAAGATGGGATTTCCAGGTTATTTCTTGATTGTTATGGAGTTTATTCAGTGGAGTAAAGATAACCTCATTCCCGTTGGACCTGGTCGTGGTAGTGGTGCCGGATCACTGGTTGCTTACGCACTTAAAATTACCGATCTTGATCCATTAGAGTTGGAGTTACTGTTCGAGCGATTCTTAAACCCTGAACGTGTCTCTATGCCCGATTTTGATATCGATTTTTGCATGGATAGACGTGACGAAGTAATCGATCATGTTGCAGAACTTTACGGACGTGATGCGGTATCGCAGATCATTACTTTTGGTACCATGGCGGCAAAAGCTGTTATCCGCGATGTTGGCCGTGTATTAGGGCATGCTTATGGTTTTGTTGATGGCATATCAAAACTGGTGCCACCTACGCCGGGTATGACACTCACCAAAGCCTTTGAAGAGGAGCCTCGTTTACAAGAACGTTACGATGGTAGCGAAGAAGTACGCGACCTGATTGATATGTGTCGTACTTTAGAGGGCACAATTCGTAATGCCGGTAAACATGCCGGTGGTGTTGTGATCTCGCCAACGGTTATTACAGATTTCTCTCCTCTGTATTGTGATGATGAGGGGAAAAATCCGGTAACACAATATGATAAAAATGACGTTGAAACAGCGGGATTAGTTAAATTCGACTTCTTAGGTCTGCGAACACTTACTATCGTACAGTGGGCGATAGATATGGCTAATGCTCATAATAAACAAGATGGCAAAGAGTTGATTGACATCGAGCGTATCAGCCTCACTGAGCCTCTCTGCTTTGATCTTCTAAAGCGTTATGAAACCACCTCGGTTTTCCAGCTTGAATCCCGAGGTATGAAAGATCTTATCCGCCGCTTACAGCCGGATTCTTTCGAAGATATGATCGCATTAGTGGCACTATTTCGTCCAGGGCCTTTAAGCTCAGGTATGGTAGATAACTTTATCGAGCGTAAACACGGCCGTGAAGCTGTCTCTTACCCCGATGAAAAATGGCAACATGAATCACTTAAAGAGATTCTTGAACCCACTTACGGCATTATCTTGTACCAAGAGCAGGTAATGCAGATTGCACAGGTACTATCTGGTTACACCTTAGGTGGTGCGGATATGTTACGTCGTGCAATGGGTAAGAAAAAACCAGAAGAGATGGCAAAACAACGTAGTACTTTTGAAGAGGGAGCCATTGCAAACGGTGTTGATGGCGAGCTTGCCATGAAGATCTTTGATTTGGTAGAAAAATTCGCGGGTTACGGTTTTAACAAATCTCACTCGGCAGCCTATGCACTAGTTTCTTATCAAACGTTGTGGATGAAAACCTTTTACCCTTCGTACTTTATGGCTGCGGTAATGTCGGCAGATATGGATAACACTGAAAAAATCGTTATTTTAGTGGCTGAATGTCAACGCATGGGCTTAGATCTTGGTCCTCCTGACGTTAATGAAGGTATCTTTAAGTTTAATGTTGATAAAAATCAACGCATTATTTACGGCATTGGTGCCGTTAAAGGGGTTGGTGAAGGCCCTGTTGATGCAATCATTGAAGCGCGAAGTGAAGGTGGAAAGTTTAAAGATCTCTTTGATTTTTGTACTCGAATTGACCTAAAACGCTGTGGTAAACGAATTTTAGAGAAACTCATTTACGCTGGTGCCTTAGATAATTTAGGGCCACACCGCGCAGCATTAATGGCCAATTTACCCAATGCATTAGAAGCGGCTATCCAGCATAAAAAAGCGGAAGCTTTTGGGCAAACAGATCTGTTTGGGGTGTTAACGACAGATAGTGAAGAGATTGAAAATAAATTCTCAACCGTTGAAAAGTGGCCAGAAAAACAGTGGTTAGCTGGTGAGAAAGAGACACTAGGCTTATACCTGACTGGTCACCCAATAGATCAATATGAACCACATGTACGATCATTTCACTGTATGAAAATAGGTGAATTAGCACCTAATCGCCGTGGTCAAAACAGTCGTATTGCTGGTTTAATCCTAGGTATGCGTGTAATGGTGACCAAAGCCGGAAAACGCATGGGCATTATCACACTTGATGATAAAAGTGCACGTTTAGAGATTACTGTTTTTGCAGATCTTCTGGATCAATATGAAGATTTATTGGTCACTGATAATGTTATTATTTTACAAGGGCAGGTGAGCGAAGATTTTTTCAATGGTGGCTTAAAAATGAATGCTCGAGAAGTGATGAGTATTGAGCAAGCCAGAGAGCGTTTCGCATCAAAGCTTCGCCTAAAAATTAATGCTAATAACATTGCTGAAAATTTTCAAGAGCAGTTACAAGTGGCACTAGAGCCTGCTATTGGTGGTGTTTGCCCGGTATTTATTGAGTATACCAATGCCACTGCACAAGCGGAACTTTCGTTAGGGTTATCCTGGGCAATTACCCCAACAGATGACTTGCTTTTTGAGTTAGCTAAACTTGTGGGCGAAGAAAATATCAGCCTACATTTTGATCATGTTAATAGCTAAAATGAAAAATAACGATCTGTTTATTGAATTCAAAAAACACCTTGCAGAGTTAACTCATGAAGGTGCTACTTTTAAAGTTGCACTCAGTGGTGGGCTTGATTCTGTGGTGTTATTACATCTATTTTCTCGATTATTTAATACCTTAGTGAGCGCTCACCATGTTCATCATGGTTTAAGTGAAAATGCAGATAGCTGGGCAACATTCTGTCAGGAGTTAGGATCCCAACTGCAGATTGAGTGTGTTGTTAGCAACGTAATTTTAGATAAACAAAGCCGTACGAGTCTAGAAGCATTAGCGCGCGAGAAACGTTATGCCGCTTTAAAAGATGGGCTCACTGAAAATTGTTATTTAGTGACTGCACATCACCAAGACGACCAGCTTGAAACAGTCTTACTTGCACTAAAACGGGGGGCTGGATTAACTGGCTTGCAGGGAATAGTTGCTTTGCAACAGCTTGATACAGGTTATCTTATTCGCCCTTTACTTAATTTTTCTCGTGAGCAATTAGAGCGTTATGCGCAACTCTTTAAGCTGCGTTGGATTGAAGATGAAAGCAATCAAGATGAGTCTTTTGATCGCAACTTTATTCGCCAAAGTATTACGCCACTGTTAAAAGCCCGCTGGCCGTCAATCACTAAAACAGTTGCACGTAGCGCATCACATTGTCAAAGCCAACAAAAGCTTATTGATGAAATAACTGATAGCGATTTTCAACATTGCCTTTTAACGGCACAGATTTTTAAAATTGATTTACTTAAAGGGTTGTCTGAGACTAGGCGTAACAATGTGTTACGTTGCTGGTTTAAAGAAGCAGGCCTTAACTACCCATCAACGAAACAGCTTGTTGCTATTTGGGAAAATGTCGGGCTTGCACAGCTTGATGCTGAACCGCAACTATTATTGCAGGGAGTAACGATTTGTCGTTATCGAGGTGCTTTATATCTTGTTGATAAAGATACTTTGGTCAAAGACCCCTGTCATTTTTTTTGGCAAGGGCAACCTATCGTTGAGTTAGCCTCAGGAAAAGTCAGGCTTAAAATAGAGGTGGTTGATAACAAAGTGAAAAGTGATCATCATGTAGAGATCTGTTTTAGAGGGCAACTTGCCGATAATTTGAAGTGTCAGCCAATTGGCAGAGATAAGAGTCGTAGCATTAAAAAGTTAATGCACGAATATCACGTCCCTCCTTGGTTACGTGATAATGTGCCGTTTATTATTATTGATGGTGTACTAGTAGAGGCTGTTGGTCTTTTCCGCTGTCAGACTGCTTTTTCTCATTTACTAGATATATCAATTATTTAGTCGATTTATGTTGGTATAGTGCTTTGTCTGCAACGGAGAAAAGTGCTTTAGCATCCTCCCCCATTTGCCAGTGTGCATAACCCATACAGGTAGAGAAACTCATTTCTGTTAAAAAATGTGAATTCTTAATTTCATCTAATATTCGTAGATTGATGCTATCAACAGAGCACTGATCTCCTGGCTGTAAAATAAGTGCAAATTCATCACCTCCTAAACGAAAGGCCATATCAGAAGTACGAATTACTTTAGTCAAGATTGCTGCAAAATGTTGTAAGACCTTATCGCCTATTAAGTGGCCACAATTATCATTTATTAGCTTAAAATCATTTAGATCAAAGACCATTAATGACAGTGACTGGTGACCACGGCTACTTTGCTCAATGGCGCGCTGTAGGCTTTCGTCATAATAAGCACGATTACCAACGTTGGTAAGGTGATCTTTGAAGACTAGTGCATTTAACTCTGCGAACTTTAATGCATGCCTTAAGCAAGGCACTAGCAGCTGGTGTAGTTCAATAAATAATTGATTTTCTTCAATACTTAACGGTTCATTACTTTGATAAGTGATAGAGCCAATACGTGGGCTTTTTGAGGAAAGCGGTAAGTTAAAGGTATTGCTAAAATTATATTTTTCTTGATTATTTAAACTAAATAATCCATTGGCTGATTGAAAGCGAACATTAAAAGGGCGGATAATTCTTGCCACAATAGAGGCAAAACTTGTCAGTAGCACTTTAAGGTCTAAGCTCTCTTGCAACATTTCCAAACACTTGAACCTATTTTCAGCACTCAGTGTTGGGTCATTTGAAACTAGCGTAAACACCTTACTCTGCGTAGGGTACGCTGTTGCTGTTGAATGTGTTTTTGCTTGCATAATGATTTCCTTTTGTTACTTGATTAGTAACCTTCAAAGTATTAAATGCAGTTTTCATGCCAATAAAACGTGTGTAAATTGACTTATAAATGATCATAATTTTCTGAATTCTTACTATGATTAAATAACCTCTATAACTACGTGTTCTTTAAGTGAAGCGGACTGTTCAGTGATGTGTAAATTGAATGGTTTCTAAATGAACCTGCATTGTTTTATTTCCTAAATAACGGTTTTTTGACATTTAATGCGTTTGGGATTGTGACAAGGAGTCTTTAGGTCCGTGCTAACCGATCTTTTATTATTACTTTGTTGTGCAATTATTAGCGTAATTATATTTAGGCGATTACGCCTGTCTAATATTGTTGCGTATCTTTTTACTGGGTTTGTGCTCGGTCCCTCCCTGTTTAATTTATTAAATTCCTACCATGAGATAGAGTTAATTGCTGAGTTTGGTATCGTTTTTTTAATGTTCTCATTAGGATTGGAGTTCTCGCTTAATAAACTGATCGAGATGCGACGCTCTGTGTTTGGTTTAGGTGCCTTACAGGTGGTGGCCTCCTTCTTTATGTTCTACTTCCTTAGCCAACTATTTGCGATGAGCTGGCAGCAGTCGTTTACCGTCGCGGGTATCTTAACGATGTCATCCACGGCAATTATTGTTAAGGTACTTTCTGAACAGCAGCAGCTTCACTCACAGCGCGGTAAACTCGCTATTGCTATCTTATTATTTCAAGATCTCGCCGTTGTGCCTTTCTTAATCATTATCCCTATTATTGCAATGCCTGTGCTTGAAGGTGATATTTTATCGTCGCTTGCTTTTGCCTTTCTTAAAGGCGCTTTTGCTGTTGCTACTTTGTTAGCGATTGGGCGCTGGGTATTACCACGTTTTTTTGATGAGATGGGGAAAGTTCGTTTCGATGAAATATTTATTCTATCCAATCTATTTGTCTCACTACTAGCAGCTTGGTTTACACAGTTATTAGGCTTATCAATGGCATTAGGTGCTTTTCTTGCGGGCATGATGCTGGCTGAAAGCCATTACCGTCATCAACTTTCTGCTGATATTCGCCACTTTAAAGATATCTTAATGGCGATATTTTTTATCTCAATTGGTACCTTGCTCAGCTTCGAAATAATACGTGACAATTTATGGTTATTGCTAATGATGGTGGTGGGCATGATGCTAGCTAAAACCCTTACTATCACAATTGCGGCCCTCATTATGAAAGAGAAATTGACTACAGCCCTTGGGGTAGGAATCGCGTTGGCACAGATGGGCGAGTTTGGTTTTATTTTGGTGGCATTAGCGAGTAAATATCAGTTATTAGGGGAAGATCTATCATCGCTACTGATTGCCACAGGGGTAATTAGCATGTCATTAACACCTGTACTGGTAAAATACAGTCAAAAGCTCTCTCGCGAAGTGTTACATCATTATGAAAAGATTTTTCGTTTCCAAAAAACATTACCTGGGCAGTTTAGTAACCATACTATTATTTGCGGTTATGGTCGTGTTGGACAAATTGTCTCACGCTTTTTACGCACAGAGTCACTGCCGTTTATTGTATTAGATAGGGACCCTATGCGGGTCAAAGAGGCCAGAGAGGGGGGAGAGCAGATAGAGTTTGGCGATGCGAGTCGTCGAGAAATATTATTGATTGCAGGTATAGAAAAAGCAAAATTACTTATTATTACTTTTAATGATCTGCAACGCTCGTTAGTTTTGCTTGGGCAGATTCGTGCAATTAACCCCGATGTGAAAGTATTAGTGCGTACCAAAAATGATAAAGGTTTAGATGATTTACATGAAGCGGGGGCAACGGAGGTAGTGCCGGAGGTATTAGAGGGCAGTTTAATGTTAGTCGCACACGTACTGTTTTTGTCGGGTATACCGAGGAAAAAGATAATGCAGCGCCTTGACTGTGAACGAAGAATAAAATATCAGCATCTTCATGGTTTCTATTATGGGCAAGATAGCCAAACTGAGAGAAACGTATTGTCGGTGGACCAGATCCACGCAGTTGTGTTGCCGAGTAGTTCAAAGGTCATAGAGAGTTATGTCTTACAATTTAATTTTACTGGGGTGAGTATTAAATCGGTACACCGAAAAACGGGAGTGAAGGTTTCACTTTCAGATAAAACACGCTTTGAAGGTGGTGATGTGGTTTTATTACAAGGTGGGAAAAAAGAACTGATAAAGGCTGAACAGGTCTTAATTGAAAAAAGCTATGAATCCCCCGTTTAACTTGGGACGAATGACTATCCCTTACCCTTAGCAGTGAATGAATCATTGTTAACCCATTAATGGTGGGCAAACAGCGCTAGTACGTATAAAAGTAACCTATTGAGAGCAATAGATAGCTTAGGTCTCATTACCTCTTTTTCTCGGAAAGTATAAATCCCCAAGCAATATACTAACAACAGCAAACAGTGCGCCAGCTAAAAAGAATGGACGAAAGCCCAAACGGAATAACGGCAATAATTGCTGTTCTTGGGCATTGTCGGTAATCTGTATCATCTTTTCCCTATTTTGCTGAAAGTAATTATTTATGTCTGAAAACTTATCCGAAAAATTGTTTGCTCAGAAGTCGAATGTGCCCGAAACTTCCACAATCATTGCTAATTCCGATTCGAAAAAAAACCATAAACTGGATGACGTTATTATGGATGGGGAATCTCAGGATGGTTGGTACCGTCTGTTAAAGTTTCTTTTATGGGCATGGCAAGGCATCGATATGCTCGATTGTTATGATGTAATATCGCGTATTAGCGCCTCTAAAAATCCACGCAGTGATGAGAGTATATTAGATAGTGTCATCGGTTTCCGCTCTGGTAACTGGAGCTATGAATGGACCCAAAAGGGCATGAGTTACCAGAAGAAGGGCAATGAGCTCGCTAAACAAGGCTGTGATATTTTAGCAAAAGAGGCGTATTACAGTGCCTCACAGCTATACAGTATTGCAAGTTATCCTCATCTGAAAACCGATGAACTAAGCATGCAGGCGCAACTATTAGCCTTCAGTAGTTATCGCGAATCCTTTAAATATAATAAAAATGTAATACTCAAAGAGATAAAGGTGCCCTTTAATGGCAAACAGATTAGCTGTTATCTGCATCTTCCTCATACCGATACTATTCACCCCGTTGTCATCGTCAGCGGCGGAATCGATACCCTACAGTGTGAGTTATTACCATTATTTGAAAAAGATCTCGGCCCGGCTGGTATTGCGATGTTAACGGTAGACCTACCTGGTATTGGACAATCATCACAGGTGAAACTAGAGCAAGACTCTTCTAACTTGCATCAAGCGATTATCCATTATCTCAAAGAGGTACCTTGGGTAGACCATGATCGTATTGCGATGATGGGCATGCGTTTAGGTGGAAATATTGCCACTCGTTTAGCATTTTTAGAACCCGCATCAGTGAAATCAGCTGTTGCAATAGGCGCTGCGGTAGGTTCAATTTTTGACAAGCTTGATAACTTTAAAAAATTACCGCCGATGTTATTAGACTGCATCGCTTCACGTATGCAAGTAAATAACTCTGATGTAAATGTTCTCTATCAACATTGTGTTCCATTATCACTTATTAAGCAGGGGTTATTGCATCGTAGGCGCATAGAAACACCGATGTTGAGTATTGGTCATAAGCATGATGTGATGTGTAATGAGCAAGATCTCAAATTAATTGCACGGGCAAGTCGAGCTGGGGACTCTCGTATTATTGATAAAGCTCCCATTTTTGAATCATACTTAAACTCTTTGAGTTATTCTGCACAATGGTTAACAAGACATCTGGCAGAGTGAGTGCTAAATTAACTACTTATCTTTTGTATTAGGAACTAGACCATTATGACATCTGCGTTACCACTAACTCCATCTCGAGGGCGCTTATTTAAAATCTTCACAGATTTAGGTCCCTATTTTAGAAAGTTACAATCAACTGAGAGCTCTTTCTTTTTTGATTGTTTAGAAATCTGCATTGATGCTAACAAAGAACCGGAAGAGCGTGAATTTTATGGCTGGTGGTTAGTTGTAACACGTAACGAAGACGGTTTTGATTATGAACGTTATGATGGCCAGTACAATCTTGCTGGTGATTGGGTTGTGCATAAAATTAAAAAGAAAGACCAAAAGCAACTTGATGATTCTTTTGACCTGTTTATCGAACGCTTAAAAACATTAATAGATGCTGAAACCGGTTTTTGCCTTGCACCATTAGAGGTGGCATTAACAGAGGCTTAAATGTAAGCGCTAATAATGATATACTAAAAACAGTAACGAGCTTTTCGTTGCTGTTTTTTTGTTTCTGGCTTCTTAATAAATGGCTCCTATGAAAACCAATACTAAAAAGAATACCAAAAGTAAAACCATCGTTGTAAAACTTGGCACCAGTGTATTAACCAGCGGCACTGCAAAACTTGATCGTGCGCATATGGTTGAAATTGTTCGCCAATGTGCAATTTTACATAAACAGGGACACCATATTGTTGTGGTGACATCGGGGGCAATTGCTGCCGGTAAAGAACACCTGAATATGCCTGATATTGAACCCACTGTTGCTAATAAACAGATGCTCGCCGCGGTCGGCCAAGGGCAGTTGGTACGTGAGTGGGAAAACCTATTCAAAATCTATGGCTTGCATGTTGGTCAGATGTTGCTTACACGTGCCGATCTTGATGATCAACTGCGTTTTATTAATGCACGTGATACCTTGAATGTTTTATTACACAATCGCATTATTCCACTGGTAAATGAAAATGATGCTGTGGCAACCCGTGAAATTAAAGTGGGTGATAATGACAACCTGTCTGCGCTAGTTGGTTTATTAGCTGATGCTGATCAGCTACTTTTGTTAACCGATCAAGTTGGACTATTTACCGAAGACCCTCGTAATAACCCCGATGCAAAACTTATTCCTGAAATTGAACAAATTACCGATGAGATCCATGCACTTGCTGGTGGTAGTGTAGGTGGGCTTGGTACAGGTGGCATGGCGACTAAAATTGAATCTGCAACCGTTGCACACCGCGGTGGAATTGAGGTTGTTATCGCATCGGGACACAAAAAGAATGTGATTATAGATGCGGTAAAAAACAAACCGGTAGGCACACGTTTTGTCTCTGAATATACCCGCTTAGAGGCGCGTAAAAACTGGATTTTTGCCGGCTCTCGTGCTGTTGGAACCCTCATTGTTGATGACGGGGCAGAGAAAGCATTACTAGAGTCGGGTGCAAGTTTATTACCCAAAGGTATTGTTGGAACAAAGAAAACCTTTTTACGCGGTTATGTAGTCAGTGTTTGTAATCAATCGGGTGAAGAAATAGCACGTGGTGTTGTTCGTTATAAAAGCGTCGATATTAAGAAAATTAAAGGGTTACATTCAGATGAAATTGAAGGTCTTTTAGGTTTTGAACATGGCACTGTCGTAATCCACCGTGATGATTTAGTTTTGCTATAAACAGACTTTGATGAACAAGATAAGCATAATATTTATAAACTAGGAAGTGAAATGAATTTATTAGAGATTGGAAAGTTAGCACAACAAGCAAGTTATGAATTAGCAATTGCAGATAGCACCAAAAAAAATAGTGCCCTAGAAAATATCGCTCTAGCATTAGAAGCGAATGAAGCATTGATTGTTGAAGCTAACAAAAAAGATATCCAAGCGGGTAAAGAAGCGGGTCTAACTGATGCTTTATTAGATCGTCTATTGTTAGATGAAACTCGTTTAGCGGGTATTATTGGTGACTTACGTAGCGTGATTAACTTAGATGATCCTGTAGGTGAGGAGTTTGATAGCAAACTACTTGAGAACGGTTTAAAACTAAGTAAACGTCGTGTACCAGTAGGCGTTATTGGTGTTATTTACGAAGCACGTCCAAATGTAACCATTGATATTGCAGCTTTATGTTTAAAAACGGGTAATGCAAGTATCCTACGTGGTGGCAAAGAGACTATTAACTCTAACCTAGTATTAGTTAAAGTGATTCAAGATGCGCTTGTGGTTTCTGGGCTTCCAAAAACGGCGGTGCAATATATTGAAAATACAGATCGTGCTTTAGTAGGTGAACTACTAAAAATGGACAAATACGTGGATATGATCATCCCGCGTGGCAACTCTGGTTTACAACAGTTCTGCAAAGAGAACAGTACTATTCCGGTGATTATTGGTGGTATCGGTATTTGTCATTTATATGCTGAAAAGTCTGTTGATTTCGATAAAGCATTCGCAATCATTGAGAATGCTAAAGTACAACGTCCTTCAGTTTGTAATGCATTAGATACATTACTTGTTCAAGAAGATATTGCCGCTGAGTTTTTACCAAAACTAGTCGCTAAATTATTACCACAAGGTGTCACTTTAGTTGCAGAGCCAAAAGCGAAAGCGATTCTAGGTGAAAATGCAACAGAAGCGCAGGAAGGTGATTTTTCACGTGAATGGCTATCACTGCACTTAGGTGTAAAAGTAGTTTCAGAGTTAAGCGAAGCATTAGTGCATATTCGTGAACATAGTTCACAGCATTCAGACGGTATTTTAACTAATGATTTCACTATTGCTAACCAGTTTGTTAACGCAGTAAATTCAGCTGCTGTTTACGTCAATGCCAGCACACGTTTCACAGACGGCAGCCAATTTGGTTTAGGTGCTGAAGTTGCCGTGTCAACACAGAAGCTACATGCGCGTGGCCCTATGGGTCTGCAAGAGTTAACCACTTACAAGTGGATTGGTATTGGTGAGTACTTAGTAAGAAGCTAAGGTTACATCGCTATTAAATTATTAGGCCCATCGCAGTTGCATGGGCCTTTTTTTTCCTTCTATTTTGAGCATTTCAGGAAATTTTATGAAAACAACTGAGCATTTAGATGCGCTATTAACAATTATGCAAAGCCTACGTGATCCAGAAACAGGTTGCCCTTGGGATAAGAAGCAGACCTTCGTCTCGGTTGTGCCACATACCATTGAAGAAGTATATGAACTTGCTGATGCAATAGAGATGCAGGATTTTTCTGATCTGAAAGGGGAGTTAGGAGATCTACTTTTTCAAGTTGTTTTTTATGCGCAAATAGCCAAAGAGCAAGGTCTGTTTGAGTTTTCAGATATTTTAGAAACGTTGAATGAAAAGCTAGTGCGTCGTCATCCACATGTTTTTGCAAAAACGGCCTTTAGTGATGATCAAGCTATCCATGCTAATTGGGAAAAAGAGAAACAAAAAGAACGCCTTAAAAAATCCACTGAAATGAATCAACAGGAGAGTGTGTTGGATAATATCCCACTGGCGCTACCCTCTCTTAATCGCGCCTATAAAATTCAAAAACGCTGTGCTAATGTCGGTTTTGATTGGGCTGAGCTTGAGCCGGTTGTTGCAAAGATCCATGAAGAGATAGATGAGGTCTTAGTGGAAGTTAAACGTACCGATTTAACAGATGAGCAAAAGCAGAAACGTATTGAAGATGAGCTTGGTGATCTACTGTTTGCTAATGTAAATCTCGTACGCCACCTAAAAGCCGACCCTGAAACCGTATTACGCCAAGCTAATAAAAAGTTTGAAAAACGTTTTCGTTTAGTTGAACAAGCCGTTTTAAAGCAAGGAAAGCAGATGCAAGATTGTACGCTGGGCGAGCTTGATGCAATTTGGGATGAGGTCAAAAAGCGTTAAACTTAAAAAACTGCAAGATCTTTTTAAAATGATTGTCCAAAATGTGAGGTCTTGCTATACTGCATTCCCATCTAAATGTTCTATTTTCTAATTAACTTAAAGCTGTAATAAAAGAATCACTTATCAAGTATAAGCTGATGTTTTTTGCTTTTTGAAAGAAAATAGTGCCGCTTTTTATCTCTTACTTTTTCAGGGTTACTATGACGACAAAATATATTTTCGTAACAGGTGGTGTTGTATCATCACTTGGTAAAGGTATTGCTGCTGGCTCACTAGCTGCAATTTTAGAAGCACGTGGCCTTGATGTTACTATTCTAAAGCTTGACCCATATATTAATGTTGACCCTGGCACCATGAGCCCTACGCAACATGGCGAAGTTTTTGTTACCGATGATGGCGCTGAAACCGATCTTGATTTAGGCCATTACGAACGTTTCGTACGTACCCGTATGACTAAACGTAATAACTTTACAACGGGTCGTGTTTATTCTGAAGTACTAGCAAAAGAGCGCCGTGGTGATTACCTTGGTGCTACGATTCAGGTTATCCCACACATCACTAACGAGATTCAAGATCGTGTTGTTGCTGGTGGTGAAGGACACGACGTAGCCATTGTTGAATTGGGTGGCACCGTAGGTGATATAGAGTCACAACCTTTTCTAGAAGCAATTCGTCAACTTGCATTAAAAGTAGGGCGTGAAAATGCAATGTTTATGCATTTAACATTACTGCCTTACCTAAAAACAGCGGGTGAAGTTAAAACTAAACCCACACAGCATTCTGTAAAAGAACTACGTAGTTTAGGTATTCAGCCTGATATCCTTATCTGTCGTAGTGAAGTGAGCTTCCCTGCCAATGAGCGTGCAAAAATTGCACTGTTCTGTAATGTTCAAGATAAAGCTGTAATTTCACTACGTGACGTAGACTCTATTTATAAAATTCCCGCATTATTAAAAGCACAAGGCTTAGATGAAATCTGTGTTAAACGTTTTGGTCTAGAGTGTCCTGAAGCTGATCTGAGCGAGTGGGAGCAAGTTGTTTCTGAGGAAGCAAATACGTCAAATGAAGTTGTTATTGGCATGGTTGGTAAATATATTGAATTACCAGATGCTTATAAATCAGTGAACGAAGCACTTAAACATGGCGGTTTAAAGAACGCTGCAAAAGTTAAAATCAAGTACATCGATTCTCAAGATGTAGAAGTTAAAGGCGACGACGCCCTTAAAGATATCGATGCGATTCTTGTTCCTGGTGGTTTTGGCCAGCGTGGCGTTGAAGGTAAAATTTTAGCTGCTAAATATGCGCGTGAAAATAACGTACCTTATTTAGGTATTTGTCTAGGTATGCAAGTGGCATTAATTGAATATGCGCGTAATGTTGCAGGTTTGAAAAATGCACACTCAACAGAATTTGATGAAAAAACAGAGCAACCTGTTGTAGGTTTAATTACTGAGTGGATTGATAAATCTGGCGAAGTTGAACAACGCACAGAAAGCTCTGACTTAGGTGGCACAATGCGTGTTGGTGCACAGAAATGTCATTTGAAAGCTGGGTCTAAAGTCCTTGAAATGTATGGTAATAAAGAAATCTTTGAACGTCATCGTCATCGTTACGAAGTAAACAATAATTTATTACCAATCATTGAAAAAGCAGGGCTGAAAATCACTGGTTTATCAGAAGATAAAAAATTAGTAGAGATTATTGAAAACCCTAATCACCCTTGGTTTGTTGCTGCGCAATTCCACCCGGAATTCACCTCAACACCACGTGATGGTCACCCTTTATTTAAAGGTTTCATAAAATCTGCGATAGATCATCAACAAGGTCGATTTAAATAGTTTTTGTTGACAGAACATCAATTTTTGTTAGAAACTTACGAAATAAGATGTTATTAAGTTACAAGTGTAGTTGCTTGTAACAAACTAGAAAAATGTAATAGAAAGATTTTTTAAACTTAATTTTTAAAATACTAAAGGAAACATTATGTCTAATATCGTAAAAGTACTTGGTCGTGAAATCATGGATTCACGTGGTAACCCAACTGTAGAAGCTGAAGTTCACTTAGCTGACGGTTCTATCGGTATGGCTGCTGCACCATCAGGTGCTTCTACTGGTTCACGTGAAGCGCTTGAGCTACGTGACGGTGATAAAGCGCGTTACTTAGGTAAAGGCGTACTTAAAGCTGTTGAAGCTGTAAATGGTCCAATCGCTGAAGCACTAGCTGGTAAAGATGCACTAGCACAAGCTGAGCTTGACCAAATCATGATCGACCTAGACGGTACTGAAAACAAAGCACAGTTTGGCGCAAACGCTATTCTTGCTGTTTCTCTAGCGGCTGCTAAAGCGGCTGCAATCTCTAAGAAAGTTCCTCTTTACGCTCACATTGCTGACTTAAACGGTACTTCTGGTGTTTACTCTATGCCTCTTCCAATGATGAACATCATCAATGGTGGTGAGCATGCAGATAACTCTGTAGATATCCAAGAATTCATGATCCAACCTGTTGGCGCAGCTAACTTCCGTGAAGGTCTACGTATGGGTGCTGAAGTATTCCATAGCCTTGCTAAAGTACTTAAAGCTGACGGTCACTCAACTGCTGTTGGTGATGAAGGTGGTTTCGCTCCAAACCTTGAGTCTAACGAAGCTGCACTTGCTGCAATTAAAGTTGCTGTTGCAAACGCTGGTTACGAGCTAGGTAAAGACATCACTTTAGCGATGGATTGTGCTGCATCTGAGTTCTACGACAAAGAAGCAAACATCTACGACCTTAAAGGTGAAGGTAAGAAATTCACTTCTGAAGAATTCAACTTCTTCTTACAAGAGCTTACTGAACAATACCCAATCGTTTCTATCGAAGATGGTCTTGACGAGTCTGACTGGGATGGTTTCGCACACCAAACTAAACTAATGGGTGATAAAATCCAATTAGTTGGTGACGATCTATTCGTAACAAACACTAAGATTCTTAAGCGTGGTATCGACAACGGTATTGCTAACTCAATCTTAATCAAGTTCAACCAAATCGGTTCTTTAACTGAAACTTTAGCTGCAATCAAAATGGCTAAAGATGCTGGTTTCACTGTTGTTATCTCTCACCGTTCTGGTGAAACAGAAGATGCAACAATTGCTGATCTAGCTGTTGGTACTGCTGCAGGCCAAATCAAAACGGGTTCTCTAAGCCGTTCTGACCGTGTTGCTAAGTACAACCAACTTCTACGTATTGAAGAAGCTTTAGGCGCTAACGCACCTTACAACGGTCTTAAAGAAGTTAAAGGTCAGTAATTGGCTTTAAGCTGATAGCTAACAGCTGTCAGCTTAGTAACTTTTAAGATTAGAATCCTCACTTCGGTGGGGATTTTTTTTGCCTGTAAGAAAGTAGGGAATGCTGAAAGCCAGAAGGCTTGATAGCTGGAGTGCTATCAAGCTAAAGACAGAAGCAACAAGTTGCTTAGCCCGTATTGCAGCTCTTTGTTAACTACGGGCAACCAACTTCTACGTAGCTAAGTTGCGCTAGGTTCAAAAGCACCATACAACGGTCTTAAAGAAGTTAAAGGTCAGTAATAACTGACAGCTGATAGCTAACGGCTGTCAGCTTTATTCTTTTTAAGATATAAATCCTCACTTCGGTGGTTTTTTTTTGCCCGTGGAAAAGCTAGAAGGCTGAAAGACTCGAAGCCTAGAAAGCTGTTAGGTAAAGGCAGAAGCAACAAGTTGCTTAGCCCGTGTTGCAACTCTTTGTTAACTACGGGCAACCAACTTCTACGTAGCTAAGTTGCGCTAGATTCTAACGCACCTTACAAAGGTCTTAAAGAAGTTAAAGGTCTGTAATATTACTGCTTAACTTCGGTTAAGATTAATATTCTACTTTGATTTGTAAATCCTCAACTTAGGTTGGGGATTTTTTTGCCTAGTGAAAAGTGATGTAATCGAAAACAGGCTCATTCTATTTCGATACATTAAAGCTTAGAGGTTATCACTCTGCCAGTATAGTGGTGCCAATTGAGTCATGATGCTAGTACCCACCTCGAGGTGTTTCAACTGGTTTTTCATCATTTGTGGGAGACATGCTTGAACAGGAAAAGAGTGATAAAAGAGATACCACGATTAAAGCAATAAAGAGATTGCTTTTAGTTTTCATATTAGCTTCCTTTTAAATAAGGTTGAACAAAATTTATTAACTTAAGAGTAGCAAAGCCTTGTTTATTTATTTAAAAATTTAATGGAATAGCTTTGTTAGTTGTTGGTCGTAACTAACTGAAAGTCTTTATAGTACCTTAGCTGCAAAGCTTCCTTTATCTAGTCTCACGTTAATAGTGTCATCTTTATTAAGCTGGCTTGCATCGGTAGTTACTTTGCCTTTTTCATCTTTGACGATGGCATAACCGCGAGCGAGGGTGGCGAGGGGGCTGACGGTATTAAGTTGATTGATACTATTTTGTAGATCAGTTTCACTCTGCTTTAACTTATTTTGCATGCCGTTTTTGAGGCGGGTTAATAGTTGAGTCTGTTTTTGTAGTTCAAGGTTAATAGCTTGCTCTGGGCTGTGTTGCATTAAACTCGCGTGCAGATGATTTTTCTGCTGCTGCTTCCGATTTAACATGCTATTCATTGCGTGTTGCAGGCGTAAACTTAGTTCATCGGCAATTAACGTTTGTTGTTGTAACTTATGTTTTGGATCTTGCTTGAGTAGCTTTTCTGTTAATAGGGCCTGTTGATGTTGAGTGCGCTGTAAGTTGGCATTCATTGCCGTTTTTAAGCGTGTTAATAACGTATTAAGTTGTGTGCTGACAAAGGCTTTGTTTTGGCTAACAAGCTCTGCTGCTGCCGATGGCGTTGCCGCGCGTACATCGGCAACAAAATCACAGATGGTAACGTCTATTTCATGACCTACTGCACTGATGATTGGTAGCTGACTATTAAAAATAGCGTGGGCAACCATCGCTTCATTAAAACACCAAAGGTCTTCTAATGAGCCGCCACCACGGCCAACAATCAATAGGTCACACTCTTCACGTTGATTGGCAAGTTGGATTTGCGAGGCAACAGACTCACCACTACCAGCGCCTTGTACTTGACTCGGGTAGATGACAACTTGTAAACGCGGGTCACGACGTTTTAACACGCTTAAAATGTCGTGTAGCGCAGCACCGGTCGAGGAGGTAATAATCCCAATACGTTTAATGATTTGCGGTAATGGCTTTTTATATTGTTCTGAAAACAGTCCTTCAGCTGCGAGCTGGCATTTTAATGCTTCAAATTGTTGTTTTAATAAACCATCACCTTCGGGTTGCATGCTTTCAACAATCAGTTGGTAATCACCGCGCGCTTCATAAAGGCTCAATTTTCCACGTACTAATACTTGTTGGCCATGTTTTGGGGTAAAACCCGTACGGCGATTATTTCCCTTAAACATGGCGCATTTAACCGAAGCGCTATGATCCTTAAGGGTAAAGTACCAATGGCCAGAAACAGCAATGGTTAGATTGGATATCTCGCCCGATAACCACACAACACCAAGGCCCGTTTCTAAAAGGGACTTTGCTGCGCGGTTAAGGCTACTAACGCTATAGATATTACTGTTTTGAGAATTCATTGGTTATTCACTAGCAGGGAAATAGAAAAGAATATTAGCATTAATCGTATTTGAGAAAAAGAATGCATAATAATCGATTTTTTAATTGTACTTATGTCACAAAACGATTAAAATCCATCCGCAATATCATACCCACAAATATAGGTATGAACAATCCTCCCAACTATAAGTGAGATATTGCAAAATGCTACGAATTGCCAAAGATGCATTAACATTTGATGATGTATTATTAGTACCAGCTCATTCGACTGTACTTCCAAACACTGCGGACTTAACAACGCAACTAACTCAAACTATCCAAATGAACATTCCAGTAGTGTCTGCTGCAATGGATACGGTAACTGAAGCGCGTTTTGCAATTGCATTAGCACAAGAAGGTGGCATCGGTTTTATTCATAAAAACATGTCAATAGCTGTGCAAGCTGAACAAGTTCGTTTAGTAAAAATTCATGAAAGTGGTGTGGTAGCAGACCCTGTTACAGTATCTCCTGCAACAACGCTACTAGAAATCAAAGAGCTGACTGAAAAGAACGGCTTTGCGGGTTACCCTGTTGTTGAAGCATCAGGTGAACTAGTAGGTATTATTACTGGTCGTGATGTACTTTTTGAAACTGATTTAAGCAAACCTGTTTCTGCAGTAATGACAGATAAAGCTGACTTAGTAACAGCAAAACCAAATACGCCACGTGATGAAATCGAAGCATTGATGCACGCAAAGCGTATTGAAAAAGTATTATTAACTGATGATAACTTTAAGCTTAAAGGCATGATCACAGTTAAAGACTTCCGTAAAGCTGAGCGTAAACCAAACGCATGTAAAGATGAGTTAGGTCGTTTACGTGTAGGTGCTGCAGTAGGCGCTGGCGCTGGCAACGAAGAGCGTATTGATGCTTTAGTTGAAGCGGGCGTTGATGTACTACTTATCGATTCTTCACACGGTCACTCTCAAGGTGTGTTAGACAGAATCAAAGCAACACGTACTAGTTACCCAGATCTTCAGATCATTGGTGGTAACGTAGCAACTGGCGACGGTGCTAAAGCATTAGTTGCTGCTGGTTGTAGTGCAGTTAAAGTGGGGATCGGCCCTGGTTCAATCTGTACAACGCGTATCGTTACAGGTGTGGGTGTCCCACAAATCACTGCTATTTCTGATGCTGTTGAAGCACTTGAAGGCACTGGTATTCCAGTTATTGCTGATGGCGGTATCCGTTTCTCGGGTGACATTGCTAAAGCACTAGCTGCTGGCGCATCATGTGTAATGATGGGTAGTATGTTTGCTGGTACAGAAGAGTCTCCGGGTGAAATCATTCTTTATCAAGGTCGTTCATTCAAATCATACCGTGGTATGGGATCATTAGGCGCTATGTCTCAAGGTTCATCGGATCGTTACTTCCAATCTGATAACGCTGCAGACAAATTAGTACCAGAAGGTATTGAAGGTCGTGTTGCTTACAAAGGTAAAGTAAAAGAGATCATTCACCAGCAGATGGGCGGTGTACGTTCTTCTATGGGGCTTACTGGTTGTGCAACAATCAAAGAGATGAACACTAAAGCAATGTTTGTGAAAATTACTAGTGCAGGAATGGGTGAAAGCCACGTGCATGATGTAGCAATTACAAAAGAAGCACCTAATTATCGCACTGGCGGCTAATTTATAAGTCCTTGCTTGTTAAATTGGCCTGTCACTGCGTTGAAAGTGCTCACTTGGTAAACCAAGTTCCGCGCTTTCGCCTTGTTACAGGACAATTTACCGGTGCAATCACCTTATAAATACCTCAATAAGATTTAAAAATAAGACGTTTTTATAACGTCTTATTTATTTAAGGAATGAAGATGACAACTAACATCCATGAACAACGTATATTAATCTTAGACTTTGGTTCTCAATACACTCAACTTATCGCGCGTCGTATCCGTGAAATTGGTGTTTACTGTGAGCTTTGGAGCTGGGATGTTTCTGAAGAAGATATTAAAGAGTTTAACCCGAACGGTATCGTGCTTGCTGGTGGTCCAGAAAGTGTGACTGCAGAAGGTTCTCCACGTGCTCCTGAATATGTATTTAATGCTGGTGTTCCAGTATTAGGTATCTGTTACGGCATGCAAACTATGTCTAAACAACTTGGTGGCGAAGTTATCAAGGGTGAAGGCGAAGGCGAGTACGGCTACGCACAAATAGAGATGCAAAACCCTTCTGAATTATTCAAGTCTATTGAAGATGCTGTATCGGATAGCGGTAAAGCACTGTTAGACGTATGGATGAGTCACGGTGACAAAGTTTCTGTTATTCCTGAAGGTTTTGTAGCCGTTGCAAATACAGCAACCTGTCAGTTTGCAGCCATGGCAAATGAAGAAAAACGTTTTTACGGCATACAATTCCACCCAGAAGTAACACATACTCGCCAAGGTGAGCGCATGCTTTCTCACTTTGTTAAAGATATTTGTGGTTGTGATGGGCTTTGGACATCTGCATCAATCATTGATGATGCAGTTGCAACAATGAAAGAGCAGATTGGTGACGATGAAGTTATCCTAGGTCTTTCTGGTGGCGTTGATTCATCGGTTGTTGCGATGTTATTGCAACGCGCAATTGGTGACAAACTAACTTGTGTATTTGTTGATAACGGTTTACTTCGTCTGAACGAAGGTCAACAAGTAATGGATATGTTTGGTGATCGTTTTGGTCTAAACATTATTCGTGTTGATGCTGAAAACCGCTTCTTAGATGAAATGGCGGGCGAAAGTGACCCTGAAGCGAAACGTAAAATCATTGGTCGTGTATTTGTTGAGATCTTTGATGAAGAGTCTAAGAAACTATCAAACGCTAAATGGTTAGCACAAGGTACTATCTACCCTGACGTAATCGAGTCTGCAGCTTCTAAAAATGGTAAAGCGCATGTTATCAAATCTCACCACAATGTGGGTGGATTACCAGATGATATGGAAATGGGCCTTGTTGAGCCATTACGCGAACTGTTTAAAGATGAAGTACGTAAGATTGGTTTAGAGCTAGGTCTTCCATACGATATGCTTTACCGTCACCCATTCCCGGGACCTGGTTTAGGTGTACGTGTTTTAGGTGAAGTGAAGAAAGAGTATTGTGACCTGTTACGTCGTGCCGATGCTATCTTCATCGAAGAGTTACACAAAGCTGAGCTTTACCACAAAGTAAGCCAAGCATTTGTCGTGTTCCTACCGGTACGCTCTGTTGGTGTAATGGGTGATTGCCGTAAGTATGACTGGGTTGTTTCACTACGTTGCGTTGAAACAATCGACTTCATGACGGCACGCTGGTCGCATCTTCCATACGACCTTATTGGTCATGTATCAAACCGTATTATCAATGAGATTGATGGTATTTCGCGTGTGGTTTACGATGTATCAGGTAAGCCACCTGCTACTATCGAATGGGAGTAGTAGTTACTCATAGTGTCGTCATTTAAGCTTACTTCTTCGCTGAAAAATGCGCATTTAGACTACTAAACTGTGCTTTTTCGCCTTGAATTAAACATAAATGACTTAACTATGAGCACTACTGTACTAATACGAAATAAAAAACGCTCATTGAGCGTTTTTTTTTGCTTTGGTATTACATCTGCGATCTCAAACAGATTTTAATGGTGTTTCTTTTATATACTGATTCGCAAAATATGGGCCAATATTTTAAAGGAATAAATTATGGAAATTTTTAACTGTAAAATTAATAAACTCGCTTCAATTGTTGCAGTTGCTATCGCTTTAGGTGGTTGTTCTGGTGCAATGGAAGAGACAAAAAGTACGGGGAACTTTGAACAGTCATCAGGAAAAGTGGTTGGTGCTTACTTCCCTGACTGGCGTATCTATGATGAAGTGCCTTATACGCCAGCACAAATCCCCGCTGGTGATTTAACACATGTTATCTACTCATTTTTAACCATGTGTGGACCTCACCCTGCTGATACTGGTGAGGCATTACTAAAACAAATTGAAGAAACCTGCAAGGATAAACCTGCCTCTACCGCTATTGTGGCAGATCAACAGGCTGCATACGGTTTAACACTTGAAGATGGCACTGAATATGAAGGTCATTTTGAGCAATTTAAAGCATTAAAAGCGGCTAACCCTCACCTCATTGTTTTACCTTCGTTTGGTGGGTGGACAATGTCACATCCTTTCCATGAAATGATTAAAACAGATGCTGGGCGTAAACAATTTGTGACTTCTGCAATTCAACTTATTGATGAGTCTGAAGTGTTTGATGGTATTGACCTTGATTGGGAGTATCCTGGTGGTGGCGGTTTAACGACTGCATCTTGGGACCCAAAAACAAAACTTAGCACCGAAGCGATGAAACATGAAACAAAAATGTTTACAGTGATGCTTAAAGAGTTGCGTGAAGGTCTTGATGCATTGGGTGAGAAAAATGGTCGCTATTATGAGTTAAGTGCTGCCGCTGGGGTGCCACCAACGAAAGTAGCAAACATTAACTACCCTGAAGCAAGTCAATATATCGATAATTGGTTTGCAATGACCTATGACTTCTTTGGTGGTTGGAGTACTAACGACATTGGCCATCTGTCAAACCTTAAGGGAAGTGGAGATCTTAAGTGGTGGTCAGGTACTGACGGTTATGTTGCTGGTATGTTGAAGGCTGGTTTACCTGCTGAAAAATTAGTATTAGGCGCTGCCTTTTATGGGCGCGGTTGGACTGGCTTAGAAAATTACCCTGAAGGTCGTCCGTATGCTAAAAATGAAGATGATACCTACGCAAATGCTAAAGCGGGTATCACAGAAGATTTGTCTTACCATCAAATTAAAAAGTTAGTTAATGATGAAACCTCTGGTTGGGCTGAGTTCTATGATGAAAAACATGAGGCTGCATTTGCTTGGAATGAGGAACAAAAAGGTTTTATCTCATATGATAATGCGCGTTCTGTAGAAGCAAAAGGTAACTGGGCATTAGAGCAAGGCTTTGCAGGTGTATTTGCGTGGGAAGTGACGCATGATGATAAAAATGAACTGGTAAAAGCGATGAATAAAGGGGTTAAAAACACCCCTGTTAAATAAATTTTATTTTACAGTTAAAGTTAAGTAGGGGAGGCCTCGTATAAGGTCTCCCCTTTTTATTTCTGTGAGTTGCAACAGCATATTTTATGTTAATAGTTAGTGTGGGTTTGTAGTATTATAGTTTTTTATCTTTGTGAGTAACTGATGCTATTAATAATTGAAGTTTTAGGTTGGACAAGTGTTGCGTTCTATATTTTATTGCTTGTTTTTAATGGCATGAAAAATATGCGCTTAGCTTCATTTTTGTCGGTGGCAAATGATGTTACTTGGGGATTTATGATTGGTGTCATGCCCAAAGTATTGCTTAACCTTGTTGTTGGTAGTGTTACCTTTTATCGTTATCTGTGTGATTTTACTGCCACCCCAAAAAAAATAATAAACCTGTTTCTTATTTTAATGGTTACTGGACTGATCTACTTCCTCTACTTTGCAATTAATGATTACTTAGCAAATCCGTCATTAGGTTTGTTGCTCACTTGGTTCGATTTTGTATTAATATTATTTGCATTAAGCGTCAAGAAAATTCGTATATTTCAATGTTTTATGCTTTTCTCCGCTTTTTTAGGTGGTTATGCTTATTATCTTTTAGGCATAGAGCAGATGATTGTTATTAAAAGTATTGTCGCATGTATTATGAGTTACAAGCTGTTTATTCGGCCTCAGTTTCCTGAATTAGAAGACAAGCTTCTATTTTGGAAAAAAGCATAATTATCTTTTTATTCTTTTCGATGTAAAATAGTAAGTTACAGCATTATTAAAGGTGGTTTACATGCGTTTGTTTTTTCTTGTTTTACTATTTGTGTTCGCGCTAGAGCAATACCACCTATGGTGGGGAAAAAATGGACTGCAAGATAATCACCATTTGCAGGAGGCTGTTATGCTAGCAACTGCGAGCAATGATGAGTTAAAACAACGTAATAATATGATGTTTTCAGAGATCGATGATCTTAAACGTGGTTCGGAAGCGGTCGAAGAGCGTGCTCGCAATGAATTAGGTTTGGTAAAAGAAGGGGAAACATTTTTCCGTATTGTCCCCAAATAGCATCTCTCCTCCCCTAAATTAATAAAGAGTATTATGGTGAATAGAAATTTATCGGTGGTGATCCCTGCTGCAGGCATTGGCAAACGTGTTGGTGCAACGATTCCGAAACAGTATTTACAGTTGCTTGGTAAAACAATCATTGAGCATAGTTTATCCCCATTTATAGTGCATCCTGAAATCAGTAGAGTGATAGTCTCTTTGGCTGGAAATGATCAATGGTTTAAAAGTTTAGCGATCGCTAGCCACCCTAAAATAGAGATGGTGATTGGCGGAGCTGAGCGTGTAGATTCAGTATTATCAGCACTAAATATTATTGATGAAAATGATTATGTACTGGTGCACGATGCCGCTAGACCCTGCCTTCAAGTTGATGATATTAATAAATTAATTAACGCAGTTAAAAATAAACAACAGGGTGCAATTCTAGCTAGTAAAGTGCGTGATACTATGAAACGTAGTGATCCGCATAATGAAATAGTCACTACGGTAGATCGAGATAATCTTTGGCACGCTTTAACCCCGCAAATGTTTCTCAATAAACAGCTTATTAAAGCGATTAAGAGTAGTAAGCAACCAGAAAAAATAACTGATGAGGCTTCTGCACTGGAGATGTCTGGTTTGCCTGTTACTATTGTAGAAGGACGTTCGGATAACTTAAAAGTCACACGTGAAGAGGATTTAAAGCTAGCTGCTTTTTATCTCTCGCAAGGAGAATAGATATGATTCGTATTGGACATGGTTTTGATGTGCATAAATTTGGTGGGCAAGGTCCTATCACTATCGGTGGAATTAAGATCCCTTACATGCAAGGTTTGATTGCCCACTCTGATGGTGATGTTACGTTGCACGCATTATGTGATGCAATTTTAGGCGCGTTAGCATTAGGGGATATCGGTCATCATTTCCCTGATAATGATGAAAAATATGCGGGTGTTGATAGCCGACAGTTATTAAAAGAGGTTTTCCATCACGCTGTTACTAAAGGTTACCACATAGGTAATGTAGATCTCACTATCGTTGCTGAAGCACCAAAAATGGCGCCACATATTCAAGAAATGCGCGGTGCAATTGCTGCCATGTTAGATACCGAAATAGGCAATGTTAATGTGAAAGCAACAACAGTAGAGAAGTTAGGTGCTATTGGTCGCAGTGAAGGTATCGCAACTCATGCCGTTGTGTTGTTACTTAAAAAGAGTGTTAAATGAGCAACAGTGAAAACATACAAGAAGAGAAAAAAGTATTTAGCTTAGATTTTAACTTCCTGTACGGGAAACCTAAAAGTAGCGGTGTGTATAAACAATGCTGTGAAGATTTTGTTGTTAAAGAAAATCTCGGCTTTGAATTAACGGGTGAAGGTGAACATGTTTGTTTATGGATCCAAAAAATAGGTGAAAACACGCAGTATTTAGCGCGTCAATTAGCTAAATTTGCTGAAATCCCGGCGCGTAATGTAAGTTATGCAGGCCTTAAAGATAGGCAAGGTGATACATGGCAATGGTTCTCTTTACATATTCCTGGGAAAATAACGCCAGACTTTAATTTATTTGAATCTGAAGGGGTCACTATTCATAAAGTGATTCGCCATCACAAGAAGATAAAAACTGGTGCGCTTGATGGTAATCACTTCTCGATTACGCTACGTGACATAAGTGATAAGCAGGCCGTAGAGCAGGCATTATTAAACGTGCAAAACGGTGTGCCTAATTATTTTGGTGAGCAACGGTTTGGTTTTGATGGATTTAATGTCAACTCTGCATTAATGATGTTTAATGGTCGAAAAATTAAAGATCGCTTTAAAAGAGGTATCTATTTAAGTGCCGCTCGAAGCTACCTTTTTAACCAAGTTGTTTCACAACGAATCGCTGATGAGCTCTATCTGCAGCCTCTTTTAGGTGATTGTGTACAATTTGTGGGAAACCGATCATTCTTTCCACTTCCAGACCTTGAACAACATAGCTTACAGCGTTTACAATCGCGTGAAATATGTTTAACTGCCCCTTTGTGGGGAGCGGGTGAACTTGCTAGCGAATTAGATGCGAAGTGTTATGAAACAAAAGTCTTAGCGGATTATCAAGAATTACAAGCAGGGCTTGCTAAAAATGGCTTAAAACAAGAGCGTCGTCCTCTATTATTAGTTGCACAAGAGCTCTCTGCTGCTTGGCTTGATGATCAAACCGTTTGTATCAACTTTTACCTACCTTCGGGGTGTTATGCAACCAGTGTTTTGAGGGAACTCATTCAATGAGCCTATTAATTAGTAATGATGATGGTGTTTATGCACCGGGCTTAAAAGCACTGGTTGAAGCGTTAAAGGAAGTTGATAACGTTACCGTTGTTGCACCCGATAGAAATCATAGCGGTGCAAGTAATGCCTTAACGTTGGAAAATCCATTACGCATTCAAACGTTGGAAAATGAGTTTGTTGCAGTGAGCGGTACACCAACCGACTGTGTGCACCTTGCATTAAACGAACTGTGTCAATTACCACCTAAAATGGTGGTATCTGGCATTAATGCCGGTGCCAATATGGGGGATGATGTGCTTTATTCTGGCACGGTCGCGGCTGCTATGGAAGGACGATTTTTAGGGCTACCTGCAATGGCTGTATCATTAGTTGGTAAATTACATTATCAAAGTGCTGCGCAATATGCACAAATACTAGTTGAAAAACTTTTGTTAAATCCATTACCTCAGGATCAAGTACTGAATGTCAACGTACCAGATCTTCCTTTTGAAAAGATTAAAGGTGTAAAAGTTACGCGTTTAGGTAAACGCCATCAGGCTGAGATGATTGAAACGGGTATTGACCCACGAGGGCGAGATATATTTTGGGTTGGTCCGCCAGGAAAAATAGCCGATGCAGGTGAGGGGACTGATTTCCATGCAATTGAGCATGGTTATGTTTCTATTACGCCTTTAAAAGTTGATTTAACGGCTACAGAGCAACTTGATAATTTAATAAATTGGTTAAATATCTAACAGCTAAATACCTATTTCAACAAAAAACGTAACCTCGAACGTAAATTTAATACTTAATCCTATAAAGGAATAACCATTACAGTGAAAATATTACTTCATCAGTTTAACAATGCTTTGGCCGAATTATAAGCATGACTGTATTTATCTTTATTATGAATAAGCATTAATGATTTTACGTTTTTTTGTATTACTTTTTTGTATTTCCAGCTTAGTGGCTTGTTCGTCATCTGGTGGGCGCGCGCCTGTTTCTGATATTACTTTAGGTAAAAGTACTAGCACTGATGTTGCTTACAGCCCAAAAAGCAAAGCTAAGAAAGGTACAACTAGTCAAAAAACTTACACGGTTAAAAAAGGGGATACATTATACTCAATCGGTTGGAAAACGGGTGTAGATATAGACTCACTGGTAAAACAAAATAACTTAAAATCTCCTTATGTGATTAAAAAGGGTCAAGTTTTACATTTAACTGCCGATAAAAGTCTTTATGCAGAAAATGGAAAAAATAAAAGTGATCTAGCTTCCCAAAACGCAACTAAAAAGGACAACACAACCTGCACAGCTCAAAACTGCAATAAAAATAAGACGCAGGAGGTTGCTCAGAAAAAAACAAAAGCATACTCTGCTAGTAAGGTTGATGAAAAAACAATCGCAAAAAAAAGTAAACCAATAAACAATAAAAAAGTAAATGCTTGGTCTTGGCCAGTTAAAGGCGAACTTACTAAACGATTTTCGGCTTCTCAGTCAACAATGCAGGGGATTAGTATTGTTAATACACGTGGAAGTTCAATACTTGCGGCAGCACCTGGGAAAGTGGTGTATGCAGGTAGTGGGTTACGAGGATATGGTAATTTGATAATAATTAAACATAATTACGATTACCTTAGTGCCTATGCACATAATGAAAAACTGTTAGTTAGTGAAAATGATCAGATAAAAATGGGCCAAAAAATAGCAGTAATGGGGGATAGTGGAAGCGATCATGTCCATCTCCATTTTGAGATCCGATATCGAGGAAAGTCAGTGGATCCATTACGTTATTTACCAAAAAGGTAATAACGTTCATTACAGCTTCATAAAGTTTGATTATCTTTAGGGAGAAATTATGGCTCATAGTATCGCAACAAAAAAAGTAGATAAGAATAGAAACATCGGCGTAGTAAAGGGAGCGTTAAAGATGGTAAAAGCCGTAAAAAGTAAGTCAAAAAAAGGTGAAGAGGAAGGTGAGGCGATTACGAATATAAGTAGTACAGATACTAAGGTGATGGATGCTACTCAGCTTTACCTTGGTGAGATAGGGTTTTCTCCACTGTTAACGGCCCCTGAAGAGGTTTATTACGCAAGGCGCTCATTACGTGGTGATGAAGTTGCGCGTAAACGTATGATCGAAAGTAACTTACGTTTGGTCGTTAAAATTTCACGTCGTTATAACAACCGTGGGTTGTCATTATTGGACTTAGTCGAAGAGGGAAACCTTGGGTTAATTCGTGCGGTTGAAAAATTTGATCCTGAGAAAGGCTTTCGATTCTCTACCTATGCAACCTGGTGGATTCGTCAAACTATTGAACGTGCAATAATGAACCAAACTCGTACAATTCGTCTGCCTATCCATATTGTAAAAAAACTTAATGTATACCTAAGGACTGCACGCGAACTTGCGCACAAGTTAACACACGAACCAACGGCTGAAGATATTGCAAAAGAGCTCGATGTGCCTGCAAAAGAGGTATCAAAGATTCTTAAGCTTAATGAGCGCATTAGCTCTGTTGATACGCCTATTGGTAACAACTCAGATAAAGAGTTACTGGATATTATTCCGGACCGTAAAGAAGCAACACCAGAGCACGAGCTTCAAGATAACGATATGAAACTGCGTATTGTTGACTGGTTAGAAGATTTGAACCCTAAACAACGTGAGGTTTTAGCTCGCCGTTTTGGTTTGTTAGGTTATGAAGCAGCAACGCTTGAAAATGTAGGTAAAGAGATTGGTTTAACACGTGAACGTGTACGCCAAATTCAAGTTGAAGCACTAAAATGCTTACGTGATGTGCTATCACAGCAAGGGCTTTCAATTGAGTCGCTTTTCCAAGTTTAGTTACTCAATCTGCTAAGCAAAAAAAACGCATCAATTTGATGCGTTTTTTGTTTTTAACCTTTAAGGGTCAAACTAAATCAGAAAGAGAGTATACAAAGCTCTGATCTATCTCTCGTAACTCTCTACTCAAACGTTGCCTAGCTTTAATATCTTCAATTTCACGCCACTTTCTCGTTCGAGTAGATTTTTTCTTTGGTGTGAAATACAGTAAATCGTCATCCATCATTTGCGTTTCTATATTTTGAATTTGCATCTTCAATTCTCGCTTATTTAGTATTAGGTTATGCCGACATGAACCCACAGTACTTGGCTATTGTTGCAGTTTTATTAAGCGCCAAGTTACAACTTTAAAAAGAAAGATCCTTTAATAACTGATTTAGTTAGCTAAATGCTTTCATTCAACTAAGCTATTTATTTAACCCTCTAATTTTCAGGTATATTCAGTTATGGCACTACCGAGTAACTTCTTTTCCACTCAATCTGTATTAGTTGTTGATGATATCGACACAATTCGTAGTGCCGTTAAAGGCATGTTGCAGATGTTAGGTTGTAAAGATATCGCTATCGCAAGTAACGGTGAGCGTGCGTTAGAGTTATGTGAGGTTACTAAGTATGATTTTGTCTTATGTGACTTTAATCTCGGCAAAGGCAAAGATGGTTATCAGCTTTTTGAAGAGTTAAAGCTTCGAGACTTGATGAAACCAAGCACCGTTTTTATTTTGATTAGTGCAGAAACGGCTCTACAAGTGGTACATGGCTTAGTTGAATTACAGCCTGATGATTATTTACTGAAACCTTTCTCTTATAAAAAATTGGAAGAGCGTTTAGTACGTGCACTTGAGAAACGAAAAGTACTTGGTGGAATTTATGACTGTCTTGCTATTAAAGATTATAAAAAAGCGCTTTATGAATGTGGTAAAGCTTCGAAAGGTAATCATAAATACAACCTACCCATTATGCGCCTTAAGGGCGAAGTATTATTAAATTTACATCAACCCCAATCTGCTTTTGACCTTTATGATTCTGTTTTAGAGTTTCGGGACTTTTCATGGGCTCGTCTAGGTAAAGCTATTGCCTATTATCATCTCGGTGAATACACCGAGTCAGCAAAAATCCTAAATGACCTCTGTGAGTTACCAGAAACACGTATTGAAGCGCTTAATTGGCTATCAAGTATCTATGCTCAGCGAGAGTGTTATTCACAAGCAAAGGAGATATTAGTGGAGTCTGTGAAGTTATCTCCTAAAAATATCCCTAGGCAACGTGCGCTTGCTAACCTTTCCTTGCTTGAAGGGGACTGGGATATTGCTCAGCGTTGTTTCAAAACGGTATTAGACAATACGCGTTTTTCAGTACATGAGCATATTAACCATCATTTTAATTATATTCACTGTATTTTAGATAAAGCACAAGCGGGCAGTGAGCTACAACAGGCAAAAGTATTTTCGCAAACACAGGCAATTTTAAAAAGTGCATCACAACGGTTTGATAAAGACCGTTTTCATGAGTTAGAAAAAATAGTTTTTGCACGCATCATGGTGATGAAGAAATCACTTAAAAATGCAGCTGAGTCTTTACATGAGTGCAATGCAGAAATTGTTATCGATTGTGGCCGGGATAGTGGGTTGGCCTTAGCTAAAGCGTGGTTTGAGTTAGGTGACTACGAAAAATATGATGAGATTATAGCTTTAATTGATCTGCCGGAAAATGATAATAGCATTGAGATGATGAGTGACCTTCTTCTAGTTAAACGAGTGCAACAAGAGAATAAAGATAAAGTAGCTAAGTTGCTTGCTCTTAATGAACAGGGAATAAAGTTATTTAAAAGTGGTTTATATCCCGCTTCAAGCAGTATTTTCCTGGAAGCGCATGAAATTATGCCAAACAATGTGCAGTTAGCACTTAACTTAGGGCAATCTTTAACCAAAGGTTGGCCTGCGAGTGAGGCTTTTACTAGGAAAAAGCGCATTGCTAAACATTGTGTAAATGTGATTGAAGCCCATCAATTAGATGAATTATCAAGCAAGCGTTATAGTGCCATCGAACAAAGTTTAAAAGCAATTTAATGCAAAAACAGAGTGCTTTTACTATTATTGAACTATTAATAACATTAACTGTGTTAATGATATTAATCTCTGTGGCAACGCCTGCATATAACTATTTGTTTTCACAGCAAGCACTTGTTGCAAGTGGGGAAAGGCTCTATCAGTTCTTGCGTTTAGCAAGTGTTGAGTCAAAAAAGCAGAATAAAAAAATTTATGTGCACTTCTGTCAACGAGGCACGACGCAGGAGTGGGCGATGGCACTGAGTGAAAACAGTAGCTGTAATTGCTTTATAGAGAATAGTTGTTTGGTAAATGGTCTGCAGCAAAGGACTACGCTAAGTGATGGTAATTTGGTCTCCACTTTTGCTGATGATATTACATTTTCAGGTTTACAAGCATCTTATAACCCGATGCGCTTTACGGTAAATGCGGGCAGTATTACCTTAAGTGATGGCAGTGGTTATAAATTGAAAGTGATTCAGTCATCAATGCGCCTCAGAATTTGTACGCCAGATAGTGATCAACTTGGGTATAAACAATGTTAAAAAACAAGCTTAATAATATTCTCAAAAGTAAGAAAGGCTTTTCATTAGTTGAACTATTAATTGCACTGTTGCTTGGTTCGGTATTGCTTGCGATGGTGATAGGTTTATATGTGACTGGTGTTTCTACTGGCGCTAAAAGTTTAAAATATTCTCGCTTACGCACTGATTTACAATCTATTATTGCGATGGTGGAAACTGATATTCGCCGTGCAGGGTTCGGTGGTAGTGAATACTTAGTGGGGGCGTCAGCTGATAAAACCATTGATATTAACAGCGCCAACAATTGTATCGTTTATTATTATAATCATAATAATACCCCAGGTGTTGAAAGTGAAAACAAAATGGCATTTCGCTTAAAGGATGGCGCAATTGAGTTTAACAGCGGGGTGGAAAAGGTTGCTAATACTGTTTGTGTAACTTCAGGTTGGACTGATATATCAGATAACAAATTTGTTACCATTAGCAATTTTACTTTAACTGAGAATGTCGTTTCTAGTGCATCTGCCACTATCCGATCGGTAAAAATAGAACTTTCTGGTGAACTCACTTCAGACAGCAGTTATAACCATTCAATCACAACCCGTGTGCAAGTACGCAACTTAGAGTTTACTAACTAAATATTATTTAATATTACCTATAATTCTCACCCATTTGTTAATTCCTAGCATCTTCAATATTTTCTTTGTTAAGCCCTCGCCATTTTCTACTTTCTAGAGATAAAATGAGTTACAGACTTTAACTGGAGTAACCAATGACATTTTCCCTTAATGGTTCGTGGGCTGTTGATTGCCTTGATAAAAATGAGTTGAAAAATATAAATATTACTTTACCAGGTGATATTCACAGTGCATTAATTGAAGCAGGGAAAATGGAATCTCCTTATTGGGCAACCAATGAAAATCAGGTGCAGTGGGTTGGTGAGTGTGAATGGCTATTGCACCGTAGTTTTGAGTTAACTGCAGCGGAATGTGATGTGGCAAGTTTAGATCTGTGTATTGAATACTTGGACACCATTGCAGAGATAAAAATAAATAATCAAGTTGTAGCAATTAGTCGTAATATGTTTGTTGCATTAAAGCTTAATGTTTTACCCTTTGTAAAAGTAGGTGAAAACCGCATTGAGATCCTATTGAAACGTGCTGATCTTGAAGCCAAAGCTGAAGCAAAAAAATTACCATTTCCTGTGCCTTGGGCTGTTGGCAATAACCAAGTTCCACATATGAATACACTGCGTAAAGCACAATGCCATGCAGGTTGGGATTGGGGGATTTGTCTGTTAGTTGCGGGAGTTTATGGTGATATTACTATTACACCAATTCAAAAAACACGTTTAGTTGCAGTGCAAACGGATCAGAACTGGCAGGGGGATAACTGTGAAGTAACGGTATCAGTTGAATATGAAAAGTTGAACATTGAAAGCGAGCTGGTGACTGTTAAATTTGCTGAGCAAGAGTTGCTCTGTGAATTAGAAAATATGCAACAAAGCCAGCAGTTTTCGTTTATTGTTGAAGATGCAAACCGTTGGTGGCCCGCAGGATACGGCGAAGCCTATCTGTATGATCTAACTGTTGCACTAGATGGGCAAACCATCAATAAAAAAATTGGCCTGCGTGAACTACGTCTTATCACCGAAGAGGATGAGGTTGGATCAAGTATGCTCTTTGAAGTAAATGGTTTTCCAATCACCGCTAAAGGTGCTAACTGGATCCCACTAGATGCAATGCCTGGATTGAATAGCGATCAACGTTACCGTGACCTATTAACTGATGCGCACGCTGCTAACATGAATATGATTCGTGTTTGGGGCGGTGGTATCTACGAACATGATATCTTTTATGAGCTGTGTGATGAATTAGGCTTGTTAGTATGGCAAGACTTGATGTTTGCTTGTGCACTTTACCCATCAACCCGTGACTTTGTGGAAAATGTCGTTGAAGAGGTTGATTACCAAGTTAAACGTCTACGTAATCATAGCTGTATCGCACTTTGGTGTGGTGATAATGAAGTGATTGGTGCGATTGGTTGGTACCCTGAATCACGAGAAAATCGTGAAAAGTATGTCGTTAACTACGACCGATTAAATCGTGCACTGGAAGAAACGGTTGAAAAAGCCGATAGTAGTCGCCGCTTTTGGGCGAGCTCCCCTTGCAATGGTGAACTTGATTTTGGTGATGCATGGCATGATGATAATCGTGGAGATATGCATTATTGGGATGTTTGGCACTCTGGTAAATCAATTGATGCGTATACAACGGTGAATCCACGCTTTTGTAGTGAATTTGGTTTTCAGTCATGGCCTTCACTACCAACGGTAAAGCAGTTTGCACCTGAGGAAGATTGGAATATTACCTCTCCCTCTTTTGAAGGACATCAAAAAAACGGCCGTGGTAACTCGATTATTACCGAGATGTTTACTCGGTATTACCGTTTTCCAAAGAGCTTTGAACAGATGTTATATTTGAGCCAAGTGCAGCAGACGGTTGCGATAAAAACGGCGAGTGAATACTGGCGTGCTATTAAACCGATTAACCGCGGTATTTTATATTGGCAGTTAAATGATTGCTGGCCGGTAAGCTCTTGGTCATCAATTGAGTATGATGGTCGTTGGAAACAACTTCACTATCAAACCGCACGATTCTTTGCGCCACTACTTGCTGTCTTTGTTAAATCAGAAGATACGTTGCGCCTGCAAGTTGTGAATGATAACCGCCAAGGTTTTGAAATAAGCGGTGAGCTAATTTGGCAATCATGGTCTGGTGAAATATTGCATCAAGAAGTCATTAAAAATAGCGTAGAAGCTGATGGCAATGTTGAAGTGTGGTCTTGGCCTATTGATAAATTAAAAGGGCAAGAAGATGAAGGTTTCTTTTATGTGAAACTTTCTAATGGCGAAACTTGTTTTAATAATACCCACTTTACAGCTAAAGCTAAGCAATGTCGCTTTGTTGATCCTGAATTAAGGTTTGAAGTGCAGCAAGGAAAATTGGGGTTTGAAGTGCATGTATCTGTTGATAAACCTGCATTTTTTGTACATCTTGAATATCAAGGAAGAGGGCGCTTTGAAGATTCAAGCTTCACGTTATTAGCGGGAGGAAAACGATCTGTGCGTTATCTAGGAGATGCAAGTTTAGCTGAATTGAAATCAGGGTTAACTGTTTACGATCTCTATCATAGCTACGCTTAAACCTGTATTGTAAAATCACCACCTATTAGGCTAGTTTACACAAATTAGCCTTTCCTTTTTAAAGGTCTTTCATTTGTTTACTCTCTCTGCCAAATCATGGTTAAGCGCTTTCTTTATTAACTTCTTTTTTATTTGGGGCGTATTCCTGCCTTTCTGGGGAATATGGTTAACTGGTCAGGGGGTTAGCACCGAACAAGTCGGTGTGCTTTTTTCAATTGGATTAGTACTGCGTTTTGTTAGTAGCTTAACTGTATTACCTCGGGTATCAACTGGCAGTGCAATATTAAGGTTAATCAGAGTATTAGCATTTATTACGCTGCTCTGTTTTGCTTCGCTATTTTATCTAAATGGTTATATTTGGTTGGCGTCATTAACCCTACTGGTTAATTTTACCATGGCACCAATGATGCCTCTTGGTGATATTGTTGGTAGTCGTTTGGTACAGCAGATTCAACTTGATTATGGGCGTGTTCGACTATGGGGGTCTTTAAGTTTTATTGCCGGGTCAACCGTTGTTGGTTGGTTGATTGTTGATTTTGGATTACAAGCGATACTAGCCTTGATCGTATTTACATGCTTTTCGATGTGGTTATTTATTTTAGCGAAGCTTGATCCTTGTTTAGAGGATGAAAAAGAACAGATCAACAAAAACAAACCATCATTATTAAAACTGCTTAAAAAACCAGAAGTGATCCTATTTCTATTGATTGTTGGGTTTATACAGGGCAGTCATGGCGCCTATTACGCATTTAGTACTATCTACTGGGATAGTATCGGAATATCTGGTGCTGTGATTGCTTGGTTGTGGGCGATTGCAGTGATGGCTGAAGTATTAATATTTCGTTTTAACAATAAACTGTTTAGCAACTGGTCGATCAAGCAGATGTTACTGCTAGCATTAGTGGGGGGGATCATCCGCTGGTGGGTACTTTCGCTGACCGATAATGTTTACTTGTTAGCTGTTGTGCAAACCTTACATGCGCTAACTTTTGCGGTTACTCATTTAGCTGCAATTCGTTATATCAGCCAGCAAAACTCATCACAGTTGGTCGCATACCAAAGTCTCTATTCTGGTGTTGCGTTAGGGTTGTTAACGGCAGTGTTTACCTTTATTGCAGGTGTTAGTTATGAATCCCTACAGGGGGATCTATTTTTGTTATCAGCTGTACTTTTATTACCTGTTTTCTTATTTATTAAGTATTGGAGGGTAAATAGTTGAACTTTTATTTATATCGAGTGACTAATAAGTTCATAACATACCTTGAAATGGCATAAAATGCCCATATATAAAATATAACGTAGCTATTCTAGGAACACATATGTTTGCAAGACTATTTATTTTATTTACCGCAGTTTCATTATTAGAGATTTTTGTCCTTGTTAAGGTTGGCAGTTTTTTAGGCGCTTGGCCAACTGTTGCTCTTGTTATTGTGACTGCACTTATTGGGTCCGCTTTAGTGCGTAGCCAAGGTTTACAACTGGTACAGCAATTGCAACAGCGTTTGGCAAAAGGTGAGATGCCAGGGCAACAACTTATCGAAGGCATTATGCTAATTATTACTGGCGTATTATTAGTAACGCCAGGGTTTGTAACAGATTTGTGTGGTTTATTATTGCTACAACCTTCTATTCGAGCAGGCATTGCAAAAACAATTTTAGAGAATGTTAAGTTCGCACCAGGTGCAATGTCAGGTGGCTTTTCACAATCACATTCCGGTTTTTCAAAACCAAATATCGATGGCGATATTATCGAAGGTGAGTTTGAACGGAAAGATGATAAAAAATAGGTTTTTTTGATAACAATCACAAAAGTGATTGTTTTAACGACAAAAGTGGTTGGTTAACTAGCTAAATTAATAGTTTTGGTTGAAATTTACTTTCAGTTCATTAATTTGTCATAAAAGGGCGATATATTAATGCCTCTAAAAATTTGAGTTACCAAAAAGGGAACAACAGTGGATATTAAAAGTTCAATTACACTAAGAAGCTTTAAAAAATATCAGCCTCGTCAAATTGCAAAATTTGTAAAAGGTTTTTTTAATGGTCGTATATTTATTGCTGGCCTAGGACGTTTAAGGGTTATAGAAGGGCGTGTTGTTGCATACCAACATCAAAAAACAGAAAAGAGCATTCTTATCGTTGTTAGTGAAATTAATAAAATAGTCTCAGAGATGTCACAGCGAAAACTGGTTTCATAATATACTTATATTTCATATTTAATCCGCATTATTTAATGCGGATTTTTTTTGTCTAAAATTTATTTTCCTCTTGAATCTCAATTCATCATCCCCATCTCTATTTATTAATTACTCTCGATATTATTTTTAAGGAACTCTAATGACTATTCGTCCATTACATGATCGCATTATATTAAAACGTACTGAGCAAGAAACTAAATCTGCTGGTGGTATCGTACTAACGGGTAGCGCAGCTGAGAAATCAACTCGTGGCGAAGTTATTGCTGTAGGTAATGGTCGTATTTTAGAAAATGGTGAAGTACGCCCACTCGACGTGAAAGTTGGCGACACGGTTATCTTCAGCGAAGGTTATGGCCTTAAAACAGAAAAGATTGAAGGCCAAGAAGTACTTATTTTAAGTGAAGGTGACATCCTAGCGGTTGTTGAATAAACCTCGATTAATCTAGTAACTCTCTATAAAAAATTATTAAGGAAATAAACATGTCTGCAAAAGAAGTAAAGTTCGGAAATGACTCTCGTCTAAAAATGTTAGCGGGTGTTAATGTATTAGCTGACGCTGTAAAAGTAACATTAGGCCCTAAAGGTCGTAACGTAGTTATCGATAAAAGTTTTGGTGCTCCACACATCACTAAAGATGGTGTAACGGTTGCTAAAGAGATCGAACTTGAAGACAAGTTTGAAAACATGGGCGCACAAATGGTGAAGGAAGTTGCTTCACAAACTAATGATGCAGCTGGTGACGGAACTACAACAGCTACAGTACTTGCGCAAGCAATTGTCGCTGAAGGCCTTAAAGCGGTTGCTGCAGGCATGAACCCAATGGACCTTAAACGTGGTATCGACAAAACAGTTAAAGCTGCTGTTGTTGAATTGAAAAAATTATCTACACCATGTTCAGATTCTAAAGCGATCACACAAGTAGGTACTATCTCTGCAAACTCTGATACTGAAATCGGTGAAATCATCGCTTCAGCAATGCAAAAAGTAGGCAACGAAGGTGTTATTACTGTTGAAGAAGGTCAAGGTCTTGAAAATGAACTAGACGTTGTTGAAGGTATGCAGTTTGATCGCGGTTACCTATCTCCTTACTTCATGACAAATCAAGAAGCGGGTACCGTTGAACTTGAAAGCCCATTCATTCTTTTAGTTGATAAGAAGATCGGTAACATCCGTGAACTATTACCAACATTAGAAGCCGTTGCAAAAGCAACGAAACCACTACTTATTATTGCTGAAGATGTTGAAGGCGAAGCCCTAGCAACATTGGTAGTAAACAACATGCGTGGCATCGTTAAAGTTGCAGCTGTAAAAGCACCTGGTTTTGGTGATCGTCGTAAAGCGATGTTACAAGATATCGCTATCTTAACGGCGGGTACGGTTATCTCTGAAGAGATTGGTTTAGACCTTGAGAAAGTGCAACTTGAAGATTTAGGTCAAGCTAAGCGTGTTGTTATCAGCAAAGATGAAACAACTATCATCGATGGTATTGGTGATGAAGCGACAATCGGTGCACGTGTAAGCCAAATCAAACAGCAAATCGAAGCTTCAAGCTCAGATTACGACAAAGAGAAACTTCAAGAACGTTCAGCAAAACTTGCTGGCGGTGTTGCGGTAATCAAAGTCGGTGCTGCAACTGAAGTTGAAATGAAAGAGAAAAAAGACCGTGTTGATGATGCACTTCACGCAACGCGCGCAGCCGTTGAAGAAGGTGTTGTTGCAGGTGGTGGTGTTGCACTAGTACGTGTTGCAGGTCTACTTCAAGGTTTGACGGGTGATAACGATGAGCAAAATGTAGGTATTCGTGTTGCACTTCGTGCAATGGAAGCACCACTACGCCAAATCGTTGCTAACTGTGGTGAAGAAGCGTCTGTAGTTGCAAACAACGTACAACAGGGTGAAGGTAACTACGGTTACAATGCTTCAACTGGCGTATATGCGGACATGATTGAGATGGGTATTCTTGACCCAACTAAAGTAACACGTAGCGCACTACAGTTTGCCGCTTCTGTTGCTGGTTTGATGATCACAACTGAATGTATGATCACAGACGTGACTGTTGATGCACCAGCTGCTCCAATGCCTGATATGGGCGGAATGGGTGGTATGGGCGGTATGATGTAACCCTATTTTTCATCTGTTAAATACAGTTTGAAATAGAAGGCCACTAGAGATAGTGGCCTTTTTTTTACTTGGCTTTTCTGCGATTAACTCTCAAGGTTTAATATTCGGCGGATTTAAAATTAAAGATCTAGCGCCATGTTTTTTTTATTTTAACCTGACCCTATGCCTTTAATATGCCTTTAAGGTGAGCTAAATAGTTCAACGTAATGCTCGGCTATATTTGATGGGATTCGGACCAAACCCTGAGATTATCTAAAATATTCAGTGCGGTTTTCCCAAAATCGGTTAGCTCATAGGTCACGGCGATAGGTCTATCGTTTATTACTTTTCTTAATACCATGCCCTCACTTTCTAACTCTTTTAGCCGTTGGTCGACCATTTTTTTGCTCGCGCCACCAAGCATACGGGTTAAATCATTAAATCGTACAGGCTCATCTTTAAGGTGGTAAATAATTGAGCCTTTCCACTTTCCGCCGATTAAACGCATGCCTTTTTCAATAGCACAGGGCTGTGTACATGCATTTAAAACTTTTTTTCTGCCTTTACTATCTGTTTTTACTACACTTTTCATCACATTGCCTCATAAACACACTAGGTTACTAAAAGTATACTAATTGATAATATTTCCTAGGTAACTAAAGTATACCGAATATTGATTGAGTGAGAGAATACTTCTCTATTTTATTTAAGTTAGCTCGATTTTGTTGAAAACTATTTTGGAGTTATTTTATGAACACTACTGATTCGAAGAACGTATTAATTATTAACGCCCACCAGTATTACCCTTTTGCAGAAGGCAAGCTAAATGCAACATTAGTTGATAAAGCGACAACTATACTTGCAAGTAAAGGTTATAGCACTCGCGTGGTCACTATGAAAGATGAGTACGATGTCGAGGAACAATTAGCGCATCATCAATGGGCCGATATCGTTTTATTACAATCGCCGAGTAACTGGATGGGAGTTCCCTGGTCGTTTAAAAAGTACATGGATGATGTTTATACCGCAGGTATGGGCGGTGCACTCTGTGTTGGTGATGGCCGAAACGAAGAGCAGCCGAAAAAGAACTATGGTACTGGCGGAGCGTTATCTGGCAAAAAATACATGATGTCACTAACTTTTAATGCACCATCAGAAGCCTTTAATGATGACAGTGAGTTTTTTGAAGGAAAAAGCGTTGATGATTTAATGTTCCCTATGCACATGAACTTTAAGTTCTTTGGCTTAGAGGCTATGGAAACCATCGCTTGTTTTGATGTCATGAAAAATGCAGATGTTGACAACGATTTTAAACGTTTTGAAGCCCACATTGACGCATATTTCTAAAAACATACGGGAGATTATAATGACGACACAATTAACCTACACAGACAAATTACATGCTGGTAGTACTTTTCCAGAGTTAAGCGCGACATTGCTTAGTGGTGAGCAAGTGTCATTAGGTAAAGCACAAAACAGCGCGGATTGGCGGTTGGTGGTTGTTTATAGAGGCCACCATTGTCCTTTATGCACTAAGTATCTAAATCAACTAGAAGGTTATAAAGAAGCATTACTGGCGATAGGAGTTGATCTTATCGCTGTATCAGGAGATAGCAAAGTACAACTTGAAAGTCATTTAGAAAAATTAAATGTGAGCTTCCCACTTGCCTATGGTTTAACGGTTGAGCAGATGCAAAAGCTAGGGCTTTATATCTCTGATCCTCGCTCTGAGCAAGAAACCGACCATCCATTTGCAGAGCCTGGACTTTTTGTTGTCAACTCAGAAGGCAAGATTCAAGTGATTGATATTTCAAATAACCCGTTTGTTAGACCTGAGTTACAAGCGTTAGTTAACGGTTTAGGCTGGATAAGAAACCCTGATAACAATTACCCTATTCGTGGTATGCATAAATAGAGGGCTAGCTATGATTAAAAGTTTGTATCAAGCAAAAGGGCGCCATGCGACTTGGCTGTAGTTATTTTTTTGACTTAGTTTTTGTTGCGGTTATTGGTGTTGTTGCTCACGATTTGGCCCATACCCATGACGGTCATATAGGTGCTGAGCAACTCATTCGCTTTCTTTTGGTATTTATACCTGTTTGGTGGATATGGATGACACACACTTTATATGCTAATCGTTTTGATAAAGATAATAGAGAGCATCGTTTATTCAGCTAAGCGGTAATGGCAGTCATGGTCGTTTGGTCAACCTTCGTTGAATCAAGTTTAGGTGAAAATTTTCTTTATTTTGCGCTTTTATATGCTGTTGTACGGTTTATGTTTGCGTTACTTTATTGGAATGCTCATAGGGCTAATAAAGTTGAATTTCACTTTGCCAAAGGTCTAAGCCTTGCTATTTTAATCGGTGCTTCAGTGAGTTTGCTGTCGATATTTCTTGAGGGGGTTGCTAAATTTGTGGTTTTTTATCTGGGTATAGTCATTGATGTGTTATTACAATTTCGCCTTCGATATAAACTGCATCACAAACCAATTGACCGTGTTCACTTTGTTGAACGGATAGGTTTATTGGCCATTATTATTTTGGGAGAGTCTGTTATTGCGATGGTGGCGTCTTTGTCACATGGACAATGGAACGCTTTTGATATTGTTTCAGCTGTCACTGGTTTTTTGTTAATTGGGGTGATTTGGTGGGTATATTTTGATAGCTATCCAATACTAGAGCGAGCAAAAAGGCTGACAACGGGTAATGTACTTATTTATACACATTTACTGTTATGTATGGGATTACTGATTTTAGCCAATATGATCAGACTTGTTTGTTACTCTCTGTATGTACTTAAGGGAAGAGGTATGACGGTTTGCCGTTAAAGGAAAGTGCTACGTCGAGAGGTGAAAACCTCTAAATGTCAAATAAATGCATCAAGCGAGCTTACCTCTCACGAGCACCCTCCTAAAGTAACAACGAACTAACGTTTTGTATACAAACATTAATATTGGGTAAAACTGACCATTAATGAATAAAAGATATACAAACTAGTCCACTGCTACAATCATTTAAAAAAGAGACTAATGTCTACTTTTTACTATCAAATCCGTTAGTGATGTCTATCGGACTTGATTTCTACGACGCAAAGGGTATCTTGAATTTGTTAATTCATATTTTTATTAAGCACAGGAAGTGTTTTTAATTAACAATCATTAAACTATCGGGTCAAGGAAGATATTGATAGTGTAATTTTAGTGGAGTAGATCTACTCCCTATCAGTTACTCTCCTCTCTATTTTACTCTGTTGTTTTTTGACTTCCTCTGCTTAATTAAATGTTCTCTTTATTTTAATCAAGGAAGATATAAATGTTTACATTTACTCCAACAAAAAAAGCGGTATCAATTGCTTTATTTAGTGCTGGTGTTTTTGCAAGCTCTTCAGCATTAGCTAATGTTACTGAGTTTGTTCCTGGTAAAACAAAGGTTGCTAACGGCGACGTTGTTTCATACCAAGGTGAGTGCTACGAAGCTCAACACAGCCCTGGTACTTGGGAAACTCCAAGTGCATCTGCAACATGGTTTTGGACTGCTGCTGATTGTGGTGGCATAGTACCTCCAACGCCAACTCCAGTAGTTACACCAACTCCAGTAGTTACACCAACACCTGAAGTTACTCCTACACCTGAAGTTACACCACCACCTGTAAGCGGCGGATGGGATAAAGGCACTGTTTATAATACAGGTGACGAAGTAACACATAACGGTATTACTTACGTTGCTGGCTGGTGGACTAAAGGTCAAGAGCCTGGTACTACTGGTGATTGGGGAGTTTGGAAAGCACAAACGGTAGTTGTAACACCAACGCCAGTTGTAACACCAACTCCAGTTGTAACACCAACGCCAGTTGTAACACCAACGCCAGTTGTAACACCAACGCCAGTTGTAACACCAACTCCAGTTGTAACACCAACGCCAGTTGTAACACCAACGCCAGTTGTAACACCAACGCCAGTTGTAACACCAACGCCAGTTGTAACACCAACTCCAGTTGTAACACCAACTCCAGTTGTAACACCAATTCCAGGTGGTAACCCTGATGAAGTTTGTCGCCCAGCAGGTCTTGAAACAACGCCTGGCGCTGACACACCTTACTGTACTATTTACGATGAAGATGGTCGTGAAATCATGGGTGCTGATCACCCACGTCGTATTATCGGTTACTTCACTTCGTGGAGAAATGGTGCAAATGGTCAACCTAAATTCCTAGCATCTGATGTTGCTTGGGATAGCGTGACGCATATTAACTATGCATTTGCACACATTAATACAGATTACGAAGTATCAATTGGTGATACCACTGATCCAACTAACCCTGCTACTGGTATGACTTGGGACGGCGCTGAAAATGCAATGGACCCAGCACTAGCATACAAAGGTCACTTCAACCTATTAAATACTTACGCTAAGAAGCACGATGTAAAACTACTTCTTTCTGTTGGCGGTTGGGCTGAAACTGGTGCTCACTTTGGTGATGATGGTCGTGTTCTTGATGGTGGTTTCTACAACCTAACTATCAATGAAGCTACGGGTGAAATCAACCATGAAGCAATTGCTAAATTCGCTAAATCTGCTGCGAAATTTGTAAATACTTATGACTTTGATGGTATCGATATCGATTACGAATACCCATCTTCAATGTCTGATGCAGGTCACCCAGAAGATTGGGCTATCTCTAACAAGCACCGTGGGAAACTATGGGGCGGTTACATGGCGCTAATGGAAGCATTACGTTCTGAGCTTGATAAGCAAGGTGCTGCTGATTCACAACATTACATGTTGACTATCGCTTCTCCTTCATCTGGTTACTTATTACGTGGTTTTGAAGGTTTCCAAGCACTTAAGTACTTAGACTATGTAAACATCATGTCTTACGACTTACACGGCGCATGGAACCACTTTGCAGGTCACAATGCGGCATTGTTTGATAACGGTACAGACGCTGAAATTAAAGATGCTAAAATTTACGAAGGTGGCGAAGCTAAATACTACAATGGTCAAGGTTACTTGAATATTGATTGGGCTTACAAATACTTCCGTACAGCACTTGCTGGTGGTCGTATCAACATCGGTCTTCCTTATTACACTCGTGGTTTCCAACAAGTTGAAGGCGGTACTAACGGTCTTAACGGTTTAGGTGCATTACCAAACCAAAAAGAATGTTACTTAGGTACTGGTGGCAACTTAGGTCCTGATGCTCTTAGCCCTAAAGCTGGCGCTCCATGTGGTTACGGCGCACAAGGTATCGATAACCTTTGGTTTGATGCGGATAACGAAGGCAAAGAAATGTTTGCTGGTGCAAGTCCTATCTGGCACGTTGAAAACTTACGTGACGGCTTACCGACTCCTTACTTAGATGTTTACCATCCGTCTAATGTTAACCAGGATGTTTCGCCTGATAAAAACAATGCCGATTACGTGAAAGTTTATACTGACGCTGCTTCTAAAGCTAACGTTGGCACATATGTTGAACATTACGATGATGTAGCACAAGCTTCATGGTTATGGAATGAAGAGAAGAAAGTCTTCTTATCAACTGAAAACATGCAATCTTTCACAGCTAAAGTTCAATATGCAATCGACCAAGGTGCTGGTGGTATTATGTTCTGGGAAATGGCGGGTGACTACTCGACTCCTGAGCAAAATGGCCGTGGTTACCACTACTTCGGTAGCACATTAACTGACAAAGCTTACGATATGATCAAAAACGCTGCGCCTTACGGTGTTAAAGCTGCTGATGAGAACTTCGTTATTCCAGCTGAAACGTTAGATATTGATGTAGACTTAGTTGGTTTCAAACCAAAAGGTGAAGATAACTACCCACTAACTATTGCTCTTAAACTGACTAACAATTCTGATATGGATATGTCTGGTGCTAAGATTTCATTTAATGCATCTCCTGCAGTACCAATGGGCATGCAAACCTTAGATACGCTTAAGGCAACTGATGCACCAACAGGTAACGGTATCGTTAATCTTGTACCAGTATGGGGCGGCGCTACATGGTCTGTTGACAACCTTGCTGAAAGTGGTCTAGCAATGGGTAACGTAGGTGGTCTTTCTGATGACTTCCATCGCTTCTCTGCACAACTGAAAGTGAAGAAAAGTGAATGGGATGAAGCTCCTGAGTGGAAAGCTGGAGAAACAATCTCTATCGCAATGCGTATATTTATGCCTATGCCAGTACCAACTAACTTCACTTTTGAAGTTGACGGTAAAACATACGGTCGTACGTCTGAGAAATAATAGTTAATCTAATTAACTAACTAGATAAAGGGAGTGCATTGCACTCCCTTTTTTATGGATGGAATAAAATATTAAGCAGAGTAAGCA
>Ga0209292_1000624_pt1 | contig 45467 bp, 38 predicted proteins | sample GOMGulsemesocosm_2_FD_184634 | JGI IMG/M metagenome (GOLD analysis project Ga0209292, IMG submission 184634) | Methane-oxidizing microbial communities from mesocosms in the Gulf of Mexico - GOM9C Gulf of Mexico (SPAdes) (version 2) | ecosystem: Environmental > Aquatic > Marine > Cold seeps...
CGATTATTGTCGTTTTACCTTTTTCATTATTACTCAATTATATGTTGCAAGATAATGAAGGCTCAAAAATAAACAGTAAATTATTTATTGAAAACAACCATTTTGTTAAGTCATATGCCGCAATTGCCGCAGTATCATCGGCGCTGACTATCCTTGTCATAATCGTTTATTTTCCTCAATAAACGATTTACGTTAAAGTACAATATGCACTATCTACAGACCAAGAGCTGTTTGACTTAAATGGCTTTGAAAATATTGAAATAAAACGTAAAGCAGCCAAAAACTACTGTTTATTTAATGAAATGAACAGTTAAAGGTTACGTTTTATTGAAGTCATGCAGATGCTTATTCATATAGTTTTGATTATGGTGATGCTCGATTTACTGCACTACAAAAACAACCGGGACTTGCATAGTGAAGATGAATATATTCAACGCGAGTATTCTGAAAATGTTTATTCAATGTAAATGCTAATTCAGAACCTTCTGCAATATCGTGATCTACCATCATATTATCAGTATCATAAGCTCTAATTGATAACACTCTGTGTAAGAGCATTTGAGGAACTTCGTTAATTTGAAGTTTAGTCGTATTAGCATTTTCTCTTATTAAAACGGTTCCCATAGCTCTGTATGCAGACTTAACATCATGATGCCAATAAGGTAAAAAAAGCACTCTTTCTCCAATTTTTGCATCTTCAAGAGATACACGACAAGGGTATCCTGGCGCTTCATCTACATTCATCCATTTTGCTTGATGTGATTCAAGTTCTTCATCATTCAATTTCATAAAGAAATCAAACGCTTTCTTATCAAGAGCTTCAAATTGAAAATCGCTTACCATTTTTTGTTAATTTCCCTATACTGTCTTATTGGATCACTGAATATTTTATTATGTGTTGAATTTATATTCGCGCTTTATCTCTACCACTTGAACTATATATGACTCATACCATTTGGAGCGGCCAGCCTCTTGAGCTAAAGAGTGTTCAGAATCACTTTTCCATGCTTTAATTGACGCTTCATCTTCCCAATAAGAAATGGCAATTTCTTGATCTCCTTCTGTAACTGCGACAAAATCTAAACAGCCATACTTATCAAATGCAAGATCTCTCATCCTTGCAACTGTTTTTCCATATTCATCATCTTGAATTCCAGGTTTTGCTCTAAATATTACTGCGTACATTCCTAACTCCTTAATAAAAACACACTACGACAATTTAAGCCGTTAACTATTTGCTAAAATCCGCTATTTATTTATATCGAGTATAAGTAAATCTCTCTTCTTTTGTAATATGTGCATCTTCAATTTCGACATAGATATTAATTTCGTTTTCGCTGATTTAATGATTCATCAGTGCTAGTTTAGAACAAACCTAGTGAAATCTTTTAGGAACCCTATCATATCTTTTACAATCATTGCTCAATGATATTATTCAATGTGTACAAAATAGTTTTTCCACACATAATTTTATAAAAACATCCCAATAATGTCATCCAATCGTGTAGCCAAGAACGCTACATTGAAAGTTATAACAAATCAGAAATATTAACGAAGACTATATTTTTGCTTCTTTACATGAGCTTGTGGTTAAATGCACTCAGACAATTGGAATACCCCCACAATTAAATTATTAAGAATATTATGGCAAAAGATAAAACAACTTATGTTTGCACCGAGTGCGGTGAAAATCACCCTCGATGGTTAGGTCAATGTTCAAGTTGTTCAGCTTGGAATAGCATTGTAGAGTTTAAAGAATCCAAGGTTATAACCCAGCGAACACCCAGTAAAAGCGCTCACCGAGGCTACTCTCAGCAAGATGCAAAAATATGTAAGTTGAGTGAAGTATCTGATATGGACTTAACTCGATTTGACACCGGTAGCTCTGAGTTCAATCGAGTTTTGGGCGGCGGTATTGTTGAGGGGTCGGTTATTCTTGTAGCGGGTGATCCTGGTGCAGGTAAAAGTACATTGTTGTTAAAAACATGCGCTCATTTAAGCCAAATAGGAAAAGCTTTATATACATCAGGTGAAGAATCTAAAGGTCAAGTAAGAGACCGAGGCTTAAGACTACAAGCAGATATTTCTAAAATTGACATTATGAACTCCGGTGACGTTGAGCTTATCTGTAATGTAATGGTCACCGATGGTTATAAGTTTCTCGTGGTAGATTCTATCCAAACTGCATTTATTAGTTCACTGCCAAATTCTCCAGGGGGCGTTACTCAAGTTAAAGAATCCGCGGCTATGCTAAACAGGCTAGCGAAAGAGCATGGTGTAACCGTTATATTAGTTTGTCATGTTTCTAAATCGGGAGATATGGCAGGTCCTAGGGTACTTGAGCATATTGGTGATTGCATGTGTAAAATAGAACCTGAAGCTGACAGTAAATACCGAACACTGAGAACGTCTAAAAATCGATTTGGTGACACAACCGAAATTGCCACTTTTGCAATGACCGCCAGAGGTATGCAAGATGTTGTGAACCCATCAGCCATTTTCTTAGATAAAGATGGTGCTGAATCAAGTGGCAACATGGCCTACGCATCAAACGATACTGGCAGAACCTTATTAATTAATATTCAATCACTTGTCACTGAGTCTCAAGCTGAGAACCCTATCAGGGGTGGTGTCGGTTTTGATTATAAGCGTATGCAAATGCTTTTAGCCATATTGAGAAGTCGAATGGGCGTGAATATTGGGGGTAATGATATTTACGTGAATGTTGTATCAGGGGTAAATTTAACCAAAGATGTCGGCTCTGATCTGCCTTTGATCCTCGCAATGATATCATCATCTAGAGAACATAAATTTTCAGTCAATACTATCGCTTTTGGAGAAATAGGTTTAGACGGCAGTGTAAGACCTGTGCCTTCAGGTGAAGAGCGTGTCAAAGAGGCTATTCGTAATGACTTTAAAGTAATCATACTCCCTAAACGCAATTACAATAAACGCTTAGAAACTGAAGGGGTTACATTGATACAGGTATCACATGTTAAAGATGTGCTAGAAATTTTCTGAATTCATCCCTTACATGATAAAAATAGAGTTAGATAAGATAATGAATGTCTAGATAGAAAATAAAGGTCAAATCACTAAGTATGAAATATTTTTTCGCCTTAAGATGTTGATTGTTACTCTATTTTTTATTCGTTGTTGCTTACCGCGCCATCTAAAGCGATAATTGAATATAATTATCGCTTTAGCTATAAAACATAGAGTTAAACAACAAAAGCCATGAATAATAAAACACCGGGCAACACAATAAACCAAGCAACGATCCTTTGGCACGATTATGAAACATTCGGCATATCAGCGAAGTTTGATAAACCTTCCCAATTCGCCGGTATTCGTACGGACTTAGATTTAAACATCGTCGGTAAACCTGAGATGTTTTATTGCAAGCCACCACAAGATTACTTACCTCAGCCTGAAGCATGTTTAGTCACGGGTATAACACCTCAAAAAGCTCAACGAGACGGTTTGTCTGAGGTCGAGTTTGCTGAACGTATTCATACTTTGTTTACTCAGCCAAATACTTGTGTTGCAGGCTATAACAATATTCGCTTTGATGATGAGTTTACGCGCTATCTGCTTTATCGTAATTTTTACGACCCGTATGCACGTGAATGGCAAAACGGTAATTCGCGTTGGGATATTATCGATATGGTACGTGCATGTTATGCGCTTCGCCCTGAAGGTATAAACTGGCCAACCGTAGAGCGTGACGGCGAACAAGTGGTGAGTTTTCGACTTGAGTTGCTAACCAAAGCCAATGATATTGCCCATGAGGCGGCTCATGATGCAATGAGTGATGTTTACGCCACTATTGCTATGGCTAAGTTAATTAAAGATAAACAGCCCAAGCTATACGAGTTTATTTTTAACTTAAGAAATAAAAAACAGGTTGCTGAGTTACTCGATGTTTACAACATGACGCCCGTTGTGCATACCTCAAGTAAAATATCTTCAGAGCATGGTTGTACAAGTTGGTTCGCACCATTTGCTTATCACCCTGTTAATAAAAATGCGATTATCGCCGTTGATTTAGCACGCGACCCACAGCCTTTATTTGACTTAAGCGCAGAAGAAATTAAAACGCGTTTATATACCCGACACGATGAGTTAGCAGAAGATGAACTGCCAATCCCTATAAAACTCATTCATATCAATAAGTGTCCTATTGTTGCACCAGCGAAAACATTATTACCTGAAAATGCTAAACGATTGAATATTCCTAGAGAACTTTGTTTAGAGAATTTAACTAAATTGAAAGAGCATTTAGAGGTTCGAGACAAGTTAGCTGAAGTATTTGCGCCAGAAGATTACAGCGACCAAGAAAATCCTGACGCTGAACATGCGTTATACGGCGGAAGCTTCTTTTCTCATAGTGATAAAGCTCAAATGGATATTTTGCGTGAACTTGCTCCAGAGCAACTAGCAACACATCCGTTTACTTTTCAAGATGAACGGTTAACGTCTTTATTATTTTTATATCGCGCTAGAAATTACCCTCTAACTTTAACAAGTGCAGAGCAACAGAAATGGCAGCAGCGATGCCAAGACAAGATTCAGTTCGGCGGTAAAGGTTTATTAAGTGCTGATGAGTTTATGATCACCCTAGAAAACTTAGCTCATGAACATGAAAGTAATGAAGGAAAAATGAAGGTGTTAAAAGCACTTTATCAATATTTACAGTCTTAAGGCTCTTCATATGAGTGCCTTAGATAATTAAACGTTAACTATCTAAGGCATGAAACTTAACGGTGGCAATTCATATCTAGATAATTGATAAGGTTATTCGTTGTTTCTTCAATATTACTAACGTCACAAGGTATGACCAAAATAGTATTGTCACTCGCCATACAGGCTAAAACGCCTAATCGCTCCCCCATATCCTCAACAATCTTAGAAATCAATGTTGCAGCACCAATAACCGTTTTGATAATTATTTGCATATGATTATGCTTAATTTCTAAAATTACAGAGTCAATAGGCTGTTTAGCTCGAGGAATGTATTGCTTTAATGGCAACCGATAAACAGCATCATTATTATTATTACGAAACTTTATTGCCCCCACTTTTTTCAATAAACGTGAAATTCGTGTTTGTGTAACATTGTCAAAACCACGTAATGACAGCGCACGCGTTAATTGTAACTGAGAGCCAAAGCGCTGGTCATTTAACAACGATTTTACCGCATCAAGTAGCTCAGGTTCTGAAATGTTAATCATAAATATTGTCTACTATTCCCATTATATAAAACAAAGATTTTTTAATTTAATGCTTTAGCGTTATCGGTTGTTCAATAAAACGATCAAGCCCTAAATACGATGCTTGAGCGCTTTGGCTGTTATAAGTACTCGGTTTAACCTGTTTGCTATAAGCTGTTTGCCACTCTATCAATGCAAAGTCATCAATATTAAGTGTTAACTCTTCGCCATTATCAAGAATAGCTTGTGCAATAACCCGGTAACTTTTATAGCCGATTCGTGGTGAATTAAATTCTATTTCAACATTTTGCCATTCTGTATTTTCAACTAAGTCTACTGAACCAATTAAATGTTTTTTACCATTTTTAAAAGCATCAAATAACTTTTGTCTTGTCTTACGCCCTTGCCAATAGAAGTTAATTTTCACCGCAGTTTGTACATTGAATTTTGCTTTTAATGTCATCGCACTACTGGGTTTATAGACTCTTTTAAAACTCTGCATGCCAAAAGTATTGCTCTGCGATGGCTTTAATTGTATCGCCAAACTATGCTGTCCACTTGCACCAAAATCATTAATTGATGTACTTTCTCGATCAAATAACCAACCCCTTTCTGGGCTGTCAAAAAGATTAAAGGTCTCAAAGTTACTATCGTTGATAAGATTTGTTCCTAAACGATAGCGCACGTTAGTATCAGGTAAAACGACTTGTGTAATTGGGGTTTTCCATGGCAGTTGATATAAACTCGTTACTCGTTCATTACGACCAAAGGTTAATTCAGCTTTCGTATTTTTAGCTACAGACAGCGTTTGATGAGCGGTTATAACACCATGTCCGCCTGACTGAGTTATTTCAGTATTACGAATTTTAGACAATGTTTTAATACGCTTCATAACCGTGTAACGATGCATGCCTGTTGCTGGTGTTGGTTTATAGCCTTTAACATAAATAGGTACTATTTCAGCGCGATGAAATTTCTCGCCATCAAGCCATACATATAAAATGAAACTGTGTTGAGTGGCACTAAAATTTTGATCGAAAATAAAATTCCCCATCGAATAGGCAATAAGTTTATTGTCGTAAAGCTCTAAGCCTTGTGTAACATGAGGATGATGCGCTATGGCCAACGCTGCACCAGCATCAAGAGATGATTTCAATCGCTGCTCGGTAACACCTGTAGGGCTATTAGCGTATTCTTGGCTACCGTGATATTGAACTATGGTGACATTACCTTGATCAACTTGCTTGGTTACTGAACTCAACATATTTTCCATTGAGCCATATGCTGCACCGCCATGATCGTTATTTGCTGTTTGAGTAGGGTTTGCACTACCTTCCCAACCTACGTAGCCAAGCATAGAAAAGTTATTGTTCTTTATTTTTTGTTGATGGGCTTTTAAAGCAGACTTTTCATTAATGCCTGCACCAGAATATGCCAATTCACTTTGAGATAAAAATTTTAACGTCGAATGTAATCCTGAATCCATGTAATCATAAGTATGGTTATTACCGAGGGATACGTAATCAATTCCCGCCCAACTTAACGCATCTAATATTTCTGGTTGAGAATAAAAGGTGACTGACTTAGGTGCTCGTTCATTAGGTTTTGTATCGGCAATTTGTGTTTCTAAATTCACCGCGGCGTAATCAGCAATGCTCATATAGGGCTTAATATGCGCAACAATCGCGCGGCTATCTGCAGCTTTATTATCTGGGTGAATTAACACTTCATCACCAAAATAGGGTTTATAAAATCGACGTCCCATCATAACGTCACCGCCAAAAGCGAGCATGACCCGATTTTTAGCTTTTTTAACCAATATTATATCGCTAATGCTTCTTAGTTTATCTGCCGCTTGTGCCAATTCAAAATGGCTAAACGTTTGCACACTAGGAAAATATTTAGCATGTGATAAAACAATTTGGTAACTGTCTGCAACATTTGCCTTAACTTCGAACGTGCCATCAGAGTTTGTTGTTACTTTTTTATCTCCCACGGTAATTTCAACACCTGTAAGCGGTTTTCCTTGCTCGGTCAGAACCTTGCCATTAATAGCAAAATCATCATTAGCAAAGCTATTTATCGTAAAAATAAATAATAAAAAACACCAAAATTTGTTCATCATATTTCCTAATTTAAAACAATTAACAACGACTACTATATAGATTTTTTATTGAAACCTTTATTCATAAAATAAACAGACCTATAACCTAAGGGTATGCACTTGAATCTGATTAAAATCATTACCCTAACCCATAGCCTTAACTTATGAAGTACTAAAATTATAGCAATATTAATGTACAAAGAATTAAGTGAGGATAAGGAATACCTTCTAGACCATGAAATCGAGGCAATGATGAATAACGCAACAACTAATAACGATGAAACAACAGCAACAACAGAAAATAAAACGACTAATTCATTTTTTACACCTAATACGTTAAGCAAAGCCCATAAACAATTTACCACGCCTATTCATGAAAGTGATGATATAACGCCCTTTTATGTTTTAGGTTATAACTAAAATATTGAGTTATTTCTTTTGTCGGTAATGTTCTGCACGAATATGACTAAGATCACCATTTTTAACCGCATCTTTTACAATACCTTCTAGTCGAGTTTGTAAATATGCTAAAGGTGAATGGCTAGAAATAACTAAATAATGATAATATTCATGCTGCGGCTGATAGAGTGTTTTAACAACTTTATCTGTTGAGTTTAGTTGTTCTAAAATAGGTGAAGTACTTTCTTCATAATGAATAAATGCATCTATACGTTTATGAAGCAGTAATTCAATATTCTGTTTTAATGCAGATACCGAATGTTTCTTTATATTTTTATCAAGATCGAATGTTGAAAAATATTTTGCATGTCGGATAACTCCTACGTCTTTACCCTGCAGATCCTTATATTCAGTAAAACTGTCACTATTTTCTTTTAATGAATAAAAACGAAACCTTAATGTTTCATAGGCAGGAAAAATATATATAAATTCATCTTCTCGTTTCTTTGTTTGTTGAAGCCCAACCATTAAATCTAGCTTACCCGTTTTCAATTGCTGAATTCGACGTGCAAATGACATCGTTGAGATATTTAATTTCAAAGAAAGTTTGTCCGCAAAATATGCTAAGTATTTAGCATGTAATCCGTTCTGAAACCCTTTAGCTACGCCTGCATTAAGAACTAACTTGTTTTCCGATACTTGAACGACATTAGCCTTAGCACCGCTAATGAAGCAAAAAAACAAGCACAAACAAACAATTACTTTCATTAGGTATTCCTTTTATACATTCAATAACTAATTATGTATAAAAATGAATGAAAAGAAAGTAATAAGGCTGATCTTATTACTAAGTATCAGCCTTTGTTTAATAAATATAACTGTGAATAATAAATCTGTTTATTGCACAAATTTTCCAGCAAGCTTGTTCAAATACTTTCTGTGATGAATAACTAACTCACCGTTCACTATGACGTGATCTATGCCAGTTGAGTATTTATCCCATGTAGAAAAATCTGCGTTAGCACTGAGGGTTTTTGGATTAAAGACAATAACATCTGCTTTATAGCCCTTCACTAATTTCCCTCTATTGTCTAAACCAAGGATTTCTGCTGTTTGGCTTGAACTTCTATTAATGAAATCACCTAAAGTAAGTAGCTTCTTTTCAACAACATATTTCTGATACTTTTTTGGAAAACTTGCATATTTTCTTGGATGACCATTAGTGCCATCTGACGACGTAACGACCCAAGGCTGTACCATAAAGTTTTCAACATCTTGTGGTGACATATTAAAAGAAGCAACACGAACATTACCTTCTTGTACTAATTGAATGGCGGTAGTAATTGGGTCCATTGATCTTTTATTTGCCACTTCTGCTAAATTTAATCCCACAAGTTCTTCGTTTTTAAAAGCGGTGATCAATAATGATGTTGGTCCACCCCGTCGTCGTATATTTTCTGCAATTTCACTACGTAGTTTATCCGCTAATTTAGGATCATTTAATCGTTTATGAAAGGCTTCTGTTGAATCAGCCATGACCCATTTTGGCATTACTGCATAATGTAATTTAGTGCCTGAAGCTAACCAAGGGTATTGATCTGCTGAAATACTTAAACCCTGCGTTTGAGCTTGCTCTATTTTTTCAATGACAGTTTTACTTTGCCCCCAAACGTCAACACCTAACGCCTTAATATGAGCAAGGTGTAAATGTATGTCAGCCGCTCTGGCAATATGAATAGCTTCATCGATTGCGGCATCTAAACCTATATTAAAAGTACTTTCGTCGCGTAAATGCGTATCATAAATCCCGCCATGTTTGCTGGCGATTTTTGCCAAGGTTACGACTTCTTCGGTATTAGCGAAGTTGCCTGGCACATAATAAAGCCCTGTTGAAAGCCCTAGCCCGCCAGCCTCCATTGCATTAGTTAATAATTGTGACATTTCTTCAAGTTCTTGGGCAGTCGCAAATCGCTGAGCTCGTCCCATTATTTGTTCACGCACACTGCCGTGACCAACAAGTAAACCAACATTAGTGCCAATACCATTAGCTTCAAGGTCTTCAGCGGTTTTGGCAATATCAACGGGGCCATCTCCATCATTGCCATTAATAACAGTCGTTACGCCTTGAGTCAGATAATTTAAGTTATGATTTTTATCCTGACTATAGAGCTCTGCCAAACTATGCGTATGTGGGTCAATAAAACCTGGGCTCACCACTTTACCTTGTGCATCAATCACTTTTTTGGCCGTTACGTTATGTTCACCTCTTGGGTAAATACCACATATAATGTCACCACAAAGAGCAATATCTAATGCTTGTGCTTCGCCATTTATTCCTGTGTACACTTCGCCATTCTCGATTAAAGTATCAACCTGTGTTTTCTCTGCAAATGAACAGGAAAATAAACTAAGCAAACAGCCCGTTATTAATACTTGTTTAATTATTTTTTGACTCATTAATCCTGGCCTATTCTTTATTATGATTAGTGTTCGACAACATGGTTTTCATTAAAAGTGTCGATGCATTTTTCGCAATAATTATGATGTTTTCACGATTCGTTTCATCACCCATTTCATATGTAATGGCGTGAACATTATAATTATCAGCAAAATATTGCTTTGCGACACCTTGATTGGGCTTACTTCCTGGCTGTTGAATAACAGTAAAGTTAGGCATAGCTTTATCTAAACTGCCAAGCCAATGCTTAACAAAATAAGGTTCTTCAACACCAATATTTACGGGCAAGGTATAAAAAATATCTTTCTGTGTTGAGTGAAAATCGACAGCAAATTTTATTTTTTGACCTTTACCCACAAGTGATTGTAGATAGTTATGTATGTGTTTTGTTTCCACCTGACTAAAGTTAATCCAGTCTCTGTTTAGATCTAAGCCGTTAGCATTATGACGCCAATTCCCCATAAAAACACCATCTGGGTTTATATTTGGAACAACAAGTACATTATATTTAGCTCGAAATTGTTTTGCTAATGCGTTATTGGCTAACAATGTTTCAACAAAAGGAAATAATGCTAAAGCACCGGTAACTTCTGGTGGATGCTGACGCCCTAAAACGACGAGCCACTCTTTACTATTACTATTGCTTTCTATTTTATATATAGGACGACCTTGTGTCGATTTCCCTAAAACGTCATGACTAACCTTTGCTTTATGCTGTAATTTTTTCGCCCAATCTACATAGTACTGATTATCGATAATTTCTTGTGCCGAAATATAAACAGAATTTTGTGAGGCATCAATATTCATGACTAATCGCTTACCATTAATCTTATAAGGTTGTGGTTGCCACGTTTTTCCGTCTTGGCTAATCTTAGGAAGATATCTGTGTTTATCACCCTTGACTACCATAGTGACTTTAATTGTTGTTGCTTGTTTAGCCTGTATCTTGAAGGCATACCACGGGCTTGAATTAATAGGTGTGTTTTCAGGTTTTAGCTTGATGAAATATTCGTCATTCCCTAATGACTTACACTCATCCATACGTCCGTTAGCAAAATCAGCTGTTAATACAACCTTGCCTGAATTACATGTTTGCGCATTCACACTTTCATTAGTTGAATTACAAGCGACAAGTAACAGGGCTGAAAATGACAATGCGCAAATAGATAATAATTTTTTCATGATTAATCTTATAAAGTTGGATGACTAATATAAAAATGGCTCGGCTAAATATATCTGCCGAGCCATTTTTGTTATTTTACAATAAGAAAATGTTAATGCTTAAAATGATTTACTTAGATTTAAATATACGTAACGACCACGGTTTGAGTGATAATCGCCAGAATAACCGTGCCAGTAGTTATCTGCCATTGGCGGCTCTTCATCTGCAATATTTCGAACACCTAATCGAGCGTATGTGCCATTAAGTGGGCTGCCTTCACCAAATTTATATGACGCATATACATTCACGGTTGTCATACTAGCAATCGGTAAAAATACTTTCACTTCTTCATCATTCGTATAATTTGTACTGGTATCAATAAATTCACTGACGTAGTTAACACTTATACCAGCTCCCCATTGATTAAGTTTCCAGTTAAGTGACGATTTAGCACGCCATTCAGGATTACCATCTTGTAATATTAAATCGCCTACGCCAGCAACTTCTACTTCGGCAAGGTTAGGATATTTATCTAAGTCTTGCTGTGCTTCAAGTACGATTGCAGAGAGACTATCAACAGATGTTTCATATTTAGTTAAATGTGCTGCATTAATGTTGAACTCAAAATTACCGAACGATGTTTCAAAATCATATACGATGCCAAAATCAAGTCCAGCCAACTCTTGGCTTGCTGCATTTATATATCGGTTATTGACTTGGCTTGCAACTAGATCACCATCACGAATAACATTAGGGTTACCAGCACCACCGTCTTGGCGTATCACATAATCGTGTGCTAGCACTGTTTCATAAGGAGCAAGGAAAACAAGGTTTTCTTGGTCAATATTCCAATAATCAATAGTAAAGGTTAAGTTATCAGTCGGTTCAAAAACAAGTCCAAATGAGGTATTCACACTGTCTTCTGGCTCAAGGTCTGAATTACCTTGGCGGTTATCAATAACAGCATAACTTTCATCAATTACAGGGTCATACTTAGAAGAACGACGCGGCATGCTTGCTTCTTCAGAGCTTTGCTGTAAACCTGGTACTTTAAAGCCACCAGCATACGATGCTCTTACACTTAACCAATCAGTTGGTTTGTAAAATAAAGCAACTTTAGGTTTTAGTGCGTCACCGCCATCAGAAAAATTTTCATAGCGTGCTGCCAGTTGAACTTCGGCATACTGGTCACCACTATCAAGTAATGGCAAGATAATTTCGGCATAAGCTGAACCAACATTACGGCTAGCACTAGAATCAGTTGTTGCGCTACTACCATACAATGAACTTTCATTAACAACACCTGAAGAATCAGTAAAAGGCAAGCTGCCATCTACATACTTAGAACGGTCACTGTCGTAAGTTTCACGGCGAAACTCAACACCTATAGCAAGACCAGCATCGCCGGCAGGCATAGAGAATAATTCAGAATTACTGGCTTTAAAATCAATCGACGCTAAGCTTGTTTCTGAGTCTGTTTTCGCTTGAATTAAAAATTGATCGCTGATTGACGTGGAAACTAATGGTCTATCACCAATAGTATTAGGATTGTTAACATCACCACCACCAAAAACGTTGTAAGCTGTCGCTGCATCTGTACTGTTTACGGCTTTTTCAAAGGCATTTATATCAATACGTGTGCTACGGTCATTCGTTTCTGCTTCGCTATAAAATACAGCACTTTCCCAATCCCACTCACCCATATAACCTTTGAAACCGGCGAGTACTCGAAAACTACTATCATCCACTGTAACCGTTCTTGGCCCAATATCAGTAGGACGATATCTACGTAAGTTTACTTCTTCGCCAAAAGGGTTATAAAAGGCATCTGCAGCTATATTAAAGCGATGTTTACTACCATTATGATTTTGCTCTGATTGATTAGTAAGTTCCGCTTGGTAATAAATACCTTCCGCAAAAAACTCTACATCATCATTAACTTCATGAGTAAAATGCGTGTAAAAGTTAACTCTTTTTGCATCTGAAGATAAAGGACGAGTGGTTCCTCGATCAAAACGAATATCTCGGCCTGAACTGCCTTTATCAACACAAACACCTTCAACAGCGAGTGGTGAATCTACACAGCCATCCAAAGTATCTGGTTGTAGGTGAAATCGTCCAAAAGTATCACTGTTAAACTCGCCCCAAGGCGTATCTGAACTTCGGTTATCTAATTGTGTGTCACCAATAAATTCTTCAGGTAAACCTGCGTATTCACGTCTGTCGTGGCTTGCCGAATATGGACGTTCTGTTGCCATCATGCCATTTCGGTTATAAATACTTAAAGAGCCAACAAGGTTAGAAAGACCGTTATTGAGCTCTACACCACCTAAATAGGTAAAAGTTGTTTCGTTTAAAGGTGTACCTTGCGAGCCGCCATGTCTAAGACTCACTTTGTTACCAACGTACTCACTATCAAGAGCATAATTAATTACGCCTGCAATAGCATCTGAGCCGTAAACCGCAGCAGCACCATCACGTAACACTTCTAATGAACGTAAGCCTGATACGGGTAAAGTATTTGAGTTAACGGTATTTACGGGGACTTTGTTAGCGCCTGATTTTGATTGTGTACCGGGATGATTGACCATGCGGCGACCATTAAGTAATACCAAAGTATTACCAGCACCTAACCCACGAAGGTTAAATGAGCCAACATCGCCACGGGCATCATTTACATTTGAAGATCCTGTAGTTTCACCAAAATTAACAGAGCCCATTTGTGGAATAGAGCGTAGTAGTTCATCTCCTGTCATTGCAGCAGAGTTTTCAATATCCGCAGCCGTCATTGTTGTTACGGGCAATGCACTAATATCTGTAGCACGTTTAACGTTAGAACCAATAACACTGATGCGTTCTACTTTTTTTTCTTCTGCTGCAGTTGAAGTTTCTTCGGCATGTGCTTGAAAAGTGACTTGGGTTGCTAATGCAGTAATAACACATAAGCTCAAGTGTTTTAGTTTATAGCCGCTTGTTGTTTGCTGTTTCATCTCTTCCACCTTGTATAGTTTAATTGTGGTAATTTTTGTCGAATATTTTTATCCGATCATTTTTTTATTAAACTCACCTTGCCCAATGTCACTGAAAAATACCATGACTAGAATATCTGAACCCTATAACCTAAAGTTATGCACAATTAAGATTAGCATAAAGTCAGCGTTTTTATGTTCGCCTGCTGAAGGTGTAGAACCTTCGGTTATGGTTTTGTTAACTTTTTGAACTGCTTATTGTTAGATTACTCTCTACAATCAGATTTCTGTTTTTGAATTTACAATTTATTCATTATAATAATAAAAGTGTCATAAAAAATAAGGGCTATTACTCACATGCAACTAGAGATATCGATAATTGAAACGTTCATAATCGCTTTGTTAATTCTTTTCACCGGTTATTTTCTAAATAACAAAGTGATGTTTCTGAAAAATAATAATATTCCTGAACCCGTGGTAGGTGGCATTGTATTCTCAATACTCTCAGCCATTTTATATCTCTACTTTGAGATAAGCTTCCAATTTGACATGTCTTTTAAAACACCACTAATGACAATATTTTTTACTACCGTTGGGTTAGGTGCAAGTTTTGCTTTACTTATTAAGGGGGGTCCTAAAGTTTTATTATTTCTTGGTGTCGCCACCTTATATTTACTTGTTCAAAATGCTGTAGGTGTGTCTATAGCGATGGCTTCAGGTCTAGACCCGTTAATGGGATTGATCGGTGGTTCAGTTACCCTTTCTGGAGGCCATGGTAATGGTGCGACATACTCTGACTTATTCATTAATGAATTTGGTTTACCGAGCAGTGTCTTTGAATTAGCGATGGCAGCCGCAACTTTAGGTCTAATTTTAGGTGGACTTGTAGGTGGTCCCGTCAGTAAAAGGCTCATCACAAAATACAATTTGAAACCCGATAATTCGTACCACGAGGAACTTGACGACACCATCACCTTTGATCCTGATGATCATGATCTTGTTACACCGAGAAAAATGATGGAAACTTTATTTGTTATCTTAAGCTGTATGTACTTAGGTAATATCGGTTATTTAGCCCTAAAGTCTGTTGACGTTATCTTACCTGCTTTTTTAATTCCATTATTAGTGGGCGTTGTTATTACCAATTTTACTGAGTTCACTAAAACCTATAAAATCAGCAGAGCATGTATCGATTTATGGGGTACGATGGCACTTTCAATGTTTTTAGCAATGGCGTTAATGTCACTGAAAATTTGGGAGTTAGTGAGCTTAGCAGGCCCAATGATATTTATGATCCTCGTACAAGCTGTCATGCTGATGTTATTTGCATATTTTATCACTTTTAGAATCATGGGGAAAAATTATCACGCTGCAATTATGGCTGGTGGACACTGTGGTTTTGGCTTAGGCGCTACACCAACTGCGGTTGCCAATATGGAATCTTTGGTTTCTCGACATGGCCCTTCCCCACAAGCTTTTTTGGTTGTCCCCTTGGTTGGCGCATTTTTTATTGATATAACCAATGCTTTAGTAATACAGTTATATTTAAGCTTTCCATTCATGTTGGGCTAGCATTAACTTAGATAAACCATATTTTACTTTTTAAGGAACATCATGCGTTTAAGACATATTGAAATTTTTCATGCTATCTACACGACAGGTTCAATCACCAATGCAGCTAAAATATTGCATGTATCACAACCCTCTGTCAGTAAAGTGTTATCTCATGCAGAGCTTCAATTAGGCTTTAATTTATTTGACCGTGTCAAAGGACGTTTGATCCCTACCGATGAAGCTGAAATGCTTTTCGACGAAGTAGACAAAATTTATCAGCAAATGCGTTCAATTAAAAATACTGCGCAGAATATTAAAAAATCAGAGTTTGGCAGTATTAGTTTAGGGGTATCACCCGCCCTTGGCTTTGATGTTATTCCAAATGTTATTGCCAAATTCCACAAAGATTATCCAAATGTCACCTTCGATATTCAAACTATTCATAACGACGATATGATGCAAACGTTGTTAGAGCACAAATGTGACCTAGCGGTTTTGTTTTCTCCTAAAACTCTGCCTGGATTAACATCTGTTGCATTAGCACAATCTGAACTGGTTATTGTTTACCCGAAGGACAAGTTCCCCCATAGTCCAGATAAATTAACCCTTAGCGAAGTCTGTGATCTCGAATTTATTGATATAAGCGACAGCGGTCCCTTAGCTGACATGTTATGGGTGAGAATTATGGAAGAAGACATTAACTTTAAATCTAAAATAAAAGTGCAAACCTACTTTATTGCCGCTCGATTAGTCGCCAGAGGTGTAGGCGTGTGTGTTGTTGACCGTTTTACTGCCGAAGGTAACTTAAGCGATAATGTCGCGATAGCTTCTTTCGAGCCCGCTTTAACCTTTAGTATAAATGCTGTTCATCTTGAAAACCGCAAGAACTCTAAGGTAATTGAAGAGTTCACTCCATACTTAACCCAAGGATTTTAAAGGAGATAATCCTGATCATAACCCAGGGTTATGATCAGTTAAAACCTTATCACTTTTAATGCATGCTCACTAAGTTATTCTCTGGATACAAAAAAAATTATCCACGTTTTAACTTTAGGAATATTGCTATGCATATCGCTTCTCCATACTTGTTATTTATCGGTGACTCCACTGACCAACTCTCAATAAAAATGGCCCGTGGTGTTGCAGATTGGCGCCCAGAGCTTTGCATTGGTGAATATGCAGTAACTGGCTGTACGGTCTCTACTGGTATTAAACAATTAAATATCGCACAAGGTGCAAAACAAGGTGCAAAGTCATTTATTCTAGGTTTTGCTAATAGTGGTGGGGTACTTGATAAAAAATGGTTACCTTACATTTTAGAAGCTATGGACAACGGTATGGACATCGTGAGTGGTTTGCATGACAAACTAAGCGACTTTCCTGAAATTGTCGCAAAAGCTGAACAAACTAATCAGCAACTCCTAGATATTCGCCACCCTAAAGCAGAGTTTGTTACCGGCACAGCTGTAAATCGTACCGGTAAAAGATTACTTACCGTTGGAACTGACTGTTCTGTAGGAAAAATGTATACCTCGCTTAGTTTAGAAAAGTCGATGAAAAAACATAATATTGATGTCGACTTTCGCGCAACAGGACAGTGTGGCATTTTAATCGCGGGAACTGGTGTCGCAATTGACTGTGTTATTTCTGACTTTTTATCAGGTGCTGCGGAATCATTATCACCAAATAATGCCAGTGACCATTGGGATATTATCGAAGGACAAGGTTCTCTTTCTCATCCGGCTTTTGCAGGGGTTAGTTTAGGTTTATTACATGGTTCTCAACCTGATGCTCTAGTTATTTGCCATGATTTAGGTCGTAGTTACATGCGCGGTTTACCTCATAGCCAATTCCCAAGTATTGAAACCACCATAGCGTTAAATTTACAATCAGCTAAATTAACGAACCCTAACGTTAAAGTTGTTGGTATTACCGTTAATACTTCAAGTGTTAGCATTGAAGAAGGACAGCGTATTTGTGCAAAATTAAGTGAAGAATTTTCACTTCCTTGTGTTGATCCACTAAGAGATGGTACCGATAGCATAGTGGCGACCTTGTAATGATTATTGAAAAGGCGACAAGTAAAAAACAACCGTGTATTCATAGGCTGACGGTCAACATTTTTAATGAAAAACAACCATTAAAAAATGTGTTTCGTATTGCTCGTGGAGCAAAAACCGAAGCAGATGTTATTGTTATTACGATAGATGACGGCACACATTGTGGCTGGGCAGAAGCTGTACCCTATGCACGTTATAACGAATCTGTTGATATTGCTATGGAACAAGTTAATGCACTGTCTCTGACTGACTTGTCTAATGATAACATGAACGAAATTCTTTCGTCTTTACCCGCAGGGGCAACTCGAAATGCATTAGATTGTGCTTGGTGGGATCTACAAGCTAAACAGCGCCATACAAGTGTTGAAAAATTATTACTCCTTAAGCCTTCCAAAGCCTGTATTACTGCTCAAACATTAAGTATTGATACACCAGAGGCGATGGCAGAAGCAGTGGCTAAACTTAACAAACCGCCATTGGTGAAAGTTAAACTTGATAATCAAGACATCATCGAGAAAATGACCGCCATTGCAAAAGCAGCACCTGACAGTGAATTTATTGTCGATGCAAACGAAGGATGGTCAATCAACGATTTACGTAATTGCTGTGAGCAACTTAAAGCATTAAATGTCATCTTAATTGAGCAACCACTTGCTGCAGGACATGATCAAGATTTGATTGACTTTGACTCACCTATTCCGCTTTGCGCTGATGAATCTTGTCATACTCGAGCAGAGCTTGATTATTTAAAAGGTCGCTATCAAGTGGTTAACATTAAGCTCGATAAAACAGGTGGCTTAACAGAAGCTGTTTTATTGGCTCAACAAGCCAAACTGCAAGGATTCGATATTATGCTGGGTTGTATGGTGGCAAGCTCTTTGGCGATGGCACCAGCAGCATTATTAGTCAGTGAAGCGCGTTATGTAGATTTAGACGGCCCATTACTTATTCGCGACGACCGAGAATTTGGTTTCAGTTTTGATAAAGGAGTAATGCAGCCTCTTGCTCCAATTTTATGGGGTGGCCCACAGACATTGCAAGCAGCGAGTAATTTACTCATTCTTTAAGTTTTAGTGTTCCTCTTGATTCCCTTTTAGACTTCATAATATTGAAATGTCTTAGCCCTGCTTGCAGGGCTTTTTTTTATATCCATTTTGTGATTACTATCAATAGTTTAGTTGGAGGCTATGTTTTTATAAGGCAAAGATTAGCATTTCCAAAATGTTTTGATGTTGATTTGAAAAATGAATATTTTCAACTAAAATTAACCTATCTTTTGTCAAATTAGCCGCATGTTATGCTTGCAAATTCATCTATTACTTTTTTCGACAAGCTCAGTACCCGTCTATTCACACCTTTATTAGTTATTTTTGTTGGTGTGATCGTAATCCTTCTCATTTATGTGCCTTCAGTGACACAAAAACACACCATAGATTCTGCCATTTCTACTGCAGAAAACACCGTAAAACAATACAAAAACATCCGTGGTTATTACACAAAAAACGTGATAAAAAAAGTACTTGCTACTTCAGATGTTACTGCAGATTATCGGCACAAAGATAAAGAGAAAGTAATCCCCTTACCGGCAACTTTTATTCATGAAATTAGCGAAGCATTTGCGAAAAATGACATTATTACTTTAAAACTGTACAGCCCCTACCCCTTCCCAAACAGAGCAGAGCGAAGATTAGATAACTTTGCAAAAGAAGCTTGGACAGCTTTAAAGAACAATACAACTAAAACATTTTCACGTGTAGAAAATATTAATGGCAGAGAAGTCGTTCGTGTGGCTCTTGCAGATACAATGACACAACAAGGTTGTGTAAATTGTCATAATAGCCACCCAGAAACCCCTAAAAATGACTGGCAGTTAAAAGATATACGCGGAATTTTAGAAGTACAACTTCCTATTGATGAACAGTTAATCAATGCTTCTCATCTAAACACAACTATCACCGTCATTGTATTAATAGCTGTATCCTCTACCGCAATTTTATTATTTATAATGTTTAGACGTTTAATTTCTAATCGTTTAAGAAGTGTTCACAGTGCACTTCAAGAAATAGCTGATGGCGATTTAAGCCAAAGATTAAATGAAACGCCAGCTGATGAAATAGGAAGTATCGCATCCGCATTTAATAATTTCATTGTGCAATTAGAAAAAACCATGTCAAAAATTAGCACTCAAGTCAGCCAATTAACAGAAACTACATCTGAAATGGCTAATATTACAGAGCAAACACAACTAGGCTCTGTCAATCAACAGCAAGTTACCGAACAAGTATCCTGTTCGATGAACGAAATGATTTCTGCAACAAAAGAAATGGCAGCTATAGTTGAAAACACAACAAGTAATAGCCAAGAAACTCAACAACAATCGGAACATAGCCAGTTACTTATTAGTGAAAATTTGCAGTCGGTGAAAGCATTATCCAAAAGTATGCAGCAAGCTGCTGAGGTCGTAATTGGTTTGGAAAATGACAGTCAAAACATAGGCAGTGTTTTAGATGTAATACGTGGCATTGCCGAACAAACTAATTTATTAGCACTAAATGCTGCCATAGAGGCAGCGCGTGCAGGCGATCAAGGTCGCGGTTTCGCAGTTGTTGCTGATGAAGTGAGAACACTAGCTAGTCGGACACAAGAATCAACAGAAGAAATTAATAAGATGATTGAACAGTTACAACACAGCGCAAAATCTGCGGTTCAATCTATCAAAGAAGGAAATAAAAATATCGAATTAAGTGAGAAGAAAGCTCAAGAAGCTCAACAAGTGATCAGTACTGTCGGTAATGCCATCGCTTCAATTCAAGAGCAAAGTTTACAAATTTCTTCGGCGACTAAAGAGCAAACTTCTATTGGTGAGGAAATACACGGCAATATTGACAGTATTAATCAAGTTACTCATGAATCTAATAATAATGCCATACAGCTATCTCAAATGGCTGAAGAAATAAACTTAGCCGCTAACAATATTAATAAACAATTAAAACGTTTTACTAATAAATAATTAAAAATCTCTAAAAAGCAAAGAACACATTTTCTTTGCTTTTTATTATTTTTAAATATGCGTATTAAAATGAATCGCTAGGAATACGTACCCAACCTTCCATTAATACTCTAGCGCTTCTGCTCATCACCGCTTTATCAACGATCCAAGCACCGTTTACTTCACTTGCCTGTGCGCCCACTTTTAACGTTCCTGACGGATGACCAAAAGTGACTGACTCTGAGGCTTCATCTGCAGCATTACCTGTAGCAAGAGCAACTAAAGTACCAGGAATAGCCGCTGCAGTACCAATAGCAACAGCCGCAGTGCCCATCATCGCATGGTGTAACTTGCCCATTGATAATGCACGAACATGTAAGTCTATTTCGTTCGCTGTGACAGATTTTCCACTAGAAGTGACATAAGCTTGCGCTGATGAAACAAAAGCGACTTTTGGCGTATGTTGGCGCGCTTGTGCTTGGGAAATATCTGTAATCAAGCCCATTTTCATTGCGCCATAAGCACGTATCGTTTCAAAACGCTCTAATGCCGCAGGGTCGCTATTTATCGCATCTTGAAGCTCAGTTCCGGTATAGCCAATTTCTTCTGCATTTAAAAATATGGTGGGAATACCTGCGGTGATCATTGTCGCTTTAAACACGCCGATATCAGGAATGACGAGTTCATCAACTAAATTTCCCGTTGGGAACATTGCTTCAGAGGGGTCAACAGGTGCGATGAATTCAACTGGTACTTCTGCAGCAGGAAAAGTAACACCATCAAGCTCAAAATCACCAGTTTCTTGTACTTCACCATTGGTGATAGGAACTTGTGCAATAATGGTCTTTGAGATGTTTTTTTGCCATATCCGTACCGTACAAATACCATTTTCAGGAATACGTGTCGCATCAACAAGACCAGAATTAATAGCAAATGAACCAACCGCCGCGGTTAAATTACCGCAGTTGCCACTCCAATCAACAAAAGCTTTATCAATAGCAACTTGACCAAATAAGTAATCTACATCGTGATCAGCTTGACTTGATTTCGATAAAACAACCGTTTTACTAGTACTAGAGGTTGCACCGCCCATACCGTCGGTTTGTTTGCCATATGGATCAGGACTGCCAATAACACGTAACAACATGTTGTCTCGTGCTTTTCCTGCTATCTGACATCGTTCTGGTAAGTCAGTTAAATTGAAAAACACGCCTTTTGAAGTACCGCCGCGCATATAGGTTGCGGCGATTTTAACTTGAGGTTTGTGTGTTTGAGAAATATTTTTCATACTGAATCCTTTTATTTTGTTCTTTTCGTCACTCTTTACCACCCATGGCACCGTGACATACCGTTCATGCTGAACATAAAAATGGCACATTATCTTTTATGAGTAATGCGCCATTTTGAGGATAAATTGAATACGCGTATAACGCAGGAATTTGATTTTATAGCAAGGCGGAGGCGCGGAGTTGACGAACGTCAATGAGCACCTCCAACGAAGCTATCAAATTAAATAACAAGTTATACGTTTGATTCAAGGAAATCTGTGGCGAACTTCTGTAATACCCCACCACCGTCGTAAACTGAAACTTCTTCAGCGGTATCTAAACGACATTTCACAGGAATCTCAATAACCTCACCATTTGCTCTAGTCATGACAACGGTCATTGTTACGCCGGGTGCAGTTTTACCCAATACATCGTAAGTTTCGCTACCATCAATATTGTAAGTATGACGAGTTTCACCATTAACAAATTCTAGTGGTAATACCCCCATGCCCACTAAATTAGTGCGGTGAATACGTTCAAAACCTTGTGAAACGATAACTTCAACACCCGCTAAGCGAACGCCTTTTGCTGCCCAGTCACGTGATGAGCCTTGCCCATAATCAGCACCTGCGATGATGATTAATGGCTGTTTTCGCTCCATGTACGTTTCGATAGCTTCCCACATTCGAGACTCTATGCCTTCAGGCTCGATACGTGTTAATGAACCTTGCTTAACTTCGCCGTTTTCATCACGACACATTTCATTAAGCAATTTCGGATTAGCGAATGTTGCACGTTGCGTTGTTTCATGGTCACCACGGTGAGTTGCATATGAGTTAAAGTCTTCATGTGGCAAGCCCATTTTATCAAGATAAGCACCTGAAGCACTATCTAATTGGATAGCGTTTGACGGTGATAAATGATCCGTTGTGATATTGTCACCTAATACCGCTAAAGGACGCATTCCCTTCATGGTACGTTTACCCGCTAAAGCTCCTTCCCAATAAGGGGGGCGGCGGATATATGTACTTGTAAGATCCCAATCGTACAATGGACTTTCTGCAGGTTCAAATGCACCTAAATCAAACATTGGAGTATAAATTTTCTTAAATTGCTCAGGCTTTACCGCTGAGGCCACTATTGCATCAATTTCCTCATCTGATGGCCAAATGTCTTTCAAGGTAATGTCATTACCGTTTTGATCTTGTCCTAAAATATCTTTTTCAATATCAAAGCGTATGGTACCTGCAATAGCATAGGCAACAACTAACGGCGGTGATGCTAAAAAGGCTTGTTTCGCATGAGGATGAATACGACCATCAAAGTTACGATTACCTGATAATACCGCTGTAGAGTACAAATCACGTTCTATGATTTCTTGTTGTATTTTAGGATCTAATGCACCTGACATACCGTTACACGTAGTACATGCATAACCAACAATACCAAAACCTAACGTCTCCATTTCAGATAATAAGCCAGCTTCTTCTAAATATAGTTTTGCCACTTTAGAGCCTGGAGCAAAAGACGATTTAACCCAAGGTTTACGCGTTAGGCCGAGCTCGTTAGCGCGCTTAGCGACTAAACCTGCTGCTACTACGTTACGAGGATTTGAAGTATTTGTACAACTGGTGATAGCAGCAATAATGACTGCACCGTCTGGCATTTCACCGGCTTTTTCTTGTGCTTTACAACCATCAAGATCTTTAGCAATGCCTTTCGAAACTAATTCACTCGTTGGTAAACGACGATGCGGATTAGAGGGACCTGCTAAGTTTCGGCCAACAGATGATAAATCAAACTCGATAACACGCTCATATTCAACTTCTGCTAAATCTTCAGCCCATAGTCCTGTATGTTTAGCATACGTTTCTACCAGCTCAACTTGCTCTGGTTCACGTCCGGTAAGCTTCAAATAATCAATGGTTTGCTGATCGATATAAAACATACCTGCAGATGCACCATATTCTGGTGTCATATTCGAAATAGTTGCACGGTCACCAATGGTTAAACCTGCAGTACCTTCGCCGAAGAACTCTAGGTAGCTTGATACGACTTTTTGATTACGTAGAAATTCAGTAATCGCTAAAACCATATCTGTAGCAGTAATGCCAGATTGACGTTTACCCGTTAGCTTTACGCCAATAATATCAGGTAAGCGCATCATTGACGGGCGCCCCAACATTACTGTTTCAGCTTCTAAGCCACCAACACCAATGGCAATAACACCCAAGCAATCTATATGTGGTGTATGACTATCGGTTCCTACACAAGTATCAGGAAACGCAACACCGTCACGTAATTGAATAACGGGTGACATTTTCTCTAAATTTATTTGATGCATAATGCCGTTACCAGCAGGTATTACATCAACATTTTTAAAGGCTGTTTTTGTCCATTCAATAAAGTGAAAACGGTCTTTATTGCGGCGGTCTTCAATGGCACGGTTTTTCTCAAACGCGTCCTTTTCAAATCCCGCGTGTTCAACAGCTACTGAATGATCAACAATCAACTGCGTTGGTACAACAGGATTTACTTTGGAAGGGTCGCCCCCTTGATCTGCAATAGCATCGCGGAGACCAGCTAAATCAACCAAAGCCGTTTGCCCCAAAATATCATGACAAACAACACGTGCCGGATACCAAGGGAAATCTAAGTCTTGTTTGCGCTCAATTAACTGCTTTAGTGAATCAGTTAAGGTTTCAGGTGAACAACGACGTACAAGCTGCTCAGCTAATACACGCGAGGTGTAAGGTAATTTTGCGTAACTACCTGTGCTAATAGCTTCAACAGCGCTACGCGTATCAAAATAATCAACATTAACGCCGCCGATTTTATAACCTGGCAGCGGTTTGCGATGTTCATAATTCATAGTAATTACCTTTCGCTAATTGGGGTAACTGTTCTTGGCTCTGCTCCAGTATAATCAGCACTTGGGCGAATAATACGGTTGTTTGAGCGTTGCTCCATAACGTGAGCAGCCCAACCGGTTAAACGTGAGCATACAAAAATAGGCGTGAACAATTTTGTTGGAATCCCCATATAGTTATAAGTTGAAGCATGGAAAAAGTCAGCGTTACAGAATAACTTTTTCGTGTCCCACATAAATTCTTCACAGGCTACAGAAATATCGTAAAGTGAAGTATCACCATTCTCGGTCGCTAGCTTTTCTGACCAAGCTTTGATAATAACGTTACGTGGGTCTGATGTGCGGTAAATTGCATGGCCAAATCCCATAATCTTTTCTTTACGTGAAAGCATGCCAGCCATTTGCTCTTTCGCATCGCTTGGCGATTTAAACGTTTGAATCATGTCCATCGCTGCTTCGTTAGCACCACCGTGTAATGGGCCACGTAATGAGCCAATCGCACCCGTGATACAAGAAAACATATCTGATAATGTTGAAGCACAAACACGCGCAGTAAAGGTTGAAGCGTTAAATTCATGCTCAGCATATAAAATTAATGATACGTCCATCACACGTTGATGCTGTGCTGACGGGCTTTCACCATTTAATAGGCGTAAGAAGTGTCCGCCTAAAGATTCTTCGTCAGACGTACAATCAATTTCTACACCATCATGGGAAAATTTATACCAATAGCACATGATGGCAGGGAAAGTAGCTAACAAACGGTTTGCCGCTTTATTTTGTGTTGAAAAATCATTTTCTGGCTCTAAGTTGCCTAAAAATGAACAACCGGTGCGCATAACATCCATAGGGTGTGCGTCGGCAGGAATAAGCTTAAGTACTTCTTTTAATGCTTGTGGTAAATCACGCATGGCAAATAATTCAGCTTTATAGGTCGCTAATTCTTTTTCATTGGGCAATTCACCATTAAAAAGTAAGAAGGCAACTTCTTCGAAAGTTGAATTTTCGGCTAAATCAGCGATATCGTAACCACAGTAAGTTAAACCTGAGCCTGATTGTCCAACCGTACATAGCGCTGTTTCACCTGCACTTTGACCACGTAAACCTGCACCACTTAATTTTTTATCTACTACTTTTTTATCTGACATTATACTTTCCTCAAATTTTTATGTTTTGTCGGGCAATCTATATTCGTGCCGATCTACTATTTTTATTATTAATAATTCTTATTTGTTCTTACCTTCTGAAAACAACCCATCAAGCTTTTGTTCATACTCGTGGTAACCAAGGTAGTCATATAAGTCCATGCGAGTTTGCATGTTGTCTATTTCAGCTTTTTGGTCGCCGTCAGCCAATAAAGTTTTATATACTGATTCAGCCGCTTTGTTCATCGCGCGAAACGCTGATAATGGGTAAAGCACCATGGCACAGCCCCACTCTCCTAATTGTTCTTTATTCCATAATTCGGTTTGGCCAAACTCTGTAATATTAGCCAATACAGGGACATCTAGATTTGACGTGAAGGCACGGTAATGCTCTTCGGTTTTAACAGCTTCGGCAAAAATACCGTCTGCACCTGCAGCAACATAAGCTTTAGCTCTTTCAAGCGCAGCTTCTAAGCCTTCTTGGGCAAAAGCGTCTGTACGAGCCATAATAAAGAAATCTTTATCGGTACGGGCATCAACTGCCGCTTTAATCCGGTCAACCATTTCCTCTGTTGATACAATCTCTTTATTTGGACGATGACCACAACGTTTTTGCGCAACTTGGTCTTCAAGATGAACGGCGGCAGCACCGGCTTTTTCCATATCACGAATCGTTTTCGCAATATTGAAAGCGCCGCCCCACCCTGTATCTATATCAACTAGCAAAGGTAAACTTGACGCCGCGGTAATACGCTGTACGTCAGCAATAACATCGTTTAAAGACGTCATACCTAAATCAGGTAAACCATAAGAAGCATTGGCAACTCCGCCACCTGAAAGATAGATAGCTTGATGACCTAGTTGTTCTGCCATAATCGCGCAGTAGGCGTTAATCGTACCGACTACTTGTAAAGGTTTGTTGTTTGCTAATGCTTGGCGAAATTTAGCGCCAGGTGAAAGTTTGGTAGACATAATGTGTCCTCTATTTGTCGTGAGATATTTGTTGAATTATTTGTATTTATTAATTTATGCTTTATTTTGAGAGCTATTTTGTTGAGCTATTTTGTTTTCAATATTTTTTCTCGAAGCTGCAATATGACGTCGCATAAGTATTTCAGCGAGCTCTCCGTCGCGATCGCAAATGGCTTGAATAATATTGGAGTGTTCTTGAAAAGCACGAGTAGCACGCGGGCTATGCATACCAAACTGAATACGGTACATGCGTACTAAGTGATACAACTGGCCACATAAAATATTAATCAGTTGTTGATTGTGACTACCTAAAATTATTTTGTAGTGAAAATCGAGATCGCCCTCTTCTTGATAATAAGAAACACCATCTTTTAATGCTTGAGAATTTGCATGTTGTGCAAGCATAGCTTGCATTTCTGCAATTTCATCATCACTCATGTTACTGGCAGCTTCTCGACAAGCCATACCTTCAAGCGCTTCTCGTACTACATATATTTCTAACAAACCCTCAATAGTGCAATCAACAACTCTAGAGCCAACATTCGCTTTACGTTCAATTAGGTGACATTTCTCTAAACGATTAAGGGCTTCTCGAAGCGTTGAGCGACTAATCTCATATTGCTTAGCTAACTCAGGTTCACTGATTTTACTTCCTGCAGCAATTTTTCCATCAACAATGGCATGAAGCATTGCATCGAAAACTTTATCTGCAGTCGTTACTGCTTTTTGTAAGGTAGGATTATCTAACGCCATAATTGTCGACATTTAACGAGTTTGGAAAGAATTTTAGCTCATATTGATAATTAGTCAAGTAGACTAGGATTTAATTGTCGACAATTAAATCCTATTTTGGAATGTTATTATTACGATGTTAGCCAAAGAACCAATAGCAAACGCCTATTGCAGCACTGATCCCTGCTAAATCAGCAAATAAACCACAAGCTATCGCATGTCGACTATAACGGATCCCTACAGAGCCAAAATAAACAGCAAGCACATAAAAAGTTGTTTCTGTTGAACCTTGAAAAATCGAAGCCAAGCGACCTGCAAATGAATCAGCACCATGAGTTTTCATAGTTTCGATCATCATAGCTCTTGCGCCAGAGCCACTAAGTGGTTGCATTAAAGCCGTTGGCATTGCATCAACAAAACGGGTATCGAAACCTAAAAACAGCACTAAATGTCTAAAACTGTCGACAATTAAGGCTAATGCACCACTCGCACGAAATACCCCTATTGCGACTAACATAGCGAGTAAATAAGGTATCAGTTTAATACTTGTTTCAAAACCTTGTTTAGCCCCTTCAATGAAACTGTCATAAACATCAACTTTTCTACGTATCGCTGCAAAAATAAAAAGGATCAAGGTAGAGAATATTAGAAAGTTTCCCAAAAAAGAAGATTGTTCAGCCAATGCTTGCGTAGTGAGCATAGAAAAATAAACCACCAAACCACCAACGACAGCAATGGCGCCAGACAAGTACAATAAAACGATTTGATCTTGTAACTTAATTTTTTGAACCGTTGCCACTGCTAGTAGGCCTGCAAACGTAGAAGCAAAGGTTGCCAGTATGATAGGAACAAATACATCCGTTGGGTTTGCTGCTCCTTGCTGAGCTCGGTATACAAAAACAGCTACAGGGAAGAGTGTTACAGAGGAAGTATTTAATACTAAAAATAATATTTGTGCATTAGTAGCGGTGTCTTTCTTTGGGTTAAGTTGCTGAAGATCTTGCATTGCTTTCAACCCAAGTGGTGTTGCAGCATTGTCTAACCCTAAAAAATTAGCGGACAAATTCATGGTCATTGAAGCAATAGCCGGATGCCCTTTAGGAACTCCTGGCATTAAACGAGTGAATAACGGGGAAATAGCACGAGCAACTTTATCCATAAGCCCAGCATTTTCAGCTATTTTCATCATACCTAGCCAAAAACTTAAAATACCAATCAAACCAATAGCTATATCAACCGTCACTTTTGACATAGAAAAAAGAGCCTGAACTAGCTCTTCAAATATCAATATATTACCCAGAAATAGCCATTGATATAGCGCAGAGCCAAAAGCAATAAAAAAGAAACTGATCCACAAACGATTTAACAAAAAGGCAATCTTATTAAGTAATAAATAATGGAATTATCATGACATAAAACAAGGCGACATCACAAGTAAAAATACTTGTGGAAAACGTGTTAAAAACAAGTGCACAATAGGTGAGTAAAATTTAAGCAATAAATTAAATTATTTACAACAAACAGAATTAATTGTTTCTTATTAATCACTTACAAAAAACACAAATAAAATTAGCTTTTAATAAAGTTTACACTACAATTAATTGTACAGTTTAAATATTAATCAATTGCTCGCGCATTTTCATCTTTTATTTTACTGAATTCCATGGTTTTACATAGTGTTTATTAGCGCAAGGCTCACTTCCTTATGAGCCATCCCCTTGAGCCCGAACTAGCGATAGTTTCGGGCACTTTTTTGTTGTTTTTTTGGTGAAATTAAAGATATATTTACACAAACTATAAATATTATTTCATTTTAAAAAGACGTTTAAAGTTTGCTGTTGAAAGTGCTGCTATTTCTTCAACTGACTGCCCTCGAACACTGGCTAAAAACTTAGCAACATCGGCAACATAAGCAGGCTGATTTTGTTTTCCTCGATGAGGAACTGGTGCTAAATATGGTGCATCAGTTTCAATTAAAAATTTGTCATCTGGTACTTGTTTAGCAACTTCACGTAATTCACTGGCATTTTTAAAGGTAACAATACCTGAAAATGAAATATAGAATCCCAAGTCAATGGCTTGCTTTGCCATATCCCAAGTTTCTGTGAAGCAATGCAATATTCCACCAACATTTTCAGCATTTTCTTCTCGAAGAATATCTAAAGTATCTTTTTGAGCATCACGGGTATGAATAATCAATGGCTTATTCAGTTGATTGGCAACACGTACATGTTTGCGAAAAGAGTCGAGTTGAACAGCCTTAGTTTCAGGAGCATAAAAATAATCTAAACCTGTTTCGCCAATCGCGATAACTCTATCTGTTTGGGATAAACGAGCCAGTTCTTCTTGGTCAATGAGATCATCTTGATTTAACGGATGAGCACCACACGAGAGCCATACATTGTTATATTTTGCGGTTTTTTCTACCATGCTTGGAAATTCAGCTAAAGTAACACTAACACATAAAATTTCATCTACTTGAGCTGAAGCCGCTGCTTCAAGTACATTATCTAATTCGCCATCAAACGCAGTCAAATCGAGCCTATCTAAATGGCAATGTGAATCTATAAACAAACAGTTTCTCCAATATTTTAATTCAGTTAAATAACCTACATTGATAGTGTAGGTTCTGACGAGTTCAACAAACGCCCTATCAATTTCTCAATTTGACTACGAACATGATCTTCATCTTCTTCAAAATTGACTCCCACACCCGCTGGCGTACCATTTTGAGCACCTACTGGCGTTAACCAACAAACCTTCCCAATAACTATCGATGCTTCTAATGCGTCGGGTAAAGTAACTTCAAGTTTGATTTCGTCACCTAAATCAAACTGGTCTGGTGTACGAACAAATAATCCGCCACTTTTTACAAAAGGCATATAGTATTGATATAGCTCTCTATCAGATAAAAACTCTACCTTAAATTCGTGCATAACAATTCCTCAAAATTTTATAACGCTATTCTTTATTATTCATTGATCACCACAGTTATATCAACAAGTAGTTTTTCGAATATGAACTGTTTGTTCGCCTGCATTAATAATTTTAGCTGTTTAATAGCAGACAAAACTAACTGATAAATCGCCCATATTACTTTTTCATCGAGTAAGTTATCACCTTCTAACCAGTTATATTGTTGTCTCATCAATTTAACCATAACTTTTTCTAACCAGCGTACACTATCTGAATTATCATTTAACAAACTCAATACTTCACTAAGATTGATTGGCTTTTTCTGCAAAAAGGCACAAAAAAAATGTTCAAAATTTTGATACTTTTCATTAATAGATGGATCAGATAATTCTTTCAATTGACTTAAATTAACAAAAGGGTCTGAGCCCGACTGTTTCAGTTCTGCTAATAACTTCTCTCCAACAGGCGGTCTGATATCAATTATAAAACAGCGACTAATTATTGTCGGTAAAAGTGTTTCGAGTTCAGATGTTAATAATACAATATAGTTATCAGGGTTAGGTTCTTCAAGCGTTTTTAATAAAGCATTAGCCGCTGAGACCGTCATATTATGTGCAGCCGTTATTAATGCCGTTTTACAATTGCCTATTTGCGCCGTTTTTTCAAAGAAACGACTGGCTTGTCTTACTTGATCCACCCCGATGCTTTTACCACCACTTTCAATAAGTAAATGATCCGGATAAGTATTACTCCGATGTAGTAAGCAGGATTTACAACTTTTACATGGCATTAAAACGGATTGAACATTTTCAGGTTTATTACATGAAAGAACTTTAATAAGCCATTGAGAAAGTTCACTTTTACCAGCACTTTCTACACCATTAATTAAAATAGCGTGAGGTAATTTTATTTGTGTTATTTGCTTAGATAATAAAAGCTGTTGTTGATCTAACCAACTGTGCATTAGGGTTTCCTACTAGCCAACGTGACCATTACTGACTTTTTAAAAAAGCGTTAACGGCCAAGCGAATGTTATTATGTACCACTGGCATCGGTGCACTCGCATCAATAATTTTAATGCTGTCGTCAGCTAATGCAATTTCACGATATTTATTTCGCACTCGATGAAAGAATTCTATTTTTTCTAATTCTATACGGTCTAAAGCTCCTCGCGCTTGTGCTCTTGCTAAACCTAATTCAGGAGATATATCTAAATAAAGTGTCAACTGAGGTTTAAATCCTTTTAAGGTTACTTGTGCAATAGTTTCCATAAGTTCATCGTCAAATTCTCTTCCGCCACCTTGATAAGCTCTTGAGCTTAAGTCATGACGATCACCAATAACCCATTGCCCTTTATTCAATGCAGGAAGAATTCTATTAGCAAGAAGCTGGCTTCGACTAGCGTACATCAGTAATAATTCAGTTTCTTGTGTTAATACTTCTTCGTGCTCTGCTGATTTAACAATATCTCGCAATAATTCTGCTAAAGGAGTGCCTCCTGGTTCTCGGGTGTTTATAAAATCAATTCCTTGCTCCGAGAGTACTTTTTTTACCACTGAAATAGCTGAAGATTTACCAGCGCCTTCGATTCCTTCTATTACAATAAATTGGCCTTTATTCATTTTTCACTTCTTATTGAGTTTTTCGATTCAACTGATATTTTCTAACAGCCGCATTATGATCTTTCAAGTTAGTTGAGAATATATGCTGACCATTACCATTACTAACAAAATAAAAATAATCAGTTGCTAAAGGGTTTAAAGCGGCATGTATTGCACTTTTACCTGCCATAGCAATAGGCGTGGGCGGTAAGCCATTAATTCGGTAAGTATTATACGCTGTTTTTTCTCGTTTATGTTTACGTTTAATATCTCCTTTATATCGGTCGCCCAGCCCATAGATTATCGTAGGGTCTGTTTGCAAACGCATATTTATATTTAAGCGATTAACAAATACCGATGAAATAATGCCATGCTCAGCGTTTTTACCACTTTCTTTTTCAATAATTGAAGCCATGATCAAGGCTTGATATTTATTTTCATACGGTAAAGGTTCAGCACGACTTTCCCACGCTAAATCTAATTCAACAGACATTTTATGTTGAGCCCTTTTTAATAACTGAATATCAGTTGTACCCGCAGTGAAGGCGTATGTTTCTGGGTAAAATAGCCCTTCTGGGTTGGATTGACTGATGTTTAGCTTCTTAGCAATATCAGCAACAGAGCTTTGTTTTATTGTGTGGATAATGTTTTCCATTGCATTCAATTGAATTAACCATTCTTTGAAGGTTGTTCCTTCAATAAAAGTGACACTAAATTGATGCTCTTTACCCGTAACTAATTGAGCTAACAAACGCTGTATTGAACTACCTTTCTCTACTTTATAAGTACCCGCTTTTATATTAGCGTACTCAGGTTTGAGACGAACATAATTACGAAGCCAAAAACGGTTATTTAACCATTCCTCTTTTATTAACTGCTTAGAAAAATGGCTAAACGATGTACCATCTTTGATAGTTAATAATTGTGTTTCTGCAATATCAAGTGGCTGTTTGGCTTGATAAAAGGTGTAACCAACTAAAGATGCGATTGAAATGATCAATGTTATGCATAATACTGCGAATAATACTTTATAAGACTTCATATTTACATAACCCCCTGTAAGCGTTCTTTAATATCATAACAAGGTGCTAAGGATAAAATTTGGCGTTCAAAATATTTAACCGGCATAATCCCCATAACACTATTACAAATAAACATTGCGTCAATACCGTCTAAGGCTGACAGTTTAGCGTTAACGAGCTTTATTTCACAATGGTTACTGCAAATTTTTAAAATATGATTACGCATTAATCCCTCGACACCTGATTCATCTAATGTAGGTGTATACCAAATATTATTTTTAAACCAAAAGACATTTGCTGCAGTTGCTTCAATAACGTTATCGAAGTAATTAAGCACTAATAAATCGTCTTCTTTTCGGTTGTCCAACTCTTGACGAATAAGCACTTGCTCAAGACGGTTCAGGTGTTTTATACCTGCAGTTAATGGGTTTATTCCTATTTTTAAGGTTGATACGCCTAGCTGAATGCCTGCTTGTTGTAATGATGAATAATGTTCTGGAAATCCATGAAAGGTGATAATAACATGACAGGTTGAACAACCTTGACGTGAATAGCCTCGTCCGCCATTTCCGGCAGTGATGATGATTTTTACTACCGACTGTTTATATCTTTGGGCGACTTCAGTTAATTCAGCAATAATGCTTTTGAAATCTGGAAGAGCAACATTAAGCTTATTACAGCTATTTTTTAATCGTTCAATGTGCTCAGATAAAAACTGAATTTTTCCATTGTCCACTTTGGCAGTAGTAAATACCCCATCACCATAAGCTAATCCACGGTTATTGATTAAAAGGTGCTGTTCTTTTTGGCCATTTATACTTTGATAATACATATTAGTTTTCATTGAAAAATAAAAATGTTCATTGTTAGGAGAATTGTCATAAAGGGAAAGCTCATTAAATAAAATACTGTAAAATAAAAAGCCTGAATACTTATGACTAGTATTCAGGCTTAAACGATCAACTGCAAGGGTTAGTTAATGATATTTACGATTTTAAAACGCTTAAACTTTCTTAAAGATCAACGAGCCGTTAGTACCGCCAAAACCAAAAGAGTTACATAAAGCATATTCTAACTTAACATCACGCGCTGTATGCGCGATATAATCGAGGTCACACCCTTCGCTTGGGTTATCTAAGTTTATGGTAGGTGGTACGACATTATTCATTAATGATTGAACAGTGAAAATGGTTTCAATAGCACCTGCAGCACCTAATAGGTGGCCGGTCATCGATTTCGTCGAACCCATCATTAATTTATAAGCGTTATCACCAAATACTGATTTTACCGCATTGGTTTCGGCAATATCACCTGCTGGCGTTGAAGTACCATGTGCGTTGATATAACCAATTTTACTTTGATCAACTTTTGCATCATTAATGGCATTAACCATAGCACGTGCACCACCTTCACCATTTGCTGGTGGTGATGTCATGTGATGAGCATCTGCACTCATACCAAAGCCAACAAGTTCAGAATATATTTTTGCGCCACGTGCTTTTGCGTGTTCGTATTCTTCAAGCACTAAGACACCGGCACCATCGCCGAGTACAAAACCGTCACGGTCTTTGTCCCAAGGGCGAGAAGCTTCTTCTGGTGCATCATTACGGGTTGATAATGCGCGTGCTGCGCCAAATCCGCCCATTCCAGTACGTGTTGAAGCTTTTTCAGCGCCACCTGCTAACATAGCATCAGCATCACCATAAGCAATCATACGCGCGGCATGGCCTATATTGTGAACACCACTAGTACAAGCGGTAGCAATAGAAATGTTCGGCCCTCTTAAATTATGCATCATAGATAAGTGACCCGAAATCATATTAATAATCGTCGAAGGTACAAAAAATGGTGATAACTTACGAGGACCACCTTTGAGCAGCTTTTCAAAATTATCTTCGATTAAGCCTAAGCCACCAATACCTGCACCAACAGCAACACCAATGCGATGGGTATTTACATCATCGATTTCAAGACCTGAATCTTTAAAAGCTTGTACGCCTGCGGCAACACCATATTGAATAAAAAGATCCATTTTTTTGGCTTCTTTTCTTGCCATATAATCTTGTGCATCAAAGTTTTTGATTAAACCTGCAAATTTGGTCGTATATAAAGATGTATCAAAATGCTCAATATTACTAATACCACTTTTGCCAAGTAGTAAATTTTGCCAAGTAGATTCAGGACTATTGCCCAAAGGGCTTAGCATACCAAGACCGGTAATAACAACGCGTCTCATGACTATGTGCCTCCGCTAAGAGTTTATAAAGGGGAAAGGAGTCGTTATATTCTATTAATTAAGAATGTAACAAACATAAATCGTAGATAAAAAAACAGGCGGTAAAAACCGCCTGAATATGTACTTTAAATTCTCATTTAAAAGCCTGGCTTGAATACCAGCACCTGAAAACTAATAATTTACCTAGAAATTATTGGTTAGCAGTAACGTAATCAACAGCAGCTTGAACTGTTGTGATTTTTTCAGCTTCTTCATCTGGAATTTCAGTATCAAATTCTTCTTCTAACGCCATTACTAATTCAACAGTGTCTAAAGAGTCAGCACCTAGATCATCAACAAACGAAGATCCGATTTTAACTTCTTCTTCACTTACACCTAATTGCTCAATAGTAATTTTTCTTACGCGTTCTTCAATAGTACTCATTTTTTTTCCTTTCTAAAAAATTCAATTTTTCATAATTGTGTGTAGTTTATTCGTCAACAGCCTTGCTTGCAAGCTTCTAATTTTAATTTTCGTCTGGTCGAACCTGTTGACTGCTTTAAAATCGTTCAATTTATTGTTTATTAACATTAATACAACAAATTAAACCATATACATGCCGCCGTTTACATGCAATGTTTCACCTGTTATGTATGCCGCACCATCAGAAGCTAAAAAGACAACTGCGTTAGCAATTTCTTCTGGCTTACCTAAACGATTGGCAGGAACTTGTGAAAAAATACCTTCTTTTTGCTCATCAGTTAACGTTTGTGTCATATCAGTATCGATAAAACCCGGCGACACAGTATTAACAGTTATGCCACGAGATGCAACCTCACGCGCTAATGATTTTGTAAAACCAAGTAAACCCGCTTTCGCTGTTGCGTAATTAACTTGGCCTGCATTGCCCATAGAGCCAACGACAGAGCCGATATTAATAATACGACCATTACGTTTTTTCATCATAGAGCGAATAACCGCTTTACTGATTTTAAACACTGATGAAAGGTTGGTATCAATAATATCTTGCCATTCTTCATCTTTCATACGCATGAACAAGTTATCGCGAGTGATACCAGCATTATTAACTAAAATATCAATGCCGCCATGGTTTTCTTTAATCGCAACAAATAATGCTGCGATTGAATCATTGTCAGTCACGTTAAGCACTAAACCATTACCAGCGCCCAAATATTCACTGATATTTTCAGCGCCATGTTCTGATGTCGCTGTTCCTAAAACCGTTGCGCCTAATGCTTTAAGTTGACTTGCAATTGCTTTACCGATACCACGACTTGCGCCAGTAACTAAGACTACTTTTCCTTCAAAAGAAAACATAATTTATCCTATTTAATTGTTTCTAATGCTTTCGTTAATGATGCTTGATCATTAATTGAAGCACTAGTGATTGATTTGTCTATGCGTTTAATTAACCCTTGTAAAACTTTGCCGGGTCCTGCCTCAACAACAAGTGAAACACCACTTTTTGCCAGAAATTCAATTGTTTCTGTCCAACGTACCGGACTATATAATTGTTTGATTAACGCTAGTTTAATTGCTTCTACATCAGTTTCTGTTGCTACATCAACATTATTGACGACGGGTATTTGTGGTATATTAAATGTGACACTATTAAACTCTTCTGCAAGTTTGTCAGCCGCATCTTTCATTAATGCACAGTGAGACGGTACACTTACAGGTAAAGGGAGTACACGCTTTGCACCGGCTTCTTTGCAAAGTACACCTGCTCTTTCTACTGCGTCTTTATGACCAGCAATAACAACTTGTCCTGGTGAGTTGAAATTTACGGCGGCAACCACTTCATCGTTTTGTGCTTTTGCACACGAGTCAATAATCGTTTGGTCGTCAAGGCCGATAATCGCTGCCATTGCACCAACACCAGCAGGAACAGAAGCTTGCATAAACTCGCCTCGTTTTTCTACTAATTTAACACCTTCAGCAAGTGTAAAAACTCCTGCACAAACCAATGCAGAGTATTCACCTAAACTATGGCCAGCTAACATTGCAGGTTGATTATCCGATTGAGATGCCCATAAACGCCACAATGCTACACTAGCAGTTAATAGTGCTGGTTGAGTAAAATTTGTTTGGTTTAATTTTTCAACCGGACCTTGTGAAACTAATTGCCAAAGGTTATACCCTAAGGCTTCTGAAGCTTCTAAAAATGTATTTTGTACAACTTCATTGTCAGCATAGTCAGCTAACATACCAACGGTTTGTGAACCTTGGCCGGGGAAAACAAACGCTAAATTATTTTGCATTTTATTACCTAATGTTTATTTGTGTTTTAATTAAATGTGATAAGCGATACTTAATGAATTATGTTTTATTGAAAAAAACAATTCATTAAATACGTTTTATTTTGGCTGAATGTCAAAGACTACTTTCGACCACAAGCAAAACCATTTTCGAGCTTGTCCTTTATTCTTTCAGGTACTTGCCGTTCAACTTCTTTTATTGCTTCTAATATAGCCATGTAAAAAGCCTTTGAACTCGCATTTCCATGGCTCTTAACTACAATACCGCGTAATCCTATCAGACTTGCACCATTATACTGGTCGGGGTTCAGGGGTTTAAAGAGTTTTTTTAACGTAGATGATAACAATCTGCCTACAATTCGAGTAAATATGTTTCGAGATAATACCGTATGCATTTTTTGATAAACTAAACGGGCAACACCCTCACAAGTTTTCAATGCAACGTTTCCAACAAAACCATCACAGACAATAACATCCGCTTTGTTAGTGAAAATATCGTTACCTTCGACAAAACCAATGTAATTAATGTCACTATTTTGCTTTAACTTTGCAGCGGTTTGTTTAATGTGGTCGCTGCCTTTTATCTCTTCTTCTCCCATATTCAATAAAGCAATACGAGGAGCGTTAATACCATCTACCTGTTCGGCCATTACTGACCCCATAACAGCAAACTGATATAAGACATTAGAATCACAAAAAACATTCGCGCCTAAGTCGAGCATAAACACGTGTTTACTTTCATCGTGGGTAGGTAAAGAAGATATTAATGCAGGACGCTCAACACCTACTAATGTTTTCAAGACAAAATGAGCCATTGAAAATAACGCGCCAGTATTGCCGGCACTAACACACGCTTGAGCTTTATTTTCATGTACTAGGTCAAGAGACTTTCGCATTGAAGAATTCTTTTTGTTACGTAAAGCAACAATAGGTTTATCGCCCATTTCCACAATTTCAGTGGTTGGATAAATAGTTAATTGTGGGTGTTCAATAAACTGACTTTTAGATAATTCAGCGTTGATAATATCGACATCACCACAAAGAATGAGGTGAAGTTCTGGAATGTTTGTAACTGCTAAGATGGCAGCAGGAATTGTTATAAGGGGGCCTTTATCGCCCCCCATAACATCTAACGCTATGGTTAGATTATTCAAAGCAATCAGCTTACTTGTTGATTACTTTAACACCTTTGTAAAAGCCATCAGCTGTTACATGATGACGACGGTGTGATTCACCAGATACTGGATCTACTGATAAGTTTTCTGTTGTTACTGCATCGTGTGAACGGCGCATGCCACGTCTTGAACGAGACTTTTTACTTTTTTGTACTGCCATTAGCTACTCCTAAAAATCGGTTAATCGGTTATTAATTAAATAAGTTATTTAATTTTTTTTAATATATCAAATGGGTTTGGTTGCTCTAGCTCTTCAGGCAATTCACCCCATACACTGTCAACTGGTGCCTGACATTTACTGGGTTCATGCTTTGCTATTAATGGAATTGCAAGTAATAACTCTTCTTCCACTAATTCTAACAGATTAACCTCACCATTTTCATCTAATTCTATTGCGTCATAATATGACGGTAAGGCTTCAGCGGCTTCATCATTTTTAGCTGGACTAAGAGTGAACTCTATATCCAAATCAATTATTAGTGATTCAGTACAACGCTGACAGATTAATGCAACAGATAACGTTCCTGTTCCTGTGATGACATTCAAGCCTAGGTCATCTACATCAAATTTAACATTAACCTGCATGTGCTCATTGCATGGAGTACACACATCAAGCAATCTAGTCATCCCCGACACTTCAAAGAAGCCGTCACACACCAACCTACGTTGGGCGCTCTTTCGGGGGTTTATCATTATCGGGAGTTTAAGATTCTGCATAAGGCGCGCATAATAATGTGCTTGCCTGCTTCTGTCAAAAGAAAAATAACAATATTTGTTTAAAAATTAAAGAAAGCCCACATATTATGACATAACTGTTTATATTTTGAGTAACTTAACGTGAAAACTTTAATTTTAGCTTCAACATCTCCTTTTCGTAAAACACTTTTAGAAAAATTAAATCTACCTTTTATTTGCGCAAAACCTAATATCGATGAAACAGCAAAGCCTAATGAAACAGCAGTTGAACTTGTTGAACGTTTAGCTGTAGAAAAAGCAAAAGCTGTCGCTAATGAATTCCCTAATGCGCTGATTATTGGTTCAGACCAAGTGGCTTTATCTGATGGAGATATTTTAGGTAAACCCCACAACTTTGCAAATGGCTTAAAACAGCTTTCCAGTTTTAGTGGTAAAGCAGTAGAGTTTCATACGGGTTTATGTGTATATAACAGTTCAACGGGCAAGAGTATTTCTTTAGTTGAGTTATTCACAGTACATTTTAATGAATTATCAGAAGAAGAAATTAAAGACTACCTTAATGCTGAAGAGCCTTATAATTGTGCTGGTAGTTTCAAAAGTGAGGGATTAGGTATTTGTTTATTTGAAAAGCTTGAAGGTGACGACCCAAATACCTTGATCGGCTTACCCTTAATAAGATTAGTTAACTTACTTAAACAACACGGATTAGATGTTTTACAGGAACAATAGCAGCTCCATTTGTTGAAAGAATTAGCCAGCCACAATTTCATTTAAATATACAAGTAACTATGTGTGAAATGTATGGCTGCTAGTTTTAAGTTTTAAGGGGAGTATTTAACAAGATTTCATACAACTCGGCTAAAGAGTCGACAATAGCTTTGGGCTGGTACTTTGATAATATTTCATCATTATGTACACCATAAGTAACCCCTATACTATCTACACCTGCTCTTTGCGCCATTTCAAGGTCAAACGAAGTATCGCCAATCATAACGGCTTCATGTTTTTCAATATTCAATTCTTTTAACAAACTGTTGATCATATCTGGATCAGGCTTCGAAATACTTTCGTCTGCACAACGAGAAGCATGGAAAAAGTGTTCTGTATCACTAGCCTGCCAAACGCGTTGCAAACCGCCCCGTCCTTTTCCTGTAGCCACTGCTAATAATTTATTATCTTGTTTTAAATTAACAAGCAATTCAAGTGCATGTTCAAATAGCGGCGTCGGTGTTGTATTGACTTCAACATATTGATGTTTATATTGCTCAGTCATTAATTTTACTTGCTCTTCATTTGCACTTGGAAATAAACGTTGAATCGCTTTAGACAAACTTAAGCCAATAATTTGTTTAGCTTGATCATAACTTGGCGGAGTAAATGATAAAGCGATAGCACTGGCTTGCATTGAGAAAACAATACGATCGACAGAATCCATCAATGTTCCATCCCAATCAAAAATCACTAATTTATAATTGTGCATATTTTCTCTTTCATTTATTGATTATCGTCTGACTTCACTTAAAATAGGATCAGTTATATATAGAATGACAAATAGTAATGCTGAATGTATTCAGCATTACTATGATGAACATTATTTTAGCTTTGTAAGCAAATTTTGTAATGAATGCTCTAACGGTGCCTCTATTTTAATACGTTCGTCCGTACTCGGATGCGTAAATTCAATACTAGCTGCATGTAAAAATAAACGTTTAAGGCCTAATTTTTTCATATCATCATCAAAGTTTTCATAGCCATACTTGGAATCACAAGCAATGGGGTGACCTTTAATTTGACAATGAACACGAATTTGGTGAGTACGACCAGTTACAGGAAAAGCTCGAACTAGCGTTGCATTTTCAAAGTTTTTCAACACTTTAAAGCGCGTTTCTGATTCTTTGCCATTAATGTTGTCAACAACGACAACACGTTCACCCGATTTTAAATCATTCTTTTTTAAACCTTCAGTTACACGGGTTAATTTAGTCGACCATTGTCCTTTAACCAAGGCATGATAAAACTTTTGGACTGTTTTGTTACGTAATTGCTCATGCAAATGGCGTAAAGCAGAGCGTTTTTTAGCGATAACTAAACAACCTGACGTATCTCTATCAAGTCTATGAACAAGTTCAAGCATTCTTGCATCAGGTCGTAAGGCTCGCATTGCTTCAATTAAACCGAAGCTTAAACCACTGCCGCCATGTACAGCCATGCCAGAAGGTTTGTTAATCACAATTAAACGATCGTCTTCAAATAAAATTTGTTTTTCTAAATTAGCAACAATATTTAATTTTGTTGAAACTTCATTTGTATTTTCAGAAATACGAATGGGTGCAACTCGAATAATATCCTCATCTTGAATTTTATATTCTGGTTTTTTACGTTTTTTATTAACCCTAATCTCACCTTTTCTTAACAGGCGATAAATCATGCTTTTAGGCACACCTTTTAGAGTTTTTAATAAAAAGTTATCTATTCTTTGACCAGCGTCTTCGCTATCGATTGTATAAAATCGAACTTGGGGTTTTGTATTTTCATTCATAAAAGCGAGTTTAACATATTTATTTTGATATTAGAGTAATTAACTCGTCGATTTAATTGCCTTTTACATCATTTAAGTGGGATAATCTTGTTGTTATTGTTTATATAAGACAATAAGGTAAAAAATAGAAGCTTTTAGCGAAACGTAAGAGGCAAAAATGCGGCCACATTAATGTGCGTTATCTCGATAAATAATTATCGCCGACACATTAACAGAATGGCCTATTGCAAGAATGACCTGAATAACAAGTCAAAAACAGCATAAACATTTAGTCCCGCGCAACGAAAGCTATTTTGTAATGATATAAACCAAATTAGATAAGTTTCCATCGAGCAACAACCAGAATAGTAAGCCAAATCGCCGAACTTCAAACTGCTCAACAAATATCAATTTGATAATATCGAGCACAGCACAATTTGCTGCGCGCATGAAGAAACAATTTTCTCGGGTGAGCATCATCTGAGAGTACAATCAGATTAAATAACAGCTTACAGCGCAATATGGCGCTGTAATTTGACACCCGAGAGGCTGACATCTTGCTGTTACCATAGCGATAAATTGCTTTGTGTTCGAAGCTTGTAGTGTTGTGACTAAAAATGAGTCACTAAAACTATGAAACGTATGTTAATTAACGCTACACAATCAGAAGAATTACGTGTAGCACTTGTCGACGGCCAACAACTTTATGATTTAGATATCGAAAGTCCTGGTCACGAACAAAAAAAATCAAATATCTATAAAGCAAAAATTACGCGTATAGAGCCATCTCTAGAAGCAGCTTTTGTTGACTATGGCGCCGAACGTCATGGTTTCCTTCCTATGAAAGAAATCGCTCGCGAGTACTTTCCTAAAGGTTACTCTTTTCAAGGCCGTCCAAGCATCAAAGAAGTTTTGAAAGAAGGCCAAGAAGTTATCGTGCAAATTGATAAAGAAGAACGTGGCCAAAAAGGCGCAGCGTTAACTACTTTTATCAGTTTAGCCGGCAGCTATTTAGTATTAATGCCAAATAACCCTCGTGCGGGTGGTATTTCTCGCCGTATTGAAGGTGATGAACGCACAGACTTAAAAACCTCTTTAAATAAGTTAGAATTACCTAAAGGCATGGGCTTAATTGTTCGTACCGCAGGTGTAGGTAAAGACTATGAAGAGTTGAACTGGGACTTAAATGTTCTATTGCACCACTGGAAAGCTATTTCAGAAGCAGCAGAAGCTAAACCTGCTCCGTTTCTAATTCACCAAGAAACTAACGTTATTTTACGTGCTATTCGTGATTATTTACGTCGTGATATAGGTGAGGTTTTAATTGATCGCCCGAAAACATTCGAAAGTGTTAAAAAGCATATTGAAGTGGTGCGCCCAGATTTTTTAAACAAAATAAAACTTTATACTAATGACGTACCTTTATTTACGCATTACCAAATTGAAACACAAATAGAATCAGCGTTTCAACGTGAAGTTAGACTTCCTTCAGGTGGCTCAATAGTTATTGATCCTACAGAAGCAATGACCTCTATTGATGTTAACTCTGCCCGCGCAACTAAAGGCAGTGACATAGAAGAAACGGCATTTAATACTAACCTTGAAGCAGCAGAAGAAGTTGCTCGTCAATTACGTTTACGTGATTTGGGCGGATTAGTAGTTATTGATTTTATTGATATGACACCAGTACGTCATCAACGTGAAGTTGAAAATCGTATGCGTGATGCAGTGAAGCAAGACAGAGCTCGTATACAATTAGGACGTATTTCACGTTTTGGTTTATTAGAAATGTCGCGTCAACGTTTACGCCCTTCTATTGGTGAAACCAGCCAAGGTGTTTGTCCTCGTTGTAACGGCACAGGTCATGTACGAAGTGTTGAATCATTAGCTTTATCTATTTTACGTTTAATGGAAGAAGAAGCCATTAAAGAAAATACGCAACATGTACAAGCTCAAGTACCAGTACCTGTAGCGACTTACCTCTTAAACGAGAAGCGTCGTTCTGTATTCCATATTGAAACACACCATAACGTTAATATTCTAATTATTCCGAACCCTCATATGGATACACCACAATATGAAGTCCTCAGAGTAAGAACTGACGAAAGTATTGAAGAAGCGAGTTACGAAAAAACAATAACAGAAGCTGTAGTTGAAGAAGCTGTGATGCCAAAGTATGACAAACAAGCTTCTAAAAAAGATGAACCTGCGTTACAAGGCATGTCTTCTCCTAAACAAGCCGCACCTACTCCAGTTAATAAACCTGTTGCTCCAGTCGTTATTAAAAAAGAATCTGCAGGGTTATTTGATGGTTTAATTAAATGGGCTAAAACACTATTTGCTGCTGAAAAAGTAGCGCCTAAAGTTAATGAACCCGTTAAAAAACCTGAAAGCAAAGGTGACCGTCGTCCACAACGTGGCCGTCAAGGACAACGTCGCAACAACCGTAACGATAATAGAAACACTAATCGTAACGACAAACGCAATGAATCTAGAAATGAAGAACGCGGTAATGTTAAAGCTAACATTAATGAGAGAAACGATAACATTAATGGCAATCAAGATAACAAGCAAAATAAACAGCCTCGTAAGCCACCAGTAGAGCGTAATACAAAGCCGAAAGAAGAAAAAGTTACCGTACGTCGTCAACGTCGTAACAATCGTAAAAAGGTTCGTATTACTAATGAAAACGGCCCTATTGTAAAAAGTGCAACGTTAAGTCAAACATCGACTCCAGAAAGTGTTCAAGTGGCTAATGTTGCCATTGATGTATCACCTGCTGTAGATACTCAAAAGACTGAACTTGATACAACGCAGTCAGAGCAACGTGATAATAAAGGAAATGATGAACAACGCCCAAGAAACCGTCGTTCACCAAGACACCTCCGCTCTAATGGTCAACGTCGTCGTCAAGCTTCAGATAATACTGCATCTGAAGTTCAGGCAGTTGCATCGAATAATGAAATAAGCGATGACCCAGTTGAATCTAGGTACCCTGAAACACCAGTAGTTGAAACGTTAGTAGTTGAAGCACCTGTTGTTGAAGCACCAGTAGTTGAAACGCCAGTAGTTGAAACGCCAGTAGTTGAAACGCCAGTAGTTGAAACGCCAGTAGTTGAAACGCCAGTAGTTGAAACGCCAGTAGTTGAA
>Ga0209292_1000625_pt1 | contig 45448 bp, 31 predicted proteins | sample GOMGulsemesocosm_2_FD_184634 | JGI IMG/M metagenome (GOLD analysis project Ga0209292, IMG submission 184634) | Methane-oxidizing microbial communities from mesocosms in the Gulf of Mexico - GOM9C Gulf of Mexico (SPAdes) (version 2) | ecosystem: Environmental > Aquatic > Marine > Cold seeps...
CTCATCGGTTTTATTTGTAGCTTAGGGCTAATTAAAGCGGCTGTTAATCCGATTATTGCCGGTAATGTAATGCAACTTGGCGGTATGATACATCTTACTAATTTAATGTTTCAGACTGGCGGTGCAAATTCCCATTCGATTATGTGGATTGCTGCGATGACGGTATTTGCATATTTATTAATGAATGCGCGGTCTGGATTTTTTTGGTCTGTGGTGATGGTGTTGATTTATGTTGCTATGATCGTCATGGACTATAGCGGTTATGAATTACCGCAATTGGTATTATCTACAAAAGATGCCAAAGTTGAACATTATTCAGCGCTACTATTGCCTCCTCTCGCTATTTGGTTCTCAAATCATTATAACAACAGCTTACGTAGTAAAGCGATTGCTAGCAATCAGGTGGCGCTATTGGCTGCAGAATCTTCGTCACAAGCTGCAGAACAAAGTCGTGAAGAGCTACAGCAACTCTTTAATCAAGTCGGTGATACGGTCACGCAGTTGATGCAAACCTCCAGAGATCTGACAACCCATTTAACCGTTATGTCGCAATATGCTAAAGACATCGATGACGGTGTCGGAGAACAGGTTTCTGCTACTGGTCATATCAATGAGTTGCTGCAAGATACCGCCACTTTAGTTGGTCAGGCCAGCGATATTATCCAGGCTGTAAGCAATGACTCTCAGCGCGCTGAAGAGCAGGCTGACAACAGTTCTATTGCAATGACGGCGACGATTACGTCAATGTCGGATATTAAAGCCAGTAATGATGCGATTGAAAAAGCCATTATGGTTATTACGGATATTGCCAACCAAACTAATTTATTGGCGCTTAACGCGGCGATTGAAGCGGCAAGAGCTGGCGAATTGGGGCGTGGTTTTGCGGTAGTTGCAGACGAAGTGCGTAACCTTTCCAAGCGCAGTACTGAATCAGCCAATGAAATTAAGTTACTCATCGATAAAAGTTCATCCGATGTGAACAATGGTTATGAAGCTGTTGAGACCAATGCCGAAACATTTGCCGAAATTATCGATGCAGTTACCAATATGAGTAGCCAAATAAGTTGTGTCACTAGTAATGTTGTTAATACCGATAAAAATATTAGTGGTGTACTGTCTGCAAGTGAACAGGTGACATCTGTGACTAAGAGTAATGAATTGAATGCTCAGGCTATGACTAAAAGTATTGGTGAATTATTACAAGTGAGTGATGAACTTAATGATATGTCGACACGACTGGTCACTATGGTAAATAGTCATTAATGCGATAGTTATCGTACTATTTTACAGACAAAAAAAAGCTCACTAATAATAGTGAGCTTTTTTTTATTCTGAATGCAGTGGTGTTCGAAGCGCTAACCCGAAGTTAGAATGAGATAACCAAGCACGCCGGCATTGAAAGTCCAAATACGATGTAGTTACATCTGTTTGACCAATAAAGTGGTCGGCTGTTTCGGTTTCTGATTTAAATATAGCGCATTACTTTTAATATGCAACTGTTGATATCGTATTTTTAACGGTTTATTTTTGATGATTGTTAACTTAGTGACATTGATCGTTACGAAACGCGTAAATTACTGTTAAATTAAGCCTGACCTCACAAAGATATCAATATAGTCTCGGGCGGAGCCTTTGCACTAATTTGATGACATCGAAATAATTGCTAGATAAGGATATCAAATGCAGTTAGTTAACATAATCGTCATGATTGCGATTTTATTGCCGTCATTAGCGAACGCCAGTAACTGTGCTAGCGTGGTAAAACTCGAATCAGCTTATTTACAAAACAAAACGATTTACCTTGATGAAATATTATCACAACCCGTCGTTAATAATCAGTTATGCCTTAATAGCAATGACATTACCAATAATACAGAACCCTATTATTTAGAACTATTTTCAGGTAATGGGCTAAGTTTTGATTCCCTACTTATCTTTCCTGAATATATGCAGCGCGATGTTATCACCATTACCACGGCAGATTTATTGACTAATTTTTGTCGCCAATGTAATGATCTCGGGCGTTATCGTCAGTTTGTGAATTCAGCTATGGTTAAGAGCATCGCGACTGAGATGGATGCAATCATCGCTAAGGATCCCAAATCGATTATGCTTGATGTTATTAAGCAGAAATTTCAACCAGCATTATTAGATCTATACCAGTTAGATACTGAACAGCGGCAGGATATTAAGCGGAATATGGATAAGGTATCAGTAGTCAGTAGTGATGAGCATAACATGTTGATGGGTGAGCCAAATTGGCTTAGTGAAGTGGAAAAATTAGGTGACCAAGTGCCGCTGCCGCATCATTTCTTACCTATTTATCATGGCGCAGAATTGCAAAATTTCATCCCTGAAGGGCTTTATCTTAATCGTGTCGCCAGTTTACCGTTAGCAAGTTATAGCGTTGATGCAAGCGCCGCCTCGGTACTTGATTTTTACCAATCGTTGTACCCTAGTTATGAACGTATCAAGTTTGGCCATTTTGTGGTGTTGGTACAAGATAAGCAGCCATTTGAGGGTTATAGCCCAGAGTATATGGCAATCCCACACCTTGTTATTTCAGCAGACCCACTTGGCAAAGGTAAAACGTTATTACAGATCATTTATCGACCTGATGCTGATGATATTAAGGGGACACGCGCAATGATTTTTAGGCCCATGACGTGAGCAATCTTAGTTTCATCCCATAGTGTATCTTGTGTTGTCGACAGTGCGATACTGATGGTTATCCCTTGTATAATGCCTAATAACAGCCCCAGTAGAATATAGCTGATAATCGGTAAATTAATAGTTTGTTCGGGAATGAAAGGTCGCGTAATTATTTTAACGTTAGTCGCTGATTCATACTCGCCAAGCGCATTACTAATTGAGACCATTTCATGGCGAGTTAATAAATCCAAATAAAGGGTATTTTTTGTATCGTGATCACGCTTTAATCGCTGTAATTCTAGCTCAATTTCTGTGTATTTAGCTTGGTTTTGTTGGAAGTATTGCTGCTGCTTCTCAAGTGTTTTTAGTTCTAATGTTATTTTTTTAATGCTGTTTCTATAGCGTTCATAACCATCGAGCTGAGCGAGTAATAATGGCGTCACCTGGGTTGTTAAAGCTTGTTGTGTAAGTCGTGTTATACGGTTTAGTAGTAAATCTAGGGACTGTTGATTTTGTATGCTGGATTGGAGTTTTTGTCTTTGCTCTTTTAAGCGAGATATCTGTAGGTTGGTTGATTTAATTTGTGAGTGTTGCTCGGTGTAATGGGTTAATTGCTGGATTTTTAATGTTTCTAGTTGAGTTATTTTGTTATCAATAAACTGTGCCGCAGGATTAGTTAGAATTAATTTTTTGGTTAACAGCGTGAATTTTGACTGAAATAATGCTAATTCTTGGGCTTTATTTTTTAGGCGCTTATTTATATTCATAAGCGCTGACTCCCTGGCTTCATATAACTCAGGAATTATGCTGGCATTTTTTAGTTTATAATCAAAAAGATCCTGCTCTGCTTGGCGTAATATTTTATATTGTTGATTGAGCTGCTCGGTAAGAAAGATTTTACTATTTAATGCCTGTTCTTGATTGGGTTTAGTTAAGCGAATAATAAATTGTTCACTGACCACGTCTAAGATTACGCTGAGTTGTTGTGGGTCTGGCCATACCATTTCAATTTTGATCAGTTCAGTCCCCGTTAATGACAAATTTAAAGATTTTTTTATTTTATTCACGACTTGCTGCTGCTGCCAAGCTGAGTCATCGGGAGTGATTAAACCTACTTGTTGAGCTACCTCGAGTAATACTTGTTTGCGCTTAACAAGAATATTGATAGCTTTAAAGCGAGATTGAATATTGAAAGGCAGTGATAGCTCCGCTAAAAATGGATTTAAGAGCGTGCTTTCTTGCAATAATATACTGGTATGTGAATGGTAATTTTCAGGAATGCTACGACCAACAAAGTAACCAATGACTGGCATTGTAATAATTGGGATCAGTAAATAATAGCGTTTCCGCCATAAGATAGCATAAAGCTGATAAAGCTTAATCCATAAGGCCATAAACTATTGCCATAAATATCCATGTTACAAGGTGCCTTTATTAAAGGTAGTTAGCTGTCTGAATTATGGCAATTAGTGCGCACATTAATGTTTTGTATTTACCTTTTGTTGCGCTTGTAAGGCAATCTCGCAGAGGGTTTCAATACCTTGCACTACACGTGGCGAGAAGCGGTGTGATACATCGGGATTAACCCTAAATATATTGCCACTCTTTACTGCTGGAATACTCTGCCAGGTTTGCCACTGTGCTAACTCGGCATCATTTACTGAACCAGCTATTATTACTGCAGGTTGTTTCACTAGCACTTGCTCCACGTTAATAACAGGGTAGGGTACTGGGCTGTCATTAAACACATTGTTAAAACCACATAATTGAAATTGTTGTTGCAGCCAAGGATCGTTCGCTACCGTCATTAACGGGGTTGGCCAGACTTGATAGAATAAGTCCTGTTTTGGATTGTGTTTATATTTAGTGCGTAGCGCGGCTAAGGCTTGTCGGTATTTCTCACTAACGGGATCGGCAATGGATTCCGTACCAAGCATTCTGCCAAGTCGCTGTATTTGAATGCCGATATCATCTAAGCCACCCGTTTTTGAGGCATAAACCGGAATACCAAATTTTTTCAGCTGATTGATATCTGCGGCTGAATTGCCTTGCTGCCAGTAAATAATCATGTCCGGTTCTAGTGCTAATATAGTTTCGATATTGATTTGTTGTGAGCTCGCGACGATCGGTAATGCTTTAGCGGCTTCGGGATAATCAGAATAAGCACTGACGCCGATGAGTCTGTCACCTCCGCCAGCCGCAAAAACTAATTCTGTGGTGTGTGGTGACAGCGAGACGATACGCTGTGGGTACTTGTCTTGCTCTGTTGTTGATTGCGCTTGTACCGAAGGTGACAGCACTGATGATACCGTCATGATGAATAGCGCAATGGTGAATAGGCTAACGAAACGTGCGTGGACAGACATAAAAACTCATTGTGGTAAAAGTGAAAATTGAAACTGCGTTCTGTCTATGTGTTTATTTAATTGCAATAACCACATAGATAGCTGTGATAAAGCATAACCAAACCACCATTGCCAAGGTTAACTTTTGTTGTGCGCGTTTGATATCATCGCGCTGTGCTGGTTGGGTATGGCCAAGTTGGCTAAAGCGCAGCATTGAGCCTTGATATTTGCGTGGACCGCCTAATTGGATCGCAAGGCTATAGGCAAAACTTGATAATAAGAAACCACTGCTAAAGTGATGCCATTGTTTGGCTTGTTTGGTTAAATTTGATAATGGGCTTGTCGCACGCTGTAAGCTGCGTAATGTGCATGCAAGTATAAGATGAGCTGGTGACGCTAATAACTGTAATAAGAACGCTGCAGGACGACCAAATTGATGATTAACCGGTAGTTTGCTGTTCCAGTTATGTGCCATTAATTGAATGATACGATAAATTATCGCTGGCCAGATACCAAAGCAAATATACCAAAATATAACAGCAAACCACTGGTAGCTATTACGTAAGCACAGATTTTCGATACTGGCTTTATGCAAACCGAGTAAGGATAACTGGTCTAAATCACGTAATGTACGAGGCTGTATTTGGCTGATGATGGTTTGTTTTTCAAGGTTACCTAAATCCACTTCGGGTAAACTGATTTTTTCCCATTGTAATAAACACAGTAATATTACCAATTCAAATAAGATGGCTTCAATCACAATAAATTGAATAACGGCAGCGATCATTAGGATCAGACCGAGCATGGTAATCATGGCAAGGTTGCCAGCGATGTACTGTTGTTGGTGGCTGCGTTGTGGGTTATTTACTTTATCTGCAATGGCACTAAAGAGTATGTTTAACAGCTGTGTAGGGTGAAAGCGCGGTGGACATAGCGGTAGACGTGCAATGATGATTGCAGTCAGTAAGATAAATACTGACTGCATACTGGTCCAATCCATGGCCAAATTCATGTTATTTTAACTCGTTTAACATGTTTACTACCATTGCCGATGAGTTTTTCGCTGCAACAACTAGGTATTCTTCAAATGAGGTTGGTGATTCTTTACCAGCGATATCTGATAATGAACGGATCACAACAAATGGTACGTCAAACTGGTGACATGTCTGGGCAATTGCCGCCGCTTCCATTTCTACTGCTGCCATTGTTGGGAAGTTAGTACGTGCTTCTTCAACTTTCTTCGGATCAGCCATAAAGCTGTCACCAGTACAAATTAAACCTTGGATAGTTTTAATGTCGCTGTCTGCTGAGATAGCTTTTTTCGCTGCTTCAACAAGACGAGTATCAGGAATGTAGGCCGCAGGTTTTTGCGCACATTGACCGATTTCGTAGCCAAATACAGTTAAATCAACATCGTGGTGACGTACTTCACTTGAGATCACTACATCGCCAACTTTAAGGGCTTTATCGTAACCGCCTGCAGAGCCGGTATTGATGATGTAATCAGGCTTATAATGTTCAAGTAATAATGTTGTTGCTACGGCTGCAGCTACTTTACCAATACCTGATTTACTTAAAATTACATCATGACCAGCAAGTGTACCACTATAATATTCACAACCAGCTTGAGTAAATGTAGTTACGTTGTCTAGTTGTTCACGCAGGATCTCAACTTCCTGCTCCATTGCACCAATAATACCTATTTTCATCGTTGTCTCTAATTTATCTCGAAAAATGTCATGCTAGCACAGTTTCGTTGCGGTATTAATTTTTCGTTAAGGTATTAATTAAAAGAAACGCCTAAGCCAAATGCAAGTCGAAAGTCATTTTTTTCTAGTGGGACGCCATCAACATCGAGTAGCGGGTTATTTACTCTGTCCCAGAAAAAGGAAATCTCAAAGTCCAGTACATCTGTCAGTTCAATATCAAAGTTCATCTTGGTATTTTGTAAATAGCCGCCAAGCTCAGATTCTGTTGCTGTTATTTTATAACTTATTTCAAAATCAATTTGATCATGTATCTCACGTTCATAATCGACAGTCAGGGACACCGCGAGACTGGAATCGCTATTGTTTAATTGCGCGTCAGCATATTCATATTTGGTATATAGATAAGAGGGACCTAAGTTCATTTCTAACTCTTGGTCGCCGTCATCAATAAATTGATAACCGATACCCATACCGAGGTTTATCCGGCTATTTACATTTTGTAATGGGTCACGGTAGAGACTTAAATCCAGAGGTCTGAAAAACAAATCTTTGTCACTATAGACATCATAGGTCGTTAGAAAGCGATGATTCTCATCGGTCTGAACGTTGTTTGTTTCACCGATAATTGCCGTGTACGAGGCTTTAATACGTGATGCTGTGGTGTGTCTAGAAAGCTCTGCATTAGTATTATATTCAAGTTTGTTGGTATTCCCTGAGCTGATATTAGCGCCGAAGGTAACTTTTCCTTGCCAGATGTTGGCGCCAGTTTCCAGGCCTGCGATTAAGGTCATTAGTTCGTCTTGGACTACTTTATGCTGCCGATTATTACTCACAATCAAGACACCGTCCTCAAGCGCAATAGTACCGGTAATGATTTCACCACCTATGGTTCGAACGGTAAATAATTGGCGACTGTTAATACGGCTGATATCACTCCAGCTGATTTTTAAATCACCGAGATCATCGCTATCAAAAGCGAGCTTTTCATCATAGAGATCCTCGATATTACCAATCAAAAATTCCCCTGACTTTAGCCAGAGCCAATCTTCATCTATGCCTAAGCTGTCGGCAAGTATAATTTCTTGGCTGTTTTCAGTGGTGGTGACCGCATCGGTATTGTCGGTAATATTGGTGTTAACACTAGTTGATTCGTTAGGTGTGCTTGGCGTTTGCGTTTTAATATAGTCACCTAAGATTATTTCTTGCGCAGCAAAGCTCGACACGCTAAATAACGTGCTTAAAAAACTAAAAGCGATACTAATAACAAATAATGTTAATTTAGTTGTTGTGAGGATATTAAACGAATTCATTGTTATTAGTTATTTGCGCCATTGTTCCCTTTAAATTGACGGGTATAATACAAAATAATGGTCAATAATTAAATATATTATCGTTTTTATAGTTGGAAATAACGTATAAAAAAACGCTAGTATAATCAATACTAGCGTTTTTAATTAGCAATATCAGGCTTTAACGACTAAATAAAAATGCAGCTAAAAACTGCATTTTATAAGCGTGTTAAACCTCTAAATAGTCTAACATGGCTTCGGCAGCGCGACGCCCTTCATCAATAGCTGTTACCACAAGATCAGAACCGCGTACCGCATCACCGCCAGCAAATATTTTTGGATTTGCTGTTTGGAATGGGAAGTCACTCTCTGCGGGAGCAATAATGCCATTCCAGCTGTTTGTTGTGACACCTTCATCCAATAACCATTGTGCAGGGTCAGGTTGGAAACCAAATGCTTGAATAACAGCATCTGCTTTTAATACGTGCTCTGAGCCTATCACTTGTTCTGCGCGACGACGACCATTCGCATCAGGCTTACCTAAACGGGTTTTAACCATTTTAACGCCAGTTGCTTTGTCGCCAGTGGCTTCAACATCAAGTGGTTGTAAATTCCATAAGAATTTCACGCCTTCTTCTTTCGCGTTTTTAACTTCACGCTTAGAACCTGGCATGCTGATTTCGTCACGACGATAAGCACAATAAACATTCTTTGCGCCTTGACGTACAGCTGTACGGACACAATCCATCGCAGTATCACCACCACCAAGAACTACAACTGTTTTACCTTTAAGATTGATAAACTCATCAGCGCTTTTTTCAAAGCCTAGCTCATGATTAGTGTTTGCAATCAGGTAAGGTAGGGCATCATAAACACCTTTCGCAGCGCCGTTATCAAAACCACCATTGATGTATTTGTAGGTACCAACACCAACAAATACCGCATCGTATTCGGCAACCAATTCACTGAATTGAATATCTCTACCAATTTCAGTGTTTAAGCAAAACTCGATGCCCATTTCCGTGAATACTTCACGGCGATGAGTCATCACGCTTTTATCTAATTTAAATGCCGGAATACCAAATGTTAATAGACCACCAATTTCTGGGTTACGGTCATATACCACAGGAGTTACACCGTTACGCACTAAAATATCAGCAGCCGCAAGACCTGCAGGTCCAGCACCGATAATCGCCACTCTTTTATTGTTGCGAACAACGTTCGACATGTCTGGACGCCAGCCTAGTTTAAAGGCCTCATCGGTAATGTATTTTTCAACATTACCAATAGTAACTGCACCGAAGTCATCATTTAGCGTACAAGAACCTTCACATAAGCGATCTTGTGGGCAAACTCGGCCACAAACTTCAGGCAAGCTGTTAGTTTGGTGGCAAAGCTCTGCCGCTTCGATAATACGACCTTCTTCAACCAGTTTTAGCCAGTTTGGAATATAGTTATGTACTGGGCACTTCCATTCACAGTACGGGTTACCACATTCTAAACAGCGACCCGCTTGCATTTTTGCTTGGTTCGACGTAAATGGTTTATAAATTTCGATAAAGTCCACTTTACGGATCTTTAACGGTTTCTTATCTGGATCAATGCGTTGTACATCGACAAATTGAAATACATTATTACTCATGATCCCTCCTATTGAGCCTGGACACGTAGCTCTGCAGCAGAGCGTGATTTGTGGCCAAGTAATGCGTTAATATCAGCTGATTTAGGCTTGATAATAAAGAATTTATTTACCACAGTATCGAATTCATTAAGCAATTCTTGCGCATGCTGACTGCATGTTTGCGTAAGATGTTCAATGATAATACCGCGGAGATTTTCAACGTGCATTGGGTAATCCGTTACTGCATGTTGTTCAACAAGTTCATAGTTAATTTTAGAAGCTAACTGACCGTCTTGATCATAAATATAAGCAAAACCACCCGTCATACCTGCGCCAAAGTTCACGCCAGTATTACCAAGAATAGTGATAATACCACCTGTCATGTATTCGCAACCGTTATCACCGACACCTTCGACAACCGCATTGGCACCAGAGTTACGTACTGCGAAACGTTCGCCAGCTAAACCTGCCGCGTATAATTCGCCACCTGATGCGCCGTATAGACAAGTATTACCTGCAATAACAGCTTGATTTGACTTAAATGCTGACCCTGGTTCTGGACGGATAACAATGCGACCACCGGTCATGCCTTTACCCACGTAATCATTGGCATCACCAATGAGGTTTAGATTCAAACCGCCTGCATTCCAAACACCAAAGCTTTGACCGGCTGTACCGGTAAAGTTAACAGTGATAGGGTCTGAAGCCATACCTTGGTTACCGTGCTGTTTCGCGATTTCGCCAGACAGACGAGCACCCACAGAACGATCGGTATTTTTAATTGGGAAGTTACTTGATAACCCTGATTTCTCAGTGATTGACTCTAAGTAATGCGCAATTAACGCTTCGTTAAGCTCTGCTTTATCATATGGTTCATTTGTTGCTTGGCAATAAATTCCTAAGCCTTCTTTTGGCTGTGGTTTATAAGTAATGCCCGACAAATCAATTTTACGTTGCTTAGCTGTTAAACCGTCTAATTGCACTAACAAATCAGTGCGACCGATTAAATCTGTTAGCTGAGTTACGCCAAGTGATGCCATGATTTCACGGGTTTCTTGGGCAATAAACTTGAAGTAGTTCATTACCATTTCCGGTAGACCATGGAAGTGATCTTGACGTAATTTTTCGTCTTGTGTTGCAACACCTGTCGCGCAGTTATTCAGGTGACAAATTCGTAGGAATTTACAACCTAAAGCAACCATAGGACCAGTACCGAAACCAAAGCTCTCAGCACCTAGAATAGCGCCTTTAACAACGTCTAGACCGGTTTTCAAACCACCATCAACCTGTAAACGAATACGGTGACGTAAGCCGTTTTCAACCAGTGCTTGTTGTGTTTCTGCTAAACCAAGTTCCCAAGGACTACCTGCGTACTTCACAGAGGTCAGTGGACTTGCTGCAGTACCGCCGTCGTAGCCTGAAATCGTGATTAAATCGGCATACGCTTTTGCTACACCTGTTGCAATCGTACCAACGCCCGGTTCCGATACTAGTTTCACCGATACTAATGCTGTTGGGTTGATTTGCTTAATATCAAAAATCAGCTGTGATAAATCTTCAATTGAATAAATATCATGATGCGGAGGTGGTGAAATAAGCGTGACACCTTGTACCGAGTTACGCAGTTTAGCAATCTCAGCTGTTACTTTGTGACCTGGTAGTTGTCCACCTTCACCTGGTTTTGCACCTTGTGCGACTTTAATTTGAATGATTTCTGCATTCATTAAGTAGTGCGGTGTTACACCGAAACGACCTGATGCGATCTGTTTAATTTTCGATACTTTAAGCGTACCGAAACGGCGTGGATCTTCACCACCTTCACCTGAATTTGAATTACCACCTAAGGTATTCATCGCAATCGCTAGTGACTCATGCGCTTCAGGGCTTAATGCACCAATTGACATTGCTGCAGTATCAAAACGTTTGAACAGGTTATCTTCATGCTCAACATCGTCAATCGCAATTGGATTATCTGATTCTTTCAGTTGCAACATATCACGCAGACTTGAGATCGGGCGTTCATTCACTTCTGTTGAATACTGTTTGTAGTCTGCATATTCACCACTTTGCACTGCTTTTTGTAGCGTGCTAACCACGTCAGGGTTATAAGCGTGATACTCACCACCATGCACATATTTAAGTAGACCACCTTGCGAGGTTGGTTTACGTTTTGTCCATGCTAATGTACTTAATTTCTGTTGATCAATGTGGAAATCGCTAAAATCAGCACCTTTAATTCGGCTGCTTGTGCCTTTAAAGCATAATTCGATCACTTCATCAGCTAAACCAACGGCTTCAAACAGTTGTGAACAACGGTAGCTGGCAATGGTAGAGATACCCATCTTCGACATGATCTTGTATAGACCTTTATTAATACCGTTACGGTAGTTTAATAAAGTTTTCGTCGTATCTTGTTTGATGGTGCCGATTTCAACTAATTTGCGTAGTGATTCGTAAGCAAGGTACGGATAAATTGCCGTTGCACCAAAGCCAAGTAATACCGCAAAATGATGTGGGTCACGGGCACTTGCTGTTTCCACTACAATATTGGTGTCACAGCGCAAGTTCGCTTCAACCAATGCTGTTTGTACAGCACCGACAGCCATGGCTGCTGGGATCGGAAGCTGATTTTTAGCTAACGTGCGGTCGGTCAATACTAATAACACTGCACCTGATGCAGCAAGTTCAACTGCTTCTGCTGTAATACGTGCAACAGCGCGTGCTAGGGTTTCATCTTGGCCGCTAAAGCAGAGGTTAATCTGTGCTGTTTTATAATATTGGTTACTTAACTCGGTCACTTGTTTAAAGTCAGAGTAAAGTAGCACTGGTGAATCAAACAGTACGCGGTGCGCATGACCATCTGTTTCGTTAAATACGTTGTGCTCACGACCAATACAAGTCGCCAATGACATCACATGGTTTTCACGTAGTGGATCAATTGGTGGATTGGTTACTTGCGCAAATTTTTGACGGAAATAATCATATAGTGAACGAGTTTTAGTGGACAGTACCGCCATTGGTGTATCGTCACCCATAGAGCCTGTTGCTTCTTGAGCGTTTTCACCTAATACCCGAATAATTTGATCAAGCTCTTCTTTGCTGTAATCAAATTGTTTTTGATATGTCGTTAACTGTTCGTCATTAAAAGTACGAGTACCAATTGCTTCTGGTGGCAATGCTTCAAACGGTGTTAATTTAGTGGAATTGTTTGACAGCCATTCGCGGTAAGGATTACGGCCTTTCAATTCTTGGTCAATATCCCAAGACGTCCATAATTTACCTGTTTCAGTATCGATAACAAGTAGTTCACCCGGACCTACACGGCCTTTTTCGATAACTTCATCAGCGGTGTAATCCCAAATACCTACTTCTGAGGCAACGGTAATTAAACCATCTGTTGTGCGTACATAACGTGCAGGACGTAAACCGTTTCGATCTAGACCACAAGCGGCATAACGGCCATCACTTAGTACGATCCCCGCAGGGCCATCCCAAGGTTCCATATGCATAGAGTTGAAGTCATAGAATGCGCGTAGATCATCATCCATATTCGGGTGATTTTGCCATGCTGGCGGCACAAGTAGACGGAAAGCACGGAAGATGTCCATACCACCTGCTAAGAATAGCTCGAGCATGTTATCCATAGATGATGAGTCAGAACCTTTGGTATTAACAAACGGTGCTGCATCATGCATGTCAGGGAGTAGTGGAGAGCTAAATTTGTAGCTACGTGCTTGAGCCCATTCTCGGTTACCTTCGATGGTATTAATCTCACCATTGTGCGCCATAAAGCGGAATGGTTGAGCTAATGGCCATTTCGGCGAGGTATTTGTTGAGAATCGTTGATGGAACAAGCAAATTGCAGATTGCATACGAAGATCGGCAAGATCTAAGAAGAACTTCGGCAAATCGCCCGCCATACACAAACCTTTATAGATAGTCACTAGGTTTGATAAGCTGGCAATATAGAAATCGCTGTCATCGGTAATGCGTTTTTCGATACGACGTTTAGTTAAATATAAACGGCGCTCGATATCTTTTGGTGCCCAGCCCGCAGGTGCATTAATAAATACCTGCTGGATCTGTGGCAGTGATGACATCGCAATTTCGCCAAGCACACTGGTATCAAGAGGGACTTCACGCCAGCCAACAACCTTGAGTGTTTCGCGTTCGAGCTCTTCTTTAATGATTTGCTTTGCAGCAGCAGACTTATCCGTATCCTGATTTAAGAAAATCATACCAACGGCGTAATTACTTCCTAGATTCCAATCATTTTCAATCGCGATAGCACGGAAAAAACTGTCAGGTTTCTGCATTAGCAAACCACAGCCATCTCCTGTTTTTCCATCTGCCGCGATACCGCCCCTATGTTGCATACGGTCTAATGATGATATAGCGACGCGCACTAACTTATGGCTAGCTTCACCTTCTTGGTGGGCGATTAAACCAAAACCACAGTTGTCTTTTTCCAGCGACGGGTCATAGACTGACATTGCACTTCTCCCTTGCATTCAATTCACTAAATACTAAATATATATGCCTATATTGAGCTTCTACTCACAGGTACAAAATACATACAAAAATAGATAAATCGTTAAAGTTTCCAAAAGCCGAAAATTGGCTAACCTGCCAAATTTACCAGATTTAACACTTAGGTCAATCTAAAAATGTATTCTGAGCTACTTATCACCTTTTCAAGTAAATGGGCCATTTGTTTTGGTATTGGTTAATAAACTACAATAAATACTGAGGATTACTTAAAATTTAGATTTTTATTTTGAATAAATGACATTGTGTGATTTTTTAATTCTGTTTCAGCTGTTATTGATGTTGTTGTATGCCATTTATATTAATTATTCTAATAATGCATTGATTTATTTAGTTTATGTTACCTAGTACTAAAGTATGTAAAACAAACATGGGTGCTGGTGGTAGTTTTTATCATAACTGCTTTACAGTTTTCTAATTTTGGTGTTTTATGGTCGGTCTGTGTGAGATGGATCTTGGACAAAATATGGATTTAAATTATCAATCTTTTATGCAACCAATATTGTATTGGTGGCAGGGGACGACTGAATTATCAACCAGCAGACCTATAGTGATCACGTTTTGGTTGGTTGTAGCTGCCTTGTTAATGAGCATACTTGTGATATTAATGTTATTACGCAAGCTCTCAAGCGGCAAAGCATTACTGACATTTTCAGCAACCCCGACACTTGTTCTCGATGTCAAAAAAGCCACAATACTTTATTCTAATCCGGCAATAACCACAATTTTTGATCAAGAGAATAATACCAGCAATATTGTCGCTAAGTGCTGCTTTGAGCGTCTATCCGATCTTACTGAGAAAACGTCTGTAACCAATGATGTTTTTCATATAAAGCAATTAAAGAAAACATTACGTTATAGTGCGGTGCAAATAAACTATCAAGGTCGCCGGGCTTGGTTGTGCCAGATTGATCATATTGATACCAATTCTTCCACCATTTCACCTTGGGATATGGATGGGCAGATCATTAACCGCTTATTTTCGTCCAACTCGGCATTTATTCATATCAAAACATTGGATGGTCTCATTCTCAGCTGCTCACCATCATGGGCAACTCAATTTGGCCAATCGGTTGAACAAGTTATTGGCTATTTTGAACACGATTTTTATAGTGCTTCCAAGCTGGAGCAAATCAAGTCTTATGAAAAATCTGTACTTACTGGTGAGGTACAAGAATATGAAGAGTGGAGTACTGTTGATGACAATAATATTTTATTGCAAACCATCAAGTCCCCGCTGTATGACGAACATAAAAAAGTAGTCGCGATCTTAACGGTCTCGAATGACCAAACAGAGGTGATGGAACTTAATGAACGCCTGCTGAGTGAGAATGGTGAGCACTTACGTATTGAGGCTGAGTTAAGTCGTAATAATAGTTTATTAAACTCGGTCATTAATGCGACGCCAGACCCAGTCGCCTTTATGAATGGTAATGGTAAGTATGTTGGCGCCAATCATGGCTACTGTGAAGTCGTTGGTGTTAAACATGTAGATTTAATTGGTATGGATAGGCAACAACTGTTTAGCCACGATAAAAAATCTTGGTTACTGGAACAAGAAAATCAATTATTAGTGGATGGTAAATCGGTCCGCTATGAAGAGTTATTACATTTTGTAGATCAAGAACCGCGCTGGTATGAAATATGTAAGCAGCGCTATGTGAATAATACCAATGGTGAAAGTGGTATTTTAATTATCTACCGAGACTTAACCGAACGTAAGCGTATCGAGTATGAACTCGAGCAGGCGATAGAGAAGTTTGATGAGTTAAGTTCAACCGATGAACTGACTAAAATTGCTAATCGACGTACGTTTGATAGTAAGTTACAGCATTATTGGTCAACTCATCATCGCGAAGTAAAACAAATGTCGTTGCTGTTCTGCGATGTTGATAGTTTCAAGTTATACAACGATAATTACGGCCATCCAATGGGTGATATCGTGCTAGCTAACATAGCTCAAGTGATGAATGATCAGGTCCATCGCGGTGCGGATTTAGTGGCGCGTTATGGCGGTGAAGAATTTGCCGTTATTTTACCCAATACCGACGAAGAAGGTGCTATTCGTCTTGCTAACCAGATCATTGCTGCGGTTGAACATTTAGCGATTGAACATACCTACTCTAAGGCGGCGAAACATGTCACATTGAGTATTGGTGTTGCAACTATGTGCCCAGAAGATGAAAGTTCGGAAGCACAATTACTTGAAAATGCGGATAAGGCTTTGTACCTCGCGAAGGAGAATGGACGCAATCAGTATTGTGTATACCGAGATGAAGAGCGTGATCTTGCAATGGTGGAATTAAATTTCGACTTATTAAAATCTTAGATTTATTAAAAGCTTAATTTTCCTGTGGTTTGCTTATATCCTATCGTATATTATTAATTATCTAGATAATGTTATTAATATAGGTACACCATGACGAAAATCAGAGCTTGGGCTCAATACTATGTTGATATGCTCACTAAATTGGGCGTTATTCGTTTTAGTATCCTCTCCGCAGCCACTATTATTTTCTTTTCTATTACTATTCAAGCAAGCATTAATTATACCCTGCGTGGTCAGGTTAAACTTGATGATCTGTATGCCGCAATTTTATTTGCAATTGTCGTCACGCCTTGGGTGGTATTTTTTCTCTCTATCGTAGTTCAGCAACTTGAAGACTCACGAAAGCGACTCAGTAAAATGGTTTACAAACTGCAAGAAGTTCGTGCTCGTGATTTACAGTTACAACAAGAGTTACAAGTGAACCTCATTGAACTTAATGATGAGTTTGAAGAACGTAAGAAAGCTGAAGCAGATAGAAATCAGGCATTTAAAGACCTGGAGAATGAAGTGTTTCAGCGTGAGCAAGCGCAATTAGTGGTTGAAGAACGGTCTGCATTAGTTCGTTCGTTTATTGATAGCTCACCAGATTTGGTTTATTACAGTAATGAACAGGGGCAGTTTTCTGGGTGCAACTTAGCCATGGAAGCACTAACGGGAAAAATTGAAAAAGACCTTATCGGTTTGACACCTTTTGATGTTTACGATACTGATATTGCAGCTAAATTTGCGGCAACAGACAAAGCTGTACTTAATACCAAATCATCTGAAACCTATGAGCAGTGGTTAACTTACCCGGATGGACATAAGGCATGCTTCGAGTTACGAAAAGTGCCGTTTTTTGGACGCCGAAATGAATATATCGGTGTACTAGGTTATGGCCGGGATATTACTGAACGTAAGAAATACCAAGATGCATTAGAAAAAGCCAGCCGTGATAAAACCACATTTATTTCGACTATTAGCCATGAATTACGAACACCATTAAATGGCGTCGTTGGTTTGAGCCGTATCTTACTTGATAGCTCGCTTAACGATGAGCAACGTCAGCATTTAAATACCATCTATGTTAGCGCGCAAACAATGGGCAACATCTTTAATGATATTATTGATTTAGATAAATTCGATCGCCGTAAATTCGAGATCGTAAATCAACCGATTGAATTCAGAAGTTTTCTTAATGACATTAAAACGCTAGCACTGCTTCAAGCTGAACAAAAAGGGCTGGTTCTAGCATTTGATGTATTTGGCGATATTCCCGATTTTATCAATGCTGATGGTACGCGATTGCGCCAAGTATTGTGGAACTTGGTGTCTAATGCCGTTAAATTTACTGACTCAGGTGAAGTTAGCATACGTGTATTTACCAGTGAGGAAGCGGATAATAAAATTGGTCTAACCTTTGAAGTTGAGGATACCGGCATTGGTATTTCTGCCGCTGGACAAGATAAGATATTCGCGATGTATTATCAGGAACAAGGCAGTAAACGTGCAACTGGTACTGGTATTGGTCTGTCTGTCGCAAAGAGTCTAATGACGGCGATGGGTGGCGATATCTGGGTCAGCAGTGAATTAGGTGAAGGTTCATGTTTTACCATTGAATTTGATGTCGATGGTGTGGATAGTTTACGACAGAGTGATGCTACTGACAGTGAGCAGGCTAAACTGTCTATACTACTCGTCGAAGATATCGAACTGAATGTTACCGTATGTACCGCTATTTTAAATAAACTCGGTCATACTGTTGAAGTTGCTGTTGATGGTTGTAGCGCGATTCAAATGGCAGAGCATAATAGTTATGATTTAATCTTCTTAGATATTAATTTACCTGATATTTCAGGGTTTGAAATTATTAAAACATTACGCGAGAATAAAACGCTTGAGTTACCGCCTGTTGTCGCGCTAACTGCGAATGTAATTAATAATCGTCAAGAATATATTGAGAAAGGCATGGATGATGCGATCAGTAAACCACTCTCTATCAATGCTGTAACCGGTGTCATCAGCCGTTTATTTAGCAATATAGAAAAGGGGGATGAAGCTAATCTGCATTATGCTGCGGATGGGTTTGCTAATGAGCAAGAAATGCTGGATGAATACCTTGATATTGATTTGCTACAACAATACCTTGATACCTTAGGTAAAGAGTTATTACTGCAAAGCGTGCGTTTATTTGAGCAAACAATGCCGCATTATTTAACCGTATTGAATACTAATTTAACGGCTCGTGATCAAGATGCGATTGTTGATGAAGCCCATAAAATTAAAGGTGCGGCAGGATCGATTGGCTTAATGCGGATCCAGCAAGTATCACAGTTAGCCCAGTCACCAGAGCAACCTACCTGGTGGGAAAATATTGATGATTGGGTTGAGCAGATTAATACTGAGTATCAACATGATGTTAAACGTCTGAAGAGCTGGATCGAGGATCAAGATGGATAAGTGGGATTCGTTTACTAATTTTATTACCTTGCTGCTGGTTTTTCTGCATGCAGTAATTATTATATTAGTATCATTTCGAGTTATCACTAAACGACGTTCTGCAAGTATATCGTTGGCTTGGCTATCGGTAATTTATACCTTACCGTTTGCTGGCGTTATTATTTATCTCATTTTTGGTGAGCTGTACTTAGGTAAGAAACGAGTACAACGAGCCGAAGCAATGTTAGGCCCTTTTACCCAACTGATTAATCAATCTGCAGTACCGTATCTGGTCCCTACTGATGCGGATAAAAGAAGCTTAGTTACGCCATTGCGTGAGTTGATTTATGGGCGCTTTCAAATGCCTGCGGTGACGGGTAATGAACTGACGTTATTAACCAGCCCTCACTGTATTCTTGACCAGATAATAGCGGATGTGAATGCCGCTAGCCAAGTTGTTTATCTTGAGTTTTATATATGGGCGGTGGGTGGCAAAGCAGACCACGTTGCTATAGCGCTGATTGATGCTGCTAAACGTGGCGTCGACTGTCGAGTAATGCTCGACTCGGTCGGCAGTTCGTCTTTTTTTAAAAGCCGCTGGCCTAAGCTTTTTAAACAGGCGGGTATTCACCTTACTGAAGTGCTGCCCGTTGGACCTATGCGGATATTCTTTCATCGTCAAGATTTACGAATGCACCGTAAGCTTATCGCGATTGATAGTCATGTGGGTTATACCGGTAGTATGAATTTGGTGGATCCACAGGTCTTCAAACAAAATGCCGGGGTCGGAGAGTGGGTTGATATTATGATCCGCATGCAAGGGCCAATTATTCCGATTACGGGCTCGTTGTTGGAATGGGATTGGGAGATGGAAACGGGTGAAAGTCTAGTCAATACTCGAGAAGCTAAATGCAAAGAAAGTCCTGTATTCGATGAGTGCAGTCATGTGCAATTGATCCCATCAGGACCTTATGTTGATGATGATAATATTCATCAAGTATTGGTTTCTGCAATATATTCAGCTCAAAAATCATTAATCCTTACCACGCCATATTTTGTGCCTGATGAAGCCTTGCAAGCTGCACTTAAAACTGCCAGCGCACGGGGGGTGAAAGTGCAGATTATTCTACCCGCGAAGAATGATTCACGCATGGTTGATTATGCCTGCAAAGGTTTTTTTGATGAGTTACTGGCCTGCGGTGTCGAAATTTATCAATACCAAAATGGTTTACTGCACACTAAAAGTATTCTGGTGGATAATGAGCTATGTTTGGTGGGTACGGTCAATTTAGATAAGCGTAGTTTCTGGTTAAATTTTGAAGTCACATTACTGATTGATAAGTCACCATTCATTGAAGAACTTTATCAATTGCAGTTATCTTACATCGCCCATTCTCATAAAGTATGCCTAACTCAATGGCGGCAGCGAGGTAGAGTACAACGATTTTTAGAAAGTCTATTTTACTTATTTAACCCATTATTATAACGATTAATTATTAACAACAGCGTATTTGCAATCAATGAAGAGCAGGAATTAAGATGAAAAAAACGATTTTATTAGCATTTACAGTATTTGCTTTAGCGGCATGTAGTAGTACCGAAACCACTGAAGAAACAGCAAAACCATTACCGGTATTACCAAGCTACAGTAATAGCTGCCCAGATGAGCGCCCACAGATGTGTACTATGGATTATCGTCCAGTATGTGGCACTACTGAGTCAGGTGAACTGAAGACATTCAGTAACGCATGTGGTGCATGCTCAGATGCAAGTGTGCGTGGTTATTCTGAAGGTGAGTGTAAGTAGTTTCCGTGTATATGAAAAAGCCAAGTGAATGAGGTTTCATTTACTTGGCTTTATTGTATTTTTAACAATTTAGCTATTCTTTCAAGCAAACATTAATTAATGTTTGTATCTAGTCGTTACTCTGCTACAGATTCACGGGCTAATTTAGCATCCTGACAGCCCTTGATTGCATCTTGGATTAAATCCAATGCTGTGCCGTTATATTCAGGTAATGTTACCTCTGATGTCGCGATAGGCGTTGTTCTTTCGCCCCACTTGAGCATGGTTGCACCCCAAGTTAAACCACCACCGAATGCAGCGAGTAATACATTGTCACCTGCTTTAATACGGCCTTCTTCTAGCGCTTCACAAAGTGCAATAGGCACCGTTGCCGACGAAGTATTGCCATATTTATGTACGTTCACCATGACTTTTTCTTTGCTCGCACCCATGCGCTTGGCTAAGAAATCAATAATACGTAAGTTAGCTTGGTGAGGAATAATAAAATCCACATCTTCTGGTGTCATTTGCGCTTTTTCTAGTGCAATTGCAGAGGCTTCGCCCATGCGTGTTACCGCACGTTTAAAAATCTCTTTACCTTCGAAGTTGAAGTCAAATAGGCCATCAACATTTTTGAAACGCGCTCTGTCGGTACCAAAATTAGGCACAGAAAGGATATGACCAGCATCGCCATCACAGCCAATTTTGTTACTTAAAATACCTTGCTTTTGAGTACTTGATTCCAGAATCACTGCGCCAGCACCGTCGCCGAATAATACAGCGGTACCACGCTCTGTCCAGTCAAGGAAATAACTGATACGTTCGGCGCCAATAACTAAAACCTTGTCCATTTGACCACTTTGGATAAACGCATTTGCGGTACTCAAGCCATAAACAAAACCAGTACACGCTGCATTCATATCAAATACTGCTGCGTTGGTTGCGCCTAATTTTGCTTGTACTTTTGATGCTGCGCTTGGCAGTGTGCAATCGGCAGTGCAAGTCGCAAAGAAAATACCGTCAATTTCTGATGCATCAATGCCTGCTGCTGCAATAGCTTGGCACGCTGCAACATACGCTAATTCTGATGTACTTACATGTGAGATACGACGTTCTTGCATACCGGTACGAGATTGGATCCACTCGTCATTCGTATCAAGAAAAGTACTGAGATCATGATTTGTTAGCGTTGCAGGCGGTAGGCATTTACCCCAACCGGTGATGTTTGCATAGTGCATTAAAATTTACCTGTGTTTGGTGACTGGATAATACAGAGCGGGTCGTGAAATATACGCAATACGAAATGATTAAGTTCTTTATTATACGCTGTTTAGCGTGATGACTGTTACTGTAATTAATATTACTTTGTCAATTATAGAGGTTAGTCTTTGAAAGTGGTAGTTAATTTCTAATTGTGGTTTCATTTATGATGGAAATTAGATACAAAAAAGGCACCGTTGAGGGTGCCTATCTTTGCGTTAATATTGCCTGTCACTTGTGATGACGATTATTCCTGGGTAAGGCGTTGTGTCTGATCGGTAGCAAGAAGGGTACTTCTATCACCACATCGACCTAGGTTAAGGTGTCTGCTAATCAGCTATTGGCGTTATCTTTAACTGGGTTTAGTATAGCGAGGTTGATTTGGAATGTGGTTGCAATGTTTGCATTAATTGTCCCGTATTTAGCAATTACATTTGAATTATTGTTATTAATTGGCAATAATTAACCCTAGTTGTGTTTTAGTGCGCTATTTTCATTCTCAACTTCAAAGTTGAAGGATTAATGTAGAAGTAAAAAAGTGGAGTTGAGACGATGAATATGAAACTGGATCGAACAGATAAGTTAATTCTTAATTTAATACAAGAAAATGGCAGGATCAGTAATTTAGAGCTAGCGGATAAAATTGGGCTATCGGCGTCGCCTTGCTCACGACGGGTAAAACATTTAGAAGAATTAGGCTTAATTGATAAGCATGTGACCTTGCTTAACCAAGCAAAGCTCGGTTTAAAGTTAACGGCTTATATTCATATTAGTATGGACCGACATACGCCTGAGCGATTTGATAACTTTGAAGCTGAGATCTCAGCTATCCCTGATGTGATGGAATGTTGCATTATAACCGGTAGTGACGCTGACTTTCAGCTAAAGGTTATCGTACCGGATATGGAGCATTACCATGAATTATTATTGGGTCAGTTGACACGTATTAAAGGGGTGACAGGGGTGAGATCGAGCTTTATGTTACGTAACGTATTAAGCCGAACGGTATTACCGCTCGACCACATTAAGTAAAAATATAATTGGTTAGCTAGCTGCAGCAAGGTATTTGTTTTTTGCAGCTTGATAATCAGCAATAACACCCGCCATTACCGATTCTTCGTACGGGATCAATCCGCTTAGTAGCATTTCTTTTTGGCCAGTACCGACTTTCTCATTACCTTCATAGAAATCAAATTTAAAGGTCACGGTTGCACGTTTGCCATGTACGTCGATGATGGCTTCATCAAATTTTAGCGCAATGCTTTTAACATCGACACGTGTCAGGTTTATTTGCATGCATTTATACATGATTAACGCACGAGCAGGGTTAAACATCAGGTTTTCTGAGCGCATCAGTGGCACCATGACATCCGGAAAGTTTTTTCCTGAAAACTGTACGTATTCTTTAATAATCTTAGTGATGATGTTTTCATCATGAGACGATTTACCGCCAAGCTCTAATTCCATAAATGCTTGTTCATCAGCATTTACTATTGCTGTTTTATTGTCTACTAGTGGTGAGAACTGTAATTCAATATCGTTTTTAACCATGCCTGTAAAGTCAATTTTCATTGTTTCAGATAAACCGAATTTAACCAAAGACACAGCAAAAAGTAAGTCGCCAGGAACACAAAAACGTTTATTATCCACATCATGGATCTTGTTATAATCGTTCGCTACCGTTTTAGCAAATCGGCTAGCCTGCTGTTGAGTAAAGCGAAAAGTGCTGTCTTTTTGAGAATAGAATTCGTTTAGAAACATATATAATTAAGCTACGATAATGAAAACGCCAGTTTACATTAATTTTGCTTATAGGCAGGTCGATCCAGTTGCAAGTATGATTTTTTAAAGTGCCGACTGGATCACGGTGTTAAGTTATTTTTTCACATCAGGAGTCACACTTCTTAAAATGCCAATACCGGTATTGAGTAAGCTTGAACTGGTTTTGATGAGTGTTTCTGCAGGCATAGTGGCTGCTGAGCCCACCATTGTTGGAATAAACTTTTTAAACGAATTATCCACACCATCTTCTACTTCTTTACTGAGTTGTGGTAAAAAATCATCAATGATCTGATCGAGTTCTTGCTTCACATGGGCTTCTAAGTCGGGCTGAATTTCGGCAATCTTAGCTTCGATTGCATCGGCAATATCTTTACTTATTTGTGGTGATACTTGATTAATTGTTGCTTCTGCTTCGGTTTTTACTAAGGCTATTTGCGTTGCGAGATAAGGCTTGATGACGGTATTGAATACATATAAAAATGTAAGTGCAGTAAAGATGCTACTGAGTAATGCAGTAAAGATAATTGTTAGCATAAAAAACCATTAAATAATGAATAAGTTATTAATATTAACAATTTAGTTACTAGTGTAAAGCTATATCTGAAAGGGTATAGGCCCATAATAATTTATGGGCTCACTATTATTAATGGTATTTAAAACAGACTAAAATACCACAGTGCGGTTTTCATAGATAAATACACGTTCTTCAAGTACGAGGCGCAGTGCTTTACTGAGTACTGATTTTTCGACATCTTTGCCTGAACGGGCCATATCTTCGGCGCTGTATTTATGATCGACATGGATGACGTCTTGCAAAATAATCGGCCCTTCATCAAGATTATTGGTGACGTAATGGGCTGTTGCACCAATAATTTTCACACCACGTTCAAATGCTTGCTTGTAAGGTTGCGCACCAATAAAAGCAGGTAGGAAAGAATGATGGATATTGATAATTTTATTTTCAAATGCAGCGACAAAATTGGGCGTTAGAATACGCATGTATTTTGCTAAAATGACATAATCAGGTTGGTATTTTTCTACTGTTTCAATGATTTGTTCTTCGTGTTCTTCACGGCTAATTCCGACGTGAGAAACTGTGTGATAAGGCACATCAAATTTTTCAGCTAACTCGGCAAGGCCATCATAATTACCCACAACGGCTGCGATCTCAACATCCAAACCGCCGTAGTAATTCTTCATTAAGATATCGCCAAGACAATGCGCTTCTTTGGTCACTAAGATGACGATACGCTTACGACCTGCTGAAACCAGTTTACGATGTGTGCCTGTTGGTAGGGCACTATCAAGGTCGGCAAGTAAGGTCTCATCGTTGAATATGCCTTCAAGTTCGGTACGCATAAAAAATCGATTATGAGTATTATCGACAAACTCGGTATTATTAACAATGTTGAGTTGATGCTTGTAACAAATGTTGGTGATCTTTGAGATAAGTCCTTTTTGATCGGGACAATCGGCCAGTAATATTTTCTTTTCCATAATATCTACTACTTTATTTAATGTTTAATAATCTATGACTAAATGAAATACTTGGTTCCAGTCTACAGTTAGTCATATTTACTGTGTTTAGCAATGACGGCTAGCCACAGCACTTCTTATACTTTTTACCACTGCCGCATAAACAAGGATCGTTACGACTTTGTTTTAGTGGCGCAGGATTAAGCTCGCCATTGGTATAAAACCACTGCTGGTCTTGAAACACGAAGTTAGAGCGTTCATGTAAACATGCTTCTTGCTCGCCGTCTTGGAACCAGGCTTTAAATTCCACGACGCCAGTGGCGCTTTCTTCATCACCTTGGCTGATGATTATTTCTAATCGTAACCACTGGGTATTCTCTGCGGTTTCAGCAATCAAGTCTTCATTTAAGTCAGCAACAAAATCGGGGTGATGTGTTGCCATTAAATAAACAGGTACATTGTTTACATAAGCACTGTAACGCGAGCGCATTAACTGTTCTGCTGTTATCGGCGTTGCTGTGCCATAAATGTATTTACCGCAGCAATCTTTAAAGGGCATTGCTAAACCACAAGTACAAGAGGTATGCATAGTGACTCTTTATTTTGCTGGCTGAACAGGTGCGCGAGTACCAATTAATACGGTACCGTTTTCTTTAAATGACAGGGCTTCTTTACGTTTCGCTGAGATTAATAATGCACCGTCGTCGTAGAACAAAAAGTTTTTCCAGTTGCGTTTGAATGTGCCCCAGTTCGTTTCAATCATATTGAAGCGCTCATAGCAAAAATAAACTTTACTGTTATCATCCCACGTTAAATGTGCCAGTACTTCTTCAGGCAGATCATTGCTATCATCATCATCCCAAGCTTGCTGCCAGTCAGCTTCTTGTGACCAAGTATTTTGGTTATGCGGCCAATCACCTTTACTGAATTGATCGGTAAAGTTACATTGTGAGCTAATAAGTTGGCTCCATAATTGACCCGCTCTAGCTTTGCTAAAGGGTTTGATATTAGCTAAATCATCAGCGTTAACTGGCAGTGATTTATGGTTGAAGATCCACTTTCGAGAATAAGATTCAAGTTCGATATAATTCATTAATGACACTGGTTATAAGTAAAATTATTTTCAGTTTACAGCATTATTTACGTTGACGGTATTAATTACTCTGCTGACCATCATTTAACTAATTGCGGTGTTATTATAAAATATCCTAGTGGTGTTATTATAAAATATCCAATAAAATGTAAGACGTTGTTTAAAAAGCCATTTGGTTAACTTAAGGTATTCAAAGATGTTTCAACCGAGTCAATTTCAGCCGCAGTGGTGGATACGTAATGCGCATTTACAAACAATGCTGCCGACGATCAGCCGCCGAAATCTGACGTTCCCGACAATTAGTGAAAGATTAGAACTCGAAGATGGTGATTTTCTTGATCTCGCTTGGACAGCGCTGCCAACGGCCGAGAATAATAAACCGATTGTTATTATTTTTCATGGGCTTGAAGGTTCTGTCGAGTCGCCTTATGTAAAAGGAATCATGCGTGCAGTTGATGCTGCAGGTTGGATTGGTTTAGTGATGCATTTCCGCGGTTGTAGTGAAGAACCAAACCGCTTATTACGCGCTTATCATTCTGGTGATACCAGTGATGCAAGTTATGTGATCGGTTTGATTGCTAAGCGTTATTCTAACGTGCCCTTATTTGCGGTGGGTTATTCGTTGGGTGGCAGTGTATTAACGCATTATCTGGCTCAAACCGGAAAAAAATCACAATTGTTAGCTGCGTCTGTGGTATCTGCGCCATTATTATTAGCAGAAAGTGCGGAGCGGATTAAAAAAGGTTTTTCTAAAGCATATCAACGCCGATTAATTAAACGCCTGCAAGCTAGTGTTGTACGTAAATTTGAACATTTAGATATGCGTAATACGTTGAACTTAACCACTAAGCAAGTCAAAAAACTAAATACCTTTGTCGAATTTGACGATCGTGTCACCGCACCATTACATGGTTTTAAAGACGCATTGGACTATTATCGTCAATGCAGTAGTTTGCAATTTTTACACAAGATCCAAACTCCAACATTATTTATTCATGCCGAGGATGATCCATTTTTAACTAAAAAGGTGATCCCAAAATCTAAAGATATGTCGTCAAATATCTTATTTGAATTAAGTCGTTATGGCGGTCATGTTGGTTTTGTGTATGGCTCCATTTTAAAGCCAAAATATTGGTTAGAAGAGCGAATACCAACTTGGTTTAGTGAATTTACTAAAGATAAAAGAGGTATTAAAAAATAAAGTAATAACCAAGTATTTAGTTCTATTTGATTAACTTAGTTTTTTGAGATATGAGTCGCACTGCAGTGCGATCTTAAAAAAATGCTCTATTTTTAATGGTAGCGATTTTTGTTGCACTATTTCATGTAGAACAGGGAAAGTTAAATGAATGCTAAAATGGTTAAGGGGATTAACTCCCCAGTATTACCCTCCAGGTTATTAGATGATCTGCCTGGTCCAAAACAAAAACCTATCCTCGGTAATTTCACTCAAATATCTCCTGAATCATTTCATACTGATTTAGAGCAGTGGGCTAAAGAATATGGTCCATTTTATCAAATGAAATTATTAAATAAGCAGTATTTGGTGATCGCCGATCCTAAAATCGGTTTGGAAATTATCAAGCAAAGACCAAAACTTTTTAATCGCACCGAACGTTTGGAATGGTTATTTGAAGACCTTGGGTTTCATGGCGTATTTTCCAGTAACGGTGATAAATGGAAACGGCAGCGACGATTGATTATGCCTGCATTTTCTTATAAAACACTGGCAAATTTTGTTCCTCACCTCAATGCATTATCCATCAATTTGCAAACGGCTATCGATAAAAAGATCGCAGCAGGAACAGAGTTTAATGTACATCAGTTACTGCAGTTTTTTACCATTGATATTACCACCAGTCTGGTTTTTGGTTATCAAACTAATATGCTATCAGGCAGTGTCGATACCCGTTTACGCGACAATATAGATCGCTTATTCCATGCATTAAATAAACGTGGTAAATACCCTTTTCCCTGGTGGCGTTATATTCGTACACCTGAGACGCGCCGTATTGATAAATCCCGCGAAGAAGTCTATCAATTAGCGGTTAGTATGATCACCAAGGCTAAGGCGGATTTGGCAGAAAATAGTGCGTTAACCGAAGAGCCTGAAACGATTTTACAAGCCATGATTGTCGCCAGTGACAGTGAAGATAATAAATTAACGGATGATGAGCTCTTTGCCAATATTTTGACCTTGCTACTCGCGGGTGAAGATACGACTTCTAATATGCTAGCGTGGACTTTGTATTATTTAGCTAAAAACCCACATTTACAACAACAAGTGATTGATGAAGTATCTCAGGTTTGTAATGGCGATATTGAAACGCTGGATCTGGCGGCATTAGAACAGTTTGAGTTTACTGAAGCGATATTACGTGAAGGCTTGCGGCTTAAAGGTACTGCACCACTTATTTCCGCAGAACCGACCGAAGACACGGTATTGAGTAATGGTATTAAATTGCCAAAAGGTACGGCTATTTTTATATTAACTCGTCCTGGGGGATTAGATGAAAGGGTGGTGGTATGCCCTGAGACATTTAATCCTGAACGTTGGTTATCGACTCCTGAAAAACCAGTATGTCCGCATTTACAAAGCAGTCATATACCGTTTGGTGCGGGGGCTCGACATTGCCCAGGTGAGCGTTTAGCTATGATGGAAGGCAAGGCTGTTATTGCCCGTTTATGCTGGTATTACGTGATTAGTCAGCCGGAGCTGGCACCTGAAGTCGGCGAAGAGTTTGCATTTACCATGCGGCCAACTAATTTAGCCCTGACATTAATGCCACGTAAATAATATTTGTTTTACACTCATGGCGTTTGCCGGGTGAATAGCATTTACCTTAAGTCATAATATAGCCCATTAAATCAATTTGGTTAATGGGCTCATTATGGGGTTTATTTCACGATTAATACCGGACAGTGTGCATGCCGAGTCACTGACTCTGCAACACTACCAATTAGTATGTGCTCTAAACCGGTACGGCCATGGCTCGCGATCACCACCATATCACAATCAAACTCAGCTGCAGCACGCGTTATCTCTGTTGATGGGTGTCCCTCTAGTACCGCGGTATGTAATGGAATACTTGGTTTAATATCTGTGGTTAATTCGTCTAGCTTTTCTTGCGTGATCTTTAGCATATGCTCGTGAATATCAGTTGGCGTAATAGCAAGCACCTGGAAGCTATCAAAGCCATGTATTTCATTAATTACACTGACTAAATGTAAGGTAGCATCATACTTCAACGCCATTTCTGCAGCATAGCTTATCGCTCTATTCGCCGTATCTGAAAAGTCGGTTGGGCAAAGGATATTGTTAATGGTCATGATGAAGCTCCTGTTCAAGATAAGACTAATTGTTAGTCGTGAAATAATGTACTTACACTATTAAATATACTCACTTAGGGTCAGCAAACTGTTACTTAGATCAAAGAATATAGTTTTAATATTTTTTCGTTATCACTTCAGTATAGAACAGATACATTTATGTTTTGAAAAGAGTTATAGGCTAGATAATCATGGTTCTGTAGGTAAATATGAGAAACTAAAAAAGGCTAAAGAATTATCGTTAGCCTTAATCGTCATAATCGAAATGTAATTAGAATTGCATCGCTATTTCATCTGCGGGGTTAAGTTCCATGTTGTTATCTTGGTTATCGATAAATTCGATAGTTACTTTACGGTCTCTTGGATATTGAATTAGTTCCCCTAGCGCTGAGCTTGCGTATTCGGCCCCAAAAGATTGTACTTGGATATTATTTTCGTTGACTCCTAACGCAATCAGTTGATCTTGTACTGCTAGCGCTCTTTGCTGTGCTAAATTAATGTTTAGCTCTTCTTGTCCACTCGGATCTGCGTGACCTGACAATACGATGTTCATGGTTGGATTATCTATTAAGTAATCTGCTAGCTGTGTTAATCGTGCTTGATTTGTTGTATCTATCGCACTTTGATTAACGGCAAACAATAGATCCAGTTGTAAGGCTTCAAGGATCAGTTGTTGGTTAAGCTCTTCTGTTTCTGATATTTGTTGCAGCTGTTGGTCCAAAATTAATACATCGTGTTGTAATTGATTATTTTGTAATTCACTCGCCAGTAAATTTTCTGTTACCTGTTGGTTCTCTGCGGTTAACTGCTCAGACTCAAGGGATTTATCCCAAGTATTATTAATCCAATCTCCGGCTGCAATACCTAGAACCAGACCAATAGGACCACCCGCTATGGTGCCAACGATAATCGTGGATGAAAATACTCCAGCTTTCTCCCATGTTGTTAGCGGATCTTGTTCAGCTGCATTTGCCGAGATGCTAGTGCATGCCATTGATGTAATAAGTAATGTTTTTGCGAAGATAGATTTTTTCATGGTCAGTTTCCTTATTGATGTAAGACTGCTTAACAAGCTATGACTCTATTAAAGCAACCAATAAAGGCTTTTTAAGGCCAACAAAATGACAAGTTAAGTATCAATAATGACGAAAAATGACAGGGTTAAAAAAGGGCTATACCCAAGTACTTCGGTATGCATGTAACTAAACGAATTAAATAAATATCAATAAAAAGTACTATTTTCACCTCAATGAGATATTAAACACGCATTAGCTAGTTTCGATATCGCGTTTTTTGTTATTTTAATGAGCTGGTAACAAGAATATAAATAATTATGGCAGGAAGGGATTAATGAAGGGTTATACATTGAAAATAATTTTTTGTAGCTTAATTACGGGACTATTAGCGGGCTGTGCTACCTCTGTGGATAATTTAGCGATACAAGGTGCGCAACAAGTGGAAGCGCAGTTGTTGATAAGTGAAGACAAAAAGTTAAATATTCAATATCTCGGTGTTGGTGGTTACCTATTTCAATATGGTGAAGATAGTATTATGACCGCGCCCTCGTTTACCAACCCTGGTTTGATTAATGTTACGCTGCCGCTGCCAATTGAACCGAATACTGATTTGGTCGATAAATTATTACCAGTACATGCGAAGCAGGCTGAATTTATTTTAGTTGGTCATGCGCATTATGATCATTTGATGGATGTGCCTTATATCATGCAGCAACACATGCCCAAGGCAACGGCAGTGGGGTCAACGACCATGGCTAATATTATTACTGCGGTTATCGATGATGAACGTTTACTTGATATAACGGATTATGCGGCTGATGGCCAACAGTCGGGCAGGTGGATATATAATCGTAACAACAGTATTCGTTTTATGCCGATTAAATCAGATCACGCGCCGCACTTTATGGGCATCAAAGTCATGTCAGGAAAATATGAACAAGCGTTAACGGCGTTACCAAGTACGGCATATGGTTGGAAAGAAGGACAAACATACGCGTATGTTATCGACTTTTTAGATAACCGGCAGCAACCTATTTATCGTATTCACTATCAAGATGCTGCAAGCAACTCTCCAGACGGATTAATGCCTGTGATGGCCGATACTAAGACGGTTGATATGGCAATCCTGTGTGTTGCCGCATTCCATCAGGTTGATGATTACCCTGAGGCTATCTTAAAGCAGACTCAGCCACAAACTATTGTGTTAGGGCATTGGGAGGACTTCTTTGGTAACAATAGTATTGATAACAACGGTTCTGATAATCAGAATAAGTCGGTTCGTGGTGTTCGGATGACCAATATTGATGATTTTATTCAGCGGGTTGAGGTTGTTAAAGCGGATGATGCCACTGCAGTATTACCAGCACCGTTTGCATGGATCAAAGTACATTAAATAGTGTCTTTAATGACGAATAAAACCCGGTGTTGCCGGGAGTTATTCGCCATTTTTATTAGTCCGTTAAATTAAAATATCAAATTAACCTGAGCGGCGCCTACAATCCCTTCAGCTTTATTGGTAAACGCATAAGTTAACTCTGAATTGCTTTCCGTTTCTTCAAAGTACTCTTCTTCACCTACGATGTAAGCAGCAGTTAAATCAATCGATAGTTGTTTACCCAACTTAAAGGTTAAACCTGTGGTATACCATTGGCGCTGTGAATCAGGAATACTGATGGTGGTATCACCTGCTTTCTGATCCAGCGCATAGCCGCCACGCAGTATGACACTTTCACCTAGATAGTAAGAAAGTCCTACTGAATAGCGCATGTTATCTTCGTAGTTGTAGCTTTTTTCGAATAGTACTTCACCACCCAATTCTTCAGAGCTGCCTTCAAGACCTTCAAAGCTACTCCATTCTGTCCAGACCACTCCTAGCTGCAGGGCAATGTTACCAAAACGATGATAACTACCAAACTCAGCCATGGCTGGCAGCGTGATATCTAATTGTCCTGTTGTTTCCCGTTCGTTGTAGTCCGCGTAATCCCCTTCAAAAGCCAGTTCAACTGGCGAGCGATAACTCACCCCGATTTTATGATTGGCATTAAGATCAAGCAACAAACCGGCATTCCAACCGAGGCCGAAAGCGTCACCTTCCATGGAAAATGCCTGAACTCCACGTCCCTTACCTGCGAGTGCACCATCAACGACTTCATCTAAAACGGCTAAATTTGCAACTATAGGCAGTGTTAATGGCGTCGCTGCTTCATTGATACCATCTATTGCTTGATCTGCAGCTGCATCACCCAGATTACGCTCCAGCTCTGCGGTACCGTAAACAAATTGGGCACCGACCCCGATACTTAATTTACTGCCTAGTTTTAATGCCAGGCTTGGGTTTAAATTGATTGCTTTCAGTGTTGTCGAGCCGCCGAGTAAACCCGCAGCGTAGTCATCTGGAAATGCGGTAGTGGTGCCATAGTTGGTATATCCGGCTAAACCTAGGGCAAGTGTTTCACTTAGCGGGATCACGGCATAGACAGAGGGGATAGTCGAAGACTCGACAGAGTTTTCAACATCGTAATCAGATTTATCTGGTACAGCATAATCATTAATTAATACGTTGTTTAAGGCTTCGTAGCCAGCGGTAAGCGGGCTGTTTTCACCGGTAGTTGTCACTGTCGGTTCGGCGTAGGCTGCGACAACAGAAAATGCAAACTTGTTGAAGGAGGCTGCGCCTGCAGGGTTAGTGGCAATGATTGCTACATTTTCTGTGTTGGCAGCAAAACCTGCGTTAGCATTGGCTAGCGCAGCGGCAGATTGGAGGTTAACCTGAAATCCAGCTGCTGTCGCCTGTACGCTGGTCATCGCCGCTGCGGTGAGCAATGCTTTGCTAATTAAGTTAATGTTGAACAAATTCGATTTCTTCATGACAATCCCTGTCTTATATTAATAAGTTAATTACAACTACTCTCGTGATTCGAGCTGTCATTATATGGACTGTGCATAGTGTTAATAGAGCTGTAGGGAAGGGAGGTGACTAAGTGTTGAATTATGATGACCTTTTGTTTTAAGTGAATGCACACTATCTTTCTGTCACTTGAATTTATTGGAGTTGAATCCATTAAGTCTCTGGTAGTACGTTTTAGTGAAAATGGTGTTATTTCAAGATCTCGCAATTTAAAGTTAGAGTTGTGGCTCAAGTCCTGTGGTATTTGAAATGCCATAAAATTGCACAGGTGTCTTAATTCAACTTGAGGTTTACTAAGTTGGAATAACTAAATTAGTGGTCGGGATTTAAAGTGAGGCATTAGCTGAGGCTTAATACTTATAGCTCATTCGATCCTGAATGACGAAATAACTCGATATAGGCACGACACTGAGTATATCAATCAAGGTATATTCGCTTTTAGAAAAATGACAACATGTCCGCTTGGGGATGTTCAACAATTTGATTGTATTCCGTTGTTGTGGCTGGAGCCACTAGAGGATACTTATTTTAGTTTCGCTAAATGGAGTTAGCAACAATGACTAAGAAGACACTTTCTAACAATATATCTCTACTTTCTGTATCCGTTGCACTAGCACTGACCGCGGGCTCCGCTCAAGCAAGTCTAGGTAATCTTGGCACCACATTCGGTCTATCACCTGTGGATATTGCTTCTGCGCAGTCTTTTTCTTTATTTAATTCGCAATCCTCTGCTGCTTATTATAATCCATCTGCGTTAGCCACGGCGGATCAAGGTGAGATGTATGTGGGTTTATTATCTGCCACCCCTGATATCACAGCCGGTGAGCAAACATTTGACGAAGCAACGCAACCAATACTTGCTGGTATGAACGTTAATGTAACCAACCTGTTTAACTTTTCTTATCCAATTTATTTTGGTCTGATTGCCGGTATCGAAAATTACGGTACCGAAATGATGGCGTTTAGTTCGGCAACATCAGAGACTGGTCAATTAGCCAATTATGGTGAGAAACCGTTATTTGTTGCTGCATCGGGTTCAATTCAAATTATACCGGGCTTTACTATCGGTGGCGGTGCGCAAGTATCATTACATGCTGACGCGGCAATGAATTTAGAAAGTGAATTGGATGGTACTGCGGCAGGTAATGAAAGTGTTGCAGTTGCAGCTGAGCCTGTGATCACTCCAATTGCAGGTGTGACGTTAGATTTCGGGCGTATGTTATGCGGTAGTGATAGTACTTGTGCTGGTAACGGTATTACTTTTGCTGCGGCTTTTCGTGGTGAAAGTTATGGTCAGGCCAACATTAAAGCAGCTGCAACGATTACCCAAACGGTAACGGATCTACCAATTAATCTATTAACGTTCGATGCATATCAGCCAGATATCATTTCTGCTGGTGTGCGTGTTAAAGCGGGCATGGTGAGCTTCGCGATCAGTGCTGAGCAACAGAACTGGTCAGATTTAAATGACTTAATGTTAAAAGACACGGTGAAAGATCAAGCAAGTGTTGGTTTTGAAGATATCATTATTCCGCGCGCAGGTATTGAGCTTAACTTTAACGATACGATTAAGTTAATGGCGGGTGCGAGCTATGAAGTTTCGCCATTAGACCCAGAGAAAGCGACGCTGGATGTAAATTATTTAAGTGCTGATAAATTAGTTGTCGGTGCTGGTTTCTCTTATTTCCATAAAGGCACTGGCTTATCGGCATATCCTTGGCAGATTGATCTAGCGTATCAATTACAAGTACTTGATCCAACTGACCACATTATCTCTCATCAAGACAGCGCGAATAACTCATCAGTTGAACTAGAAGGTACGGTATCAACAATTTCACTTTCATTCGCGACTAAGTTTTAAGGGGGTCTTATGAAGAAAATTAATTCTCGTTTTAATGCTTTCTTTAGCTCTTTTGTTAAGAGTGGCCTCGTTGCTTCAACTGTTGCGCTTGCAGGTTGTGGTGTAGAACTACAAGAAACAGAGAAAGCTGAAGAAGTCGTGCTTACGGCGGAAGAAAGTCGTGCGGCATTAGCGGAACGTCGAGCACAAAGCCTGTTTGCTGCACATACGTTCTATACGTTCCCATCAAACGGTCAAGCCGACGTGGCTGTTAATAGCTCGGTATTATTATCATTCTCACACCCATTAGATAGCTTTGCTACGCAAGAGTTTAGCTTAATGGATAGTGAAGGTAACATAGTTGAAGTTGCGTCAGTTGCAGTGACTGAAGACAGTTTTGCTACTGATCCTGAGAATCCACTTGCTAACGGTTTAGCATTTAAACCAGCCAGTGCGCTTAAAGCAGGCGAGCAGTATAGTGTGACTTATGCGATTGGTTTGATTAACGAAGCTGATGACGATAAAGAATTAACGGCGACAAGAACGGCGCAAGAGCCGTTGACGTTTACAACACGTATTGCCAAAGATGCTGCTGGCTTTGCATTGGATACCAATGGTTTCTTCCCTACAGATGAATTACCGTTTACCACCTTTACGACATTACGTTTACGCTTAACTAATGAAGTTGATGCAACAACATTAGTTGCAGGTGAGACGTTTAAATTTCAAAAAGTCGGTAGCGGTGAGCAGATTGCTGGTGATTTGATTGCCAAAGGGCGTTATATCACTTTTGACCCTGCGGCTGATCTTGAGGCTGATGCAAGTTATGAACTTATTGTTAGTAATGGTGTTAAGGACAATGCCGGTAATAGCTTTGCTGGTTTGGAAAAAACATTTACGGTATTAGATTCAGGTGAGCACGCATTCAAACCAATGAATGTGACAGTGAATGATAATGCTCAGGAGTCACCTTATTCTGGTGAGTTAACCAATGCGGTTACGATTAAATCCGTGCTTATCGGTGGCAGTGATACAACTTACGTTGACTCTGATCTTGTTACTGAGCTAGCGAACTTAGGTAATTTTGGTGACGCTGCGCCATTAGTTATTCGTAAGGGGTCTATCTTAAATAGCTCTAGCTTAACGGTGAAGGTTGGTGGTGAATTCCCGACTGGTTTCGATACCGGTAATATTCGCATGACAAATATTTCTGATGCGACAGGTTATTTAATTAACAACAAGAGCTCAGATCATAAGTACGCACCAAAACAATTACATCTGTTTATGGATGTAGCGATGACCACTGATGGTTATGACGAAGACGGTAAACTAAATGGTAAAGCTAATGGTGGTTTAAGTCAGAATATCATGCATCTTGAATTGATGGGTACCGTGAGAACGGAAGGTGCGTCAATGATCATCGATGCTATCAGTGAAATAGATGTGAAGATCTTAGGTGTTGATAATGCCCATGCGCAAGTATCATTCCACATGGAATCATATACGGCAGATGAAACACCGGAAATGGCTGTTGATATTATAGCTCCACAATTCCAATCAGCTTATCCAGATGTCCATACTCAGCATTTCAGCTTAGGTGATAATGTTACGGTTACTTATGACGAGCCTCTAGAGTTATCGTCATTACAGAACCTATTGCTTAAAGATGAAAATGGACTTGCTGTTGAGACGTTTATCTCACAAGATGGCGCGTCTATTATTGTTGACCCTATAGAAAATTTATCACCTCTATCTGATTATACCGTTACCGGGATAATCGCAGATCTTGCCGGTAATACAACCTATCTATCTCAAGCTTTTTCTACGCCGAATAAAGACCAAGGCACAGAGTTTAATGAGCATGATGAGATTACAGCCCGTTTTACAGCACCTATGGTTGAGGGTATGGTTCCGGGTTACTCATGTGCAATGGAAGATACCAATTTAGCCCTTGATATTGCTGGTCGATGTGCTGGTGGGTTAGCTACAGATCAAAAATTAAATATATTTAGTCTACAAGAAGATAAAGATATTTTTGTCGCTTTTAGTCAGCAAATGGATGAAGTGAGTATCCGTTTAGGTGAAACCTGTAATACTGGTTCGTTCCGTGTCGAAATTGTAGAACCTAATGGTGCTGGTAACTGTATTGAAACAGTACCTGGAGTTCTTAAATATGAAAATAAAATCTTAACATTTTCGCCAAATGATAATTGGGAAGATCTAGGTTCAAATGTATATCGTTACTCATTAATCTCAGCTAATGGTGCGACTAAAGGTGGTGTTGATTGTTCTAGTGGTGAAATACTGTGTAGTGCGCAAGGTTATCCTTTGCAAACAAGCTTGCTGATAGCTGATACCCATGAAGATGTTGGTGGTCCCGATATGTTAATGCCATTTCGCGCGGCGCCTGCTGATAACCTCGTTTTTAATCCACTGATGATGCCAACAACGGATACTAATCGTGATTATCGCTGGGATGAGATAAAAGAAGAGGTTATTAGTGGTAATTTTGCCAAACTATCTCTATTAGGTACGAGTGGGTTACTGACCCGTGCCACGGTTGGTTGTGAGTTAGACCAAACCTGTAGTGATGATTATGCTAAAACGTACATTAGTGGGTTCATGCCAACGGAAGTAGGGGAATATGATGCTGAAAACAATCGAATTCCTGTGAAGGTTCATGCCGAGCAATTAATATCTTCGAGTGTTAATGTGGCAGCAATGCTTGGTATCTTTGGTGCTGGTCTTATTGAATCTGAAGTACCTACAGCTACCATGGTTATGCGTCCTTTGTATTCTGTAGTGAATGGTAAAACAGAAGTACCAACCGGTTATATCATTTGGAATGAAGAAGAAGGTAGATTAAATTTCAAAATTGATTTAGATATCTATATGGATAATCCATTTATGAGTGTATTAGGCGGCATTGTTACTCATAATCTACACAGTTATTTACTTGAGGATGTTCAATTACAAGGACCGTTAACATTTTTAGAGGATGGTCGTATGAATATTGAGTTGAGTAATTTAAATCAAATAAAGCTGAATGTTGACATGAATATTGATTTTCTGTCTTGGAATGAAGCAGCAGGAATGGTGCTTGCCATTGAGCCTGGTGATATGTCATTGCAACAACTTTCACAACCGATGAAATAACATTTGATCTCAGATTAGAAAACGCTAAATAAAACAAAGGCCGCACATCTTTATTAATATAAATGAGCGGCCTTTTTGATCTTCCTATCGTACTCTTTCAATTTTTATTTCTTCAATTCTATTCGTTTGGCTAATCGATGTAGATTGCCAACATCAACAGAAAGCTGACGTGCCGTTGCTGCCCAGTTATTGTTATTTTGTTTGAGTGCGTTATTGATTAACTGTCGTTGAAATTGCTCGGTCGCGTCACGTAAATTATCGCCGGGTATGTTAGTAACAGACATTGTCGGTTGTTCAATCGAATCTGTTACTTCAACGGGAAAATGCTCCAGCTTAAAATGAGCAGGCTGAAGTACCACATATTCATCTTTAGCTTCTGCTCTGGCGAGGATCGCAGCGCGATTAATACTGTGCTCCAATTCTCTGATATTACCTGGCCATGGATAACTCATCAGTATTGTTTGGCAAGCAGAGCTTAAACTAAGATGGCTTAATTGCAGTTTGCTGCGACAACGCTCGATAAAAAAACCAGCCAATAATAGAATGTCTTCGCCACGCTCACGCAGCGGTGATACTGCGATGGGAAATACGCTGAGGCGATGGTAAAGATCAGCCCTAAAGCGACCAGCCAATACTTCTTCTTTCAAATCTTTATTGGTTGCTGCGATGATACGGGTATCGACTTTTAAGTTGCGGTCATCACCAATGCGTTGTAAGTCGCCATATTGTAATACCCGTAATAGTTTCGCTTGTAAAGTTAGGGTTAACTCACCAATTTCATCAAGAAACAGGGTGCCTTTATCTGCTAATTCAAATTTACCACTGCGGTTACTGATAGCTCCGGTAAACGCGCCTTTGACGTGTCCAAATAGCTCACTCTCTGCAATGGCTTCAGGTAATGCAGCGCAGTTAAGGTATATCAATGGTTTGTCGGCGCGGGAAGATTGCTGGTGGATTGCGGTGGCGACTAATTCCTTACCAACCCCCGTTTCCCCCAATATTAATGCGGTCATATCGGTACTGGCAACGACGCTTATCTCTTTTTTTAAGACTTGGATCTGCGCGGATTGGCCAATAATTTCAGTGTTACTTTGTGGTTGATGTTTGGCGGGGTCCGAGTCAGTTACATCGCCTGCCGCTTTTTCCAGTTTATCCATCAATAATGCAATGTTAAGCGTCGCAGCTGCAAGTGCACTCACTGTACGTAGCTCATCATTGCTGAAGTTATCAAACTGGTGGGGATCAAAGCTATCGATAGTGAGAGCACCAATCAGGCGTTGATTTGCCATCAAGGGTAAACCAACACAGGCATGCACATGTAAATTACCTTCGTGTGAGGTAATAAGAGCGTCATAAGGGTCGGGCAGAGAGCTGTCTGCTGGGAACCTGACTACATCACCGGCTCTGGCAATGGCTTCTAATCGAGGGTGTTCACTGATATTAAATTGTCTACCTAGTACATCAGCATTTAGGCCATTAATTGCTAAGGGTTTGAAATGTTGGCCTTTAAATTCTAACAGTGCGGATGCATCACAGCTAAATAACCTGCGCATTGTGGTAAGCAGGCGTTCGAAACGGTCCTGACTGGAGATATTGGTGGTTAAATCTAAGGCGATATGGATAAGGTCTTTGGTATCAGTTTGCATAATGTTAGCGATATTAAATACTGTCTTAACGACAGTGTATAGTCATAATGACAGTATGTAAAGGTAGTCATTATGACATTGTTTGTTTGTCATTGTGAGTAAAATCAATTGGTTAACTTTTGGCATGGTACCTGCAATTAGAAAGTATATAAATTCGTTAACTATTTAATTGGAATATAATATGGCTATTCATGTAAAAAATAATATCTCTTGGGTTGGACAACGTGATTGGGAAGTACGTGATTTCCACGGTACTGAATTTAAAACTGAAAAAGGCACTAGTTATAATAGCTATTTGATTCAAGAAGAAAAAACGGTACTAATCGATACGGTTGATCACAAGTTCTGCTACGAATTTATTCAACAATTAGAGTTAGAAATTGATCTTAACAAAATTGATTACATTGTTATTAACCATGCTGAAGAAGACCATGCCGGTGCGCTAGCCGCGTTATTAAATAAAATCCCTAATACCCCGATTTATTGTACCGAAAATGCGATTGATTCCATTACCGGGCATCATCATCACCCAGAATGGAATTTTAACGTCGTTAAGACCGGCGATAGTTTAGATTTGGGTAATGGTAAGCAGTTGGTCTTTATTGAAACACCTATGCTGCATTGGCCTGACAGTATGATGACGTACATGACGGGTGATGCGGTGCTGTTTAGTAATGATGCATTCGGTCAACATTATTGCGATGAACGTTTATTCAATGATGAAGTCGATACCAAAGAGTTGATGGATCAATGTTTACGTTATTATGCCAATATTCTTACTCCATTTAGTCCGCTTGTTACCGCTAAGATTAAAGAAGTATTAAGCTTTAATTTACCCGTCGATATGATCGCGACGGCGCATGGTGTTGTGTGGCGTGATAATCCAATTCAGATCATTGAGCAATATCTGACGTGGGCAGATAAGTATCAAGAAGATCGCATTACTATTTTTTATGATTCTATGTCGAATAATACCCGCATGATGGCGGATGCGATTGCCCAGGGTATTCATGAGGTGGATAGCGATGTGGCGGTGAAGGTGTTCAATGTGGCACGTCATGATAAAAATGAAATCTTATCCAATGCCTTTATTTCCAAAGGTATTTTAGTGGGGTCATCAACGATGAATAACGTGATGATGCCTAAAGTTGCTGGCATGCTTGAAGAGATCACCGGTCTGCGTTTTAAAAATAAAAAAGCCGCGGCATTTGGCAGTTATGGTTGGAATGGTGGGGCGATTGATCGCATTGAAACAAGACTGGATGAAGCGGGTTTTGCATCTTATCCAAGTCTGAAAACAAAATGGAAACCTGATGGGAAAGCGATATTAGAGTGTCGTGAATATGGTCGCACACTCGCGAAAGAGTGGGCGCTAACAAGTAATACGCTTGCCGATGTAGCAGCCCCCGCTGCAAACGAAACTGTACCAGTGCAAGCAATCGTAGAAGAAGTCGTTGCAGAAAAAGTACCGCAAGCTGCTGCAGTAGCAAAACCGATACAGGAAAGTGCGGTAACCCAGTTTAGTACTGAGAGTTCGATGTTATGCACTGTCTGTCAGTGGGTTTACGATCCTGCCCTGGGTGAACCAAATCAAGATGTCGCATCAGGTACAGGATGGTCTGAGGTACCAGATTATTTCCTCTGCCCTGAATGTGGGTTAGGTAAAGATGTATTTGAAGAGATTAAAACTAAGGATGTAGCATGAGTTTACCTGTAGTCATTATAGGCAGTGGCTTTGCTGCGTATCAATTAGTTAAATCAATCCGTCGGTTAAGTAAGGAGCAAGCGATCATAGTGATCACCGCTGGCTGTGGTGATGATTATGTTAAACCGGAGTTAAGCCATGTGTTTAGCAAAAAACTAACGGCGCAAGACATGGTCAAGCAAAGTGGTGCTGAATTTGCGGCTGAGCATAATATTACCCTGATGAGTAATACCTGTATTGATAAAATTAACCGTATAGAAAAAACAGTGAGTTGTCAGGGTATCGAAATAGCCTATGAAAATTTGGTGCTGGCAACAGGGGCACAATCGTTTGTGCCATTTGTTGATGGCGATGCTGCTAAAGACATTATTACCCTGAACAGTTTGGACGAATATCAACAATCTCAAGAACAACTGGTGAAGGCGAAATCTGTGTTGGTTGTTGGCGCAGGTTTGGTAGGTTCGGAAATTGCGATGGATTTAGCCATCGCTAACTATGATGTCATCTTAACCGACCGATCTGATGCATTACTGCCGAGTTTATTACCTGAATTTATTTCATCTCAGCTTTATCAAACGATGAGAAGGCAGGGCGTTGAGCTGCAACTGGGTAATGAACTCAACAAGATGACAAAAACGGCTACAGGGATCGAAGTCAGCTTTAACAACGGTTATAAAGCCAATGTTGATAGTGTGTTGTGCGCTGCGGGTTTGCAACCCAATACTGTGTTAGCGAGCGAAGTTGGTTTAGCTGTGAGCCGGGGTATTGTTGTTGATAAGCAATTAAGAACTCAGGATCCGCATATCTTTGCCATTGGTGATTGTGCTGAGATTGACGGTAAACATTTGGCTTTTTTACAACCGATAATTCTCAGTGCCAATGCACTCGCGAAAACTTTAACTGATACGGCGACGGAGGTGGCTCTTCCTGCGATGTTAGTCAAAGTAAAAACGCCATTATATCCGATCCAATTAAGCGGTAATACTACAGCGAGTGATGCTAATTGGCAGGTGGAAATGACCGAGTCGGGAATGACGGCGAAGGCCTATGATAGCGAGGAGCAATTAATTGGTTTTGTGGTGACGCAAGCAAACATGCCTGAGGCGTTTAAGTTGTTACGCCTGTTACCTAATGTATCGACAGTACCGAAAGTAGCTTAATGCCGTTAGCTAAAGCAATCTAAATTTGGCAGCCGCAGACTGATTGAATAAGCCTGTTGTTGCCATTATTCGGTTCAATGATTACCACTGCTCCCTACAACGAACTTATAACGGAATTTATTATGCACTCACTTTTCCTACGAATGAGACTTATCCATTGGCTCGGTGCTATTTCACTATTTTTTAATGCTTTATTTTTTACTGAGCAGTTTTACTCACAGATATTACAATCTATTGTTATTCTTTTGCTGATTATTCATGATCTTGATGAAAAATTTTGGGGGGTTGATTCCCTACATCAAATTACTGATTACATGCGTACATTTGAACAAAAAGATCTTTCGGTCGAATGCCTGGTCAATAGTGACTACAACAGTGAGATGAGCAAAGTATTAAGTGTTATTAATTCATTTAGACTAAATGTTAAAGGTGCATTAATTGATATTCAAACTCAAGCAATTGCATCAGATGAAATTGCAAATACACTGGCTTCAAAAACAAATGATATTGCTCAGCGTATTCAAACTCAAGACCAACGAGTTGATAATATTGCCCTGCAGTTTAAAATACTAGATGAACACTCTTTAGCATTACAAATTAAAGCTGAACAAACTCAAGAACAGGTTAGTAAGACCAGAGAAGGATTGCAGCTATCAAATGAAGCGATGAGTAACATGGCCTGCATGATAGAAACATATGTCAGCAGTAGTGAAAACCTGAGCAGTAAGTTTGAATTACTATCAGAGCAAGCGAACTCTATTGGTGGTGTTGTATCAGTGATAAATAATCTGGCAGACCAGACTAATCTACTGGCATTAAATGCTGCCATTGAAGCGGCTCGAGCTGGAGAACACGGTAGAGGGTTTGCCGTCGTTGCAGATGAAGTCAGGCAGCTTGCTATGTCAACTCAAAACAGCTTAAATCAAATTAACCTGATTATTGACGGCATTTCTACAGCAGTACATCAAGCTGGCGAGCAAATAGAGCTACAGTCAAAAAATCTGAGTGATCTTTCATCACATTCAAAAAACAGTCAAACAGAGATCAATACAGCATGTGATAATATTGACGGTATATTGAATTTAATTGGGCACAAAGATATCCAAGCTCAGGTCACTGATAATGTTGATATTCGTTATATACACAAACTTGTTGTTGATGTTTCTCATGAAATACAAGCATTAAAAATGTTGTCTAATTCAAATGCTGATGATTGTAACGAGCTTCAAAATCAAGGTAAGCGTCTTAATGAAGTCTCTGATAATATTGTCAATCAACTGGCTGCGTTTAAAACCCAGAAAGATAAATCGTGATATTAAGTGATCGCGCTGATTAATTGTGATGAGACGCGTGTCTTCGCTTAATCGATGATGTACCTATAATTGTAAGTGTGTGATAAAATGATAAATTATCGCACCTTGTTAGGTATTATGTAGTGAATAGATACCATAGGTGTTTTTATATTAAATAAAACATTGTGATTATTATGGTAGTAGACTGAATGCATCCACTTTTAGTAAAACCCCTGAATGTAGTTGATTGTATAGCCCTGCGAAGCAACCGTAAAAACCCCAACGATGCACGCCGTTTAAACCACTATATCTTGTTAGTGCTGATCTCAATTCCTCTTAGCATAATGTTTATAATCAGAAATGCCATAGCTAATAACTATGATATCGCTGTTATCGTGTCCATCTTTTTGTCCTGCATGATTACTAGTCTGTTAGTTATCTCCAAGCTTAAGCGGGTAGAGATACTCTACCACGCAAATAATTTCGTACTTGTATCAATGTTCATTTTAGTGTTTATTTTGGGAGATAAAAGTGAAGGACAAATTTTATGGAGTTACACATATCCCTTACTTAGTATATTTTTGTTTGGTAACCGCTTAGGTACGAGTTGGAGTTTGATCCTCTTCTTTACTATCGTTGGCCATTTAAAGCTGAATAGTAATTTGGACTTTAGTTACTCTACTGATTTTGAAATAAGATTTTGTATCATCTATTTGACTATATTGAGTATTACTTCGTGGCTTGAATATGATCGAAATCGCTACACTAATAAATCAAGATCTCAAGTGAAAGCGCTAAAAAGAGAGCGAACATCACTTAACCAAGAAATCAAAAGGCGTATTGTTCTGGAGAGAGAGCTGAATAAATTGGCTAATGAAGATACTCTAACTGAAATTTATAATCGCCGATATTTTATGTCACGTGCAAGCGAAGAAATATCTAGCGCTCAGCGAGACGGCACTCCTTTATCAATGGCAATTATTGATATAGATAAGTTTAAATGTGTTAATGATAAATATGGTCATCCAGCGGGTGACAAAATTCTAAAGTGTTTTGCTCAACATTGTAAAGAAATGCTAAGAAAGTCT
>Ga0209292_1000627_pt1 | contig 45357 bp, 39 predicted proteins | sample GOMGulsemesocosm_2_FD_184634 | JGI IMG/M metagenome (GOLD analysis project Ga0209292, IMG submission 184634) | Methane-oxidizing microbial communities from mesocosms in the Gulf of Mexico - GOM9C Gulf of Mexico (SPAdes) (version 2) | ecosystem: Environmental > Aquatic > Marine > Cold seeps...
CAGTAAATTTTTGAATTGCCTCAATATTCTTATCCAAATTTAAAGATTGTACACCTTCATTATAAAGTTGTGTGATTTTTGGATTTACTAACCCTAAAGAATCCATTGTTGCTTGATCCATTTCTGAACCTAAAACTGAAGTACTATCAGTTTGAGCAAACGAAAATAATTTGAAGCCAATAAAAGCGCCAACAATAAATAGTTTTTTCATTAGTTATTTGTTTAGTTATTCTGCTAATTTATGTATATTAAGTTGATATTACAATAAATAGTCCAATAATCTTAACTCTAGGGAAAAGAGTAGATAAATGACTTAAGTAATTAGAATTTTGCTACATTTACAATTATGAAGAAATCAATCATCACAAAAAAATCATTGTCTTTTTTAGAAAAATATTTAAATAATGCTTCTCCAACAGGTTTTGAATCTGAAGGTCAAAAATTATGGCTTAATTATATAAAACCTTATATAGATGAGTACCATATTGACAATTATGGAAGTGTTGTTGGAATTATTAACCCAAAAGCCAAATATAAAGTTGTAATTGAAGCACATGCTGATGAAATATCTTGGTTTGTTCACTACATAACTAAAGAAGGATTTATTTATTTAAGAAGAAATGGTGGATCTGATCATCAAATTGCACCCTCAAAAAGAGTTAACATTCACACCAAAAAAGGTATTATTAAGGCAGTTTTTGGATGGCCTGCAATCCACACAAGAAAAGGAATTGAAACACCACCAAAACAAGATAACATATTTTTAGATTGCGGTGCCGATTCTAAGGAAGAAGTCTTAAAAATGGGTATTCATGTTGGGTGTGTTGTTACCTATCCAGATGAATTTATTGTTATGAATGGGAATAAATTTGTTGGTAGAGCTTTAGATAATCGAATTGGTGGATTTATGATTGCAGAAGTTACAAGATTACTATTTGAAAACAAAGATAAACTACCATTTGGGCTATACATTACTAACGCAGTTCAAGAAGAAGTTGGCTTAAGAGGAGCTCAAATGATTGCAGAACACATTAAACCTAATGTTGCTATCATTACAGATGTTTGTCATGACACACATACCCCAATGTTAAAAAAGATTGATCAAGGCGATTTAAAAGGTGGTAATGGACCGGTATTAACATATGGACCTGCTGTGCAAAACAATTTATTAGATTTAATAATAAAATCTGCAGAGAAAAACAAAATACCATTTCAAAGAGCTGCTGTATCAAGAGCAACCGGAACTGACACAGACGCCTTTGCTTATTCAAATGCAGGTGTACCTTCTGCGTTAATCTCATTACCACTAAGGTATATGCACACTACAGTTGAAATGGCACATAAACATGATGTTGAAAACTGCATAAAGTTAATTTATCAGTCAATTAAAAACATTAAAAACAATCAAGATTTTAGATACTTTTCTTAAATCAAGACAATTCTAATTAATAAAAAATCCTATCAATACAAATATTGATAAGATTTTTTTATAACTATACTTACCCCTAGAATTTAAACAAATCCAGGGCATTTTTAGTGGTAATAGCATCTACATCCTCCAGGCTAATCTGCTTAATTGACGCTAATTTTTCAGCTACTAAATTAACATAATGGCTTTCATTTCTTTTTCCTCTGAAAGGCGTTGGTGCTAAATATGGAGAATCAGTTTCCAACACAAAATGTTCCATATTTAATTGTTCAACCACTTTATCTAAACCACTATTTTTGAAAGTTAAAACACCGCCTAAGCCGAGCTTGAAACCTCCATAATTTAATGCTGTGTGTGCCTGCTCAATATTCCCGGTAAAACAATGAAACACCCCTGTTAAGCTATCATCATTTAATGGACTTAAAACTTCAAATAATTCATCAAACGCATCTCTCACATGAATGACTACTGGCAAATTCATCTCTTTTGCCCATTCAACTTGAATTTTCAGAGCATCCGCTTGTTCATTTTTTAACGTTTTATCCCAATACAAATCCATTCCAATTTCACCTACAGCTATGTATTTATTAGTGTCTAAATGATTTCTCATTTTAGATAATACAGCTTTATAATTTTTTTCAACTGAACAAGGGTGTAACCCCATCATTTGAAAACAATTATCTGGGTATTTATTTGTCAACATTTCCATTCCTTCAATTGACTCCAAATCAATATTAGGTAAAAAAAACTTATCAACTCCTGAATTAATTGCCTTTACTATAACTTCATCTCTATCTTCATCAAAATCTTTTGAATAAAGGTGTGTATGTGTATCTATCATTTACTATTTTTAATGCCAATCAGGACATGAATTACATCCATTTTTAAATTTCAAATACCAAAACACTCCTCCAACTAATTGCCAATCTGCATACGTTAACACCTGTTGTGCTCTGTTTTCAGTATCACGAATGGTTTGTAAATTTGGTAGTGAAATTACACCTGCAGACCAATTAGATTGCGCAAAAAACCGATCAAAAAACTCTAACCTCAATCCAGAGTGTAGAGACACCCCAAATCCAGATAGTTTTAAATCGGTATGGTAATCGTATCCACCAAATTCAAAATCAGTTTGAGTTACCACTGCACCAACACCAGCTCCTAATCGTCCACGTAATGCTATTTTTTTACTTTTAGTAGCATACAATAATTGATTATAATTGGCTTGAAAAGTAATATAATTTAAGCCATTAGAATTTTCATAATGAATTTTTTGATCCGTTATTCTATATAACTCATTGTTAAACGTTCCATTTAAATATGGATTGGCAGACGAATCAATATAACCGGTTAATCTTGCCTCTTGTCCCTCTTTCATCACATATTTCATATGATCATACCCAAAAGATAAATCCCATTTATTATTTGTGTAATATCCTACTCTAATATTAAATTGAGGTACTGAAATTGTAGTAATATTATAATACGTTTCAGCTTTTGTAGCCGGCTTATCAACAGCTTTTGCGTTGTGAATAGTAAAATCATATTTATCACCTGTAAAATGAATAGTACTTTTCCCATAAACAGATCTGTTATACCCCCAATAAAAGTACATTGACCCTTTTTGGGTGATTTTTTTCTTTTTATAAGAATATTGTTGACTAATAGCTGTAGTAGAAATTAGGACTGTTAAAATAAAAAATATTAATCTCATATCGTATTTTTTTCACAAAGATAGTTAAATATTCAATTTACTCTTCCTCAAACCAAGAAGCATACATTCTATAATTTTTAGCAATTCGTTTTACTTCTCCCTCAAACATTTCAGGTGATAAATCTTTCACTTTTTTTGCTGGAACTCCAGCCCAAACGGAACCAGTAGTTACCCGTGTGTTTTCCAAAAGAACTGCTCCTGCCGCTATTATACAATTACTTTCTATAACGCAATTATCCATAATGGTTGCATTCATACCTATCAGCACGTTGTCTCCTGTTTTTGTACCATGTACTACTGCATTATGTCCAACAGATACATTATTACCTAATTTAACCGTGGTTTTTTCATAAGTACAATGTAGAACAGCTCCATCTTGAATATTTACATTATCCCCCATAGTAATTGAATTAACATCAGCACGTACAACCGCATTAAACCAAAAACTACAATTTTCACCCATTGAAATATCCCCTACTAATGTTGCATTTTCGGCAAGCCATGAAGACTTTGTTATTTGAGGTGATTTTCCCCTACATTTTTTTATTAACGCCATTTTTCCTTTTTATATAAATAATTCAGAACTGATATAATCAACAATAAATTTTCCTTGTTGTGTAATGTAAATTGTATTACCTGATAATTGTAAATCGTTATTTGAAATAAATTCTTCAATCCTTTTTAAGATTTGCTCTTTTTGCATATCATTAATTAAAAATAACTCATCCAAATTAACCCCCCACTTTGTTCTTAACCTGGTCAATATAAATTCATTAAACTTGTCCGTTGAACTTAACTCTTCTAACTCAAATGTGTCAACATTGTTTTTAAACCCATTAATGTACTTAATGTTATTTGCTACATTCCATTGTCTACTATCACCATCAAATGAATGTGCAGAAGGTCCAATTCCAATGTATTTTTCACCTAGCCAGTAAGCCGAATTGTGATTTGAAATAAACCCATTTTTTGAAAAATTTGAAATCTCATAATGTTCAAATCCATTCTTTTTTAATTCTCTTTGCAATATTTTGAATTGATTTAAACTGTACTCATCTTCCACTAATTTAAGCTTACCCGTTTTATACCAATTTCCAAAGACAGTTTTCTCTTCTATCGTTAAACAATAAGCTGAAATGTGATTAACCTTCAGTTTAATTGCTTTTTCGATTTGTTTCTCCCAATAATCAATGGGCGTATTCGGCAATCCATATATTAAGTCAATAGTAATATTCGAGAACCCATTATCTTGAGCTAATTTAACACAATTTGAAGCTTCACTAGAATTATGCGCCCTATTCATAAACTGCAGTTGCTCATCCTCAAAGGACTGAATACCGATACTTAGTCTATTCACTCCTAACTCTCTTAAATCTTTAAGCTTCTCACTATTTAAATCATCTGGATTACATTCAAATGTAAATTCTACATTCTCAACTATTTCAAAATTCGAATAAATTGTATCTACTATTTTCCTTAATAATTCGGTACGAATTATTGATGGTGTACCACCACCAAAGTAAATGGTTTTGATAGGTTCCTTAGCCAAATACTCTTTTTTTTGATTCAATTCTAAACAAATTGAATCCACCATTTTGTTTGTTAATTTCTGATTTGTAGAAAAGTGAAAATCACAATAATTACACTTTACTTTACAAAAAGGGATATGAATGTAAATTCCTGCCATTATGATAATAAAAAAATCTCATCAGTAAAATCAACTGATGAGATTATAAATACATTTTATAAAACTTATTTCTTTACTTCACGTTTTCTTTTAACAATATAAACTTTAGTAAAGTCAATATAATTCATTCCGTTTGTATGAAAGTTTTTCAAGCTAGCTTGCTTAAGCCATAATTTCTCACCATAAAATAAAACCGCTATTGCTGGATCTGCTAACATTTCAACTTCGGCTTCTGCAAAATACTGATTAGACTCACCAACTGTTCTCGCTTGTAATCCTTTTTCAAATAACTTGTCAAACTTATCATTTTTATATCTCCCACCATTAACAACTGAAGGCTCTGCTAATTCATCAGGAACTAATTTCCCATAAAAATTAATCAAAAAAGATTCAGGCGACACAAAATCACCGATCCAAAATTGCTCGAATATATCAGCACTTCCTATGGCATTGTTTTCTAATAATTTATTGAACTCAACTTGTTCAATAGCCATGTTTATATTTAAAACTGACTTAAGTTGATTTTGAATTTCTGACATAATTAAATATCTATCTGTATCCAATTTAAATTCTGCCGTTAATTCAGGAAAGTTTTTACCGTTTGGATACCCAGCATCTGCCAATAGCTGTTTTGCTTTTATAGAATTTCTTGTATATCCAGATTTTTCAATAACTTCAAAATTGTAACCTTCATAAATTTTAGGAAGTGGAGGTGTAATACCAAATTTCCCAATTTCATAAGCTTGGTTTTTAAGTGTCGTTTCAACCAGTTTTTTTCTGTCAATTGCTAAATTAATGGCTTGTCTTACTCTTACATCTTTAAATATTTCAGAGTTCATGTTAAACTCTAGGTAAGAAGTAGCCATTTCAGGTATGCTTTCTAAAATGTATTTAGCATTTTTACCTTTAAAATCAGACATTCTTTCCTCCAACACTTCAGACACCTTAGTAATTGGTACATTTTTAACAATTGCAACATTATCATCCCAAAAGTCATCCATTCTTAAATTGTCATTTTCATAATGCTTAAAATTAATCCCTTCTAAATATGGCAATTGAACACCGTTAGAATCAGTCAACCAATAGTCCTCATTTCTTTTAAGGACTACTAATTCCGAATTTGATTTTAGCTCATTATAAACAAATGGTCCTGTACCAACTAAACTAAAATTATCTTGAGTGTAAATCTCATTAGGAACGATAGAAGCAAAGATATTTGACAATTTACTTAAAAATGTATTACTCAATTCTACCAACGTAATGGAAACAGAATTTTCATCTGATTCAATTCCCTCTATTGATTCAGCAGAACCGTTATAGTAATCATCCCCACCTTGGATTGTATTTTGGAAAATAGAATAGGCTGCATTTTCCTGATCATTTTTATAAATTCTATAAAACATGTCTACAATATCTTTTGTAGTCATATCTCTACCAACACCATCAACAAAACATCTATTGTCATGAAACTTTACATTTTTTCGAATGAAAAACTTATACGTTAATCCATCATCAGATAACTCCCATTTTTCAGCTAAGGAAGGTTCAATTTTTAAACTGTAAGTGTCGTACTTAACTAGACTTTCTAAAACTTGCCCACTAATTTGTGCAGTTTCAACTTTTAAAACTTTAGTTGGCTCAGTAACCTTGAAATAACTATCTAAAGGAATAGTGATTTCACCACCAGATTTAGATTCAACATTAAGGCTATTTTTTGAATTAGAGCTATTAGTATCACATGAAAATAAAACAGCTAGAAATACTGCTCCATAAAAAAAAAATTTCACCATTGTTTAAATATATTTTTCTCAAATATATATTTTTTTTAATTAATAAAACTAATTGAAGTCATAAATGTTAAAAAAACAACTAAAAATTTGTGTTTGTGAGTTCTAAGCCTTAATATTGCAGATAGAAAAACATTAATTTTATGAAATATATTTTACTTTTCGTACTTTTCATAGGGGCAAACTTTGCATCTTTTGCAGACTTATCTTTGGAAGGACATTATCAAGGTAAAAATCTATTTGTTCAAAACCCAGATGATGAAGATGATTTTGGATTTTGCGTAACTAGTGTGACCGTTAATGGTGACCCTGTATCTGATGGAATTGAATCAAGCGCTTTTGAAATTGATTTTGCAGAATTTGATGTTAAAATTGGTGATCCAGTATTTATAGTTTTAGTTCACGGCTTAGGTTGTAAACCTAAAGTATTAAATCCTGAGGTGTTAAAACCAAAGAGTTCGTTCGAAATTGTAACAATTTCTTGCAAGCCTGACGGAAGCATGTCTTGGGTTACAAAAAATGAATCTGGAAAGTTAGCATTTGTTATTGAACAATTTAGATGGAATAAATGGGTAGTTCTAGGGGAAGTTGATGGTGAAGGTACAAATAAAGAAAACTCTTATAATTTTGTAGTTATCCCTCATTCTGGTGAAAACAAAGTACGAGTTACACAAACAGATTATACTAATAAGAAAAGACCTTCAGAATCTGTATCTTTTGTTAACACCACTATAACAGAACCTCAATTTAGTCCGAAAAGAGTTAAAAAAATCATTAAATTTACTTCAGCTGGTAAACCAATTGAAACTAAATATGAGATTTTTGATAATTTTGGAAACATAGTTAAAAAGGGATTCGCATCTGAAGCAGATTGCTCAAATTTAAAAAAAGCAGCTTATTACATTAACTATGATAATAAGAGTGAGAAATTTATTAAATCTTAAACTAATAACTAATAATACCAAACCCGTTTGCTTTATGTAAACGGGTTTTTTTTATCTATAAAATTAATACCATGAAGATTGAGCACATAGGAATTGCAGTAAAGGACATAGAAGCTTCTAATGAGTTGTTTGAAACACTTTTTAATAAACCTTCATATAAGATGGAAGAAGTAGAATCTGAAGGTGTTAAAACTTCATTTTTTCAATTAGGAGAATCAAAAATTGAATTACTCCAAGCCACAAATGATAATAGTGCTATTGCTAAATTCATTGAAAAGAAAGGCGAAGGTATGCATCACATAGCATTTGAAGTTGAGAATATTGAATTCGAAATTGAGCGCCTACAAAAGGAAGGTTTCAAATTAATTCATGACATCCCTAAATTAGGAGCAGATAATAAAAAAATTGCCTTTTTACATCCAAAATCAACAAACGGAGTATTAGTTGAACTTTGTCAAGAGATAAAAAGTTAAATTTCAATTCGAACAAAATACAAAAGCCCTTATTTGATATCAAATAAGGGCTTTTGTAATATCTATAAGAGAGATTATTCTCCAACAACTTCAGCTAAAACTTTAGCAAAATCATTTTTTACATCTCCATATTTATTTAAGTAATCTTGATTCGAAAGCTCTATTACCTTTAAAGCCTCTTCTCTACCATATGTATGCGTAATTTCAACTTTTTTATCAGTTCCGTCATTATTAGGATTAGTTTTATATGTTAAGAAAAAATGCTTAACTCTGTCTAATACTAATGCTGGTACTTCACTAATGTCAGTCATTTTACCATATGCTTGATCATCTTTCAAAACAGCGATAATTTTATCATCTGCTTCTCCACCATCAATCATTCTAAATCCACCTACAGGTACACAATCCACTAAAATATTACCTCTATCAATGTTTCTTTCTGATAAAACAATAATATCTAAAGGGTCAGCATCACCAACGATATCAGTTTTACCTGATTTTTCCATACAAAAATCAGCAACTAAAGTATCACAGTATGTTTGAGGTAAAAATCCATATAATGCAGGAACAATATTAGAATATTTTTGAGGTCTATCAATAAAAATTAATCCACTTGGTTTATCAATTTCATATTTAATTTGATCATTAGCATTAATTTCAATATAAGCCTTCACTTCTTTTGGTGAATTTTCACCAATTGTAACACCATGCCAAGGATGAGCAACAAATTTTTGCTCAAATAATTTTACTAATTCATCTATTTTACTCATAGTTTTTCTTTTATTCGAAAGCAAAAGTACTTATTTTTTAGTTAAGTTCTATTGCTCTTTTGCTCAAAATACGTCTATAATCAATAACATTATGATTAAACGCCAAAACATGCTAATAGTTTTGTTCCTTTTAAACAGTCCAACTTGTACCTTCTCTGCTATCTTTAATTGTAATACCAGCTTCGGCCACTTTATCTCTAATAAGATCAGATGTTCCCCAATCTTTATTATCTCTAGCGTTTTTTCTTAATTCAATAATAATTTGCATAACTGCATCCAACTTAGAATCATCAGCCGAATTTTCGAATTTTAAGCCTAACACATCAAAAACCAAGGTTGTCATTTTACCTGTTAGTTGAAGCAAGTCAGATTTTGAAATTGTAGAATTTCCATCTTTTATGTTATTAATATACTTAACAGCTTCAAAAAGTTTGGCTATTAAAATTGGCGTATTAAAATCGTCATTCATGGCGACATAAAATGAATCAATCAAACTTTTTACGTTTTCAGAACTCACATCTGACGTTTTCAAGCCTGGTAAATCTTTTAGTCCATTCATTAATTTATTATATCCTTTTTCAGAAGCAGAAAGTGCATCAGAAGAAAAATCTAACATAGAACGATAATGTGCTTGCATCATGAAAAATCTAACAACCATAGGAGAATACTCTTTCTCCAATAAATCATTATTTCCAGTAAACAATTCAACAGGAAGTAAAGTATTACCTGTTGATTTACTCATTTTTTTTCCATTTAAAGTCAGCATATTAGTATGCATCCAATATTTAACAGGTTTTTCACCAGTACTGGCATGTCCTTGAGCTATCTCACATTCATGGTGAGGAAATTTCAGATCCATTCCTCCACCGTGAATATCAAATCTATTTCCTAAGTACTTTGTTGACATAGCAGTACATTCTAAATGCCATCCAGGAAATCCAATACTCCAAGGAGAAGGCCAACGCTGAATATGATATGAAGATGCTTTTTTCCATAGTGCAAAATCTAATGGGCTATTTTTCTCAGACTGGCCGTCTAGTGCCCTAGTCCCAGAAATTAAGTCTTCAATTTTTCGTCCTGATAATTCACCATAATTTTCATTCTTTGAATATTTTTCAACATCAAAATAAACAGAGCCATTACTTTCATAAGCCAGCCCTTTACTTATAATTGTTTTTATCAACTCAATTTGTTCTACAATGTGACCAGTTGCAGTTGGCTCTATAGTAGGTGAAATAGTATTAAAATCTCTTAATACATCATGAAAACCAGTAGTGTATGTTTGAACGATTTGCATTGGTTCTAACTGTTCAAGCCTTGCTTTTTTTGAAATTTTATCTTCCCCTTCATCTGCATCATTTTCTAAATGACCCGCATCAGTAATATTTCTAACGTAACGTACTTTATACCCTAAATGAGATAGGTATCTATAAATCATATCAAACGAAATGAACGTACGACAATTACCTAAATGAACATCACTATATACAGTTGGTCCACACACATACATTCCAACTAAATCATTATTTATTGGACTAAACTCCTCTTTTACAGAACTCAACGTATTGTATACTTGTAACCTATTTTCCATTTTGTTTGATTTTATTCAAAAATATAAAAGGTCTTTAAATTAAAGACCATTTTAATACAATTTTTAACGTGTAACTTAATCCACTAATTAATCTACTAACTATACTTTCACTTCTAACAAATTAGCCATATCAACAAATTGCTGAACAGATAAACGCTCTGGTCTTTCTGAAAACACCTCAGCACTTTTATCAATGCCATCATGTATTAACGACTTTAAAGAGTTTCTAAGTGTTTTACGCCTTTGATTAAAAGCCAATTTAACGACTTGCTTAAAAAACTTCTCATTACAAGCCAATTTAACTGTATTGTTCCTAGTCAATTTAATCACTCCAGAATGTACTTTTGGAGGTGGAATAAACTTATCAGGATCTACAGTAAATAAATATTCAATATCGTAATAAGCTTGTAGCAAAACAGATGTGATACCATACTTTTTTGACCCCGGTTTTTCGGCAATTCTTACAGCAACTTCTTTTTGAAACATTCCAATAACTTCTGGAATCTGATCTTTATAATCTAATACTTTAAATAAAATTTGAGAGGAGATGTTGTAAGGAAAATTTCCTGCGACTACAAACGGTTCATCTCCCATCAATTCTTTTAAATCAGTTCTTAAAAAGTCTAATTCGTAAATCTTACCTTCTAATTCTTTATAGTTTTCGTTCAAATAATCAACAGATTCTGTATCAATTTCAACCACATGAGTTTCAAAATCTTCTCTTGTTAATAAATGCTTAGTTAATGCACCCATTCCTGGCCCTACCTCTAACACTTTTCTCACTTTACCTTCATCAATTGCTGCTGTCATTCTTTGACATACAGATTCATCAGTTAAAAAATGCTGACCAAGATGTTTTTTTGCTTTAACTGCTTCCATTATTTTTGAAATATTTCTTCCACTTTAAGTATTGTTCTAAAGGCCACAAATTTACCTCCAAATTCTGCCTCATGCTCTTTTTGTAGCTTTTGAGAATGCAAAGCTACATAATTATTATATGTTTCCATATTTTCACACAAATACTGAATTGAATAAGAGGCTCCTCCAGATTCTTCAGCCATAATTTTAGATAATTTAGCTTCTATAAACATTCCTGTATTCATTACATCTGGAATATGCGTTCTTTTCATCCAATCTAGCCAAGTTGCACTTGCTCCATAATCAATACTTATTGTGATATTATATATTACTTTCATTTTAATCGTATTAGTTCTTACTAAATGCTTCCATTTAATTTTTTGGTAAATCCTCTTTAATTTCTCTAAATCTTTTTCGAGCTTCTTCACTATAAAGGCTTGCACTAAACTCGAATAGAATTTTTTTATAATATAACTTAGCTTTTATAGGGTTTTTAATTTTATAATCATAGATCCTAGCAATATTGATCGCTGCATCATCACCTAAAATGTCAAATCCATACGATTGTACTACACTATCATAAAACTTAATGGCCATACTCCAATCTTGTTGCTTTTGGTATATTTCACCTTTTTTAAATAAAATATTATCAGCCAAACCGTGAAAAGGAAATAACTTACTAATAGAGTCTAGTTCGACCAAGGCTTCAGCGTATTTATGCTGTTGCAACAACAAATCAGCATTAGCATACATTTGCACTGGTACAACTGCTGTATCTATTCCTAAATTATCTTGCAGTAATAAGTATAATTGCATAGCGTCATTCGCTATTAATTTTGTAGTAGACGCTTTTAAAACATCCAATTGAGCCTTAGCATATTCAAACTCACCATCATAATAAAAAACTTTGGCGTTTTTAAATTTCGCTTCATGCCCAATAGGATCTTCTGACAGTTCTTTTGCTACTTGCATATAAAGTAATGAAGCATCCCAAATTCTATCATTAACCACATAAACATCCCCTAATAACACTTTGAACTCAGCTTCTTGTTTTAACGTCATTGGTTTCTCTAATGTTTTACCCAATAACACTTCTGATTTTTTTGGTTCGTTAACATAGAAGGCATAAATAATTGCCAATTGTTTTACTATTGAAAATGATTGTTCTGCACTGCCTAATTCAGATAATGCATTTTCAAAATCGGTAACAGTGGCTTCTAACTCTTCTTTAGAATAGTTACTTTTTGTAGTTACTTCCAAAAAACTAACTTCTAAATTATGCTGAACAGCCAAATTGTAATATGGTTTGTTTTGCCCCAAATTAATTACATATTGATACGCTTTACGTGCATTACTATATGATCCATTCGATTTACAAACATTTCCAATATCGAATACCTTTTTACCATTTAAATTTAACCTTTTATCTAAAGCTTTAGCTTGAATCACCGCACTCAAAAATTGCTTTTTTTGCAGATACATCCAAATCAACATTTCACTAAAATATTGATTGGATGGATTCTTTTGAATCCTGATTAACAATTCTTCTTTTAAAATTTCAATTTTACCTTCTTCCGTTTCAAAGTCAATTGCTCTTGATAAATAATTTTGAACTGAGCGTTTATAAGAATAACTATAATCAATAAGATCAAGATATTCGTTAATCATTAATCTGGGTTGGTTTTTAGCACTATATAGCTTTGCTAATTCAATATTGAATTGATAACCTTGCCTTATTATTTTTTTTCCCTTTAAATATGTTTTAAGTGCATAATCAAACTTAGTTTTATTCGAAAATGTTCTACCCAAATTAGTAACATTACGTTGAACTGGAATTAAATCTTTTATCAATCGTTCATAGATATCATCAGCTTCATCTTGCCTATTTGTTTTTTCAAATACTTCTGCTAATCTAAATGCGTATTCAATTTCAAACCGATCTTTTTTTATCTGCTTTTTTGATAACTTTTCAGCTTCATCATATTTTTCTTGATACACTAAACACTCAAAAAACTTTATAAAATGCGTTTTTGATTTATTTTTTTTGTACAACTTTTCAAAATACACCTCCGCTTTTGCAAACTCGCCTTTATTGAAATAATGATTAGCTAATTTGTTATCATTCGTTTGGGCATAAGAATAATGATTACCTCCAAATAGAAATAAAGTAAAAACTATAAATATGATTAGTTTTTTATTTTTCAATACCTTTTAATAATAATTCACAGTATGCTTTAATCTGCGGATTTGAATAATAAAAATTCTTTTTTTGTTCCTGCTGTAAAAGGTTAAAACTTTTGACATTCAGGTTCAACTCATTAAAATCCAAGCGTTCTACATTAAGATAGTTCTCAATTTGTTCACTATCATACAATCCAGAAAGTATATCCTTTTTTAGGTTTGTAAATTGAAGCTTAATTTCAGATAGTTCCTTTAAAATTTTCGCCTTTTGACTCTCTACACTATTTAACGATTTCCTTACTCTTTTATTTCTATCTAACTTACCTGCAAAAACCATATCAATAGTATCTGCAAAATAATACTTCCTAATAACAGCTTCATTTGCAGTCGCCTCTTTTTGCATATAACTTAAACTGTCCATATTTACTTCGTTAATTACAGACTCTAAACTGTCTAATTGTAATTGTTTTGAATCAATTTCAGCAATTTCTGTTTTATATCTTTTTGCATTATCACAAGACGTGATTACTAAAAAAGTGAATAAAGCTATCAATAAATATTTCATGTTTTTATATTTTATCAAATCCAGTATAAGGTACTAAAACTTTTGGAATCGTAATTCCATCCTCAGTTTGATTATTTTCCAAAATTGAAGCTAATATTCTAGGTAAAGCCAATGCTGAACCATTTAATGTATGTGCTAATACATTCTTTTTATCATCATTTTTAAATCTTAATTTCAATCTATTTGCTTGAAAAGCTTCAAAATTAGAAATAGAACTAACCTCTAACCACATTTTTTGAGCAGCAGAATACACTTCTAAATCAAAAGTTAAAGCCGCTGTAAAACCTAAATCACCACCACAAAGTTTTAACTTACGGTAAGGCAATTCTAGCTTTTTTAATAATGATTCAACATAAGCTACCATTTCATCTAGTGCCTTGTAAGAATTATCTGGATGTTCAACTCTAACAATTTCTACTTTATCAAATTGGTGTAATCTATTTAACCCTCTAACATCTTTACCATAAGAACCAGCCTCACGCCTAAAGCATGGTGTATAACCAGTTACTTGAATTGGAAAATCTTCAGCTTTAACAATTACGTCTCTAAACATATTTGTTATTGGAATCTCTCCTGTTGGAATTAAATATAAATCATCTACACCACAATGATACATTTGCCCTTCTTTATCTGGTAATTGCCCTGTTCCAATTCCTGATGCTTCATTCACTACAAAAGGGGGGATAATTTCTTTATAACCAAAGTCTCTAGCTTCATCTAAGAAAAAATTAATCAAAGAACGTTGTAATCTAGCTCCTTTTCCTGTGTAAAAAGGAAAACCAGCACCAGTTACTTTAACACCCATTTCAAAATCAATCAAATCATACTTTTTAGCTAATTCCCAATGAGGTAATGCATTTTTAGGCAATTGCACTTCAGGGGCATCTTCAAATATCACTTCATTGTCAGCATCAGACTTTCCAAATGGAACAATTTTATTAGGAACATTTGGAATCTCATACAACCTGTTAGTTATTTCCTTAGCAAGATTAGCAACAATTTCACTAAGTGTTTTAGATTTATCTTTTAAATCAGATGTTTTAGCTTTAGCAGCATTCGCTTCCTCAACTTTACCCTGACCAAATAACATTCCAATTTCTTTTGCAATTTTATTTGATTCTGAGGCAACAGCATCTAATTCTGACTTTGAACTTCTCCACTTTTTGTCAAGACTTAATACATCTTCAATAATATCTTTTGCGTCAAAATCTCTAATTTTTAACAGTTCTATTATTTCGTTTTTTTGTTCTTTTATTCTTGATATTTCTAACATTTGATTGGATGCTATGCTCTAACATTCTAGAGGCTAGGCTTTTTAAATTATTAATTTAAACTTGCTTTTTTTATAATGATAACTCTCTCACGTAAACGATTATACAAAAAACACAAAAAACCCCATCTTAAAAAGATGGAGTTTTGTCCCTACGTAAAATAGGAATATTATTAAGCTTCAGTTTCGAAAGGAACTATAGATACGTATGATCTATTGTCTCTTTTCTTTTTAAACTTAACCACTCCATCAACTAAAGCGTGTAATGTATGATCTTTACCGATCCCTACATTATCACCTGGATGATGTTTTGTTCCTCTTTGACGAACGATAATGTTTCCTGCAATTGCAGCTTGATCTCCAAAAATCTTAACACCTAAACGTTTCGATTGAGACTCTCTACCATTTTTCGAACTACCTACACCTTTCTTATGTGCCATGTCTATATAATTTTATATCTACCGAAGTAGACAAATTCTAATTTTATTTACTTAAAGCTTCTACTAATTCAGCTTTTTTCATTGAAGTATAACCTGTGATACCTTTTTCTTTAGCCATTGCTTTTAAATCAGCAACAGTTAACTTAGAAATATCAGCAGATGCAGTTTCAGTTTTCGCTACTGGTTTTGCTTCTTCTTTTTTAACTGCTTCTTTCTTTGCAGCTGGCTTAGCACCACTTGCAAGTACAGAATCAATTTTGATCTCAGTTAAATACTGTCTGTGACCGTTTTTCTTCTTGTAACCTTTTCTTCTTTTTTTCTTGAAGATTATTACTTTATCTCCTTTTAAGTGTCTTAACACTGAAGCCTTTACTTGTGCTCCTTTTACAGCTGGGGCGCCAACAGTAACAGCTCCCTTATCATCAATTAAATATACATCATCAAAAGAAATTTTATCTCCTTCTTGCGCATCTAATCTATGAACGAAAACTTGTTGGTCTTTTTCAACTTTAAATTGTTGCCCTGCTATCTCTACAATTGCGTACATAACAAATTTTGTTTTTAAATATTATTTAAGACGACAAAGATAGAAAATTATTTTTTAACATTTATCTTTTAGTTGAAAAATTATGTTTTAAATCTTTACTTATCTTTTTTACTGCTTGATAATTTTAATTATATCGGTTTTATCATTATTCACAATATGTAAAAAATACAGCCCATTACTTAAATCAGACATATTGATTACGACTACTTTCTTTCCTTTAACTTCATTTTTTTTAACTATTTGGCCTAAATTATTTGTTAGCAACATTGATAAATTATTAATTACATTTGAAAATTCAATGGTAACATTGCTATTTGTAGGATTTGGATATACACCAAAATCAAAACTATTATCATCTATATCTAGTCCAGAAACAGTATAACAATCAGTTGTATCTGTACAGTTACCATCATAAACAATAACTGCATAATCTCCGTTCTCATCAGCAGTAAAAACTTCATTTGTTTCACCATCTATCATCACATCATTATTTGTACAATTAATCCATTGATACGTTAAACCTGAAGGACTCACAGTTAATACATTTAAATTCACATCTACTGTTGAATTTACTACATCTAAAGTTGTTATTGTCGTTACTGTTGAGTCACATCCATAAAGATTAGTTAAATTTTGAACCACAGTGCCAACATTTACTAATTCACACGTAGTTTCGTTTAAAGTAATATCATCAATGGACAAAGAAGTGATTGTGGTTACGGTAGAGTCGCATCCAAACTGATTCGTAAGGTTTTGAACAATTGTCCCAATATTATTTACAACACAAGTCGTTTCATTTACTGTAACATCATCAACTGAATTTATTGTAAATGAATTTGGAAAACTTTCTATATAAGATATACCATCATTTGTGAATCCCTCAATAGTAACATCATAACTACCTGAGGATGGTATTAACAGCACTCCTGTTGATAAAGTTGAAGTATATGTATCTACACCATTGGTGAATGTCCAAATTAAAGAATCAACTGCGTCACCAACATAACTGTAAGTCAAGTTATCTCCCTCACAAATTATTGAGTCTACAAACGAATAATTCAATGTAGGTATTAAAAATTGCTTAACATTAAGTGTATAATCCTCTACCTCACCATCATATCCATTAGCACAAGGGTCCGTTTGATATGAATTATATTTACAAACCACTCTCATTACAGTGTTACCAATTACGGCATTAGCAGGTACTTGAATAGAAAAAGGAGATAAATTTGTTGGCATATCGCTAACATACTGAGCGGAGCCAATTTCATATTTCTCACTTGCATCAAATACAATATCTTGATTCCAGTCAATCCATACTGTAGAATAATAAATATAATTCCCCCCATCTGTATTAAGGTTAACTGTCAAGTCATACGAATTTCCAATAAAAACTGTAGTTGAATCTGAATCAGTATAATCCGTATAAGGTTGTATTTTACCTGTTGCATTATTAATATTAGCAAAATCTACTAACGTAACATTCCCTTGATATACCATAGTTCCTGATGATGTACAATGCTTATTCTCCTTTACAGTATACATAAACTTATATGTTTCTGTGGTGTCATTATTAGCAATTGCAAATACTTTAAAATACACCTTAGTTCCAAACGGCTGATTAGGAATTGCAGTATCTGTAACCCATGTACTATCAGTAGTATTTGTCATTTGAATTGTATTTGTAAATATTGGAGAATTAACGGACCACGCAGTATACATGGTAGTTGGTGCATTTTCCATTGATACAATTGAAGTCACAAATTGATCAACGTTCTCTAAAGGTAATTCATCTGTAGGTTGGTCAGTAATTCTTGTTTTTAAAATACTAGGATAACTAATTCTTCCAACTAATGAATACTCCCACATTCCCCTACCCCACGTTGCTGCTTTTAACGTATTCGATCCGTTAATAATTTCTAATTCTTGAATCGTAGTATTTGGTAAATTAGGATTATATAATACCCAGCTAGAATTAGTCATTGGCATTGTATACACACCAATTTCTGCACCTAAATAAATATTAGATGCATCAGTATGATCTATAACAACAGAATGGATGGGCATATCACCAATATTATTAGTAATGTTCACCCAAGAGATTCCACCGTTAATTGTTTTAAATACTTTTTGACCATCATTATTATACCGCGCATAAACAACAATAATTACATCATCATCATTTGGATCAAATGCAATATCTTGAATACCGTAATTTGGTAAATTATTTTTTATACTAACAAAAGTGCTTCCACCATCAATTGATTTTTCAATACTACTCCCTTGAGAAATAATAATTATATCAGAGTTATTTTCAGCTATGGCAGATTGACCAATTGTCCCTGTGATTGCCGAAGGTGCACCAATAGAATCCCATGACGTTCCAAAGTCCTCACTTTTATAGATGTATTTACTGAAATTATAAACTCTCATCTGATTATTAGGGTCATATGTTATAGGAGCTTCCCAACCACCATTACCTGATCCAGACTGCCCTGAAGGTGAGGAACTATCCTGAGTTAAACCACCATCTTTTGTTCTTCTTCTCCCCCCATATTGCAAACTTCCTATCATCCAATCATCATTTAATGGATGAATAATCCCCTCCATACCATCTGCACCATAAAATTCAATCCAAGCATTTTGATGTTTAATACTAGTTCCGTTATCTTGAGAACCTGAAATTGTTCTAAAATGATTAGATTGACTAGCACCTAACTTATAATTTTCACGAACACCAATACCTTGACAAATATTTATCCATGTTACTCCATTGTCTATACTTTTACAAAACAAACCATCTGTTCCAATGTAAAAGATTCCATTTACACATTTTGCCGGGTGTAAATCCGCATGCACATAATCAGTACTGGTCTGAAAACTATTCTGATGCCCTGAGCCTGCTCCGTTCGTATTACCTAAACTCCACTTTGTGGCATCAACCCATGATAGCCCCCCATCAGAACTTCTATCGACATCTACATATCCATAAATCATTTTTGTTGTATCTAAATCATTTACGGCAAACCCTCCACAACCTTCTGAAGGGTTACTACGAAATGTGAAATTCATTCCATTATCAGTTGAAATCCAAACCCCATTATCTGACCCCCAATACAAACAATTTTCGCAATCTGTACTGACTGATAAATGAACAGATCGATTATCATTATTTCCAACAACTACATTTGATTGAGTATATGATAAACCTTGATCGATTGAACGCATCACCACATTTTTATTTACCCCCCAATAATAACTATCGTATAAATAAACAATATTATCATCTGTAGGATGAAATTGAATTTCTTCAACATCTCCACCATTTAATAACAATGTCCAAGTGGCTAAGTTATCATCCGACCTATAAATACCTTTACTTGTTCCAATAAAAACTAAATCTGCCACTCTTGGGTGATACCTTACTTCATAAATTTTAAAATTAGAACCTAAGCCCCCAAACCCAACATTAACTGGGTTGAAATTTGACTGAACCCAATTTTGCCCTCCATCAACTGATCGATAAAGACCGTGAGAATTTCCATTAGAAGAGTTTCTAACGTTTATTAATACTGAATCCGAATTCGTTGGTGAAACCCCAATTGTGTTTACACCTGAAGCAAACAAAAAATCAGTAGTTACTTGCCAATTAGCTCCAGCATCACTTGTCCTCCAAAAGCCGCCACTTCTTGACCCTATATACATTATATCAGTATTTAATGGATTGACATAATGATCTTCAATTCTACCCAATCCAGCTGAGTAGTGCCCAGAAATACTATCAATACGAAAAGGACCTAATTCTGACCACCCATTATTGAACAAATTTTTAGTTTGAGAAAAAGTGTTTTTTTGACTGAAATTAGCGTAAGCATTCTTCACAAAAAAAGGATCAATGTTACTTCTGTCTCCAGACGGATAATATTTATACTCATTTGCATTCTTCCACCTTTGATATCCTTTCCAACCAGAACCTTTACCTTTTTCATGAGTTTCAAAATAGTTATCTGCAGATTTACAAACTTCATAAAAATTTATGGACATATCATTCATCAATATTTTATACTCTTTTTGAGCAAAAGTAGAAAATGACAATAAGATGTTTAACAGTAAAATATTATATTTCATTGGTTGAATTTTCATGTAAAAATATGGAAAAAAAATAACCTGCCCTTTTAATTCAAAAAAGAAACATGGCATTATATGATTTCTAACTTACCATTTTAATGAAATCTCCTTACTTAATAACTAAAAATTCAAGATTAGTTTCTAATTATTTAAAATTGTTATTTATATTTATAACATGAGAATTCTGGAGTTACTAAAAAGTAAACAAAAACAAATTGCAATATTAATCGACCCTGAAAAATACCATTCTGAGGTTAAATTACTAGAACTCGTAGCAAAAATTAATCTTCTTAATCCATCTTTTATTTTTGTTGGTGGTAGTACTGTAAATGTTACGGACTTTAAATCTTGCTTTTCAATTTTAAAAGAAAACACGAGCATTCCATTAGTTATTTTCCCGGGATCACATATTCAAATTGATCAAAAAGCAGATGCCATATTATTCTTATCACTTATTTCAGGTAGAAATCCTGATTTTTTAATTGGACATCAAGTCCAAGCAGCTCATAAGTTAAAACAATTAGATATTGAAATTATTCCAACGGCCTATATGCTAATTGACGGAGGAAAAAATTCTTCTGTAGCTTATGTCAGTCAAACTTCTCCAATTCCAGCTGATCAAATTAGTATTGCAGTTAACACAGCAATAGCTGGAGAACTAATGGGAATGAAAGCTGTATTCATGGATGCTGGTAGTGGAGCAATCAACTCCGTGTCTACTACAATGATTACTGAAGTATCTAATAATATTTCTGTTCCATTAATAATTGGAGGTGGTCTAAAGACCGTTAATGAAATTGAAAACGTCCTAAATGCTGGAGCTAGTGTTGCTGTAATTGGAAATAAAATTGAAGAAAATATTGACTTTCTGCTGGACTTAATGAACTTAACGCATTTAAAAAACAAGTAACAAATATTGGTTATTTAATTTAGGTGAATCACCTAATAAATATAACTAAAAAGGGCGTTGAAAACTAAATTTCAACGCCCTTTTTATTATTTAATCAATTATTTATAAAGGAATATTTCCATGTTTTTTCTTAGGCGCATTTACTACCTTATTTTTAAGTATATCAAACGTTCTAATTAATTTTTTACGTGTTGCATGTGGCTCAATAACTTCATCCACATACCCATGTCTAGCAGCATTGTAAGGATTTGCAAACATTTCCGCATACTCTGCTTCTTTTTCAATTAGTTTAGCAGCAGGATCTTCAGCTTCACTAATCTCTTTTCTAAATATAATTTCAGAAGCTCCTTTAGACCCCATTACCGCAATTTCAGCAGTAGGCCATGCAAAGTTCATATCTGCACCAATATGTTTAGAATTCATTACATCATATGCACCACCATAAGCTTTACGTGTAATCACTGTTACCCTTGGCACAGTAGCTTCACAAAAAGCATATAATAATTTTGCTCCATTATTAATAATTCCGTTCCATTCTTGATCTGTTCCTGGTAAAAAACCAGGTACATCTTCAAGTACTAATAAAGGAATATTAAATGCATCACAAAAACGAACAAATCTTGCTGCTTTATTAGAAGAATTGTTATCTAAAACACCGGCTAAGTATGCAGGCTGATTAGCTACAACTCCAATACTTTTTCCAGCCATTCTAGCAAAACCAACTACAATATTTTGAGCATAATTCTCATGAACTTCATAAAAACTATCTGTATCTACTAAGTTATTTACAACATCTTTAATATCATAAGGTTGATTTGGATTATCTGGAATAATTGAATCTAACTCTAACCTTGTTTCATCTTGCGCTTCATAAGCAACTTGTGGCGCTTGTTCTTCACAGTTTTGAGGAATATAAGACAATAATTTCTTTAAATCTTTAATACATTTTAAATCATTCTCAACTGAAAAATGAGTTACCCCTGATTTTTCTGAATGAGTAGAAGCGCCACCCAATTCTTCAGCAGTTACCTCTTCATGCGTTACCGTTTTAACAACACTCGGTCCAGTTACGAACATAAATGAAGTATCTTGAACCATATAAATGAAATCTGTTAATGCTGGAGAATAAACTGCACCACCGGCACAAGGACCCATAATTGCAGATAATTGAGGGATTACTCCTGATGCTTGTGTATTTCTATAAAAAATATCAGCATAACCACCAAGAGATACAACACCTTCTTGAATTCTTGCTCCACCTGAATCATTTAACCCAATAAATGGCACTCCGTTTTGTAACGCCAAATCCATTACTCTACAAATCTTTTGAGCATGCACTTCAGCTAACGACCCACCAAAAACAGTAAAATCTTGTGCAAAAACATAAATTGGTCTACCATTTACATTACCGTAACCTGTAATTACACCGTCACCTAAAAATTTTTGTTTGTCTAACCCAAAATTAGAAGAACGGTGTGTACTAAACATACCAATTTCTTCAAAAGACCCTTCATCCAATAATAATGAAATCCTTTCTCTTGCTGTTAGTTTACCTTTTTTATGTTGAGATTCAATTCTTTTTTCCCCTCCACCTTTTAAAGCTTCTTGAATTTTTGAATTTAAAATATCTATTTTTGACGACATATCATTATAATTTGAGCCATAAAGTTACTATTTATTATCCTTTTTTTGTTTTAATTTTAAAAAAATCTAATTCTAATTTGATTTACCTACCTTTGTGCCATCTAAAATAAACAAACTGTGACTTTTAAAGATTTAAACTTAAGCAATCCACTTCAAAACGCACTAGAGGAAGAAGGATATGTATACCCAACTCCTATTCAGGTTGAAGCCTTACCGATTATTCAATCTGGTAAAGATGTTATTGGTGTAGCACAAACAGGTACAGGTAAAACTTTCGCCTATTTGTTACCAATAATAAAAAACTTAAAGTATTCTGAACAAAGACAACCAAGAGTTTTAATCCTTGTACCAACTAGGGAATTAGTTGTTCAAGTAGTTAAACAAATAGAAACGTTAACTAAATATATTTCATTAAGATATCTTGGTGTATATGGTGGAACAAACATTAACACACAAAAACAAAAGGTGTATGATGGTGTCGATATATTGGTTGCCACTCCAGGACGTCTATTAGATTTAACCCTAACAGGAAATTTACGTTTTAAATCTCTGCAAACCCTGGTAATTGATGAAGTTGATGAAATGCTGAATTTAGGATTTAGAACTCAGTTGACAAACATTTTAGATATTTTACCAGAAAGAAGACAAAACTTAATGTTTTCAGCTACATTAACTGAAGACGTTAACACTCTAATTCACTCGTTTTTTAACACACCTGTTAAAATTGAGATTGCTGCAACAGGAACTCCATTAGAACTTATTATTCAAAAAGGATATCATGTTCCTAACTTTTATACTAAAATTAATTTATTAGAGCATTTATTACAAGATGTTGAAATGTCTAAGGTTTTAATTTTTGTAGACAATAAAAAGTTAGCCGATAGATTAGCTGAATACATCCATACTAAACACGGCGAAGTAACGGGTGTTATTCACTCTAATAAGTCTCAAAATTTCAGATTACGTTCAATTGAGAAATTTGATACTGGTGCGAACAGAATATTAATTGCAACAGAATTAATCGCTCGTGGTATTGATATTACAGATGTAACACACGTTATAAACTTTGACACCCCTACAATTGCTGAAAACTATATGCACAGAATTGGTAGAACCGGTCGTGCGGATAAAGCCGGAGTTGCCATTACTTTTATAAATGAAGTTGAAGAGGAATATCAAGGAATGATTGAAACTTTGATGAATCAGAAAATTCCAATGTTTGAAATTCCTGATGAAGTTGAAATATCAAATAAATTTACAGATGAAGAGCGTCCAAATTTAATGGATAAACATTATTTAAAAGTAAACACACACTCTTCTGAATCAGGTAGTGGTTTCCACGAAAAAAAGGAAAAAAATAAAAAAGTAAATCTTGGAGGTTCTTACAAACGTACAATTAAAGAAAAGTACAAGAAGCCAAAAACGAGAAGCCAAAAAACAAAACGTAAATATTAAAAGTCAAAGGATTATTAATTTATAGAAATATCAAATATTTGATCAATTTCTAGAATTAATAATCCTTTTATCACTCTTTCTGGATGAACTTCAGAGATCCACTCTTTTGCCATTTCGTAATTCTCACCTACAGTTAAATAGTTAATTTTGGCTTTTACTTGATAGCCGCTCGTATCAGTCCAAAACGTAAGTGCTACATTCGGATTATTTAAAAAATTTGATTTTGTTTTATTGAAAAAATAATCAATCAACCAAATTTCATCACCTTTAACCTTAACGGAAGATACAGGAACAACATTAAGTTGATCGTTAAAAGACGTAGCTAATGCTTTTGAACTTGCATTAAGCAATGCGTTTTTAATTTTTTCAGAGAACATCATATAAAATAGTTTGTTATAAAAATAAACATCATAACCCGACTGGATTATGATGCTCATCATTAACTCTATTTTAATTCAATTCTAATTAACCTTCACAGCTCGCACATTCTTTCTTTTGTTTGAATTTTTGTGCAGCATTCATACTATGTTGGTAATACATAGATTTCACTCCTAACCTCCATGCGGTAACATAAATATCATTTAAATCTTTTACAGGCATATCTGGGTGAACCATAACATTAATAGACTGACCTTGATCAATATGGTTTTGTCTATTTGCTGCTTGGTAAACGATATCTTTTTGATCTAACTCAGGGTATGTTTTAAATACACTTTTTTCATGATCTGTTAAACAATCTAATTGTTGAACTGAACCATCATAATCTCTAATACTCTTCCAGTTTGCAACTGTATTCTCTCCTTTTCTTTCTAATAAATCAAGTAAGAATGGGTTTTTAATAGTTGTTTTAATTTTAGCAATATCTTTCACATAACTATTTGACCAAATTGGCTCAATTCCTTGAGAAACCTGTCCCAATATAAAAGCAGATGATGTTGTTGGTGCAATTGCATTTAAAGTCGAATTACGCCTACCATAACCTTTTAATACTTTTGGTTCACCAAACATTTTAGCTAATTCTTTAGAGGCATCATATGATTTATCTTTTATCACTTTAAATATTTCACTATTTAAAGCATATGCTTCTGCACTATCAAACGCGTGCATTTTAGATTGTAATAATGAATGCCACCCTAAAGCTCCTAGACCTAAAGCTCTATTATCTTTTGCAAAATTATAAGCTTTTTCCATGAAGTTAAATGTTAACTTATCATCACGGTCATCAGAATCTCTAAACACTTCCAACTTTGTAATGAACTCCTCCATTACAGCATCTAAGAAGTAAGTTAACGTTTCTACAGCATCAGTATCTTTCCATTTATCGTAATGTAATAAATTGATAGAAGATAAACAACATACAAAAGACCAATCATTATTAGAAGGTAACATGATTTCTGTACATAAGTTTGAACCTAAAATTTTAAGATCTTTATCTTTATAAACATCAACAGTATTATTATTTACCGTGTCAGAAAAGAAAATATAAGGATAACCAATTTCACTTCTACGCTGTAAAACTTTAGCCCAAATATTTCTTTTATCTCTATCACCATCAATCATAGCCTGCATCCATGCATCTGTTACAGTAACACCATGTGTTAACTCTTGAATTGCATTTCCTTCAGTACCAATTTCTAAAAATTCTTTAATATCCGGATGCTCTATTGGTAAATAAGGAGCAAAACGACCACGTCTAACAGAACCTTGACTAACGATATCAACCATTTTTTCAAATAATTGCATAATATGAACAGAGCCTGAAGAACTTCCATTATTACTAATCTCAGCTCCTCTATGTCTTAAATTCCCAAAATACCCAGATGTACCACCACCTAATTTAGACATCATTCCAACTTCAGATTGAGTATATAAGATATCCCCCATATCATCAGCAACGCTTGAACCAAAACAACTGATTGGCAAACCACGTTCTTTTCCAAAGTTTGACCACACTGGTGACGATAAAGAATAGTACCCTTCAGCCATATAACCATAAAATTTATCAGCAAAGCCGTCAATTTTAAGTATACTCTCAGCATGTTTCGCAATTTCCATTATTCTTTCTTCAGGACTTGTTCCCTCAGTTAAATAACCTGCTTCTAAAAACTTTTTACTATTTGGCGTCAACCATTTAATATCTGGTGTCTCTGATAAAATTTCTTTAACCTCTGCTCTTGCTTCTTCTCTTGCCTTAACTAATGTATCGTAATTAGTCTCTGTGGTTTGTTGTTCTAATATTTGGGTATCCATATGCTTAAAATAAATCGTCTCCTGTTATACTTCTAGTTCTTTTACTATAATTAATTGATCTTTTCACAAAGAAATCTCCATGTTTTGTTCCGATTATCTCATCATCAAACCACTCAGTTTCCTTTAATAATTCTTCATCAACATCATATATTTTTTCAATTCCAATACTTTCTAATGAATTATTAAATCTATTTTTTATAAATTCTTTAATGACATCAATTGGTAAAAAGTCTAATTCTCCTTCTTCAAAAATCCAATCAATAATTTTACTTTCTGCTTCATAAGCTTCTTTACACGTATCTTGAATCATTGCATTATAATCATCATCAAACCAAGTTGGGTTCTCTTTTTTGATTATATTGATTACATCAATACCAAAATCACCATGTATTTGCTCTTCTTTTGAAGTCGCTTCAACTACATTAGAAATTCCTTTAAATAAATTTTTATGCTTATTAAAAGCCATGATTATTAAAAACTGAGAAAATAAAGAAACATGCTCAATAAATAATGAAAACAACAAGATTGACTCAGCATATTCTTGATTATCTTCACTTTTAGCATTTTTTAAAGCTGTTTCCAAATAATGAACACGTTTCATTATTACTGGTTTTTTCTTTAAATTCTTGAATTCTTCATTAAATCCTAAAATTTCTAACAAATGTGAATACGCATCTTGGTGACGCACTTCGCTTTCAGAAAATGTTGCTCCTACAGAACCAATCTCTGGCTTAGGCATTCTTTGAAAAATATCTCCCCAAAATGTTTTAACAGCCACTTCAATTTGAGAAATTGCAAGCATAGCATTTTTAATAGCATTTCTTTCGGAATCGTTTAATGCCGTTTTATAATCTTGAATATCACTTGTAAAATTAAACTCTGTATGAATCCAATATGAATGTCTAATTGCATCCACATAATCGTTTAATTCAGGATATTCATATGGCTTTAATGAAATTCTTTTTTCAAAAATATTTGTATTACGATTCCTTGCTTGTTCAAGTCTATAAATAATATACGCCTTAGCTACATCATGAAAACTATCCATTAACTTATCCTCAACAATATCTTGTACCTCTTCAACCGTAGGGATATAATCAATATCATTTGATTTTCTAGTTAATAGCTCTTGATAAACTTTATTTGAAATAGCTTCAGCATCTTCTCTTTCACCATGCTTTACAGATAACATTGCTTTTTCTATAGCATACGTTATTTTATCCAAACTAAAAGTCGTGGTCACATTGTCTCTCTTTCTTATATTGATAATTGACATTTGGCGTTTTTAATGATTATATTAATGAAGATTTACAAAAAATGTCAGACATTTTTTAATGCTGTAAATCAACTTTAACAAAGAAAATAAATTATTGAAATAAAACCCCTAAAAAATGACCAGAGTTGTTAACAAAAAATAAACTTATCAAACATTTAGTCGTTGAATTACACTACAAAACCCTATAATACTGCTTATTAAGCTATGATTTAAACTATTAATAAAAAAAATGATTAAAAAAATAACTTGAAAAACACTTGCATTTTTGTTATGCCTTGACAGTGTTGAAGTTATCAATTATTAAGAATAAAAACTGTGATAAACGGTAAATAATAGACCGTGGAAATAATTAAAAAATACTAAATGTAATTTATATAAATTTCGGTTAATAATCTGCACAAAAACAATTCTTAATTTTAGATAAACATAGAATCTACATACCCACTTTCAATTAAAAATTGAATTAGTTTAAACAAAATAAATATTTTCGGTACTCGGAGAATTCAAGAAATAGATGGATTAAAATAAACCATTAATTTCAGCATCAATTGCATTGATAATTTTTCCTAAATCATCAGCATCTTCTACAAAATTATTGTTATCAACATCAATAATAATAAGTTTCCCTTTATCATAGGTAGAAATCCATGATTCATAACGTTCATTTAATCTTTTTAAATAATCTAGACGAATACTTTCTTCATAACCTCTTCCTCTTTTTTGAATTTGGTTAACCAACTTAGGTACACTTGCTTTTAAATAAATTAAAACATCAGGTGCAGATATAAATGATTCTAATAAATTAAATAATGAAAAATAATTTTCAAAATCACGAGTTGTCATTAAACCCATTGAATGTAAGTTTGGCGCAAAAATGTAAGCATCTTCATAAATAGTTCGATCTTGAATTACGCTATTTGTAGCAGACTTAATATCTTGAATCTGTGTAAACCTACTATTTAAATAATACACTTGTAAATTAAATGACCAACGCTGCATATCTTCATAGAAATCGTTCAGGTATGGATTTTGCTCAACATCCTCAAAATGAGTATCCCAACCATAATGTTTAGATAAAAGTCTTGTTAATGTAGTTTTTCCAGATCCAATATTACCCGCTATCGCTATATGCATAATTAAAAAAATTTATGAACTCTAAAAGTATAAAATAATTCCATAATCATTTCATTTTTGAACAGTTCTTTTATTAACAATTTAAAATATTAGCTTTGCACTAATGAAAAATGAAACAAAAGCTTGGCTGATGCTAATTGGACTCTCAATCGTTTGGGGTAGTTCATTTATTCTTATGGAAAAATCTATGCATCCGACAAAAGAAACAAACGCATTTACTCCATATCAAGTTGGTTCTTTAAGAATCTTAATAGCATCATTGGTTTTACTTCCTATTGCGTTAAAAAATCTATCTAAATTTAAAGGAAAGAATATACCTTTGTTTATCACTGTTGGTTTAGCCGGTAATTTCATCCCTTCTTTTTTGTACCCAATTGCTGAAACTGGTATACAATCATCCTTGGCAGGACTGCTAACTATGGGAACCTCATTATTTGTAGTCATTATATCCATCTTTTTTTTAAAATCAAAAATTTCAACAATTCAACTAATCGGTTTCCTAACGGGAAGTGTTGGACTCTTTCTAATTGTATCAAATCAAATTGACTTGGGTGAAAACAGTTTATTTCACTCCGGAGTCGCCTTATTTGCAGCCTTGTTTTATGCGATAAGTCTAAGTGTTATTAAGTTTAAATTACAACATGAGAAACCATTAGTTGTAACTTCTTTAGCATTTTTCAGTATGTTAGGACCTGCAATAGCAGGATGTTACCTAACAAACTCCTTTGACGTAATCACACAACCTGAAGTTATTAAAGGATTACCTTATTTAGCAATACTTTCTATTATTGGGACAGCATTAGCAGTAGTCGTTTTTAATTACTTAATCGTTATCTCAACCCCACTATTTGCCTCATCAGTAACTTATATTATACCTATTGTTGCTTTATTTTTTGGAATAATTGATGGCGAAAAATTTAAACTCATTAACATTCTTTGGATGGTACTCATTTTTTTAGGAGTTTATTTAATGGGTAAGAAAACAAATAGCGTTAAAAGTTAATCTTAAAAGCTGAACTAAAACTACTACATGTTTCTTTTATTTGAAGAGATTTGAATTAAATAAAAATATAATGACAAAAAAAAGCTAATTCAATTGAATTAGCTTAAGTTTTATATTGAAGAATCTTCTTCATCAAAATCTTCTTCTTCGTCTGGATCAGTTACTTTATCATCCTCATCAAAATCTTCTTCTTCATCTGGATCAGTTACCTTATCATCCTCATCAAAATCTTCTTCTTCATCTGGATCGGTTACGCTGTCGTCATCAATTAAGTTAGCATCTCTACTCCCCCCCCTAGTAAAAGAATCATTTTCATCAGATAATTCAAAAGAATTAATCTGATTATTTTCTTCACTAACAGGTTTAATCATTTCTTTTTCACAGGCTAAAAACACCAATGATAATACGAATAATAGAGATATGTTAATTAATTTTTTCATACTTACATTTCAAATATAAACATAAAGTTCTGATTTTGCAAATTATAAAACAAAAAAACACAACCAAATATAGTCAACTGCATTCTTTATTGATTTAACGGATTTTATTTTTTAAAACCTAGTTCTATTAATCGTTCTGTTAAAAACTCACCAGCAGTCATATTTTCATATCTTTTAGGATTGTTTTCATCAATGCAACTTTCTAAGCATGTCAAATCCATATCAGACCTTGGATGTAAAAAGAAAGGAGTTGAATATCTAGGTGTCAACCACGATTCTTCTTTTGGTGAAATCACCCTGTGCTGAGTTGATCTGAATTTATTATTTGTTAACCTTGATAACATATCACCAATATTAACTACAATTTCATCCTCTTCTGGACTAACCGAAATCCAATCCCCATCTAATGTCTGAGCTTGTAAACCTTCAGCTGAGCCACCCATTAACAATGTAATCAAATTAATATCTCCATGAGCTGCAGCTCTTACTGCACCGTTAGGTATCTGTGTTAAATCAGTTACTGGATAATAATGTAATAATCTTAAAATTGAATTACCATTATGAATTTTAGTTGAAAAATAGCTTTCCTCTAATCCTAAATATAAGGCAATTGCCTTCAATAAGTTTGCTCCTGTTTGTTCAAATGTTTCATAAACCTTTTGGCAAATCATTTCAAAATCTGTCACTTCATTTGGCCAAATATTATCTGGATATTGATTTTTAATATGATCTCCATCCGAAACTGTTTGACCAATGTGGTAAAATTCTTTAATATCTGGAACATTAACACCTTTTGCCGACTCTCTTAATTTTGATATATAACCTCTTTGGCCGGCTAAAGCTAAGTTTTCATATTTCAACTTAGTATTTACATCCAATTCAAAAAAAGCTTTTGACGTTGTCATCAACTTTTCTTTTAATTCAGCAGTCACACCATGATTACGAACAATTGCAAACCCCATATTAGAAAATGAATCTCCAAAATCTTGGGTAAACTGTTCTCTTTTTTTAGGATTTTCGGATATGTAATCACGATAATCTACTACTGCGATTACATTTTTGTTCATAATTTAAGCAATTTTTAATTTAGCAATTTGAGAGTTATTGAATTTTGATTTTGCATACTCTAAAGTGACCTTATATTCTTTAATAGTTTTATCAGAAGGAATGTCAAACATGGCATCTGTTAATATTGCTTCACATATTGACCTTAACCCCCTAGCCCCAAGTTTAAATTGTAACGCTTTTTCAACAATAAAATCTAATACTTCAGATTCAAACGACAATTTCACATCATCTAAATCAAATAAATGGTTGTACTGTTTGATAAGCGAATTATTGGGCTCTGTTAAAATTCTTCTTAACGCGGATGCGTCCAAAGGATTCAAATAAGTTAAAACAGGCATTCTTCCTATTAACTCTGGTATTAAACCAAACTCTTTAATATCAGTTGGAATTATATATTGTAATAAGTTTTCTTCATCTATTTTAGCTTCTTTAGTATCGTTAGAGAAACCAATAGAAGAGGTATTCATTCTTCTTCCAATAATTCGTTCTACACCATCAAAGGCTCCACCTGCAATGAATAAAATATTTGTAGTATTTACTTTAATCATTTTTTGGTCTGGATGCTTACGCCCTCCTTGCGGTGGCACATTCACTATAGTACCCTCTAATAATTTAAGCATAGCTTGTTGTACCCCCTCACCTGAAACATCCCTTGTTATAGATGCATTATCAGATTTACGAGCTATTTTATCGATTTCATCAATAAAAACAATCCCTCTTTCTGCTTTTGCAACATCAAAATCTGCTGCCTGAAGTAATCTTGATAAAATTGATTCAACATCCTCTCCAACATAACCGGCTTCCGTAAGTACAGTAGCATCAGCAATACAAAAAGGAACATCTAACATCTTGGCAATTGTTTTTGCTAATAATGTTTTTCCTGTACCTGTTCGTCCAACTAAAATAACGTTAGATTTTTCAATTTCTACATCATCCGTTTTAGATTTTGCTGAAATACGTTTGTAATGGTTATAAACCGCTACCGATAGTATTTTTTTAGCATCATCTTGACCAATAATATATTCATCCAATTTATTTCTAATTTCAATTGGTTTTAACAACTCAAAATTTTGATCCAAACTTTCTGAATTTGCATGATTTATTTGTTCACCAACAATTTGGTGCGCTTGTTCAATACAATTTTCACAAATGTGACCAGTAACTCCTGCAATTAATACATCTACATCACTTTTTGAACGTCCACAGAATGAACAATTCATTTCTTCTTTTTTTGCCATCTCTAAAAAATCTCTCTCTAAATATTAGAATTATTTTGCTTTTCTAATCAATACTTCATCAATCATTCCGTAAGTCTTTGCTTCTTCAGCAATCATCCAATAATCTCTATCAGAATCGGCATGAACTTTGTCAAAATCTTGACCTGTATGATTTGAAATAATATCATAAAGTTCTTTCTTTAACTTTTGAATTTCACGAGCTGTAATTTCAATATCAGATGCTTGTCCTTGCGCTCCACCTAATGGTTGGTGAATCATAACTCTTGAATGAGGTAATGCAGAACGTTTACCTTCCGCACCTGCACATAACAATACTGCACCCATTGACGCCGCCATTCCTGTACAAATCGTTGCTACATCTGGTTGAATGTACTGCATTGTGTCATAAATACCTAAACCTGCATAAACTCCACCTCCTGGCGAATTTAAATAAATTTGAATATCTTTTTTAGAATCTACGGATTCTAAAAATAATAATTGTGCTGTAATAATATTTGCTACATGATCATTAATTCCTGTTCCTAAAAAAATGATTCTATCCATCATTAATCTAGAAAAAACATCCATTTGAGCAACATTTAATGAACGTTCTTCAATAATATATGGTGTCATTGAGGATTCAATAAATGTATCCAAATGCATACTGTTAATTCCGTGATGCTTTGTCGCGTATTTTCTAAATTCGTCTTTTCCGAACATAATGTTTTGTTTTTATATAAAAAAATAATGCCCATAATATAGGCATTATTTATCAATTTTAATATGTGTTTTAGTGATTACTTTTTAGTAGCAGCCTCCATGAATTTTTCATATGACATCTCTTTTTCTTTAATCGACACAGTCTCCTTAAAAAACAACATCATTTTTTGACTATATAAGTTGTCATAAATTTTATTTGCTTCATCTTGATTAGACAATACATTCTTAGCTTGCTCTTCTAATTCTTTTTCTTCAGGAGCTGGCATTCCGTATTGAGCATATTGGCTAATCAATAAGTTTTTTGTATACCCAATAACTTCTGCAGTTTCAACTTTAATATCATTATCTTTAATGATTTTATTTTGAATCAATTGCCACTTCAAACTATCTCTATAATTATCAAAATCTGCTTCAACTTGCTCCATTGATATCTCTTCTTTATTAGATGTTTGAATCCATCTTTTTAAGAACGCCTCTGGTAAATCAAATTTTGCTTTAGCAATTAAATCATTTGTAATGTTATTAGAAAATAATTTATCTGAATCATTTCCAAACATATTATCTAGATCCGTTTTGATTTTATTTCTTAACTCATCTTCAGATTTAATATTCCCTTCTCCAAATAATTTATCAAATAACTCTTGATCTACTGCACATGGTACCATGTTTTTAATATCGGTAATTTTAAAATCAAATTTTGAATCTAATGCTTCAGCTTCTTCTTCAGTTATTGCAAGCATTGCCGCCATATCTTTAGAATCCTTTGAAACATCCTTAGGATTAACTTCTAAAACATCACCAACTTTTTTCGCAGTAAATGATTTCTTTACTTTGGCATCTTCAATAAACTCTAAAGAAATTGTAGAATTATTTTTGATTTCACCATCCTTTTGAGTGAATTCACCAATAACCATATCCTTTTCTCCAACCTTATCAGCAGAAACCAATTTACCATAACGTCTAGCTAAATTATCAACTTCTTTATCCAACATTTCTTTAGACACGTCAACTTTTAAATAGTCGTATTTATTTTTTTTAGACAATTTCACATCAAATTCAGGTGCTATACCTAACTCATAAGAAAACGTAAAATCAGTTGGATTACTAAAATCACCTTTTACTTGCTCGTCAACTTTTGGTAATGGCTGACCTAAAATATTAATTTTATTTTCTCTGATGTGATCTTGTAATTTTTGATTTACTAATGTATTTAATTCGTCTGCCAAAAGTCCTTTAGCATATTTCTTCTTAATTAAACTCATTGGTGTTTTACCCGGTCTGAAACCTGGCATAGAGGCATCTTTTCTATACTTTTTTAAAGTTTTTTCGATTTTCTCTGAATAATCTTTAGATTCAACAGTAATTCTAACTATTGAATTTAAATCATCAATTTTTTCTTCAACTACATTCATGGTATACAATTTTTTGAATCCGATAACTATCGGGTGATATTTCTAAATATATTAAAAAATCTATAAAAAAAAAGTGGTATAAGTGCCATACTTATACCACTTAGTGCGGATGGAGGGAGTCGAACCCACACGCCGTGAAGCACTAGATCCTAAGTCTAGCATGTCTACCAATTTCATCACATCCGCAAACAAAGCTTTTTATAGCTGTTTAATACCTTATACTTTAATAAGGAGTGCAAATGTATGTATTTTTTTATAAATATCCTTTTTTTGAGGGAAATTTATTCAATACATTAAAATAATATATTTATATCATAATTTGAGAATAACTACTATTGCCTAATAATCTACTCCAAATCTAAAACAAATAATTACTTTTGTAATTATGTCAGACAAAAAGAAAATTGCAATTTTAGGTTCAACAGGTTCAATAGGTACACAATCATTAGATGTTATTGAATCTTATCCTGATAAATTTGAAGTTAGTGTATTAACAGCCCATTCAAATGCAGATTTACTAATTGCACAAGCTCTAAAGTTTAAACCTAATACAGTCGTTATTGTTGATGAAAAACAATACAAAAAAGTAGAAGATGCACTTTGGGAAAATGATATTAAAACGTATTGTGGAATAGACGCTTTAGCTGAAGTTGTTCAAATGAATGAAATTGACATTGTACTAACCGCCTTAGTGGGTTATGCAGGACTAAAGCCAACGATTAACGCTATTAACGCTGGGAAATCAATTGCTTTAGCAAATAAAGAGACATTAGTTGTTGCTGGTGAAATGATCACCAAATTAGCAGCATCAAAAGGAGTTAATATCTACCCGGTAGACTCTGAACATTCAGCTATTTTTCAATGCTTAGTTGGTGAATTTCATAATCCAATAGAAAAAATATACTTAACTGCTTCTGGCGGACCTTTTAGAGGAAAAAAACGAGAAGAACTTTTAGAAATCACAAAAAAACAAGCTCTAAAACATCCGAATTGGAATATGGGTGCGAAAATCTCAATAGATTCTGCAACCATGATGAATAAAGGTTTAGAGGTTATCGAAGCAAAATGGCTATTCAATTTAAAGTCCGAACAAATTGATGTTATTGTTCATCCTCAATCTATCGTTCATTCATTAGTTCAATTTACAGATGGTTCAATGAAAGCACAAATGGGCCTACCTGACATGAAGCTGCCTATTCAATTTGCATTGACTTACCCAGAACGATTAAAGACTGATTTTGAGCGTTTCAACTTTATGGATTACCCTCAATTAACTTTTGAAGCACCTGATAAAGAAACCTTCACGAATTTAGCTTTAGCCTATGATGTTATGGATAAAGGAGGAAATGCTGCCTGTATATTAAACGCAGCAAATGAAATTGCAGTTGAGGCCTTTTTAAACGACAAAATTAAGTTTTTAGACATTGCAGATATCAATGCACAAACAATAGAAAAATCTAGTTTTATCTCAAACCCTAGCTATGAAGACTTTGTAAAATCAAATGATGAAGCTAGACGCATTGCCTTTGAAATGATTAAGGGTTAGAAAAAATAAGTTTTTCATCTCTCTTCTAACTCTAATTCAGTTGTTTTTTTAACTAGTCTTAACTTCTTTTTTAAAGAATTTCCTGTATCGTAAGATAATTATGCCAACTCCAACACTGATTGCAAAATCTGCTACATTAAAAATAAATGGAAAGATATCTCTCCCTGCGTATCCCCATGGCATAAAACTAGGCCATTTTACAGTAAACTGAAACATATCAACCACACTTCCTAGTAAGTAACCACCTTGTCTCAAAACTATATTACCAGTTTCGTCATAGATTGGAAATCCAAATTCGTTAATCATCCAGTTTGTTCTAACTGATGAATCGATCCCAAAATACACATCATAAAATGCACCATCAATCAAATTCCCTGCTGCACCTGCAAATATTAGAGCGATTGTTATTAAAAATGACACGCTTTCTTTTCCTTCAGTTATTAACCTTCTTAAATATATGGCAATTCCAACAATTGCACCTAGTCTAAAAAGCGATAATACATATTTTGGCCAGATACCATCACCTAAAGTCGTACCAAATGCCATCCCTCTATTTTCAATAAAATAAAGTTGTAAAAATTTAGGTATAAACTCCCTTGACTCCTCAATTTGGAAATCAGTTTTAACCCATATCTTAACTAATTGGTCAATTAATAAAACGATTAAAATAACCGCTATTACTACTATACTTTTCTTTTTCAAAATTAACCTTGAGCTTTTTTTGCTTCAATACTTAATGTAGCATGAGGTACTAATTTTAATCTCGCTTTTTGAATCAACTTCCCAGTTACCCTACAAATTCCATACGTTTTGTTCTGTATTCTAACCAAAGCATTGTCTAAGTTTCTAATGAATTTCTCTTGCCTTACAGCTAAATGAGCCATTTCTTCTCTTGACATTGTTTCAGACCCATCTTCCATCATATTAAATGAGCGTCCAGTATCATTTGTTCCATGGTCATCACTATGATCTAATTGACCTCTCAATAATTTTAAATCTTCCTTTGCTTCCTTTAGTTTAGCCGCAATGATCTCTTGAAATTCTTTTAAATCTGAATCGTTATATCTTATTATTTCTGTCATTTGTATGTTTGCTTTTTGATAATGTAGCAAATATAATTTTTTTTTAATTAGTTACAAATATTTTAACATTTTTTTAATCTTAATAGCTCCCCACACCATTTAAACACCTTTTAATCAATAATTGTCACCATTTAATTTACCCTTATTTTGATTTTAAATTAAAACTATTAACTTTGGGTAAAATAAAAAAACTATTATGAAAAAAATATTACTTTTAGTAAATGTAACCTTATTTACGTTTTTAGGGTTTTCACAGGTTACTTTTTACGTAGACCCACCATCAGGAAATTCAGGAGACTATGTTAATACATATGCAGATATTGCAGGTGGAGATTGGGGAGTTTCAGATTTGAATGATCCACAAAATGCAATTTTAGGAACTTTAGTCTTAGCACATGATTCTTTAGCATGCGAAACTTTAATTAATCCAACAGAAATTGATGGTAACATTGCTGTTGTATACAGAGCCGATTGTGAATTCGGTATGAAAGCTTTTAATGCCCAAGAAGCAGGAGCTATTGCTGTTGTAATAATTAACCATACTGGCGACCCTGTTGAAATGGGTGGAGGAGCACAAGGAATAAATGTAACCATTCCTGTAATTATGATTTCTCAACAAAATGGAGCATTATTATATGATGAAATAGTTGCTGGAACATTAACTTGCTTTATTGGTAACAAAAACGGTTTTTATGCTAATGATATTGGTTTCGGTAAATCTGATGTATTAAGAGCTAAAACTTTTTCTAACATTCAAGGATTTTCACAAAATGCTTCAGAATTTGAAGTAGAAACAGGAGCTTTAGTATGGAATTATGGATCTGATGATCAAACTGATGTTGTATTAACATGTAATATCGATTTTAATGGTTCAAGTATTTACAATCAAGCTTCAACTCCTGCACCAATTTTATCTGGAGATAGTTTATTTATTTCTTTCCCTGCATTTTCACAAGCTACTTACGCTAATGGTCTTTATAATATGACTTATACTATTTCATACGGAAATACTGATGAATTCATGGATGATGATCAAGTAACAGCAGATTTTATGATGTCTGAAAACATGTGGAGTAGAGCAATTAGTGATCCCGTTACAGATAAACCTGTTTCAAACTCTACATTCTTTGCAGGTGGACAATCTCAATTTAGAGCATGTACTCAATTTTCTAATGCAAATGCAAGTAGAAAAGGAATTAAAGGATTAACATTTTCTGCACAAACAAGTGTTGTGAATGATGGAATTCATTTAGATGGAAAACTAGTGTCAATTGAGGCCTATAAATGGAATGATCCTATAACAAATATTAATGATAATGGATTCTTAGTTAATGGTGATGGAGCTGCGATTCTAACTGACTTAGAGGAAATAGCAAATGGAACTTATGATTATGAAACAGATTTACAAGGTGTAATGGTTTCTGCTAAATTTGAAAATGCTTTTTTACTAGAAGATAATCAAAACTATGTATTCTGTGTCGTTTCTGAAGATGACCAAATTTCATTTGGATCTGACACAAAAACAGACTACTTATCAAACATGTTCTCTGAAGCATCAACAGGTTCTCCAACGACAAATAATGGTAACATTGTTTCACCGGTATATAATGACAATGGGTGGTTTGCAATTGGATATGGTACTGATGTGGTTGCTGCAATTGGATTGGAATTATTTGATGCCGCTGAATTAAGTGTTGAAGAAACAATTGAAAATGAAAAAATTAAAGCTTTTCCAAACCCTGCTATTGACATGTTGACTATTCCTTTTGCTAATAAAGAAGGAAACGCAACTATTAACATTACTGATGTAGCCGGAAAATTAATTTCAACTCAACAAGTTAACTTAACTGGAATTAACACTTTAAAATTAGATGTTACTACTATTGAATCTGGAATGTATGTATTTAACGTAGCTTACGAAAATGGTACAACTTCTACTTTTAATGTTGTAATTAACAAATAAGAAAGTACCTATTAATTTAAAAACCAGTTTGTAAATTTTACAAACTGGTTTTTTTTGTCCATTTTTTTAATCTAAGAGTTATACTAATCTTTCTACCCTAACAAACTAAGAATTTTTCATTTAACCTACCCAATAAATAGTCAGTTTAATTACGTTATATGATATTGATTGATACGTATATGGAACGTTATAAAAATGATTTGGAAAGTTTTCAATATAATAAAACGATCAATTAAGGTGCCTGTAAATCAGGGTTTATGATATAAGACTCATCAGATAACGATTCCAAAAACTTAATTAACAATGTTTTTTCAGTTGGAGACAAGGCTATCCCTCCATTATCTACATTTTTCATTAAAGGATCAATTGTACTAGAATTCTGTAATCCAAAACTATAATGATTTATAACTTCATCCAATGTTGAAAACCTACCATCATGCATGTAAGGCGCAGTGAACTTTAAATTTCTTAAGGTTGGTGTTTTAAATTTTCCATTATCATTTGAATTTCCTGTTACTGCCCCTAATCCATTATCTAAAAAAGTTGCATCCAAGCCATTATTGTGAAATAAGTTATCTGTCCATAATGGCATATAAGAGTCTCCATGACAATGAAAACAATCACCTTTAGTTTCATCCATAAACAATGCAAAACCCTGGTGAACTTCTAATTCTTCCTCTTCAGTCATACCCGTATCTTCCCCTCTCAAGTACCTGTCAAATGGTGAGTTTCCTGAAATCATAGTCCTTTCAAACTGTGCAATTGCTTTTACAACCTTAACGGAATCAATTAGTGTTGAACCAAAAGCTTTGTTAAATAATTCTGGATACTGGTTGTCAGCCTGTAACACAGAGACAGCATTTGTCCATGTATTATGCATTTCGATAGGATTTACAATTGGTCCAAACGCTTGATCTTCTAATGATTTTGCCCTTCCATCCCAAAATAGCTCTTTTGCCCATCCTAAATTTACAATAGGCATTGAATTTCTATTACCTTCTAAACCATCAATACCAGTACTAAATTGCTCTGAATCTGTAAAACCACTAGTCGGAGCATGACAACTGGCGCAAGATTGTGTATTATCAGCTGATAATTTTGTATCATAAAATAATCTGCGGCCAAGTGCAACACCTTCAATAGTCAATGGATTATCAGCTGGAATTTCCATTGGTGGCAAATACTGCTCAATAATTGGCGGTAATTTCAAATCATAGTTAGTAGGTAGAACACTATATGGCAACTCATCCTTACGACAAGAAAAAATAGATATTACTATTAAAAATAAAATAAATATTGTTTTCATATGATCAAATTTACTACAAAACAAATCGATAAATATAAAATCCTACTAAAATTAACTCTATGCTGATTATAATCATCAATCTAACTGATAAAACGTACCTTTGTCTGTATTATTATGAAAAATCAAGTAGAGTTTATTAATTTAGGATTAAAAGATTACAAGGACACTTGGGATTATCAAGAAATCTTGTTCAAAGAATCTATTCAATTAAAAATTGAGCACAGAGATGGGTTAACTGAGGTATTACCAAGCCATAAATTATTATTTTGTGAGCATCCACACGTCTACACGTTAGGTAAAAGTGGTTCCGAACAAAATTTACTTATTGGAGAGGCTATTTTAAAGCAAAAAGGCGCAACCTATTATAAAATTAATAGAGGTGGAGATATTACGTATCATGGTCCTGGTCAATTAGTTGTTTACCCAATTTTAGATTTAGACCAGTTTTTTACAGATATCCACAAGTATATGCGACTTCTAGAAGAAGCTGTAATTCTAACTATTGCTGAATTTGGTATTAAAGGAGAAAGAATCACTGGGTGTACGGGCGTATGGATTGATGGAAATACGCCAGATGAACGAAAAATTTGTGCTATGGGAGTTAAAAGTTCGCGCTGGGTTACTATGCATGGTTTAGCCCTTAATGTAAATCCTGACTTAGATTATTTTGAAAACATTGTACCTTGTGGAATTACTGATAAAGCAGTAACTTCAATGGAACAAGAAATAGGAGGAAAAGTCAATTTTGAAAACGTATCTCAATCGTTAAAAAAGAACTTAGCCAAAGTATTTGAGTTTGAATATAAATAACATTTCTCATGAAAAACGAATTTAACTATGCACTACGAAATTGTATTATTCATTTCTGCTATAATTAACTAAAGAATTATTAATTTTGTACTTCAAAAATTGACCCATGCGTAAAGATATTCAAGTTCCAAAAGTAAAAAACATTGCTGTTGCAGTTGTTCAAGAATTAAATGAAGAAAAAACTGAAAACATATATAATGTCTATTTTATTAACTTGACAGACTCAGTAGTTGAAAACCTACTAGTCACATCTAAAGGTTATGGAGAGAACAAGTCCACTGGAGAACAAATAAAGACATCCATTTTACGTCATAACCTAGGCGTTTTAAGACCTGATAGTTTTACAAAAATTGAACCGATTATGGAAGATGTATTTGCCTTAAACAATGAATACTGGGTCAGTTTTTTTATTGATGATAAAATGTTTGATAAAAAGTTTATCTTTTTAGCAGAGACCATCCAAGAAACTAATTTTGTAAATATTCCAGTGATAAATAAACAAGGAGTTCTGATAAAATAAAAAACCTCAATTAATTTAAAATTAATTGAGGTTCAATAAGCGATATTAATATCGTATTATTTTAATACTTTTACCATTTTAGATTCTTCTCCAGCTGTTACTTTTACTAAATAACTTCCTGAAGTTAAATCATCCATATTTACAGTTAAAGATAATGCATTAAAATCAATATTTTTAACGATTTTACCTACCATATCATAAACAATAACATTAGTCATGTTTTCTTTAGCAGAAATAGTTAAAACATCATTTACTGGGTTTGGATAAACAGCTAATTCACTAATTTCATTAACTTCATTAATCCCAACTGAACCAGCTGAAAAATTTACATCATCAATATATAGGTTATGCATATTATCAATTGAAAAGAAATCGATCCCTCCTAATAATCCACCACTAAAAAATGGTCCAGCATACACATTAGTTCCATTAATACTCATGAAAAGTGAATCCGTATCCAAATTAATAACATGGCTTACGTCAAACCAAACATCATTAGGAAAAGAAAATGTTCCCACTTCGACACCGGGGTTTGAATCATCATAAATTACACCAGCACCATTAGCTGCACCAGCTTCATTTAAAAAGATATTAACTGCCCAAGCTCCAGCACCAATTGGGGTAGTTTCTTGGAAATTGTAATATCCAGTAGAGTCCAAAGGTACATATGCCTTAAAGTCAACAGTCCAGACACCAGAAGTTTTATTTCCAAAATCTAACACTGCATCCTGTGCTCCACCATCTGAAATCAACATTGATTGTGTTCCAGAATTTGCTCTGTAATTTGTTGCAATACCGCTTTCAGTAGTTGCTGCTGCACTTGCAGACCAATTACTCCATGGACCTGCATAAACTGGACCTAGAGTATAACTTTCCATATCATCCGAAAACTGTGCGTTAGCAACAGATACTGCGAATAACGAAATCATTAGTAATTGTTTTTTCATAATATTATTTTTTAAGGTTATAAACCAAATATATAAATTAATTAACAATAATTAACGAATTGACTTGTAAAAAATAACTGAACTTTGTCTGATTTTTATAAGTAAAATACATAAATAAGTGTATTTTTAGGGCTATGAAAGTTCTAATCTTACTCATTTTCACATCTATTTCTACTTTAACTTTTGCTCAACCTTTTTCATTAGACGTACCTATTAATAACACTCTTGATGAACGCGCTGCAAGTTGCACACCACCAACTGGCTCATCATATTTAGAACTAAATAATGTGAAAGCCTTAATCCATACTGGTGGAAATATGTGGCAAATTGCAGGCCAAAACTTTTGTCACTATGAAATCCCTAAAGGTTCTGGTAAAATGTCATTATTTACTTCAGCACTTTGGCTAGGAGGTGTAGATATAAATGGTCAATTAAAACTTGCTGCTCTACGTTATAGAAACGGTCAAGATTATTGGACAGGTCCATTAACAACAGATGGAACTGCAGATATTACTACAGATGAGTGTAATAAATATGACCAACATTATAGAATTACTAAAGATGAAGTAAAATTATTTAATGATTGGTTTACATTAGGGTTAAGTGATGCTGAGAATGGTACTAATTTACAACAAGAAAATTATTCTGGTTATGAAATACCTCAATCTATATTAAATTGGCCTGCACATGGTGATACAGAATTGGGCCAGGATTACTATTTAGCTCCATTTTATGACAGAGATGAAAATGGAATTTATAATCCTGAAGACGGTGGTGATTACCCTTGGTATGATTTAAATAAAGAAATTGACTGTAAAAACAGTAGAACTGTAACCCTTTTTGGAGATGAAACACTATGGTGGGTAATGAATGACAAAGGAAATATTCATACAGAATCTGGTGGAGATCCAATTGGTATGGAAATTAGGTCACAGGCATTTGCTTTTGCAACAAGTAATGAGATTAACAATTCAACATTTTATAATTACGAACTATTCAACCGTTCAACTCAAACGCTTTATAATACTTACTTTGGATTAATGGTTGATGTTGCCTTAGGAGGTCCCAATGATGATTACGTTGGTTGTGATGTGTCTCGTGGATTAGGTTACTCATACAATGGAGATGATTTTGATGGAGATGAGCAAGGTTTTTCTGGATATGGTGACAATCCTCCTGCTGTAGGTGTAGATTTTTTTGAAGGACCATATCAAGACAATGATAACTTTGATAATCCTTTTATTTCAGATTACACAATAGCTACAGCACAAAAAGGAATTCCATATAAAGGTTTAGGTATTGGTTATGGTGATGGCATAATAGATAACGAACGATTTGGGATGAGAAAATTCTTATATTACAATAACACTGGTATTGGTAATCCAGATCAAACAGACCCTATTACAGCACAAGACTATTATGGTTATTTAAGTGGCTATTGGAAAGATGGAACTAGATTTGCTTATGGAGGAAATGGACATACAACTCACTCAGATGCGGGACCAGATGCAGACTTCATGTTTCCTGGTGACACTGACTCATTAGGCTGGGGAACTGGTGGGCAACTACAAAGTAACTGGACTGAACAAACTTCAAACAATCTTCCTTATGATAGACGTTTTGCACAGTCTGCTGGACCATTCACTCTAAAGCCAGGCGCTGTCAATAACATTACAGTTGGTGTAGTTTGGGCAAGAGCAAAATCTGGAGGAGCATTTCAATCTGTAATTGAATTGCGAAAAGCAGATGATAAAGCCCAAGCTTTATTTGACAATTGTTTTGAAGTGTTAGAGGGACCACATGCTCCTAATTTATCAATTCAAGAAATGGAAAATCAATTGATCATTTCAATATACAACCCAACTAACTCAAATAATGCAACTGAAGAATATGAAGAACGAGATCCAGAAATTGTTAATTCTGATAATTCACCAAATTTTGACTATAGTTATAACTTCCAAGGTTACCAAGTATATCAATTACTCAACAATGAAGTCTCAGTTGAAGAACTTAATGATGTAAACTTGGCTAGATTAATATTTCAAACCGATTTAAAAGATAGCATTGCCAAATTAGTAAACTATGAAATTGATTCAGAAATTGGTACTATCCAACCAACTTTAAAAGTGAATGGATCTAATCAGGGAATTAGGCACTCATTTTCTGTTGAAGAAGATTTATTTGCACAAGGAAATAGACAATTAATTAACCATAAAACATATCATTTTATGGCTATTTCTTATGCATACAATAATTTTGCTCCATATAGC
>Ga0209292_1000630_pt1 | contig 45277 bp, 38 predicted proteins | sample GOMGulsemesocosm_2_FD_184634 | JGI IMG/M metagenome (GOLD analysis project Ga0209292, IMG submission 184634) | Methane-oxidizing microbial communities from mesocosms in the Gulf of Mexico - GOM9C Gulf of Mexico (SPAdes) (version 2) | ecosystem: Environmental > Aquatic > Marine > Cold seeps...
AATAATCGAACCATAAAATAAACTGTCTAAATTGACATCCACACCATGGCTGACCAGTTTGGCCAGCGCGCGCAGATACGTTAATTCGTCACTGGTGCCCTTGGCGTTAACTGGCACCGCCACATGATTGGCGATAGGTTGCTCTTTCGCTTGATGGGCTAAAATTTTGTCGACCCAGGCGCATAATGAACGCCCCGGCCCCATTTCGATAAATACGCGCGCGCCCTTGTCATGCAAGGTGGTTACCAGACGCGGAAAATCCACCACATCACATAAACACTTGGCGATACTATGGGCAATCGCCTTGCTCAACTGCGGAATCGGTAGATAACACGAGCTCGAATACATTTTGGTGTTGATTCGAGGCGTAACATCCATGGTATAGAGCGCCACCATATGATCGTATTCGCCATAGGCCGGTGCACTATGAATGGCATTGGCCATGTTTAGCGCCATCGCGCGCACGCCAAGTTGCTTAACCACACGCAAACAATCGGCGGGATAGCCAGCAAGTAACAAGTTGTCGTGGGTATTGACGATAGTGCAATACACGCGAGGCTCATCGATGGTGGCTAATTTAACCTGCTCGATCGTCGCCTTAATGGTATAGGTTTCCCAAATCGGCTCAACCGTGCCATGGCCAACCTGTGGTAAGTCCCAATGGTCACGCAGGGTATTAAGCTCGCCGCACAGTTGATGGTTAAAGGTATTAGAGCTCGCTAGGCGCGCGCTCATCAATCCCGGTTGCTGCCAACAACCCAGCGCTGCATACATGCTCACTTCGCCCATCGAATAGCCGGTAGCAAAGTCTGCCTTAACCGCAAACACTTGCTCAAAAATCTTAGTAAAGACACAGGCAAAACCAACACCGGCCTCGGCAATGTTGGCCAAATTACCGCGCAGCTCTAGGTCGAGCTGTTTGAGTTCTTTAAAGCCATGGCGCACCACACTCCGTGGATTTAATAAGGTGTCTTTTAAGCTGCTACCAATATCGTCGGCTAATCCCGCCACCGGCTGATAAATTTGTGGAAACAGATGAAATAAATCACGACCAAGCCCGACATAAGTCGCGCCTATTCCGGGATAGAGAAACGCGACGCCGTTATTGTCTTTAGCCGCAGGGTTTGTGCTAAAATAACTGCCCTTGGGGGTTTTCCATTCACCCGCTTGCGCAAAAGCTTTGTTAATCCCCACTTGTGCCAGTGCAATCTCTTTAACCAGCTCAGCAGGCGACTCGGCAATTAGGCTGATGTGATAAGCCGCTGCGCTGCGATGCCTGTCGTAACAGCGCTTGGCCAATACTTTTAGCCCATCATCACTGGCAGACAAAGCCGTTAACTGTTGTTGCAGTCCCTCTTCACTATCACCACTAAGGATTAGCAGGGTTAAATCGCTAGCCGCGAAGTAGCCATTGAGCCGTAAGTCTTTGTCAACTAGGTCTTTGCCGAGTAAGTGCTCTTGCACGATAATATGACAATAGCCATCGTCACCATGGCAGCTAAAGGCGGCGCTATGCGCGCTGCCATCGGCGTTAGGAAACCATGGCCGCGCGTCCACCGGAAAATAAAAGCTCGAGTCCAGCCACGCTGATAATTGATCCTCATCGGGCTGCTGCCAATGTGCCAACGCCGGGATATAACGCTGGTGCAGCGCCAATACCGTCTTTAACAATCCAGCGACTTGAGCAAAACCACCACTGTCTCCAACAATAGGGCGCGCGCAGCTTAGGCCGTGTTGTAATAGTCCTTGGCCGCCATAGGCTGCGATTAGTCCGCGCATTTCATCGCGTCTTTTTTGGGGCTCGCCGGCGGCCGTCACGTCAACCAAGCCAATATTATTGGCGCTAAGCGCGGCGCGTTTGAGGGCGTTACTGCAGACTTGAGCAATATCGCCGCCCGTTGCAACCCCCTTGATCACACCATAGATATAGGCACGCTTGGCCTGACTAAAACCAGGCGTTGCAACGAGTAGCCCCGCTGCACCGGCCAATTGATGATAGCCTGTAAAGGATTGATCAAAACTGATGGTGCATGGGCCTAAATTCCTGACATCCGCCGTTTGATTTACCCCAACGAGCACTACGGCGAGCGAGCTCGGCGCCGCTAATTCGCTCACCTCAACCATGGCATCGCCAAGGTTCTTAAACACGGCGGCCTGATAGCCAAGTGCGCGAAGTTGATCGCTCAATGCTGAGCAAATAGTGTCGTCGTGTTGACAAACCACCACCAACGCCACCTCTTTAATGCTCAAACAATTAGCGCCCAGCAGGCGTGTGGCACAGTCGAGCGTGCGGCTCAATAAGTCTGCCCCCAGCCCTTGCAGTTCGTTGGTTAACACCTGTCCCTGATAAAATGCGCGCTCGACGCGGTCAATGCTATCATGACCTGCAAAGGTTGCGTCGATGCCGATAACGGCTAATTCTGTCATATCTTGTCGATGTTCCAATCATATTAATGAGTAAGGTCTCTGCTGGGCAAAAACCTTAATAATTAATACCAGCGCCGCCAAAGACGGCACTGCTACGGTTGCTATTTCAAAAACATTGCATTAAGACTCTTACTGGCGCGCACCTGAGCGCCCTCAATCACGGCAAGCCTTTGTTTATCTTGGCTAATCAATTCAATATCGCACACCACTTTTGAGCCGCGGCGTTGACCCAGATTATGCTCAGTAACGGTAAGCTTAAGGTAAAACAATTCTCCCGCCGTCACTTCTCGATAAACCCGCCATTCGTCAGTTGATGTTGGTAAGCTGCCGATGCCAAACTGCTTACGCACCCACACTAACATCGCCTGATAGACCAGATCGTTGGCAAAGATATTGTTGGCCGCCAGCGGAAAATCCCCTTGCTTAATGGCGGCAATGTCGGGTACGCGACAAGCGAGTAATAAGCCCTCGTCGTCGCAGCGCAGAACCTGATTAATCCCTTGTAACGACTCACCATGAAACAAGGTGCCATCTTGATAGAGCGTCGCCGCCTCATGGCTAATATCGCCACTAAGCTTAGGCAATTGCCCATCAACGTTTTCCGCCATCATGCCAGTACCTGCGTGGAGCAATATCGCGCTGTAATGAGGCACTGTTTTGCCCGCGTCATTGACGCTTGAAATGGTCACCTGATGACGCAAAATGGTATCGTTTGGATTGCCACCACCGCCGACCTTAAATCCACAGGCTGAGCTTGGCTCAAACTCAACCGTATATTCGCTCGCCTGCGTGCCATCGCATACTATTCCCTTGAGTAGCTTATAATCTTTAAAACCGATGTAATGATAATCGGGCAAAAATTGCTTGGCAACATCACTCATCCACGCGATAGCACACACCGTTGGCAACACCATATTACCGTTAAAACGGTGGTCTGATAAAAAAGCATTGTTAATTGTTTGTAAGTTTTTAGTCGCGCTAGCGCACTTCAAACTGTCTGATAAACAATTAACTGGTGACTTTTTTACTGGGGCTTCCTCCACGGGTGCTTGTTCTTTGGAGAGATCGTTGCCGACTAAAATTTGCGGGCAACGGTTGTCATCGGCCGCTAATTCACTCAGCAATAACTGCGCGCCAGCGGCAAGCGGAATGATGTACACGCCGCGCGCAGCAAACATTCGTTTAAGCTCAGGGGTCACCATACCACCATCCCAAGGACCCCAGTTAAAGCTTAATACTTGCGTCGTTGGATGCAAGGCTTTAAAGCGATAGGCCGTTTTATTGAGGATCTCATTGGCCATCGAATAATCTGATTGCCCTGGGTTGCCATAAAAACCGGCCGCCGATGAAAATAACACCAGGTGCTTAAGTTCACTCGGGTTGGTTGCCGCTAACATCGAACACAGACCGTCAATTTTGGTGCGATAAACGGCGTCAAACTCCGATAATGTTTTCTGCTCGATAAATTTATCGGCTAATACCCCAGCACCATGAATAATCCCGCTAATGTCGCCAAACTGCGTAACAATTGGGCTCACCGCCGCCTGTACACTGGCCGCGTCGGTCACATCGCTGGCCACATATTGTGCCTGACCACCAGCGGCTTGGATCGACTTGAGGGTGTCGCCTATTTCGCGGTTGGCCATTATTGGCTTAATTGATGCCATCACCTTAACTGGCGTTGGTTTATCACCTGTTGCGATCAATGCCTGCATCGCCGCCTTCTTAAGCGCCGCCTCATCGTTGATGCCGCGTGCCCAACTTGGCTCATCGCTGGAATAGACCGAGCGACCTAGCAAGATAAACTTCGCTTGATACGCCTTGGCAAGACGGATAACACAATGGGCGGTGACTCCTTTAGCCCCGCCGCTGACCAAAAATACCGAATTAGCATCGATACTGTTGCCCGGGTTTAGCCCATAACTGTCGGTTGCTACGCCAATCAAGGTTAAGCGACCCGCTTGATCATAACCCACTTCACTAAGCTCGCTATCAACATCGAGTAACTCATCCATTACTAGCGTAGCGACTTTATCGGCGGCCAATTTCTTTGAAAAATCGATGGCGCGGCATAATACGTTGTCCCACTCATGCGACAAGGTTTTAACTAAGCCATTGAGACCGCCTTGAATAAGGTCGGCGCTAATATCTGCGCTCGCTAAGCTGGCATCGACAAAACCTATATTGCCCCCTTGACGAGTAACCGCAATAAATGAACCACGACCTTTAGCCGCCTTGGTGACTTTGCTCAACTTTGCCAAGACAAAGGCCAACATCAGCCCCTGCTTGGACGCTTGTGGATATTCGATGTTATTGATACTTGCAGCGCTGTGCATATAAATCACGCTATCGAGCTGACCGCAACCGTCGATAATCGTGCCTATTTGCGCCTCATCAACCTCATCGATACTAATCACTTCAACCGTCTTGGCGAACGCTTTCTTGGAACTGGCTTTAACCCAGCTAGGCTTAAGTGCAGTCACCTGCCAGCCAGCCTTGGTCAACTTACTACTGAGCGCCACTGCCGCGCCACTGCCATCATCGACGATCAATGCCTTGGCGCCAGCAGCATCTTGGGTTAATTTCACCACCGCGCTTAGACGAGAAATTGCCACGGTTGCACTGGGCGCGGGCGTAAATATCTCAATGGTTTGAGCCGTTGGCTCCGTCGCTATCGCGCTTGGCGCAACCACAGTACTGGTAGCCGTCACTTGTTGTTGCATATAACCAACAATTTCGCCTAAGGTACGTAATTCTGCGAGATCTTCTGGGTTTAGTTCTGGCAAATCATTGATGATTTCCTGTACCGCGCCCAAAATTTCAACCCGCTTAATTGAGTCGATACCCAAGTCGGCTTCCATGTCCATGGCAAGCTCTAGCATGTCCACTGGGTAACCGGTCTTGTCACTGACCACGTCCATCATCACGTTTTGGATATGAGCTAAATCTATTACCACCTCTTGCGGCGCAGGTGCGCTGTTGCCTGGTGGTGTTGGATCGGTTGGCGCTACCTTTGATTGCATGTAGCTGACAATTTCGCCCAGCGTACGTAACTCTGCCAAATCTTCTGGATTAAGCTCTGGCAAGTCGCTGATGATTTCTTGTACCGCGCCCAAAATTTCAACCCGCTTAATTGAGTCGATACCCAAGTCGGCTTCCATGTCCATGCCAAGCTCTAGCATGTCCACTGGGTAACCGGTCTTGTCACTGACCACTTCCATCATCACGTTTTGGATGTGCGCTAAATCGATAGTCGGTGCCGTTGCAGCAACTGCATTAGGCACTGCTGTATTAAGCGCCGCAGGTGCTGCCGTCACTTTTGACTGCATGTATTGAACAATTTCGCCCAGGGTGCGCAGTTCCGCTAAATCTTCTGGATTAAGCTCTGGCAAGTCGCTGATGATTTCTTGCACCGCGCCCAAAATTTCCACCCGCTTAATTGAGTCGATACCCAAATCTGCTTCCATGTCCATGCCAAGCTCTAGCATGTCCGTTGGATAACCGGTCTTGTCACTGACCACGTCCATCATCACATTTTGGATGTGACCCAAATCGATAACCACATTTTGTAGTGCAGGCGCACTGCTGCCCGGTGGTGTTGGATCCGTTGGCGCTACCTTTGATTGCATGTAGCTTACAATTTCGCCCAAGGTGCGTAGTTCGGCTAAATCTTCTGGATTAAGTTCTGGCAAGTCGCTGATGATTTCTTGCACCGCGCCCAAAATTTCAACCCGCTTAATTGAGTCGATACCCAAATCTGCTTCCATGTCCATGCCAAGCTCTAGCATGTCCGTTGGATAACCGGTCTTGTCACTGACCACGTCCATCATCACATTTTGAATGTGCGTTAAGTCGATTGCCGGTGCCGTTGCAGCAACTGCACTCGGCACTGCTTCATTTAGCGCTGCTGTATTAAGCGCCGCAGGTGCTGCCGTCACTTTTGATTGCATGTATTGTACAATTTCACCCAAGGTGCGCAGTTCGGCTAAATCTTCTGGATTAAGTTCTGGCAGGTCGGTGATGATTTCTTGGACCGCACCTAAGATTTCAACCCGCTTAATTGAGTCGATACCTAAATCTGCTTCCATGTCCATGGCAAGCTCTAGCATATCCGTTGGATAACCAGTCTTGTCACTGACCACGTCCATCATCACGTTCTGAATGTGAACCAAATCAACCGCTGGCGCTGCGCTGGTATCGCTCGCCGCCACTGAAGACGTTACCGACTCAGCTTTAGATTTCATATAATCGACAATTTCGCCCAAGGTACGCAGCTCGGCCAAATCTTCTGGATTAAGCTCTGGCAAGTCAGGAATAAGCTCTTGCACTGCGCCTAAAATCTCTACCCGTTTGATTGAGTCGATACCCAAGTCGGCTTCCATGTCCATGCTAAGTTCTAGCATGTCCGTTGGGTAACCGGTTTTGTCGGCGACAACCTCTAGCATCACCTGATTAATCCTGGCAACATCGACACTAGGCTCAACTGACGGCGCAACAACCATTGGTGCTATCGGCGCTGGCACAGCTAGCGGGATTGGCGCTACTGCAACTGCCTGAGCCTGCCCCAAAGCTGGCGCGGTTTGGGCGATCGTCGCCGGTTGCGCCACCGGAGCAGCTTGTGAAACAGCAACCGCCGCACTATTAGAGTTAGCGTTAGCCAACGCAATCACTGGGCTAACTGGCGTTGCGTGTGGCTGGGCAAGCTCATCGGCTTTGCCTGACAATAATGATGCCATGCTGTGCGTTTGATTATTTAAATAGGTTTCATGCACCCGCAAGGTTTCACTCTGGAACTGATTATACATGGCTAAGCTACGGTCCAGGCTCTCTGGCAGCGCTTGGCCTGACTGGGCGTCCAACACGTTTTGGAATGTCTTGGCGTAATCTTGCGGGCCTTGCATAAACTGTTGGTGGACATTAAGCAGTTCCTGCTGATGCTCAACAAATTGACCGACGCTGCGCTCAATAGACGCCACGAGATCGCCATTGCTGCCATGCTCGCTTGCGGCTTGCGCGCCATTGGCTTGCACATAAACTATTTTTTCAACTTCAACTATCTTTTCTACTTCAACAATCTTCTCGACAATCTTAACCTGTGGCTCAACCGCTACTGCTTGCGCTTGTTTAACTGTCCAACCGTCGGTTAATGCATCCTCGAAAGCCTGTTTGGTTTTTGGACTAACATAAGATGCCGCCGACAATTTCATCAACATTGGCGAGGATTTCGGCGCCGTTAACGGACGTTTAACCCCATCATATTGATCTAAGTTGTCAAGCGTTACACCTAACACGGCCATTTGCAGCGCTGCTTGGCGCATCTGCACATCGCTTGGTTTGCTTGCGTTGGCATTGACTGCAATCGCAACCACGTCATCTTTATCACTCAAGATGTTTTCGACCAGCTTGGTCAACACATTCTTGGGACCAAACTCGATGAAGACACGTCCGCCATCGGCGTAGATGTTATCGATCTCTTGGTTAAAATGTACCGATTCAAGGATATGCTTCTTAAGACTGTTCTTGATTTCGCTTGGTTTAACCGAGTGCGCTTTACCACTGCTGTTTGAAAACACCGGAATACTCGGCGCCTTGAATTTGGCGCTATCGATTGCCTGAGCAAACGGCTTTTGCGCGTGTCCAACCAACGGCGTATGGAACGCCGCCGATACAGGCAACGGCACCACCTTATAACCTTTAGCACTAAGCTGGGCAATCGCAAGCTCAATTTGGGCACTGGTGCCTGCGATAACGACTTGATTATTTGAGTTGTAGTTTGCAATTGAGACATCGCTGATGTGCTTGATATCCGCTGCAACTTTAGCGGGTTCACCAACCACCGCTGCCATCTTACCGGCATCAAATGTTGGATCTTGCGGTGCGGCCATCGCCTGACCACGACTGCGCGCTAACATCAGATAATCGCTTTCGCTTAATACGCCAGCTGCCCATAACGCGGTTAACTCACCAAAACTATGACCAGCAGCAAAATCTGGCTTAAAGCCCGCTTGCTCGAAAATCTTATATAAACTGACACTTAGGGTGCCGATCGCAGGTTGCGCATGTTGGGTTTGACGCAACAGTTCGTCTTGAGCCTTGCGCGCCGCATCGGTATATACAGGGATCGGAAAGGTAATGTCTGACAGGTGACCAAGACTAGCACTGGCAAATTCGCTATCCATTGCGCTAGTAGTCGCCATGACACTCGGGAAGTTACACGCGAGTTCACGCCCCATGTTGACATATTGCGACCCTTGCCCCGAGAACAAGGCAACCACTTTGCCGCTGGCATCGATACCGCTGCTGCGATAATAAATACCCGTTGGCACAGACCAATCACTAGCGCCCGCATTGGCGCCAAATTGTTTAAGCGCCGCCTTAATCATCGCGATTGCCTCATTAGCATTACGCGCGGTAAAACCAACACGCGCCGCATCATTAGCGGGCGTGGTTAATGGGCATTGCGTGACAAGTGCATTAAAAGCGTAAGGCTGAGCATCGTCTTCGACACTTAGCTTGCCCTGCCAGTTAGTTAGCGCCGCGACTAGCGCTTGTTCGTTAGCCGCGCTAATCAACAGTGTTTGACTAACCGAATTTAGACGATAGGCGCCCTGTTGCGTGGCGGTGTATTCTTCCAACACGATGTGAAAATTAGTGCCACCAAAACCAAACGAACTAATGCCGGCGCGGCGCGGCGAGCCATCTTCACGTGGCATCCACGGACGATTTTCGCTATTGAGATACAGTGGGCTATTTTCGATATCGAGTGCTTCACTGGGCTTATCGATATGAATAGTTGCTGGCAATACCTTGTGGTGGAGCGCCAATGCAGCCTTGATCATGCCCGCAGAGCCTGCGGCTGATTTGGTGTGACCTATTTGTGATTTCACCGAGCCAAGTGCGATATGTTGTTTCTTGTCACTGGCCCCGCCAAAGTGTTTGGTAAGACCACCAAATTCTGCTGCATCGCCCGCTTTTGTGCCGGTGCCATGCCCTTCGATCAAACCACAGGTTTCGGGCGCAAAGCCGGCATCTTGATAGGCACGCTTAAGTGCTTTCGCTTGGCCGTCAGGTCGTGGCGCATAAATAGATTTAAAACGACCGTCAGACGAGGTGCCAATCCCTTTAAGTACCGCGTAAATCTTGTCACCATCACGCTCGGCATCTTCAAGGCGCTTAAACGCCATCATGCCGATACCTTCGCCCACTAACATACCTTTAGAGTCGTCATCAAACGGACGAATATCATCATTGGTAGTAAAAGCTGGCGTTTTTGAGAAGGACATATACATGAACGGCGAGTTATCACAACACACACCGCCCGAGATCATCACTTCTGAACGATATTCGAGCAAATCAGAGATAGCCATCTTAACCGCCGCTAGCGATCCTGCACATGCCGCATCAACCACGCAGTTGGTGCCGCCAAAATCGAAACGGTTGGCGATACGTCCAGCAATTACATTGCCCAACATACCTGGGAATGAGTTCTCTTCCCAACCAATATAAGCCTTCTTAAATTTATCGATGATCATCAAACGATCTTCTTCATCGATACCAGACGCCTTAAGCACCTTTTCAAGTACCGGTCCCTGCAAACGCGACGTCAGAGGCGAGATTTGCTTCTGACCGCCGCCGACACCTAGGGTAATACCAATTTTATCGTGATCATAATCTTTACCAATACCCGCATCGGCCAGCACATCACGCGCCACAATCAACGATAATAACTGCGCAATATCGGTTAATTCTAGAATATTTGGCGGCAGCCCAAACTCCATCGGATCAAAATCTAATTCAGGAATGAAACCACCGCGCTTACAGTAGGTCTTGTCAGGTGCGCGCTTGTCGGATGAATAATGATCATCGATGGCCCAGCGATCGGCCGGCACATCGATAATAGCGTCGACTGAGTCAACAATATTGTCCCAGAACTGATCGAGGTTTTTAGCATCGGCAAAAACCGAGGCCATGCCAATAATTGCGATAGGTGTTTCTTGTAATCGCGAATTAAACTGTTGATCATCTGTGCTTGAAACATCTTCAGCAACGGATGGGGTATTCTTTCTAGCCATTGGTTATTGCTCCTGTGGGGAATCGCTTGCGTTTTGAGCATCGACAGTTTGGTCGAGTAATCTAAAACGACTTAAAAATTCATGGTAATTACCCGCCAAAATTCGGCGGATATGAAAGGGGGCTTTGGTTAAAACATGGCTCATATATCGACTCGCAGCTTGTTGTTCATCGCCTTCGTAGATATCGACATAGACCCATTTTGACAATGGATCGTTGGCCACTAACAAGCGGCGCTTTGCGCCCTGCTGGTCAAAATTTGGTAACTGGGTAACCCGTACCTGAACCACTTCATTGGTGCTTAGTTGGTTCGTTAGGTTTAGTACTTCGCGCATCGCCTGGGGACACACCTGGGATAATATCACCCGATGATCTTCGGTATGTTCAAGGGCAACCTCGATGGCCTGTTCATCGTCAGCATCGAGGTTCGCGCCGCTATCTTGCATGTCTGCTAGGCGCGATATGCCATGACGCTTAAGGCAACGCTGTAAGCCAGCGCGCGATACGCCGCCATTGATAAATTCGCGTGACACCGCCAACAATTCGTCAAGGGATAGTAACAAACGGGTTCGCAGTTCGACCACCACATATTCTTGGGCGGGGCTTAGGGTTGTGTTAAGTGTTCTGGGGGCATGTGAGCCATCATTGACATTAGCGCGATGACGCCATTTGTGGATGGTTGATTCTGAGACTTTTAATAAACGAGCAAGCAGCGCCGTCGACAACTCTGACTCACGAATAAACGCGCGCATCTCTGGCGTAGTTGTCGCGTTGGCATGTACCGACGACTGGTTTTTAGTGTTCATTAAACAACTTAATCAATCTGGTTTCCGTTCCTATCTATGTCTTTAATCACGGTGTTCACACTTTCTCCAAAAACAACATTTGAGCGTACAAGTGTACTCTTAATAAGTAAAAAAAAGCCCTCAAAAACCATAAAAAATGGTTAAACGGAGGGTTATGGTAAAAACAAACAAATCATAAATTCCTTATCACAATTCACTTTTGAGCGTACAACTGTACTTATTTTATGCCTAAAAAAACTACCGTCATTACGTTATCCTGCGCAAATAGGTAGTTTTGAGGTGAACTCATACCAGAATTCACCTTATTGGCAATCAATATACACAGGTTTCAAACCCATGACAATCATCCGAAACTAGACATTGGTTGAGTATTGACCACCTTGACACGTCATACCAGCAACGAATTATTGGTGATTCAACGATAAATTCAGTGAAAACGAGCTTAACGCGGCACATACTCACGCCAACGCCCAATCAGCAACGATCAATAATTATTTAATTTTATTTAGCGATAACTGTCCCAGATCATGATATTAATCGGCTAACATCGCCGCTAATACCTGTTCAGGAATGGGCTGTAGGCGCTTATCTTTGTCCAGACAGACCATTTCAATATCTCCAATTACTGCGGGTTTAGTGGCATTGGGTCGCCAAACTTCCTGCCGCCATAAGGTTTTGTACTTACCGTCGAGGCTAAATGAGGTGCGGATATCGCATATTTCGGCAAATTCGACCCCGTCCTGAAACGTCATATTGGCTTTGTACACGGCAAAGCCTAATCCTTGTTCTAGCCACAGCGAGGCCAACAAGTCGCTATTGATAACATGCTCTCGAGCACGCTCAAAATACTTTAGAAAGTTGGGATGATAAACCACCCCAGAATGGTCGGTGTCTTCGTAATAGATTTGTACAGGGTGATGATATATCTTACTCATTGCGGCGCTTCAAAAAATTGTCGATGATTAAAGCGCCATAGCTTAGCCGTTAATGGGGTGAGCGACAAGAGTCTTAGCGCTCACCCTTACTGGACTGACCTGCTAATCCCAGAATTCTGCGTATTCTTGCTGAGGGATCGGCTTGCGGCAGCTATGCGCAGTGGTTTGTGTCCCCAAATACAAATAGCCGACAATTTCATCCTCAACATCCAAGCTTAGCGCTTCGCGTACCGTGTCATCGCGCGCGAGTTCGCCAGTGCGCCAGATACCGCCAAAGCCCATGGCTAAAGCGGCCTGTTGCATCGAAAATAACGCGCATCCCGCTGATTGCACCTGTTCGATCCACGGCACCTTGTCATGCTCGGTGTATTTAGCGATAACCGTGATCACGAGCGGCGCGCGCATCGGCATGTTTTGGGCCTTAATAACCTTAGCGTCGTCGCCGCCATTTATCTTAACCGCCTTGGCTAAGATATCACCCAAGCGAACCCGCCCTTGCCCTGTCATCACAATAAAGCGCCAAGGTTTTAGCCCGGCGTGATCCGGCGCGCGCAGTGCGATATCCAACAATTGCTTTATCTGCGCTGGGCCAGGACCAGGCTCAGTCAACTTACTGCATGAATAACGTTGGCTCAAAAATTCTAAATCTTGCATGGTTTTCCCTAAGCGTGGCTGAGCATTGGACCTAATTTATGGCCACCTAATAAATGCATGTGAATATGATAGACCTCTTGACCGCCATCATCCTTACAATTGACGATAAGACGATAACCCGACTCACTGATGCCCTCGGATCGCGCAATTTTCTTTGCCACGGTAAATAGGCGGCCTAAGGCCATTTCGTCTTGCTCGGTGACATCATCACAGGTTGCAATCACTTTGTTGGGGATAATCAACACATGGGTGGGTGCTTGTTTATTGATATCGCGGAACGCGGTGACTAATTCGTCTTGATATAAGATATCTGCAGGAATTTCTTTGCGGATAATTTTACTGAAAATTGTTTCTTCGCTCATGGTTAGGCCCTTATCAATTCAACTAATCGAATGATAGTACCAGTTTTTTTGCTGGGCGAAATGAAAAATGTGGCTGAGTTTTTAATTTGCTTAATAAAAAAGCACCCAACCACATTATAGTTGATTGTGCTATGGCTGTGGCTTAACCAGGGGCTGTGGCTTAACCAAGAGCTGTGGATCGACACGCTGATCTAACCAATTCATTCGCCAATCAAGGTGGGGCCCTGTTGAGCGCCCTGTCGTGCCAATCTTGGCGATGGCATCGCCCTGTTTGACCACATCACCCGCCTTAACTAAACCGGCACTTAAATGCAAAAAAGTCGAGGAAACCCCCATCCCATGGTCGATAATTAGGGTGCCGCCGGAATAGAACATATCTGGCACAAACAAACGCACAATACCATCGGCTGGTGCGTGGACCATGGTGCCCGTTGGCCGCGCAATATCGAGACCGTAATGTGGTCGCCCCGCCTTACCATTGTAGAAGCGCTGTGAACCATAAACGCCACTTATTCGCCCTGTCACTGGCCACACAAATTGATCACTAAAACTTAAATCATTAGACCAAATTTTACGTGCCGCACGTACTTGCTGAGCATCGAGAGAGGCGCGCTGTCGACTCTTTTTGTTTGGCTGGGTGATCTTTTTACTAATACCAGTAACACGAGATATCTTGTACTCTCGTTTACTCAGTTGCAGTGTAAAAGTTTCGCTCGGTTGGTTGTTCAAGGTTAGGGTTAATTGATGCACCAATGCGGCGTCTCGGCCAAAGCCAATGGCAAACTGACCATTGCTGGCGATCTTTATCTTGCGCTTACCTAACAATAGCGTCGCGTTTGGCGTGGTAGTGCCGCTCAGCAATGACCCCTGTGTTAGCTGGCCCACAAGTTCAAGAGATTGGCCCAAATGATGGACTTTGTTGACATCCGCCTCGTGGGTATGGGCGGTGGCGCTAATCATAATGCAACCAAAAATTAACGTGGATAAAACCAGTTTAATCATAATAACCTCTTGAGTACTCGACTTTATTGCTTAACTTCTATTTTTTGGACTGTTACTTGTCGACGATGGCACTAAACATCGCGCCTTTGTCGACACCTTCATAGCCAATCACGTCAATCTTATCACCGGGATTATCGGAGGCAAGTGTCTGGGCGATATAAGCAGTTAGTTGCTCGACCGTGGTATCAAAATCCACCACTTCACAGGCATCTTGGGAAATCGCCATTTCAAAACGCCCCTGGGGCGCATCATATGCCAAATAATGCATGTTGGGCACATTGGCCAGTACGCTTAATGCTTCAGGAAAGGTTATTTGATCACTGGTGACCATATCTTCTTGCGTGATCAAATAGATATCGTTCCAACGACTGGCCCAATATTGCTCCAAGTCTTCGGCCTTTTCGCCATTACGCTCAATTTCGACAATCGAGCGATGACCATGGGCAATGCGCTGACAGTTACCATCGTGTTTCTTTAGCCCATGGGTGTAATGATAGTACGGACCAAACATCGGCTCTGCGGCAAGTTTTAACACCAGCCCAGTAACATTTTCGGGCAATACTGCTTTGATGGCCGTTTCTAGATGCGCGATAATTGCATCTTCATTGACCACGTCATTATCGATTAAGGCAAACGCCTCGTCCGGACAATGTAAATACACCGGTAACTGCTCAGGACGGTCAAGTAACACCTGCAGGCGATCATCAATCACATTAAATGAAACACTCGAATGGTTTACCGGCACCAACAATTTATGGTCAACCTCAAAATCGATAACTGCTTTTATTTGTTTCTTGACTAAGCCAAAATCAAGCACCATACATTCATCGTTTAACGACCCATCGAGCTCAATATCGACAATCAGGCTTTCACCCACCACGCCGCGCTCATGACAAAGATAAGAATAATCGATAACGGTTAAGTTATTTACAAACAGTTTCATAGTAAATCCTATTGCGGGCAGAAAAACAGTCCACCCATAAACGTGAGGCGCTCAACGGCCCCAACAAAAAGTGGCGGCTATTATACAATAAGCCGCCACCATAGTTGCACCAATTATGTGAATTACTTCAATTTATTAGGGTCTGCTGATCTTTTGCGCTTAATTTTTGTTCTACTAGAGGTGTTCTGCGCAAGGCATGAGGATTGTGGCCTGGTTATTCCCGGCTTTGTCTCCTGAGTCGCTCTAATTTCTGCATCCATGCAGTCACAAGAGTAAAGACGAAAAACACAGCGCAGTGCGTCTCTAGTTGAACCCTTCGGGCAGCGTTTGTTTGTGATTTCTACTGCGTTATCGTCTATTCGTGTAGCCAGCTACACCACATAGACTCTGCCTTGTATAAAACTCAAACAACTCGCTGCAAAAACAAGCTACAAAGATCAACAGACCCTAGCTAATAGGTAAAGGAAGGCGTAAAATATGCGGCAAATTTATTCGGAGATTTATCATGTCATTGCGACTTAAAAAACGTTTTATTGCTGGGGCGACCTGCCCAAAATGTCAGACGGTCGATAGCATCATGCTGTATAAAGAAAATGACGTGGAGAAGATCGAGTGTGTTGAGTGCCACCATATGCAATCTCAGGTGACCGAAGCCGTCGAAAAAGCAACGACTCAGCCGGATCAGGTGATTGGTATCTTTAAGCCTTAACGTTTTGAGCTTAGGCCCATCATCAATAATGTGGCGGTGGCGGCTCTGGCGCGTTGGATATCGATGAGCCTTGTGCCATGTCGCCGAGGCGACTGCCTAGATATTCTATTTGGGTGCGTTGTCGGTCGATTAGCTCATTAAGCAAGGCTATTTCGTCGCTAAGCTGGGTAATACTATCTTCCTGAAAGGCTACTTTCATTTCGATGTCGTTGAGTCTATTTTCTAATTCTTTCATTGTTTATCATTAACTTTATTAATGGCCGCTGCCATGTTGCCAAAATTCAGCGTAACCTGAACTGCTTTCGGTGATGATATTACCTGATTTTGCTTCACTAATCGAAAGTATTACCGAACTAACGGGGCGAGAGTCTTTACGAGGTGCAACTTTCCATTGTTCTAATTTCTCGCCTGTTTGCACATCCCAGCGATTTAATAGCCGACCGGGACTCCCGGTATAAAGCTGTTTACCGTCGCCTGAAAAACTTACCGCGCTGAAAATTCGCGAACGAGACTTATAATTTAAGCGGCTGATTTCTTTGCCTGTTTTTAAATCCCAGACCGCCGATACGCGTTGGCTACCGGCACTAAAAGCATAACGTGCGTTCGGATCTAATGCGACCTTGGTGACGCGTGTCGGGTGAATGTAGCGTTGAATGACTTGGGCTGTTTTGGTGTCCCAAAATAAGGCTGAATAATCACTGGCACCGGTGAGTGCGTAACGACCATTGGCCGACAATGCGACCGAGTTTATTTTTTCGCTATGACCTAAGAACTCGATCCGCCGTCCACTAAAGATATTAACGTGAACCACAATACCATTGACTTTACCGATCAGCACATCGCCATTATTAGCGATTGCTAGGTCGCGGATCTTTGAGTTTCGCAGTTTGGTGTAAGTCAGTGATTTTCCTGACTCGACCTCCCACACCACAAAAGCCTCGCTCTCGCCGGTGATCGCATATTTATTATTCGGCGAAATAGCGGTGAATAGCACTAAATTCTGATCGCCTTGAGCCCAGCGGTGTTTTTGAGTATTGTTGGTCAGATCCCACAAGATAATGTCATGAAAGCTTGAGGAGACTAACGCTAAGCTACCATCATTGGAGATAGCCGCTGCGAGAGCGCCATCACTAGCGTGTTGCCAAGTACTGGCTGGTGTATCTTGGTCACTACAGGCAACCAGCGCGCTAAGGGCAATGATGAGTAATATATTTTTTATCATGAACTTTTGCCAACTTGTGATATCTATAAAGGAATCTTTTATGCGTATATTACCGATGATATGGGGCAAAAGTAGTGTGATCAACATTTATCTGCCTAAAAAGCTTGAATCGTTGTACAACTATATGGCATAAAAGCAGCGATAAAAAATTTATAAGCATCTTGCTTGCCGCTGGATAAGCGAAAAAATCATCATTTAAGGGTTTTCCATGAACAAATTTCTAAAAGTATCGGCGATTGCAGCTGCATTATTTGCGGTTACTGCCTGTAACGAAAAAAAAGTAGAAGCGCCAGCGCCTAAACCAGCATTAGAGCTGAAAACACAAGAACAAAAAGCGGCTTACGCGATTGGCGTTTCTGTGGCTTCTTACATCAATAAGAGCATCGATCAGCAATCAGAACTGGGTTTAGTGACTGATAAAGCGCTTATCATCAGTGGCTTTACCGACGGTATTGACGACAAAGCACAGCTGACTGACGAGCAAGTCAAAGAATCATTAATGGCCTTTGATAAAAAAATCAACGAACTACGCTCGGCTAAAGCCGAAGCTGATGCCGCTAAAGCTAAAGAAGCGGGCATTGCTTATTTAGCTGAAAATGCGAAGAAAGAAGGCGTTACCATCACCGAGTCAGGCTTACAGTATGAAGTAATGACCGCTGGTGAAGGCGACAAGCCAACTGCTGCAGACAATGTGACGGTACACTACAAAGGCACATTAACCGACGGTAGCCCATTTGACAGTTCTTACGATCGCGGCGAACCATCAACATTCCCACTGGGCGGTGTTATTGCTGGTTGGACTGAAGGCGTGCAATTGATGTCTCCAGGGGCTAAATTTAAATTCACCATTCCATCTGAATTGGCTTATGGCGAACGTGCTTCAGGCAGTATTCCTGCACATTCAACGTTAGTGTTTGAAGTTGAATTGATTGCAATGGCTAAAGCTGCGGCGGCCACTGCTGAAAAATAATCAGCTAGATTATTAGAAAGTGAAAAATCCAGCCTAGGCTGGATTTTTACGTTTACGCCGCATAGTGCGCGCGTAATAGAGTAGGCAGCGCTGCTTTTTATCGCTGGCGCTACTGGAGTGGGCGTGTTGACACATGCCTTAGTGTAGCTAAGTAGCTAAGTGTTAAGTTTACTGACTATGCTAACGAACCGTGCTTCTCATGAAAGTTGGCAAGTAGCTGATCTTCATAGGCAAACCTTTGCTCAAGCCCTTCAATAAGTGTCGATAAATGTTTGTCGAAAGCACCCATGTCATCACTTGCCGATTCAGCGTATTTGTCGGTAAACTCTAAAATTAGCTCCGTTGAAACATTGATACTAGGCAATATATCTTGCACATGAGCCAGACTGTCTTGGCCGTGAGTCTCGCACTGAGAAACTACTTCACGATAGACCTCAAAATGGCCGGTGGATACATAATCAATTAGACGATTACAAAACTCAGTCACATCTTTCTGATCTGGAAGTTGCTGGGTATTCTCACCATAGGGTGGGATCCCTGCTATTTGACAATAATTAATAATAAGTTCTTGGCGCTTGTTGAGCCAGGTATCAATAAGCTGATTTGAACCCCCCCACTGCTTTTGTGCCTGTTCAATTTGTTTCAGCATCAAGAGTCTCCTTTTTGTGTTGACCTAGTATTAAGTTAAGGTAAGGTGCCGTGTAAATCAATGTTTTTTAACCCTGACTACAACTTAGTTTTGATCTATACCTAACAGACTGTATAAATTGCCTTTATTTATCTTTTCTTGTTTTAGAATAGTTGAACTTAGGTGTGATATATGTAGGTGGATAGTCTTATTTTTTAATTTTTTCTAATTACATTGGTTTTTTAGTGAGTTTTCGACCAAAATTCACTGTCGATGCAGTAACTTAATTTTTGATGGACCAAGCAATGAAAAAAATAAAACGCCTTAATGAAATGCGCAGTGCATGGTGGTTTTTCTGCCGAGATGACCAATTGTGGCTGTTGCCCGATGCGCAACTTCCTAGCGACTCACTTAATGCACTTGGTTTGGAGTTCGACCGTCAATGTCCGAGCTATCTATTAGACTATCATCAAGGCAAACCTTGTATTTTAGTTGATCTTCAACACCAGAATGTCAATTTTGAGCAGGGACAGTGGCACGACATGCGCGCGCTGCTAACACAGCTTGATGAGCCGCTCTCGTTAATGGCCGGGCGAGCCTGTCAGGTAGCTCATTTCATTCGTACTCACCAGTTTTGTGGCCAGTGTGGTGAACGGATGTTTAGTATTACCTGGGAAGTTGCCAAGCAATGTAAGGGCTGTGGATTTCGTGCTTATCCACGTTTGTCACCAGCGGTCATTATGGCCATCGTTAAGGATGGAGAGGTGCTGTTAGCACAGAATAAACGCAATGTCGGCGGCGCATTTTCGATTTTGGCTGGTTTCGTTGAAGCGGGGGAAACGCTAGAGCAAACGGTGGTACGTGAAGTATTTGAAGAAGTTGGCTTAAGCATTAACAATATACGCTATTTTGGCTCACAGCCTTGGCCTTTTCCTCATAATATGATGGTTGGCTTTATTGTCGATTATGCGGGGGGAGAGATTAAGCTGGCGCCAAATGAACTTATCGCGGGTGGCTGGTATAACGCGACAAACTTACCGTCGATCCCCGGTGAGCATACCATTGCACGGCAGATGATAGACCATGTATTAAATAAAAACTGAGGGCATCAGTTTTTACCGCAACTTGATCTAAAATAGTATTTTTCGTCGCTGCGGTGTTACAATATCGCAAATTTTATCATATTCAAATGTAGGACAATTTCATGGCAGAGTTAAAGAACGACCGCTACCTTCGCGCGCTACTAAAGCAACCTGTGGACCAAACCCCCGTATGGATGATGCGTCAAGCGGGTCGTTATCTACCAGAGTATCGTGAGTTGCGTGCTCATGCCGGTGATTTCATGTCCCTTTGCCGCGATGCTGATTTTGCCTGTGAAGTGACGCTACAGCCGTTACGTCGTTATGATTTAGATGCCGCTATTCTGTTTTCTGATATTCTTACCGTGCCAGATGCCATGGGACTTGGTCTACGTTTTGAGACTGGCGAAGGCCCTGTTTTTGATCGTCCAATTACCTGTCTGCGCGATGTTGAAAAGATTGGTATTCCAGATCCTGAAGACGAATTAGGTTATGTGATGAATGCCGTGCGTAGTTGTCGTAAAGGCTTAAATGGCGACGTACCACTGATTGGTTTCTCTGGTAGCCCTTGGACGCTAGCGACCTACATGGTCGAGGGCGGCACATCAAAAGCCTTTACTAAAGTGAAGAAGATGATGTTTGCAGAGCCAAAGACAATGCATCTGTTATTAGACAAGTTAGCTGATTCAGTGATCTTATATTTAAACGCTCAAATTGCGGCAGGTGCGCAATCGGTGATGGTATTTGATACCTGGGGTGGCATCTTATCACCACGTGACTATCGTGAGTTCTCGTTGGCTTACATGGCTAAAATCGTTGATGGACTAACGCGTGAAAACGATGGTCGTCGTGTTCCTGTTACCTTGTTCACCAAAAATGGCGGACAATGGATCGAAGAAATCGCGGCAACCGGTTGTGACGCTGTGGCGCTTGATTGGACCATTGATATTGATGAAGCGAAAGCGCGTATCGGTGATAAGGTTGCACTGCAAGGTAATATGGATCCTTCGATGCTTTACGCATCGCCTGAGCGTATCGGTCAGGAAGTACAGCACATCTTAGAGAAATATGGTCACGATAATACCGGTCACGTATTTAATTTAGGCCATGGTATTCACCTTGATGTTGACCCTGAACATGCTGGCGCATTCATTAAAGCGGTTAATGAGCTGTCTCGCCCATTCCATAAGTAATCTTTATTGGTTATGATAAAAAAGCAGCTTCGGCTGCTTTTTTGCGTTTGGCTCTCTGGATAAATAATGAAATTAGTAATAGGTAATAAAAATTATTCAACTTGGTCGCTGCGGCCTTGGCTGTTATTAGATTATTTTTCGCTAGATTTTACCGAGATTATCGAAAGCTTAGGGCCGGATCAGTTAGGTCAACGGCTTGGTCAATATTCAGCATCCAATAAGGTGCCGGTATTGCTCGACGATGAAGTCTGCGTATGGGACTCATTGGCCATCTGTGAATATATTAATGAACAATATCTTGCAGGTAAAGGCTGGCCCAAATCGGTTGCCAACCGTGCCTTAGCACGTTCGTTGAGCGCGCAGATGCATAGTGGTTTTGGCGCGATGCGCAATGAGATGCCAATGAACATTCGAGCCAAACGTCAGTTAAATTTATCCCGTGATGCGCAGCGAGATATCCAATTGGTGCAGCAAGCATGGCACAACGCAATGGCGCAAAGCGGTGGTCCGTGGTTAGCTGGAGAATTTTCTATTGTCGACTGTATGTTTGCGCCGGTGGTCATGCGTTTTGAAACGTATAACATCCCACTCTCTGCCAGCGCGCAGAGCTATGCAGAGCAGATGTTGGCGCTGCCGTCGATCAAGAAATGGATTGCGAGCGCGTTAACCGAAGATGAAGTTGTTCAAGTTGATGAGGCTGGCCATTAGGCTTGATAATCTATTGGGCTGCAAGCTCGTGTAATACCAATTCACGGTAGCCGACGAGCCCCAGCACTCTTTCATTTTCTATCACCGGTGCGTATGAAAGACCAAAGCGCTGAAATAGGCGAGCGCAGTAGCGTACATCCATTTGCGGCGGCACTGAAACAAGTGGCTTTGCCATAATCTCATAAATATTTACCCGGTCTGGCGAGCGATCTTTGGCTAGTACTTGTTTGGCAATATCGGCGAGTACTAAGATACCATAAGCATCATGCTCATCGCGCTTTTCGACGATAATCACCTCAGTATTGTGTGCTTTCATCGCATCAATAGCGTCGCGCACAGTTTTCATACCGTCTAACGTAACGAATTCCTTGGACATCACATTTTGTGATTGGATAACAGCTTTATTGTTCACAGTTCTTTCTCCGTAATAGATTTTATTTGGCTAACTCACAGCTCTTTTTCGACCGTCGATTTCAGTTGGCTAATTTGATGATTAACGCCCACCGCATCTTCAACATCAATCTGAATGGCCATGCCAGAACCGGGCTTGTCATCAAATTGCCCGACCTGATTGATGCATTCCAAGATATGGCGACTGAGGTGCTCTTCGACAATAAACAACAACACATCGCGCTGAGTGTCTAAGGTTAGGCCGAAGAAGGTCTTACTCTGTTTGAGTCCTTCACCACGGGCATTATTGATAATAGTTGCGCCCGTCGCACCAGCCTTTCGCGCGGCATCCATTATCTTGTCGGTACGACTATCTTCGTTAAATACAATAATTAATTTAAAGTGCATAATATTTTTCCATCATTGATCTTCAGCTGAAGTTTTAGATTCTCGAGCATTTAATTTTTGGGTTATTTGGGCATAGGCCATCACCGACATAATCGGAAATAGGCTGGCGAAGGCGATTAAGCCAAAACCATCGATTAATGGGTTTCTACCGGGCACTGTTTCGGCGAGTCCGAGCCCTAGCGCTGCCACCAAAGGGACGGTAACTGTTGATGTAGTCACGCCGCCGGAGTCATAGGCGAGTGGAATAATAAGTTTTGGCGCGACCAGGGTTTGTAACACAACGATGACATAACCAGCCATGATGTAATATTGAATGGGATCGCCAACCACAATACGATAACAACCTAGGGAAATCCCTACGGCAACACCCAACGCTACCGAGAGTCGCAATCCCCATATACCGATAGAACCACCGGAAACCTCGTTAGCCTTAATTGCAACTGCAATAAGTGAAGGCTCGGCGATGGTGGTGGCAAAACCGACGAAAAAGGCAAACAAATAAACCCAATAATAATCGCTCCAATCTAACGCCTGCGCAACGGCCGCTACATCAGCGGTACCCGCCAGAAATACCGGGTCGGTTAATTGCTGGGCCATTAAACGACCGAGGGGAAATAGTGCCCATTCAAGACCAATTAGAAACAGTGATAGACCGATTAAGACCCAGAAAAAACCAATGAGCACTCGCCCCAAATTGGGTAGAGGCTTTCGAATAACTGCAAATTGAAAACCAAATAAAATAGCGGCTATAGGTAGCACATCACGAAAAGTAGCGATGGTGGTATCGATAATTTGGTTAATCACTTCACTAAACATCATAAGACTATCATTCCATAAGCCATGACAAAGATCATTGGGGTTAATGAGGCCAGTGCAATTAACCCAAAACCATCAATCATTGGATTTCTGCCCTTAATCGATGAGGCCAAGCCAACACCTAATGCGGTAACTAAAGGAACGGTGATGGTCGACGTGGTAACGCCACCTGAGTCATAGGCGATACCAATGATCTCTTCGGGAGCAAAAGCGGTCATAATGACCACCATAATGTAGCCGCCAATAATAAACCATTGTACTGGCCACCCCTTTAAGATGCGTAACACCCCCAGTAAAATCGCAATACCGACACTAAGCGCGACACTCATGCGCAAACCATTAGCGTAGGACGCCTGTGAAGCTTGTGAGGCTTCAATGAGGTTACCATTTGCCGCAACCTTTGCTGCTTCGGCTGCGACGGCAATGAGTGCAGGTTCGGCGACGGTGGTGCCAAAACCGAGGGCGAATGCAAAGATCAATAGCCAAGGTGCGCTACCCTTACGTGCGAACGCATGTGCCATCGATTCCCCGATCGGGAATAGCCCTTGCTCTAGGCCATGGATAAAAAACGTTAATCCGAGCAAGACGAAGACAACGCCCATGAGCAGTTGGCCAACGTTGGGCAACGGCTGCTGCAGCACCACCAGTTGAAAAAATAGCACCACTGCGATGATCGGGGCTAAGTCTCGAATGCTGCCAAGCAGAAATTTCAGTAGCTTTATTAAGGTATCGCGCAAAGAAAATCTCCTATCCATTAACTTTATCCTAGCAAATATCGCTTGAACTGTTTTGATCTAGCGCAAAAACTAGCTAAAGTAAGGCTAGGTGACCTGGGTGGAAATACAACCATGAATATTAAAAATTTAATCAGTATTATCGCGGCGCTGCTGTGCAGTGCTCTGCTTAATGCCAATCCAATCAATAGTCGGGTGATCAGCAAGGATCTTGCCGTGCCCTGGGGCATGGCGTTGCTGAGTGAGGGGCAATTATTAGTGACGTTACGCCACGGAGATCTGCTGCTGGTGGATCTTGAAACGGGTAAAAAAACGCCGGTTATCGGCGGGCCTAAGGTGATGGCCAGAGGTCAAGGTGGTTTGCTCGATGTAAAAAAATCACCGCACTATACTAAGGATCAGTGGCTCTATTTTACTTATGTTAAGCGGGTTAACGGCCAAGGCGCAACCACCTTAGCACGCGCGAAACTGAGCGCTAAGCAGTTAACGCAATGGCAAGACTTACTGGTGACTCAGTCTCGCAGTAAATACTCACGTCATTTTGGATCTCGCATTGCTTTTGACAATAGTGGTCATGTGTTTTTTTCGGTGGGGGATCGTGGCGTGCGCGACAATGCCCAGGACTTATCTAATCATGCCGGCAGTATTTTACGCCTAAATCTCGATGGTAGTATTCCCAACGATAATCCGTTCGTTGACGTTGATAATGCACTTGATGCGATATACAGCTTTGGCCATCGCAATCCTCAAGGTTTAGCGTTTGATCCGGCTAAATCGCAACTGTGGATCATCGAGCATGGCCCTAGAGGGGGCGATGAGCTTAATTTAATTGGCCCAGGCTTAAATTATGGTTGGCCAATCGTTTCCCATGGCAAAGAATACGCATTACCGCTTGCCGTTGGCGAAGCAACTAGTAAACAGGGCTATGTCGATCCCGTTCAAGTATATATTCCATCGATAGCGCCATCGTGCTTATGGCTAAACAGCAACAATGCAAAGCAGGGGCAGTTACAATTTTTGATCGGCGCGCTTAAGCTACGACATCTCAATGTATTACGAGTAAAAGAGCAACAAGTTGTTAATGAGGCGCGCTATTTAACCTCGCTAGGATTGCGAATAAGAAATGTGATAAGTGATGGTGGCAATGGGTTTATTATCGCCACCGATGATGGGCAGCTACTGAATTTCTCGCTCAATCCGTAATACAGTCTGAGCTTGTGATTTAAGCGACTGATTTTTGTTATTAAATATATCGGTGCGTACTTGGTGCCAATGATCAATAAAAAAGGCGGTAGCTCAACGAGAGACTACCGCCTTGATAGATAGCGCGTTGATTATTTATTTTCGCGAGAAATAGCGCGATAAGCAATATCTGTGCGATAGAACGATTGGTTCCAGCTGATTTTTTTCGCTAATTGATAAGCGCTTGCTTGGGCTGACGTTACAGATTCACCCAATGCCGTGGCACATAAAACGCGACCGCCAGCTGTCACTACTTTACCGTTATCGAGCTTAGTTCCAGCGTGAAACACCTTCGCGTCGGTGGTTGCTTGTGGGATGCCAGAAATGACTTCGCCTTTAGCATAAGCACCAGGGTAACCACCAGCGGCTATTACGACACCAACCGCAGCACGAGAATCAAATTTTGCCTCAACGCTGTCGAGCTTTTGAGCCAGCGATGCCTCGATTAATTCAACCAAATCTGATTGCAAACGCATCAGGATTGGTTGAGTTTCTGGGTCACCAAAGCGGCAGTTGTATTCGATGACTTTTGGCGTGCCATCGCTCATGATCATTAAACCAGCGTATAAGAATCCGGTGTATGTATTCCCTTCAGCTTTCATGCCGTTAACTGTTGGATAGATTACTTCATTCATTATCCGGTCGTGCAGCTCTGGCGTGACCACTGGCGCTGGCGAATAAGCGCCCATGCCGCCAGTGTTCGGTCCGGTATCGCCATTACCAACACGTTTGTGATCTTGACTAGTCGCCATCGGCAAAACATTGTCGCCATCGACCATCACAATAAATGAAGCCTCTTCACCATCGAGAAACTCTTCGATAACAACCCGGCTACCCGCTTCGCCAAAGGCGTTGCCCGCTAGCATATCTTCGATAGCGTCTTCCGCTTCTTGCAATGTCATGGCGACGATCACGCCTTTACCTGCAGCGAGGCCATCGGCCTTAACGACAATCGGCGCACCTTTTTCACGCACATAGGCGATAGCTGGTTCAATTTCCGTGAAGTTGTGGTACCAAGCTGTTGGGATCTGATGACGGTCTAAGAAGTCTTTAGTGAACGCCTTAGATCCTTCAAGTTGCGCAGCGCCTTGGCGTGGTCCGAAACAATCGAGACCGGCAGCCTCAAAAGCGTCAACCACACCAATAACTAACGGCGCTTCAGGGCCAACGATAGTCATCTCTACATTGTGCTCTTTTGCAAACGCGATTAAGCCTTGGATATCACACACGTCGATGGCAACGTTTTCCACTTTGTCTTCGAGTGTGGTGCCAGCATTACCCGGTGCAACAAAAACCTTGGTGACTTTAGCCGATTGTGCGACCTTCCAAGCTAGCGCATGTTCTCGGCCGCCACTACCAATAATTAATACATTCATCATTTCTATCCTAAAAATTTAATGGCGGAAGTGGCGCATAGATGTGAATACCATGGTCATATTGGCTTCATCAGCGGCGGCAATGATCTCTTCATCGCGAATCGAACCACCAGGTTGAATCACACAAGTAATGCCAGCAGCGGCAGCTGCATCGATACCATCACGGAATGGGAAGAACGCATCTGAGGCCATCACGCTGCCTGGTACCACTAATCCTTCATCTTCGGCTTTAATACCAGCGATTTTAGCAGAGTAAACACGGCTCATTTGACCAGCACCAACACCAATAGTCATGCCGTCACGGGCGTAAACGATGGCGTTTGATTTAACAAATTTTGCCACTTTCCAGCAGAACATTAGGTCAGTCAATTCTTGCTCAGTAGGTTGACGCTTTGATACAACGGTTAAGTCGTCGCGAGTTACCATGCCAAGATCTTTATCTTGTACTAACATGCCGCCATTAACGCGTTTGTAGTCATAATCGGCTGCTTTAGCTGAGAATTCACCACACTCAAGTAAGCGAAGATTCTTTTTCGCTGCAACAATTTGTTGTGCTTGATCGCTAACACTCGGCGCGATAATCACTTCTACAAATTGACGGTCGACGATAGCTTGGGCCGTTGCTGCATCTAATTCGCGGTTAAACGCGATGATGCCGCCGAAAGCAGACGTTGGGTCGGTTTTAAAAGCACGGTCATAGGCGCTAAGAAGATCATCACCAATGGCCACACCACAAGGGTTAGCATGTTTTACGATGACACAAGCTGGCTGATCGAACTCTTTGACACACTCAAGAGCAGCATCGGTATCGGCGATATTATTAAATGATAAGGCTTTGCCTTGCAGTTGCTTAGCCGTTGAGACTGATGCTTCCGTTGGATTGGCTTCTACATAGAAAGCTGCTTGCTGGTGGCTGTTTTCACCGTAGCGTAAATCTTGTTGCTTAATCAATTGCGTATTAAAGGTACGTGCAAAGGTCGATTCTTCACTGCTTGCTTCGCGATGTGAGGGAACCATGGTGCCAAAATAGTTAGCGATCATGCCATCATAAGCTGCCGTATGTTCAAAGGCTGCTATGGCCAGGTCAAAACGCGTTTGGTAGGTGGTTGCGCCGTCATTCTCGTTCATCTCGGCAATGACACGGTCATAATCTGAGGCGTTAACCACGATAGTGGTGTCTTTGTGGTTTTTCGCCGTTGAACGAACCATAGTGGGTCCACCGATGTCGATATTCTCGATAGCGTCTTCTAGCGAACAGCCTTCTTGGGCTACGGTATTGGCAAATGGGTAAAGGTTAACCACAACCATGTCGATAGGATTGATATTGTTTTCGGCCATCACGGCTTCATCGATACCACGACGGGCTAAGATGCCGCCATGCACTTTAGGGTGTAGGGTCTTAACTCGCCCATCCATGATTTCAGGATGCCCAGTGTAGTCTGATACTTCGATGGTTGCTATTCCGTTAGCTTCCAGCAATTTGGCAGTACCGCCTGTTGATAGAATCTCTATGCCTTTTTCGCTAAGGGCGCGAGCAAATTCTACGATACCGTTTTTATCTGAAACGCTAAGTAGTGCGCGCTTGATAGGTCTTGATGCTGACATGGTGGTGGAACCTCATTGGTCAAAGTTAAATAAAAAATTATTAAGCTATTCAATTGCTTACAAATATAAATAGTTTGATAATTTTTAGTTGTATTAGTTTACTGTGATGTGGCTCTGATTTTGGCGCCTATTTTACAAGAAAATGTGATCCATGTGGCAAAAATATCACTTATTCGGCATAAAATATTTTTTTTTCGTGTTTTCATCAAAATAAGGACGCTGTTTGCCATGCAATGGTGAGGGATTCGCAGGTTTGGTGCGAGAATAGGTAAAGTCATTGGCTTTTAGTCAAAAATTATATTCGGTCGGACTGCTAAAGTCGTATAACGATGACTTCACATTTCTAACTTTTTAGATTAGTGTAATAAAAATATAGACTTAATCGGATGTAGAGCATGGTTTTGACAAGGATTGCATTAAGTGCATTAGTGGTATTTTCATCTGCTGCAAACGCTTCCCCCCCGAAGACGATCGTAAATATTGCGATGACCAATTACAGTACGTTTAGCCATGCCAATGGTATTCATCGTCAAGTGGTTGAACGGGTTTTCGAGCAGCTACCGCAGTACCAGTTGCGATGGCAGCAGCATATGTCCCTTTCCCGTTCGCTAACAGAGTTAGCGGCTGGGCGCGTTAATGGCATTGTTAATATCACTTATGCCGACCAGCCTAGTGGTTGCCTGACCGATCCAGCGTTTAACTTCTTTAATTTACTCGTGGTATATCGGCCAAGTGGTGTGGTGTTAAATGATCTGTCGGCGTTAAAAGACAAAGCGATTATCTCATTCATACGAGCCAATAAGCTTATGGGCATTCGATATGCTAGCGCTGTTGCGGGTAACTTGGAATATCAGGAAACGAGGATGCAAGAACACCAAGTGCAATCCTTAGTGAAAGGCATGGCACAAGTTAGTGTCGGTGATATTAATATATTCATTGATTCGTTGCAGCGATATAACCGGCGCATGCCAGAAAGCCGTCGGGTAAAGGTTGGTGACTTTGACTACTATTGGTTGAATAACATCGTTCAGACTAAAATTGCATTCGATGACACAATTTTGTGTGACGAATTTAATCGGGTGCTAAAGAAATATATTAAGCCACAGCAACTTCCGGCGATACTAACGCAACATAATATAAAGTTAATTGAACTATAGCACCAACCATTTCATGGCGAAAAAGCAGACCATGCTGGTGACGATAGTCAGCAAAATATTCTTTTTCCATAGACCAATTGCCATCGCAATGAGGCCCCCAAATAAGTAAGGGTTATCACTGTGTAGCGCCAGTTCACCATTGGGAAACAAGATCGCAGGCACCCAAATAGCGGTGAGTACACAGGGGGCGCTATACTTTAGTGCCTGTTCCAGCTTTGGTGGTAATGAAACGCTGTTGGCTCTGGCGTAAAGCGCATATCGAATGGTGAAGGTCACTAGCGCCATCAGCCCGATTAACAGCCATACATTGAGCTGGGATACACTACTCATGATTGATCCTTGTGATGTAGCCATTGTTCTAACATATAACCGACGCTCATGCCCGCGACTGAAGAGATGACCAAACCTATTTTATGGGGCAATGAATAGGTAAGCACCGCCAGTACGCCGCTACACATAACGCCCGCAACCATCGGTTTATTAACCAGGTGCGGCATGACCATACCGATAAAAGTTGCCGACATTGCAAAATCTAAACCCCAGTCAGCGATGCCTTCAATATTAGCGCCAAACAATATCCCGACAATGGTGGCGACATTCCATGATACATAGAATGCCACACCAACACCCAAATAGTGCCAATGGTTGTTCCCGCAATCGGCATTGTTTAAATAGCGCGGATAGGTGGCGGCAAAGACTTCATCGATCAGCAAGAAACCTAAAGGAATACGCCAGCGTTGGGGTAAGTGTTTGACGTGGGGCAGTAAACTGGCGGCATAAATCAGATGGCGTAAGTTCACGATGAGCGTCGCGCCAACAATAAAACCTAACGAGGTGCCAGCGGCCAGCATACCCACCGCAACAAATTGCGCCGAGCCAGCAAACACGATACTAGACAGTCCAATAGTCTGCCAAACATCGAGACCTGCGTTTAAGGACAAAGTACCAAATATAATGCCAAAAGGCACACCACCAACAATGAGCGGTAGGGCATCAATAATACCTTTGAGAAATGGAGCCTTGGGGGATTCGACCATAAAAACACATACCCTAATGATTAGGCCTTAGGGTATGTGAGATCGTTAAAAAGAGCAATAAACTATTAGGGTTTAACAATCAACACACACTTTAGATTAGGTAACCGCTTTTCCATCAGCGATCAGTTCATTAATCAGTGTTAACAAAATTCTTGGATCAACCGGTTTAGTTAAATGCACATTCATTCCTGCAGCGAGGCTGTTTTCGATGTCTTGTTGGGTGCAATGTGCGGTCATCGCGATAATTGGAATATCATTATTTAGCTGTTCTCTAATCTTTCTGGTAGCAGTCAACCCGTCCATTGTTGGCATCTGGACATCCATTAACACGATATCATAGTGCTTGCTCGCAACGGCTTGTACGGCGAGTAAGCCGTCCTTAACCGTGTCGATGTTAATATAAAAATCTTCGAGAAAACCTAGTATCACCCGTTGGTTAATGGGGTTGTCTTCGGCCAATAATAGCTGTAATTTTGCTCCTTTACCCGTTGTGCTGACGGGTAAAGGCGTGACGTGAGGCAACGATGGGTGCCGTGTTATTATCAATTTGGTTAAGCTCGCAGTTAATTGGGCTGCTTTTACTGGTTTTTCCAGGATGTCAGCAACTGGCGTTTTTTGGCTTTGAGTGATGGCCGCGCTTTTATCAAAGGAAGAGATCAAGATGAACTGTGGTAAGTTATCACTTATAACTTGATTAATAAGGCGAATTGAGTCAAAGCCATCGAGTCCTGGCATGCGCCAGTCCATGAGCACCACATCAAATGGCTGTTGCTCAGTAATCGCTAACTTAAGCACCTCTAATGCTTCAATACCACCCTGTGCTTGCTTTGCTTCGACATGAATGTTACTTAATATCTCGGCCAGTAGCGTGCGCGAACTCATGCTGTCATCAACTATCAATACCTTTAATTTAGCGAGGTCGCTGATGTCTTGTGCTGCAAACACCGGATCTGTTTGCTTGCTGTCGGCTAATTCGATATTAAAACTAAAACACGAGCCTTTACCGAGCTCGCTCTCAACGAGAATCTCTCCAGCCATTAGTTCGACCAGCTCTTTACAGATAACGAGTCCTAAGCCGGTGCCGCCATACTGTCTGCTCATTGAGTTGTCTGATTGAGAAAATGCTTGAAATAGTCGTTCCAATTGTTCATTGGCAATGCCAATACCATGATCGGTAATTGAGAACTTTAGATTATTTATGCCCTTGCTCTGCTGCAACAGCACCACATGAATAGTGATGTTGCCTCGCTCGGTAAATTTGATCGCATTGTTAACTAAGTTTATTAATACCTGCTCGAGCCGCAGCGCGTCGCCCGTAAAGATATTAGGCACGTCACTGTCAATCACTATATCAATATTTAGTAGCTTTTCTTGTGCGCTAAAGCTACACACGTCCAACATCCGATTCATCGAATCACTAAGTAAAAACTCTGTATGTTCAAGTTCGAGCTTTTTCGCTTCTATTTTTGAGAAATCTAAGATGTCATTTAATAAGGTCAATAATGACTGTGATGAGGCATGCACCATACTAATGTTTTCACGCTGTTTAAAGTTCAGCTGACCTTTGAGAGTGAGTTGGCTCAATCCGATAATAGCGTTCATGGGAGTGCGTATCTCGTGGCTCATCTTAGCCAAAAAGCTGCTCTTAGCTTGATTGGCTGTGTCAGCATCCTGTGCTAAATGCTGCATCTTCCGCTTAACTTTACGTGCTCTAATCGCATAATAAATCATGAACATCAGCAATAAGAGCGATAACAAGAGGACAATATCACGTAATTGTGAGGTGCGTTTTTTTTGTGCCTGTGTTAACGCTTGCAGCTGCTGCTGGCGTTCTAGTTGCTTAATTTTTTGCTTTTGATGTTCGAAGTCTAAACGTGCACGATGGAAGGTAGACTTCGCTTGTTGACTACGCTGGCTGATTTCCTCGCTGATACTATTAAAGGCTTTTTGATGCGTGAGGGCGGAGCTAAAATCTTGCTGTTGTTCAAATAGTTCGGCCAGCATTTGATGGGCTTGGCGTTCTCCTGTTTGGTCTTTGTATTGTCTAACGTTTACTATTAAATGGGTAAGAATGGTAATAGCCTTACCATTCTTACCCATGGCTCGGTAGATTCTGGCTCTAAGCAAATCGGCTTGTACCTGTGCCAAAAAATAGCTATTTTCGACGGCAATGGCCTTGCTTACTCTAACTGTTTCTAATGCTTTTTGATTATTGTCAGTTAATAGTTCTAATTCTGCTAACGAAATATAGGCTTCGCTTACCCAAGCCGATGACATGCTATTTAAAATGCGAATAGAGTTGAGTAAATGAGGCTTAGCTTCATCATATCGACCTAATTTAAGTAGTCCTTCACCGACGGTATATTCGGCTGTTCCTTGATATTTAAGTTCGCTGTTTACAGTCGGGTGATTAAGTAATAGTTTCCCGTATTCTAGATATTTAGCGTAGTCATCTTGGCTACGATAATAGAGACTTATTCCCTGAAGTACATGCCATTCTCTTTTGGAATCGAGTTGTTTATGCAGAAACAATGCCTCGGAGAATAAAGTTAAACTCTCTTCTGGCATATTAGTTAAGGAATATAGTACTCCCTCTAACCGTTTTGATTCGGCTTGTGCAAAGAGACTTTTAGCCTCAACAGCGTTTTTCATACTCAGTGTTAAATGTCGATAAGCCAGCTTAAATTCCCGGGATAAAATGAAGGAATATGCCGTTAAATTATGTAATGTTGCTTGTTGTGAGTAATTTGGATTCGTCGCCAATTTTAACTTAACCGTAGCAATGAGTTTGTTGGCCTGAGAGATATCAGAAACGACCAACCGTTCGATGTCGATTAACTGTTGAGCGATATCGTTGTGTTGTTCTGTGAAAGTATCAAATGCGGCTAAGTTGAACGGCATAAGTAACATAGCGATGAAGAATACTAACTTGGACATTAATTGCATGGTCGCTAGGTTACTTAATTGATTGGTGAATACTATGATTTAAAAAATATAACCATGGTGCCTTTAGTGTCTATACTTGAAGAATCACAACGCTGCTGTATTTGATCGACGTTTTGCTCGGCGATAAGTTGAACTTCCTCTTCACTTAAGCCAAAATCTTTCGCCGCTTGCTCAGGCTTCGCCTTGTGTGCTGCTAGTGCCTCTGGGTTGCTATTTATTTCTACCATATATTCAACGAGTTTATCTGTCATTTTACATCCTGTCTACGTGAGTCAAAGTACATTCAACAATGCGCTTTCTTTGTGTTTTTTCTCTATTTAGGTTTGGCTAAGATCATGTGGTGTCTAAAAACGTGAGAGTATTATGTCTTGCGTATGCGTATTTTTCTGGCCACTTTCTCAGTGCTCAGATTAGCTAACAAACTTTCAAGCCCAAACATGATAAAAATACATTGCATCAAACGTTTATCGTTAATGATTGATTTATATCCTGCTCATTTAGCCCTAATTTTTCGAGCATTGCAAGATCCAATGGTGCCTCTCGATGCGGTGGGATCACCAGTGTCGAAATCGCCGTTAATTTTGCTTGCGGCAGTTGCGCTAATGGTATGTATTCGATACGTGAAGGAAACAGCGCCAGAGTGGCCGCTTCATATACAATAACGTGGTGATCATCGGGATAAAAATTTAACAATTCGTTAGTTAATAGGTTGAGCCCAAGCTGATAATTATCAGTTTTATCCAAAGAGAGAGTGTGATCGCCAACCAGGCCTATTTGCCATAACACGAGTAGGGAGTAAGGATCGATAGTGCGTTGGTAGAACAGAAACTGAGTGGCCTCAATGCTAATACAACCGCTTTTACCGGGGTCTATACCGAGATCTGCCACTAACCAATCTTCTGCTGAAATACCGGGTTCCATGGTCGCATGATAACCTAATTCTTTTAACTGGCGAATGGCCAAATGGCTAGCATAGGCAAACACACCGGGGTGGCCATAAAACGCCGCGCAGACCTTATTGCCTAGCTTTACTGAGTCGATCAGAGCCTGTGCCATCTCGTTGTAGGTGATGAGGCGCGATTTATTGCTGCCATAATACTCGGTCATGTCAACTGTATTGGGGTTTAAGCTAGCTATCCATTGCTTCGAGACCTTGTCTGGTACTACGGTGAAAACAATATCCGCTTGCTGGATTTGGGCTTGGCTATTTAATGTCATATCACCAGCAATCCGAATTCCGGTACCGACAATCGTAAGAGAGCCTTTATTTTCCATTATCTATAACTTGTAAGGGTAGATAATGCATGTTGCATAATTTTAGTATGTTAATCAAATAGATTTTTAGTACAAAAAAGCCCAATCAACTTTCATTGATTGGGCTTTTGATTCAACACGTTAAGAGGTTAGTCTTAGTTCATGCCGTATTTTTTTAGTTTCTTACGTAAAGTACCGCGGTTGATACCTAAAAGGTTTGCCGCGCGAGTCTGGTTACCGCGAGTAAATTGCATGGTTAAATCAAGTAATGGACGTTCCATTTCACATAAAACCATTTCGTATACTTCAGTCGGCTCTTCACCGTCTAGTTGAGCAAAAAAGTTGCTAACAGCACGCTTTACTGAATCACGTAATAATTGTGGGCGAACAGTACCGTTTGCTAATTGGATTGGTTCAACTGTTAGTGGGTTTTCAGTGGTCGTGCTAGTGTTTTGATCAAACATGTGAAATTTGCTCTTCTCTAATTAATATTGTCGGTAAAAAGTCGATCCAAAACGGTCAGCTGATCGCTGGCCGTTTCGATCTTAAATAACTCTTGGCGTAAATCCTTTCGCCCTTCCTTGAGGTACCAACCAATGTGCTTTCGTGCAATACGAACCCCTAAAAACTCACCATAAAACTGGTGAAGGGCTTGCACATGGCCAAGTAATGTCTCACGAACTTCGGTGGCAGCCACCGGAGCAAGTTTTTGTCCTGTTGTTAAATAATGATTGATCTCACGGAATATCCAAGGGTTACCTTGGGCTCCGCGGCCAATCATAATAGCGTCGGCACCAGTGTAGTCTAAGACCTCTTTGGCTTTCTCCGGGCTAGTAATGTCACCATTGGCAACCACAGGAATCGAAATTGCCTGTTTGATTGCTTTAATTGTGTCAAATTCGGCAAACCCCTTATACATACAACGTCGGGTTCTGCCATGTACAGCAAGGGAGGCGATACCTGCATCTTGTGCAAGAGAAGCAATGGCAATACCATTGCGGTTATCAGGATCCCATCCTGTACGAATTTTTAAGGTTACCGGTACATCTACGGCATTGACGACACTATCGAGAATTTGTTTAACCAAATCTGGATACTGCAACAGCGCCGAACCCGCTAACTTTTTGTTCACTTTTTTGGCGGGACAACCCATATTAATATCGATTATCTGCGCCCCTTGCTCAACATTGAACTGGGCCGCTGCCGCCATTTCTTGCGGATCTGCGCCTGCGATTTGTACGCTGCGAATACCTGCTTCCTGAGTATGGGTCATGCGATGCGATGATTTGCTGCTGTTCCATACCTTCGGATTCGATGAACACATTTCAGAAACCGTCATTCCGGCGCCAAGTTTAAAACATAGCTCGCGAAATGGTTTATCGGTAATACCGGCCATGGGGGCTAAAATGAGTGGATTGGCTAATTGGTACTGTCCAATCTTCATACGATGACTACCTCTGCTTCGTCAGGGCTGCGTATATTACTCATTTTTGAGCAGATTGCAAAGCTCAATATTTAAACAAATAGCAATTAAAACGCTTGACTGCGCAAAAATGTGACATGCGGCAGGCTTGAAAGGCTAAAAATAGCAAAAGCGAGTCGCTGTGTAGGTTTGGTGTTAAATAAAATGAGTGTTATTGCCCAATATTGTCACAAATGTAGTAACGCCAAATTTAGTGTGATGACTCGGCGTTACCGTTTATCTGCAGTTGGTGCAGTGAGTGTTAGCGCTTAAACCCGTTTAGGCGTATCCATTCATCTTGTTCGGTGGCGGGTGCCATATCAAACCACTGACTATAAACTTCAAGTAGCCTGTCAGCCTGTGAAGGCAACAAACCAGACAGCGCTAGTGGGCCACCTGATTTGACTAATCCTTGCATCAACGGTGCGAGATCTTCCAGCGGTCCGGCCAAGATATTAGCCACCAAGACATCACCGAGGATATCGTCCGGCTGATCTTGTGGTAGATAAAGTTCAATTTGATCGTCGACACCGTTACGGCGAGCGTTTTCTTTGCTGGCCAAGATAGCCTGAGGATCAATATCGATACCAATCACGCGTTTAGCACCTAGCTTTAGTGCCGCGATGGCTAAAATGCCAGAGCCACAACCAAAATCAACTACGGTCTTGTCGGCCAAGTCTAAGCCGTCGAGCCAGGTTAAACACAATGCAGTGGTCGGGTGGGTACCCGTGCCAAACGCTAGACCAGGGTCAAGCATCACGTTGACTGCTGTTGGATCTGGCACATCGCGCCAGCTTGGGCATATCCACAGACGCTGGCCAAACTTCATTGGGTGGAATTGGGTCATCCATTCGCGCACCCAGTCTTTATCTTCTAGTGGCTCTACTTTGTGTGCGAAGTCATTGCCAAGCTCAGGCTGAGCGCGCAAAAAACTTAGTACCGCGCTCATGTCTTGCTCGCCTTCATAGAGCGCAACAATGTCGGTATCGCCCCATAGGCGCGTCTCGCCCGGCAAGGGTTCAAATACCGGATTGTCTTTGGCATCGAGAAAGGTGACGGACAGCGCGCCACTGTCAGATAGTAAATCACCGAGGTGTTCGGCACTTTTATCGGTAGCATTTATTTTAAGTTGGATCCAAGGCATCAGATAACCTGTTGGTTGTGTCAATTGTATTGGCGGGATTATAGCTCATCGCTCAACCCGCGCACATAAAAAAACCAGCACGTGGCTGGTTTTTTAAATAAATGCGAAAAACTTAGCGCTACATGCCTAATTTTTTCTCGAGGTAGTGAATGTTAGCGCCGCCGTTTTGGAAGTTCTCGTCTTCCATAATGCTTTGCTGAAGCGCGGTATTGGTCTTGATACCTTCGACCACTAATTCACTTAGCGCGTTACGCATTCTTGCAATCGCGATACCACGATTTTCACCGTAGGTGATGAGCTTACCAATCATCGAATCGTAATGTGGCGGAACCTTGTAACCAGCATAGATGTGAGAATCCCAACGAATACCTAGGCCACCAGGGGCGTGGAAACGTTTGATTTCACCAGGGCTTGGGATAAAGCTCACTGCATCTTCGGCGTTGATACGACATTCAATGGCATGGCCACGAATCTTGACTTCATCTTGCGTAATCGACAACGGTTGGCCAGCAGCAACACGCAGTTGCTCCTTGATCAAATCGATGCCCGTAACCATTTCGGTGACACAATGCTCAACCTGAATACGGGTGTTCATCTCAATGAAGTAGAATTCACCGTTTTCGTATAAGAATTCGAAGGTGCCTGCACCGCGATAACCGATATCAACACAGGCTTTAGCACAACGCTCACCGATGAAACGGCGAATTTCTTCGGTAATACCAGGCGCTGGCGCTTCTTCAACTACTTTTTGATGACGACGTTGCATTGAACAATCACGCTCACCTAAATGAATCGCATGACCCTGACCATCGGCTAATACTTGGATCTCGATGTGACGAGGATTCTCTAGGAATTTTTCCATGTAAAGCTGGCCATTATTGAAACAAGCGATCGCTTCAGCTTGGGTAATCGCAATAGTTTCGATCAGCTCTGCTTCGCTGCGCACGACGCGCATGCCTCGACCGCCGCCGCCGCCAGAGGCTTTAACGATAATCGGGTAACCAATACGTTTGGCTATTTTTTTATTGATCGCATCATCATCGCCTAATACGCCATCAGAGCCAGGCACCGTAGGTACACCGGCTTTGCGCATCGCCTCAATCGCTGATACTTTATCGCCCATTAGGCGAATAGTATCGGCTTTAGGACCAATAAAGATGAAGCCTGATTGCTCGATTTGTTCGGCAAAATCGGCGTTCTCAGCCAAGAAACCATAACCGGGGTGAATAGCCACCGCACCGGTGATTTCCGCGGCGCTAATAATCGCAGGAATGTTTAGGTAACTTTGAGCCGCCGGAGCAGGACCAATACATAATGATTCATCTGCTAATAATACGTGTTTTAAGTCGCGGTCAGCCGTTGAATGAATTGCTACGGTTTTAATGCCCATTTCTTTACAGGCGCGTAAAATACGTAAGGCAATTTCACCACGGTTGGCGATAACTACTTTATCTAACATAATCGGTGGCCTTATTCGATGATTACTAGAACCTGATCAAATTCGACAGCCGATGCATCATCAACTTCGATTGATACAACGGTTCCCGCTTTGTCAGCTTCAATTTGGTTCATCATTTTCATTGCTTCAACGATACAAAGCGTGTCACCAACGTTGACTTTGCTACCCACTTCAACAAAAGGCTTAGCGTCTGGTGATGCAGCGCGATAGAAAGTACCAACCATTGGCGAAGTAACCTGATGACCGCTAATAACGGCTTCGGCAACAGGCGCTGCGGCGACAGGTGCTGCAACAAGCGGTGCTGCAGCAACGGGTGCTGCAGCAACGGGTGCAGCTACAGCGACGGTGCCGCGGCTGATGCGTACTGATTCTTCACCTTCAGATATTTCTAATTCGGTAATACCTGATTCTTCAACTAGCTCAATCAATTTCTTTATTTTACGAATATCCATGGTCGTTCTCTTTTTAAAGTTTAAGGCTGCGACAAGTGTGTAGCAGCTGCTTGTAATGCGTATTCATAACCTGCAGGGCCGAGTCCGCAGATAACACCTATTGCTACATCAGAGAAATAGGAATGGTGGCGAAAGGGCTCGCGCTTATGAACATTAGATAAATGAATTTCAATAAAAGGAATGTTAACCGCTAATATAGCGTCCCGCAGTGCCACACTGGTATGTGTGAATGCTGCTGGGTTGATAATAATAAAATCAGCATCAGTTTGATGAATGGCCTCAATCAATTTAAATTCAGCATTTGACTGAATATGAGAGAGGGTTAACCCCATCGTTGTAGCCTGTTGACTAAGACTTTCAACAATTTGTGGTAGCGTCTGTGTGCCATAGTGACCAGGCTCACGACGTCCTAACATGTTTAAATTGGGTCCATTTACCAATAAGATGTGGTTATTTTCGCTCATCTTGTCGACATCCTCCGAGTATATCTTTAATCTTGCTATTTTAGGTGAAAAACCAGTGTAGCGCTCTTCATTTCGATAGGCAAGCTGTCAAGATAACCTTATCACGACATAGTATAATCATTTCGCGACTTTTAGCAGCAAAATACTGGTCTTATCACCTAACATGACTAGAGTCATGACTCGATAGCACTAACGACACTTTAGTACAAAATTAAAAAAAATGGAGAAAACTTCAGCGAAATATGTGTTTTTACAGGGTATTAGCTTCTCTTTGTCAGATCATTAATAATGCTGACGAGTGAAGGTAAGGGTGAACTTTGCCCCGAGTAAATCGGAATCGCTGATCTCAATCGCGCCTTGATAGCTTTTAATGATATCGACAATCACCGCCATGCCAATGCCTTGACCTAGCTCTTGGGTGTCGAGGCGTGCACCGCGTTGGGTTATTTTTTCCCGTTGGTGCTCTTCAATGCCAATACCGTTATCTTCGATGGTAATGGTTAGTTGGTTGTTTTGATCGACAGCGCTAACCTTAACTTCGCCAGCACCATATTTATAGGCGTTATCCATTAAGTTACCAAGCATCTCAAGCAGATCGCTTTGGTCTCCTTGAAAGTAGCACTCTTGCTTAACTCTGATTTCACACAACACAGCCTTGTCTTTGTAGACTTTATCCAACGCTTGCTTTATTTGCAGGGCATGATCGAGGATATTAACCTTGGTGATGCCTGTTACTTGTTGGCTAACTACGGCGCGCTGTAATTGATAGCGCACAATTTGATTCATGCGCTGATATTGAGTTTTTACGATGGCGTTGAGATCCTCGGTCGGATCGTTAACCGCATTGCTAATGACTGCCAATGGCGTCTTTAAGGAATGAGCGAGATCGCCTAAACGTTGATGATAACGTTCACGCTGTTTTCGTTCGCTGTCGACTAGTCGGTTAAGATTGCCGGTGAGTCGATTCAACTCTTTGGGGTAGTTACCGCTGAGTGAGTCACTGTTGCCATCTTCGATTTCTTTAAGCTCTAGAGCAAGATCATGCAGCGGCTTTAAGCCGCGACTAAGCAAGATGTGTTGGGTGCCCAGCAAGAGTATTGCGACGATGCTCAACCAAAACCACAGGCTAGAGCGATAACTGCTTAAAGAGGCCTTATAAGCCACGTTGTCTTGCATTACCACAAAGGTGTATTGGTAGTCCTTACCTTGACTTTCCTCGATGGTGCCATAGGTGGCGACAAATAACTCGATATCAATATGGGTGTTGTCGATATTAAAGCTGGCGCGGCCAGGCCGTTGTGGTCTTGCAGTGACAGGGGATATCAATAGGGCTGAGCGGGAACGCCACAATTCCTGTCCCGAGCGATTAAGCACATAGCCGTATAGCCCAGAACTTATTTCATTGAATCTCGGCTCATGCTGATAAGTGGGAATAATCAGTTGTTTACCTTGCTGCTCCGCACTGGAAATTAGACTCAGGATATGGAGCTGTAGCTTTTCTTCTTCGGCAGTTTTAGCCGCATTAGTAAAGGCAGAATCAAGAATGGTCGCGGTGATTGTAAAGAAGACCAGTAATAAGACACTGGCCATCATTAAGATTCGGGTGCGAAGAGAGTAATGCTTCAATTTAGGCGTTGGCCAATGCAGGATTGATTCGATATCCTCGCCCACGCAGGGTTTCAATCGGCGATAAAGTGCCTTCTGGGTCAAGTTTTTGACGTAATCGGCGCACAAAAACTTCGATTACATTCGAATCTCGATCATAGTCTTGATCGTAGATGTGTTCGGTTAGAATAGTTTTTGAAATAACCTGATGGGGATGAGTCAGTAAATACTCAATCACCTTATATTCGTAGGCGGTTAACTCGACTTCTAGCTCGTTAACTGCGACCGATTGTGCATTCAAATCGAGCGACAAAGGACCAAAGTTCTGTTTGGCGCTGGCCATGCCAACACTGCGTCGCAACAAGGCTTTTACGCGTGCGAGCAATTCATCCATCTCAAAAGGTTTGGTGAGATAGTCGTCGGCGCCTGAATCGAGACCGAGCACCTTTTCTTGCCACTGATCGCGGGCGGTTAAGATTAAGATCGGAAAATTCTTCTCTTTCAAGCGCAGTTGCTTAATGACTTCGATGCCATCGATCTTAGGTAAGCCAAGATCGACAATGGCTAAATCATAGGGATACTCTAAGCCCTGATAGAGTCCTTCTTCACCGTCACTAGCACAGTCAACCGCATAACCTTGTTTTGATAAACTAACGCTTAGTTGTTCGAGTAATAGGGGCTCATCTTCAATGACTAGTATGCGCATGGCATTTCCTTAATATGGTGAATCCAATGTATAACAAAGTTATGGTTTTTTCTCGGAGATTTTACCGGTTTTACTATCAACATAAACGGTCTTCAATCGCCCATTACTAATGAGCAGCTTTACTTTAAACAGCTTGTTACCACGCGTTGTGATCGCTTCAACTTTTAGTAATTTTTTAGCACTGTATTTTTTTTGTGCCAATTTAGAGGCTTGTCGTTCATCGATGTCTTTAGCAAAGGCATTGGAACTTAAGCCGATAATGGCGCTTAATACAACAAGCTTTAATTTAGTCAATATCATGATGCTCTCGAGCGTTTACGGTGAAGGTTACCGCAGGCGTATTGGTCGGTTGCCCTTTAAACCAATAGCATATGTTAATTGTTTATCACCAACTTCCTGTTTAGCAAAACGATTGTATAGAAGTCATAGTAACAACGAATAGTAGCCTTGGCTACGGTTTAAACGATGATCAAGTAAAGTTGATAGATACTCATAGTAGGTGATTTTTAATGAACTGTTGCTGAACCTAAAGACACCATTTAACTAGAAAAAATCACTGGCTTTTTTTACCGCCACTAAGAACTTTTGCACGTCATCTAGAGAATTATAGGCGCAAAAAGACGCTCTTACCGAGCCATTTATCGATAAATGTTCCATTAGTGGCATCGCGCAATGATGACCAGCACGCACCGCGATATGTTGTTGATCTAGCAGTGTCGCAATATCGGAGGGATGCTCATCATCAAAAACAAAGCTTAATACGGCCAGTTTGGGGCCTTTATTACCGATGATGGTGAGGCCGTCGATGGTCAGTAGTTCATCGCGTGCAATCTCAAGTAATTGCTGCTCATATTGGTGCAGATCGCTTAGTTGATATTGCCCAATAAAATCAATTGCGGCGCTCAGTCCAATAACGCCGCTGATATTAGGCGTGCCCGCCTCAAACTTAAAGGGCAGTTGGTTATAAGTAGTACCAGAAAAACTGACCTGCTTAATCATTTCTCCGCCGCCTTGCCAGGGCGGCATCGCCTCTAACAAGACTTGTTTACCATAGAGTACCCCGGTGCCAGTGGGACCAAACATCTTATGAGCCGAGAACACGTAAAAGTCACAATCGAGACTTTGCACATCGATTGGTAGATGGGCAATTGCTTGGGCACCATCGATCACCGTTACCGCGTTGACCTGCTTGGCTAGTGCAATGATTGCCTCGATGGGGTTAATCACGCCCGTGACGTTTGATGCATGGGCGATGGCGACGATTTTGGTGTTGCTATCGATGAGGCTGCTGGCATGCGCTAGATCGAGTTGATGATCCGCCGTTAGGGTGATCGCGCGCAGCTGGCAACCAACTTGCTCGCATAGTATTTGCCACGGCACTATATTGGCGTGATGTTCGCTCACACTCACCACGATATTATCTTGGCTGGTGACGTGGCTGCGACCATAACTTTGCGCAATAAGATTGATCGATTCGGTAGTGCCTTTGGTAAAAATTATTTCTTTGGAATTATGCGCATGAATAAATTTAACCACATTTGAGCGAGCCAGTTCATATTGAGCTGTCGCTTTGGCACTTAAATGATGTGCAGCGCGATGAACGTTGCTGTTAGTGTGGCAGTAAAAATCATTCATCGCATCAATCACACACTGTGGTTTTTGACTGGTTGCGGCGCTGTCTAAATAAACTTGCTGTGAATCCACGATTAAAGGGAATTGTTGACGAAATTGTTGTGGGTCAAAGGTCATGTCAGTGCTCATGCTATAGATTAAGGCATCAATGGTATTCCCGGCGATGACTGACCAGGAATACCATGGGGCCTTATAATAAAGGTTTTAAAAACTTTGCTGTGTGCGATGTCGGGTGATTAGCGACATCTTCGGGGGTACCGGTACAAAGGATTTGGCCACCACCATCACCGCCTTCGGGACCAAGATCGATAATCCAATCGGCAGTCTTCACCACATCTAAGTTGTGTTCGATGACGACGATAGTATTACCATGGTCTCTTAGGCGATGCAGCACATCTAATAGCATTTGAATGTCTTTGAAGTGCAGACCTGTCGTTGGCTCATCGAGGATATAAAGCGTTTGTCCGGTATCACGCTTAGATAATTCTTTAGCCAGTTTTACACGCTGGGCTTCACCACCCGACAGGGTAACTGCAGATTGTCCTAGGGTGACATAGGACAGGCCTACATCCATTAGCGTCTGTAGCTTACGCGAGATGGCAGGCACAGGTTTGAAGAACTGATTGGCATCTTCCACCGTCATATCTAGCACCTGGTTGATGTTCTTTCCCTTGTATAATACTTCCAATGTCTCACGATTATAACGTTTGGAGCCACAGGTATCACAGGGTACGTAAACATCGGGTAAAAAGTGCATTTCTACTTTGATTAAACCATCACCCTGACAGGCTTCACAGCGCCCGCCTTTTACGTTGAAGCTAAAGCGTCCAGGTTTGTAGCCACGTGAACGAGATTCTTGAGTGGCAGCAAAAAGCTCTCGAATTGGCGTGAATATGCCGGTATAGGTGGCAGGATTTGAACGCGGCGTGCGCCCGATTGGGCTTTGGTCAATATCGACCACCTTGTCACAATATTCTAGGCCCTCGATGCGATCATGCTCGGCGGGCTCATCGTTAACCGCCTTGTTAAGCGCAATGTGAGCCAAAGGGTAGAAGGTATTGTTGATTAATGTAGATTTACCAGAGCCTGAAACACCAGTAACACAAGTTAATAGGCCGGTCGGTATCTCAAGATTCACATTCTTAAGGTTGTTACCACGGGCACCAAAGAGCTTAATCCATTTATCATTGGGCTTGGTGCGCAGTTTGTTGTATTCAATTTGCTTAGCCCCCGATAAGTATTGGCCAGTGATCGAGTCTTTATTGTCGATAATTTGTTGGTAGCTGCCTTGAGCGATGATTTCACCGCCATGTACGCCAGCGCCAGGGCCGATATCGATAATATAGTCGGCGGCGCGAATGGCCTCTTCATCGTGCTCAACCACGATCACGGTGTTACCTAAATCGCGTAGATGATTTAGGGTGACCAGCAGACGCTCGTTATCGCGTTGGTGTAGCCCAATTGAGGGTTCGTCGAGCACGTACATTACGCCAACTAGGCCGGCACCGATTTGACTCGCTAAACGAATACGCTGCGCCTCACCGCCGGACAACGTATCGGCACTGCGGGACAAGCTAAGGTAATTAAGCCCAACATTGACCAAGAAGCCGAGACGATCACGAATTTCTTTAAGAATTTTTTCAGCAATTTGCGCTTTCTGACCACTAAATTCAAGCTGGG
>Ga0209292_1000631_pt1 | contig 45213 bp, 36 predicted proteins | sample GOMGulsemesocosm_2_FD_184634 | JGI IMG/M metagenome (GOLD analysis project Ga0209292, IMG submission 184634) | Methane-oxidizing microbial communities from mesocosms in the Gulf of Mexico - GOM9C Gulf of Mexico (SPAdes) (version 2) | ecosystem: Environmental > Aquatic > Marine > Cold seeps...
AACAACAACAACAACAACAACAACAACAACAACAACAACAACAACAACAACAACAACATAAAGAAAAAGAATCTCAAGTTTCAAAAAAGGTTTTAAAAACTAATTCTGATTTTGATGATAATTCAAAGCTTACAATTATTGAAGAAGATACTCTTCTTATATCTGACAAAACTGAATCTTTTGAAAACATAATTAGTGAAGTAAAAAGTTTAATCGACAGTCCTGCTCAAGAAAAACAATCACAGGGCAATAAAACTAAAGATGAAGTTGATATTGATATTATGGCACAAGCCATGGAAGTAGCTTTTGAATTAGATGTAGATAATATTATTAGAGAAGTCGATTCTCCTGCAGTAATAAAAGAAAAAGAAGTACAAGTTCCAGAAAAGATTAGTATTGAAAAACCAATAGAGTTTTCATCAAAAAAAATGGAAAACTTATCCTTTACGGATTGGTTAAAAGTTAAGCAAGGTAAACTGAAAATTGAAAGCCAACCTGAAGTAGATCAAATCAAACCTGAGAAAATAAAATTAACTAAATATGAAGTTAATAATTTACTAGACAAGTTTATTCAAGATGAACCAAAAATGGCTCGTCCGCAAAACAGCTTTTACAATCCTGTAAAAAACGCAAAGAAAAGCTTAGATGAGAGTGAAGTTTTGGTAAGTGAAACCTTGGCCAAAATATATTGGATTCAAAAAAACTATGATAAAGCAATTAAAGCTTATGAGCAATTAAGTTTGCGAAATCCAGAAAAAAGTTCTATCTTTGCAAATCAAATTAGGAAAATTAAACAAGAATTAAATCAAAAGTAAGAATATGTTAATTATAATCGCAATAATCAGTATCGTTTTAATATTATTTGTGTTAGTACAAAACCCAAAAGGTGGAGGTTTAAACTCTGAATTTGGATCTGTTGCTCAATTAGGTGGTGCTAAAAGAACTACTGATATATTAGAAAAAGGAACTTGGGGATTAGCAATTGCTTTAGCACTATTATGCTTAGTATTAGTTCCTAATTATAAAGTTGAAAATACTGGAACTCCAATATCTGATACTGATGCGGCAATTACAGTATCTTCAGATAACGCTACGGAAGACGAAACAAAATAACTTACACTATTTATATTTCAAAATGTCAGTATGTCATTACATACTGACATTTTTTTTGCGGAAATTTTAAATTTCTGCCAAAATGAAAGTATATTTACAGTGGCACAAATTGTGTCTAAATAAATTCAAAATTAATAAACAAATTATAAAATGTTAAAACCATTATCAGATAGAGTTTTGATTCAAGCTGCTCCAGCTGAAACAAAAACGGCAAGTGGAATTATTATTCCAGATACAGCAAAAGAAAAACCATTACAAGGAGTTGTAATTGCAGTTGGACCAGGAAAAGTAGATGAACCAATGACTGTAAAAGTAAACGATAGCGTATTATACGGTCAATATTCAGGACAAGAAATTAAATTAGATGGTAAAGATTATCTAATTATGAAAGAAGCTGATATTTACGGAATCCTTTAGGAGACAAGATTTTTAGATGCAAGACACAAGACTGCTGTCTTTACTGAAATTTTTAACAAATTAAATAAGACTAGATGTAAATATCTAGCAATAAGAAAATGGCAAAAGAAATATTATTCGATATAGAAGCAAGAGATAAACTAAAAAAAGGAGTTGATGCTATTGCAAATGCAGTAAAAGTTACATTAGGACCAAAAGGAAGAAATGTAATTATTGAAAAGAAATTTGGAGCACCTCACGTTACAAAAGATGGTGTGTCCGTAGCAAAAGAGGTTGAGTTAAAAGATCCTATAGAAAACATGGGAGCACAAATGGTTAAAGAAGTTGCTTCTAAAACTGCTGATGTAGCGGGAGATGGAACAACAACTGCAACTGTATTGGCACAAGCGATTGTTTCTACGGGGTTAAAAAATGTTACCGCAGGAGCAAATCCAATGGATTTGAAAAGAGGAATTGACAAAGCTGTTTCTGCAGCTGTAATTGAGTTAAAATCAATTTCTCAAGAAGTTGGATCTGACAATGACAAAATTAAACAAATTGCTACTATTTCAGCAAACAATGATGATGTTATTGGTGGTTTAATTGCTGATGCTTTTGCTAAGGTAACTGTTGACGGCGTAATTACTGTTGAAGAAGCTAAAGGAACCGCTACTGAAGTTAAGACTGTTGAAGGAATGCAATTTGATAGAGGTTATTTATCTCCATATTTTGTAACTAACACTGAAAAAATGGTTGCTGAATTAGAGAATCCTTATATTTTAATTTACGATAAAAAGATTTCTACTATTCAAGAAATTTTACCAATCTTAGAACCTGTTGCTCAACAAGGAAGACCACTATTAATTATAGCTGAAGATATTGATGGAACTGCATTATCTACATTGGTAATTAACAGATTAAAAGCTGGTTTAAAAATAGCAGCTGTTAAGGCTCCTGGTTTTGGAGACAGAAGAAAAGCAATGCTAGAAGATATCGCCATATTAACAGGTGGTACTGTTGTTTCTGAAGAAAGAGGTTTTACTTTAGAGAACACTACAATTGATATGCTTGGAACTGCTGAAAAAGTAGATATTGACAAGGATAATACAACTGTTGTTAATGGTGCTGGTGACAAATCAGCAATTGAATCAAGAACTAACGAGATTAAAACTCAAATTGAAACAACTACATCTGATTACGATAAAGAAAAATTACAAGAACGTTTAGCAAAATTAGCTGGTGGTGTTGCCGTTTTATATGTGGGTGCAGCAACTGAGGTTGAAATGAAAGAGAAAAAAGATAGAGTTGATGATGCACTTGCTGCAACTAAGGCTGCTATTGAAGAAGGAATTATCCCTGGTGGAGGAGTTGCTTTAATCAGAACATTAGATGCTATTAATAAAGTTGAAGGTATTAGTGAAGATGAAAAAACAGGAATAGAAATTGTAAAAAGAGCAGTGGAAGAACCATTAAGACAAATTGTTGCAAATGGTGGAAAAGAAGGTGCTGTTATTGTTCAAAAAGTAAAAGAAGGAAAAGATGACTTTGGTTACAATGCAAGAACAGATGTATATGAAAATTTATTTGAAGCTGGTATTGTTGACCCAACTAAAGTAACAAGAATAGCCATTGAAAATGCAGCTTCGATTGCCTCTATGCTTTTAACTACTGAATGTGTTATAGCTGACTCACCAGAAGATGATATACCAATGGGTGGTGGAATGCCTGGTGGAGGAATGCCTCCAATGATGTAATTTAGTTAAGTGAAATTAATTCTTAGTTGACATTCAACTAAAAATTCATTAACTTTAAACTTAATTTCCAGACGACCTGTTTTTCCTCTGATTTAGTTCAGAGATAAAATAGGACGACTATATATATAAATCCTTTCTAACTTTTGTTAGGAAGGATTTTCTATTTTCAGAATATCTAATATCACATCCAAACCATTCAACTTAGTTTGTTAAAATCAAAATAATAATTGATATTTCATATTATATTGATTATAATTGTAAAAACTAATGCCCTGTGAACTTTATACAATTACGAAACATTTTAAGTCTTATTATGCTGTTTTTTTTCTCTACACTAAGTAGAGCACAAAAAACAGAATCAATATTTATACCGAGTCCATTGGTTATAAAAAATAAAACATTAGAGGAGTCTGCTACCCTTCAATATAAAACGTCTCTTAAAAAAAACAAACCCGATCTTTCAAGCCGTAAAACAAAAACATTAAAGGTTGAATATAAAAAAAGAAAAGAATATTTTCTTGAAATGCTTCATGATGGTGATTTAATTGTTTCAGGTGAACTTTATGACTATACTCAGTCAATTCTCGATAAAATCACCAATTCTGTTAATATACCCGCTAAAAAACTATTTATAGTAAGAGACAATACCCCAAATGCATTTAATATGGGGGATGATAATATTTTCATTCATTTAGGCCTTATTTATCTTTCAAACAATGAAGATGAGTTAGCCTACACTATTGCACATGAATTAGGACACAACGAACTTAGTCATTATGATGATAGTGTATTAGACTATGTTGATCTTGAACATAACGATTCTATAAAGAAACGAATGAAAAAAATTTTAAAATCAGATTACGGTAAAGTTTCTGCTTTAAATAAACTAATGATACCGTGGCTTTTAGCGAGTAGTAGTAATTCTAGACGTCACGAATACGCCGCTGATGCTTACGCTTTAGAAAGTATAATCGAAATTGGATATGACCTCACAAATGCTATTGAAATATATGATATGTTTGAAAATCATGGTGAGCAAAAGGACACCATCCCTTTTGATTTTGAACATGTATTCAATCTAGATCTTTCCGAATCGGACTTTTCAGAAGCACTTTCCGCAAAAAAAGAATCTTCATTAGGTACTTTCAAAAAACAAAAAAAAGCACTTGAAGATCAGTTACGTTCTCATCCTTTTAATGATGAACGAAGGGACGTAATGTTCGATAAAATGACTGAGGAAAACGCTTCAAAAATGAATAAGAATGGAATTGGCTTAGACTTTCCGTATTTTAAAGATTTAGCTCATAATGAAATTATAGCAGATGCGATTCACTCTCTTAACTTAAATGATGCCATTTTCTATAGTATTTTACTTTATAAAAAGGACGAAAACTCTCTATTTGCTCATAAAATGATCACAACATCATTTGCTCTATTAGGTCACGAAAAAATTAAAAGGAGAGCAGGTAAAAGAGTCCCTTCTCACTCTCCTTACTTTGATAATAACTACAATCAATTACTTCATTTCTTGAGAGAAATTAGTCCTCAACAGTGTTTTGATATCGTCAATAATTGGAACCGAAACAATCAAGACATTATAACAAATAAGGTTAGTAATCCATCTTTACTAATTATGGATCTTCTGAATGAAAATTATTCTAAGTATAAAATTCGTTATCAATTAGAAAAAGAAAATAATAATTATTATTTGAAACCCCTATTAAACTTAATAAACACAGAATATAAAAACAAATAACTTATGAAAAAAATAGTATTAATGTCGTTCCTACTAGTGTTAGGAACAAATCTAATAGCACAAACAAGTATACCGAATGTGTTAAATTATAAAAGTATAAAAAGTAGTGGTGCTATTATATCTGATGATAAGTTAGCGGGCTATTACATGTTTTATTTTAAAGAAAAAAAAGATAAAAAAAACAGTACATATGAAGTTGCATTATTTGATGATGATTACAATAAAGTAAGAGATTTTGAAGTTACAAAACCAAAAAAGACTTACCTAATTGAAATAGTATACAACAATGAAGTATTCATGTTGTATTTTTATAATGCTAAAACTGGTTATGAATTCATTACCTATAACAGAGATGGAGAAGTAGTAGGTAATCAAAAAATAACGAAAAAAGATATACCAACCTTCTCTCTAAGAACAAACATGGCTGGATTACAATCTGGCACTGAATCTCACACAATCTATCCCGTTGGAACTACTGGTTTTATAAGAACGACCTATTCAACTTCTAAAAAAATGGGGTATAAATTAATAGCTTATGATAATGAGTTAAATGAACTTTGGAAATCGGTATCACCTAAAACATCAAAACTTATTGAAACGATAGCTATAAGTGATGTTTCAGAAAAATATACAACTGCTGTTATTAGTAGAAAAAAAAATATGATGACAAAGAAAATGGATTTAACTTTCTGCATTTTTAATACCAAAACAGGAGAATTAATAAGAGAAGTTCCAATGGGTACAAAAGCAACAGGAAAAAAATCTGTTTTAAAAACTTATGTTGATACTGAAAACGATAAAATCATTTTAATTGGTGAATTTTTCAAACCTGGTGATGACATGTTAAAAGATAAAAGTAAAGGTATTTTTATTAAAGAACTAGAAAGTGATGGGACCGAATTATCAAATAATGAATACAATTGGAAAGGTCAAATTGATAAGTATAAGAACGAAAACTTAACTAAAGAAGAGAAAAAAGAAGCTGGTCAAGCATTTTCATTATTTTTCCATAATGTAATAAGATCTAAAAATGGACATTTATTCTTAATTGCTGAACAATTTAAAAAGCAAGTAAGTGCAGGTGGAATCGCAATGAATGTCGCTGCTGCTGCTTTAGGAGGAAATGTTAATTCTAATGCTGCTGCTTTTGAAATAAGAGTTTCTAACATGGTAGTAATAGAGTTAGATGAACATAATAAATTATTTGACTATCATATTATTAAGAAAAAAAGAAATAGCGTAATGCTTCCACAAGGGGCAGGATTATATAGTTCATCTTTCTTAGGATACTATATTAAAAGCCTTGGTGGTTTTGATTATGACTACACATCTTTAGATAAGGAAAAAGATGAATTCAACATTATTTATAGAGACCTGAATAAAAAGGAAAAGAAAGGTCAAAAGAAAAGTGACTTAATGCTAGGGGTGATTGAAATTGAGCAAGGGAAATTATCTTCAACAAGAGTTCCTATTAATACTGAAAGTAAATACTTGAGATTACAGCCTGCAAAATTTGGATATATTGGAATTGTTGAGTATTTTAAAAAGGAAAAGAAAATTGAAACTCGATTAGAAAAATTAACTTATTAATAATCTAACATTGATTTTTTAACTAATGCGATTGAAATCCCTCTCATTAAATTGAGAGGGATTTTTTAATTGGTGTCTTGTCTGAAAAAAGTTAACTTAATTAACTATAAAATCAATAAAAAAAAGAACAATTACCTTCAAGTTACAGTGAACCTTTCAAAATAACAATTGAAAAATTAGAGTTTACTTTTCTTTGAACCAACGGATCTATTTTAAAAAAACAGTTACATAAAGCTCTTATCCTTTTTTTTATTAATTTTGTTTTATGTCTGATGTGAAAAAAATTGTTGAATTTTATAATATGGAAGCCCACCCTGAAGGGGGGTGGTATAAAGAGACTTACCGTTCAAAAGAAGTAACACCTATAAGTAACTTAGGAGACCGTAACTTAATGACTTCAATTTACTTTTTATTAGAAAGTCATCAAACTTCAAATTTTCATAGAATTAAGAGTGATGAACTTTGGTTTTATCATTCAGGATCGGCACTAACTGTTCATTGTCTTTTTCCAAATGGAGATTACAAAACACTTCACATAGGCCCTGATTTTGAAAAAGGTCAAACGTTTCAAGCATTGGTTCCAAAAGGAACTATTTTTGGATCGACTGTAGATATCGAAAATACACATTCAATGGTTGGTTGCACAGTTTCTCCTGGGTTTGATTTTAACGACTTTAAATTATTTGAAAAAGAAGAGCTTTTAGAAACATTTCCTCAACACCAATCCATAATAGAAAAATTAACTTAATACTTTATGAAATATTTATTCATTTTACTCATCTCGATAGCTGTTATATCATGCTCTGAAGACAGTAAACCAATTCAACAAGAAAAAGAACCAATATTTTGTGACTGTAATGAATTAATCTTAGATTCTGACTATCAAAGGTATTACTTATCAGATAAAAAAAAACCATTCACAGGGAACTGCATCACTTTAAAACCTGATGGCAAAAAAGTGTTTGAAAGAAACTATATCGGCGGTAAATATCATGGTTTAGTTATTGTATTTCATGAAAATGGTGAAATTAAAAGTACCACAGAATACGAAAAAAACCTAATGACCGGTGCACAAAAAATATACGGTATGAATGGCAACTTAATTTCACATGCAATTTATTTAAGATCACAACTAAAAGAGATTATTAAATAACTTAAATCGTGATTAAATCAATACAGGCAAACATATATATCATAATACTTCTCATTGTAGGGTTTGTATTACGTTTTACTATTTCTTTTACACACTCGTATTCAAGTGATGAATTAAGTGCTATTAATCGATTAGATTTTAATGGGTTTGAACGTATTATTACTGATGCTGTCAAGCTGGGAGATATGCATCCTGCTGGCGTACAATTTTTTGAAGAGTTTTGGGTAGGCTTGTTCGGAAATTCAGAAATTGCTTTAAGATTTCCTTTTGTTATTATGGGGGTGATTTCAATATGGCTCACCTATCTAATCGGTAAAGTATACCTATCAAAAAACTCAGGAATTATTGCAGCAACTTTATTAACTGTTACTTACTTTCCAATTATTCATTCTGAACTCGCTAGACCATATAGCCCTGGACTATTGTTTAGCTTAACAACTGCTTGGTTTTGGTTAAAATTAGTTCTAAATGGATCAAAAAGAAAGCTAAATATCATTGGCTTAGGTCTATCCTTCGCCCTAGCTATGTACACACATTATTTTGCATTCATGTTTGTTGGCTTTATAGGATTAACAGGTTTGCTTTATGTAAAAAAAGAATCACTCCCCCTCTATTTAGTATCAGGCTGTTTAGGCATTTTATTATTCCTCCCACATATTGGAGTAACTCTACACCATTTAAACATAGACGGAGGACTACAATGGCTAGGAAAGCCAGATAAGACATGGTTATTTCAATTTATATTTCACTCGCTAAATGATTCATGGATTTTAACATTAGTACTAATTATCACTACTAGTTTTGTAATCTACAAGAGTCAATTCAAATTAGTAAACTTTTCTAAGACTACTATTATTTTTGCTTTATGGTTTTTTGGAATATTCATAATAGGCTACCTCTTTTCTTATTTCAGTTCTCCTATCTTAAAATTTCCGGTAATGTTGTTTCCACTACCATTTTTTCTATTAGTCATTGGAAATCTTTTCTCTAAAGCATCATCAAAGCTACTCTTATTATCATTTGGAATATTTTTATTAATTGGAACCAGTTCCACCATAATAGAAAACCAACTATATGGTAATAAACACTTTGGTGTATTTAAAGAATTGGCAGAACCAATTGTAAACTGGAGAAAGAATTTTGGTAAAGAAAATATTTCAACTTATTTTAATTTAAGTAACCCCAATTATTTGAACTACTATGTCAAAAAATTAGATGATTCGTTAGAATTTAATCAACATTTAATTGAATTTCATGATGATGTAAAAATTAGAAAAGAACTAAAACATATCACAACAGATTATCTAATAATAGGCTATTCTCAACGTCTCACATTACCACAGGTATTTGAAACATGCAAAGAATTTTATCCAGTTATTGTAGATCACATAACACTAAATAATTGTGCTGTATTTTTATTAGCTAAAGAAGGGAAATATAAACAACCATTTCAAGTGAATTTATTAACTAAACTAGCTTTAGAAACAAAAAATATAGGTCAGTGGAAATTAAACCCTAAACAACTATCCCGTTTGTATTACTTATCTGATTCTACAAACATATACGGCCCTGACTTTATCTTTAAAAAATCTGAAATTGACGTAGATTATAACTATTACTTAAGAATTAAAGTCAAGGCATTAACAACTTTAAACTCAGAATTGACTGTAACTTTAACAGCTAAAAGAGCAGGGAAAGATGTCATGAATAATTCAGGAAAAAAAATATGGATAGGTAAAGATTTAGAGACCATGTTAAACTCTTCTGAAACTAATTCAGCTAATTTCTCTATTTCTATTCCAAAAGAAATTAGGAGTTCAGATGACATCCAAATTAGTTTATGGAATAGAAATGGCTCTCTGATAAAAATTCAATCAATATCAATTGAAACAGTTGAAAACATTTGGAACTAACTATTATAATTAATACAGCCTCTTTCAAATGAATTTGTAAATTATTTTTCTTGATTGTAAAAAACTTATCCAATTTCAAGGTCCTTTTTGTTACATTAGTAGACACTTAACAGTTACTTATAAAAACAGTCTATTTATTCATAAACAACCATATTCACCAACTAAAACTACATCTTTTACGTCATTACTATCATAATGCAAACCAATCTTATATCTTTGTATCGTGAAAATAGAAATACCAAATAAAAGTACTCCACGTTGGCTCATTTTTTTAATGGACTTATTAATTGCTATAACTGCTTTAATATTTGCTTATTTAGTAAGGTTTGACGCCTCAAATTTACCAATTGAATCTGAACTTGAAATTTTCAAAAATGGTTTACCTTTTTATTTAATTATTAGAGGTCTAAGTTTTTATACATTCAATATTTACAAAGGAATTATTCGTTTTACAGGAATGGAAGATATGAAGCGCATCTTACTATCCGTAGCTACAGGATCTGTAGTCTTACTAATTGCTTCATTTATAAAACACTATTTTTTTGAAAGCGCCTTTATCTTACCAATATCAATAATTTTTGCCGAATTTTTCATCTGTATTTTTCTACTAATTGCTGTAAGAACTGCTGTAAAATTAATTTACATTGAAGGAATAAAAGACAATCAGGATGCTATTCCGACATTGATTTACGGAGCAGGAATCTATGGTTTAATAACTAAACACACGTTAGAGAAAGATTCAAAATTGGGAAGTAAAATAATTTCATTTATTGATGATAATAAACAAATAACTAAGAAAATGATGGAGGGGTTAAAAATTCGACATACTTCATCACTTGAATATACAATTAAAAAACATAAGATCAAACGACTAATTGTCGCGATAAAAAACCCTAACAATGTTAATAAGCGAAAAGTCATTGACATTTGCTTAGCCCATGATATTGAAGTCTTAAATGTACCAGATCCAAGAAAATGGATAAATGGTGAATTTTCAACTGGACAAATACAACCAATTAAAATTGAAAACTTACTTGGTAGAGAGCCTATTAAATTAGATTTAGATTTATTACAGGATCAATTCAGAAATAAAACGATACTCGTGACAGGTGCTGCAGGTAGTATAGGAAGTGAAATTGTAAGGCAATTAACACATTACTCTCCAACAAAAATCATAATGTTAGATCAAGCGGAATCTCCTATTTATGATTTACAAATGGAATTACAGGAAAAGGAGAAGTTACATTTGACAGAAACTGTTGTTGGTGATATTAGAAATTTAAATCGATTAGAAAAATTATTTGAATCGTATAAACCAGAAATTATATTTCATGCGGCAGCATATAAACATGTTCCTTTAATGGAAAGCAATCCATCAGAAGCAATACTTACAAACATTCATGGTTCAAAGAATGTAATTGATTTAGCAGTAAAATATAACGTTCAAAAATTTGTCCAAGTTTCTACAGACAAAGCTGTTAACCCTACTAATGTGATGGGTTGTTCAAAGCGAATTGCTGAGATTTATGCACAATCAATTAATAAAAATACATCAACCCAATTTATTACGACTCGTTTTGGTAATGTTTTAGGTAGTAATGGTTCTGTAATTCCTCTTTTTAAAAGACAAATTTTATCAGGTGGACCATTAACAGTCACTGACAAAAAAATCACTCGTTTCTTTATGACAATTCCAGAAGCTTGCCAATTAGTTCTAGAAGCTGGTTTAATGGGTGAAGGTGGAGAAATATTTGTTTTTGACATGGGAGAGAGCGTTAAAATTTATGACCTTGCTGTTAAAATGATAAAATTAAGTGGATTAGAATTAGAAAAGGATATTCAAATTAAAGTAACTGGATTAAGACCTGGAGAAAAGTTATATGAGGAATTATTGGCTAATGAAGAGAATACAATGCCTACACATCATCCTCAAATATTAAAAGCAAAAGTTAGAGAATACGATTTTGAAAACGTATTAAAAGAAATAAATGAACTAACTAGTATGTTTGATGCTCAAAACAACGATTACATTGTTAGTAAAATGAAAGTAATTGTTCCAGAATTTATATCAAACAATTCAGAATTTTCGAAATTTGATAGATAATGATTACTACCCCTATTCAAATACGATTTTCAGATTGTGATATGCTTCAGCATGTGAACAACGCCATTTATCTACAATATTTTGAAACAGCAAGAATCAATTTTTTTAATATAGAGTTACCCAATTGGAATTGGACAAAAAACGGAATAATTTTACTTAAAAACGTAGTAGAATATAAAGTACCTCTTTACTTAACAGATATTTGCCAGGTAGAAATTGAATGTTCCCATATAGGAACCAAAAGTTTCACATTAACTTATAAGATTCAAGTTAAAAAAGGTAAAAATGTAATTACAAAGACAATTGGTGAATCAATTTTAGTTTGTTATGACTTTACAAAAGAAGAAACTATAAATTTACCAACGGAACTAAAAAATGCCTTATTAAAACATAAAACTTAAAAGGACTGAATTTACAATGGACTTCACTCAAATACTCTCCAAAGCAATACTTATAATTTTTGCCCTTTCAATGGCATTTATTTTTAGTTATAGCTTAATTCAATTAAACTTAGTAATTAACTACATCAAATCGAAAAAGAGAAAAAAGATAACTACACCTGAACTTATTGAATTTCCAATTGTAACTATTCAATTACCTGTTTACAACGAACTTTATGTTATTGAACGACTTATTGATAAAGTCTGTGAATTTGATTATCCCAAAGACAAACTAGAAATTCAATTATTGGATGATTCTAATGATGAGACCGTTGGTATTATTAAAAAAAAAATTGAACATTATAAAAGTTTAGGGTTTGATATACACCATATCCAAAGAGAGAATAGAGTTGGGTATAAAGCCGGTGCGCTAAAATATGGAACAGAATTCTGCAAAGGTGAATTCATTGCTATTTTTGATTCAGACTTTGTTCCTGAAACAGATTTTCTATTAAACACTATTCCGTATTTTAACAACAAAAAAATTGGAGTAGTACAATCTAAATGGGGGTTTACAAATTCGGAATACTCTTACTTAACCAATTTACAAGCATTCGGGCTAAATGCCCATTTCAGTGTTGAACAAGTTGGAAGGGGATATAATGATCACTTTATTAATTTTAATGGTACGGCTGGCGTATGGCGAAAAAGTTGTATTTCAGATGCAGGTGGATGGGAATCTGACACCTTAACTGAAGACTTAGACTTAAGTTATAGAGCACAACTAAAAGGGTGGAAATTTTTATACTTAGAAGATGTCGTTTCACCATCAGAATTACCGGTAGAAATTAACGCACTAAAAGCCCAACAATTTCGTTGGACAAAAGGTGCTGCAGAATGTACATCTAAGAACTTAAAGCGTGTTTTAAAATCTAAAAACACCTCATTATCAACTAAAACCCATGCTATTTTTCATTTAATGAATAGTTCAATATTTATTTTCATCTTTTTCATGTCAATTATCAGTTTACCATTAATTTACATTAAATCTGAATTTACTGAATATAATTACTTGTTAAATCTATCTGGTTTTTTCATGTCCTCTTGGTTAATTTTGGCATTTTTTTATTGGACTGCTTTCAAACAGAACTCAAAAGAAAATCTATTTGTATTCTTTAATCATTTCTTTGGCTTCCTAGCTGTTTCTATGGGCTTATCACTTCATAACTCACTAGCCGTTATTGAAGGGTTTATTGGTAAAAAATCACCATTTATACGAACGCCAAAGTTCAATATTAATGATGCTTCAGATGAGTGGAATACAAACAAATATTTGATAAAAAAAATTACTCCATTAACCTATATTGAAGGTGGACTATTAATTTATTTTATATACACCTTTATAGTAGCTATTATATTTAATGACTATGGCATTATGCCATTATTGGTGTTCTTAATTTTTGGTTATGGATTTGTATTTTTCAATTCTATATTTCATGTCAAGAAAGTGACAAAACAAAGAAAGTAATCTTTACTATTTCGTTCTAGAAATAATTAATAATATATTTGTAATGTATTATGGTAAAATTAGTTTTCTTTATTTTTCTTTATTTTTCAATTTTGTCAATTCAAAAAATTGGTACACCAATGCCGACAAAAACTGGAACTCTAAGAATTGATTTATCAAACATTAGAAACAATAAAGGCTACATTTATATCTTTATCTACCAATACAACAACCAATTCCCTTACAATCCTTACAAGCATTATAAAGTAGACAAATCCAAAGTCAAAAACGGAATACTTATAGCTCAAATTTCAAATTTGGAATTTAAAAATAATTATGCAATTTCGATTATAGATGATGAAAATAACAATAAAAACTTAGACCGTTGGCTAGGAATCCCTCATGAAGGTTATGGATTTTCAAACAATGTAAAACCATTTTTATCGTTACCAAGATATAACGATTTATGCTTTAATTTTAGACAATCTACAAAAACAAGAATTAAGCTTCAGTACGTATTATGAAAAAAAATCTACTTCTTACTATTGTATTTATCTGTTTGATAAATGTAAATTTTGCACAACAAAATGAATCATTTTTTAAAAATACCAATTCGTTTTTAAATACTTACGTCCAAAATGGAAGAGTGGACTATGCAGAAATCAAATCAAGTGGACAGCTTGAATTAAATGCTTTAGTTGATTTTATTGCACTGGAAAGCTATCATGAATCTATTGAAAAGGCCTATTTGATAAATGTTTACAATCTATCTGTAATAAATCAAATAGTATCAGCCTTTCCTATTTCATCTCCTATGGATGTTCCTGGTTTTTTTGATACTAAAACTGTAACAATTGATGCCAAAACCTATTCATTAAACACATTAGAAAATGATATACTGAGAAAAAAATATGACGATCCTAGATTCCATTTTGTACTAGTTTGTGGCGCAATTGGTTGTCCTCCAATTACCAACTTTGCTTACTTACCAAATACTTTAGATGAACAGCTAGAACTTCAAACAAAGATAGCAATTAATAATGATAGTTTCATTCATCAAGAAGAGACTGAAAAAGTGATTTATTTATCTGAAATATTTAACTGGTACGCTAGCGATTTTGGAAAAAAGACAAATGATATTATTGACTACATAAATACTTATAAAATAAAAAAATTCAATAGAGACTATAAAGTGAAATATTCAAAATATAATTGGACCATAAATAATGGAACACTTCCATCAAATGCAAAAATTGATAGTTACCCCCCTAACCAATTAATGCTTGCTGGACCATTAAGGACACTTAAAGAAACCGTTGGTGGCCAATCATTCAATGCGGGAAGTTTATTAAGAAAAAAACAATTTGATTTTACAATATTCAACACGCTTTATACCCAAACAAAATCAGACTGGCTAGGTGTTACTTCAATTGGAGATAGACAAACTTTTAACACACATTTAATACAAATTATGTATGGAATTAGTAAGAATAAACGTGTAAACATTGGGATTGATATTAATATTAAGTCTTCAGGAAGATCTGTTGATCAAACAGCAAAAGGAATATCAAGTGCTTTTTTATATACAAATACAGACTCATCAAGGTTCGGAATTCCATCAATCGGTTTAAAAATAAAAGTACAACCCTTTAAAGAAGTTTCGAACTTTACTATTCAAAGTACCATTCAAGGACCAACAGTAAAATCTGCTGAAGGTATTACCAATGAATTATACTGGGCGGACTGGGAAAGAATTACATGGTGGAATCAATTTTTCTACACCAAATCTTTTGGCAAATTTCAAGTGTTCGCTGAGTTTGACATGTTATTCCGATTCAAAATTTATAAAGAGCAGATTGGAATGTTAGACCTACCTATGAGTGCATTTTTCAGTTATTTTCCAACCAAAAAGATCACAATTTATGCCATGACTCAACACGTCCCTAGATTTACAAATGATTATAACCCAGACATTACAACGGATTGGGTAATTCCAGCAAACTACACCGCTTCTGGTTTAGGATTTAAGTATCAAATCAATAGAGGTTTAGGAATAGAATTATTGTACACTGATTTTTGGAGAGGCAGGAGTAATGGCTTAGGTAACACATTTAACATTGGAATTAAGTACATTACTAAATAGTATTCTTAATTTTGTTTAACTAATGACTTCTAGATTTAACTTTAAAATATTAATTATATTCATCTGTTGCATTGTAAATTCATTTACATTAAAAGCAGATGTCGTTAACTCAGTAAACTATGAAGGCCTAACTAAAACAAAAGAAGATTTTCTAAACCAATTAATAAAATGTAAGCCAGGAGTTCAGTTTGACACATTAGTTATTAAGGAAGACGAACAAGTATTAAAGAACTTAAATTTATTTTTTAGTGTCAATAGTAAATATGTTTTTAATACGTTAGCAAATGGTTATGACGTTACTTTCATTATAAAAGAAGCACAATATATTTACCCCATTCTTGCCATTGAAGGTTTTGACACTCAGCTCAAAATTCAACTAGGAATAAACAATTTAAATTGGCGGGGAAGAAGAAACACCATAGGTTTTGTGTATCAATATTATGACAGACACTCCTTAAGTATTTATCAAAAGACCCCACGTCATAAAAATGGAAAAACCGGTCACGACCTAAGTTTATCAAAACATTCCACAGTCGAACCTTTGTATTTCGATAGTATTACATCTAATTTTAACTTTGATAATTATTCAGTTTCAGTAGCTGGTAAATACTGGTTAAATTCAAAAATAAACGTTGACTTTGGTGGAATGTTTATTTATGAGCAATACGAGCAGAGAGATCACACATTAGACTTACCAATGACATCATTTGACTTTATTAAATATCAAATAAAATCAAGTATTACTTGTCATTATGTTAATCAACATTTTGAATTTTTTGATGGAATAAAACTCAAGCTATATACTGAAACTATACAAACACACAATTATCCTATGGCCAGTTTCATTAAACTAAACTCACAAATTAAATATTTTAAGAGACTTGGGTTTAAGGGAAATATTGGCGTAAATTACAAATTCGGAGTTGCAACCAATAATGACAGTCCATTTTCACCTTTTGTTTTAGATGGCTTCATTAATATTAGAGGTATTGGAAACAGAGTATCGAGAGGTACAGCTGAAAACATAATAAATATAGAATACAGACATACATTAATAAATCGAAAATATGTTGCTATTCAATCCGCTATTTTTACAGACATTGGCTCATTAAGACAGCCTGGAGAAAAGCTAAAAACCATGTTTAATTTTTCAAAAATGAATTACTTTTCAGGAATTGGCATAAGAATTCATTCCAAATTCTTTTATAAATCAATTTTCAGAATAGATTACTCAGTGAATTTAACTCACATAAATCATGGCGGATTTTCTTTTGGATTAGGACATTTCTTTTAGCATTACTCAAAATCAGTATACAGTAAATACTTCTTCCTAATTAGTTTGAATTCATTCAGTTCCTCCGCCCAACTAGCTCTTATTTCAGTTTCAGTTTTACCTAAAATAATTTGATTTTTTAATTGATTTGATCCAGACAAAAGAGTTATAAAATTATTTTTCAAAAAGAACTTCTCTTTCATATTTAAATCCTTATAAAAATCAATAAGCCAGCTTAACTGCAACTCACGTTGTTGCTGTAAAACATTCACTCCAATTACGGGTAAGTATATTCCCTTACATTTTTCACCATTCAACTTGGGGTTTTTAGCCCCTGGTATAGGTTCTGGAGTAAACTCATAAGAATCGCCTTTAAAATTAGGATGTCCAACAATTTGAAATGGATTTTTAGTACCCCTCCCTACGCTAACAACTGTGCCTTCAAAAAAACAAAGACTAGGATATAAATAAATAGAAGTCATATTGGGTAAGTTCGGAGAAGGCTTTATAGGCAGCTTGTAAAATTTTGAATGATTCCATCCTTCACATTTAATCACTTTCAAATTTAAATCTTTTACATTAACCCATTTCTCACCATATATCATCTGAGCATACTCTCCTATAGACATTCCATGAACAACAGGAATTGGATGCATTCCAATAAATGATTTAAACTCTAAATCCAAGACAGGCCCATCCACATAATGACCATTCGGATTTGGTCTGTCTAAAATAATCAACTCAATATTATTATCAGCACATGCTTCCATTACATAATGCAAGGTCGAAATATAAGTGTAAAACCTAGCGCCTACATCTTGAATATCAAAAACTAACACATCTAAGCCTTTTAATTGTTCTACTTTTGGTTTTTTATTACTTCCATATAACGAAACAATTGGCAATCCTGTTTTAGCATCAATTCCAGACTTTACTTTTTCTCCTGCATCTGCCTTCCCCCTAAAACCATGCTCTGGAGAAAATACTTTCTTAACTTGAATTTTTAACGAAAGCAAAGAATCGACTAAATGAACATCACCAATCCTAGAGCTCTGATTACCAACTACACCAACATTTTTACCGGCCAACAGATGTAAATATAACTCTGTATTTTCAGCACCTACTTTCACTTCATTATTACAAAACAATTCAGCCTGTGCAAAACTATTAACGGCTGATATAAAAAGAATTATTGATAATATTTTAAATTTCATAATAAGTAAGAATTAATAAATTGTAAATTTACAACTTAAATTAATACAAATTGAGTACCGAATTTTTCATTGCTAAAAAAATAATTAAAAAAGACAAGTCTAAAGATGCTGTTTCTAAGCCTATCGTAAGAATTTCTTTAGCTAGTATTTCTATTGGAGTAGCGGTAATGTTGATTACGGTATCTATTGTAACAGGTTTTCAAGAGAAAGTAAGAGAAAAAGTAATTGGTTTTGGTTCACATATCCAAATTTCTAAATTTGAGGACAACACATCTATGGAGTCCTCTCCTATTTACATTAAACAAGATTTTATTGCTGACTTGACAGCGAAACCTTTCATTAAACATTTTCAGAATTACGCCTACAAACCAGCCATTTTACAAACAGATTTTGACACTTCTGTTTTTAATGTGAATGGAAAAGATACTTCTGTTATAAATAGAGACATACTAGGTGTTTTATTCAAAGGAGTGGATCATACATTTGATTGGTCATTTTTTAATAATAAATTAATTAAAGGCCAAATCATTGATTCCACAGCAAACAACAATGACATTATCATTTCTGAATACGTAGCCAACTTATTACATTATAAAGTTGGAGATAAAGTCAATTCATATTTTGTACTAAAAAATAATCCAAAAAAACGAAATTTCATAGTTAGAGGCATCTATAATACTGGGATGGAAGAATTTGATAAAAAATTGATATTCTGTCAATTAAATCAAATTCAAAACCTTAACAATTGGGGAGTTAAAAGTTATTTAAGACTAAAAGACACATGTGTAAATAATCAATTTGTGATGGAAGTTTTAGCATTCGGCTCAACTAACACCTTTATTTATGACTGGGGTGATGGCTATGACACACCTTCTTTAAAACTATTAAATCTAAATCAAAATACAATTCATGTTGATGTCTTACCAACAACCAAAGATTTTTACGGTTACTCTGTTTCTAGAGACTCTTTATCTAATAAGTCAACTGCCCAATTAAATATAGAAACCCCTTGTCACTGTAATGATGAGATACTAAGCAATCAACCAATTGAATACATTGGAGATAGTCTAATTATAGCTCCATTTGGATCCATTACAATACAAAATAAACCCGGAACGAGTAACTTATACACAGGAGGATTTGAAGTAATTTTAAATAATTGGGACGATTTACAAAAGGCTAATACTATCGCTTACGAAAACATTCCTTATGAATACCATAGCCAACCCATTACTGATTTACATCCTGAAATTTTTGCATGGCTAGGATTTTTAGACATGAATATTGCCATCATATTAGCATTAATGATTATCGTTTCGTTAATCAACATGACCACATCACTATTAGTTTTGATTTTAGAAAAAACCAATATGATAGGTATTCTAAAAGCCATAGGCGCAACCAATTGGTCCATCCGAAAAATATTTTTATACAATTCACTCTATTTATTAATAAAAGGATTATTTTGGGGTAATTTAATTGCATTAACTTTATTAGCAATTCAAAAATATACACAAATTATACCGTTAGATTCTAAAGTATATTATTTAGATACCGTTCCAGTCAGTTTAAATTTATATCATATTCTTGGTGTAAACATATTAACCATTATTGTTTGTATGTTAATTTTAATCATTCCTAGCTATTTAATTAGTAAAATTAACCCTGTAAAAGCAATAAAATTTAATTAAAATTCTGTTTTTTTGTTTAAAATGACTACTTTCGTGGACTAAAATTACAAATTATACCGTCATGGCAGAAATAGAGATTAAACTTCCTAAAATGGGAGAAAGTGTTACAGAAGCTACTATTACAAATTGGTTAAAAGAAGTTGGAGAAACTATTGAAATGGACGAACCTTTAGTAGAGGTTGCAACTGACAAGGTGGACAACGAATTACCATCAGAAGCTGAAGGAACATTAATTAAAATTTTATTTGAAAAAGATGAAGTTGCTCAAGTAGGTGACGTTATCGCTATAATTTCAACTGACGGAGGTGCAGCTGTTGCTGAACCTGCTAAAGAAACAAAAACTACTGCTACTACAGATTCAAAAGCTGTTGAAGTGGTTTCTAATCCGAATACTGAATCAGTTTCTAAAACTGGACCTTCTGGAAAATTTTACTCTCCATTAGTTAGAAGTATTGCAGACAAAGAAGGTATTTCAATGTCAGAATTAGAATCAATATCAGGAAGTGGTGAAAATGGTAGAGTTACTAAAAAAGACATCTTATCTTTCATTGATTCGAGAGGAAACGCACCTGTTGAAGTAAAAACTTCAACACCTGCTCCTAAAAAATCTTCTCCTGCTAAAGTTGCTCATAAACCAAATGTTCCAGTAATGGAAGGTGATGAAATCATCCCTATGGATAGAATGAGAAAGCTTATTGCTGATCATATGGTAATGTCGGTACAAACTTCTCCTCACGTTACGTCATACGTTGAGGCTGATGTTACAAATATTGTAAACTGGAGAAATAAAGTTAAAAATACATTCTTAGCTAAAGAAGGTCAAAAAATAACATTTACACCAATTTTTATGGAAGCTATTGTGAAAGCAATTAAAGATTTCCCAGGTGTTAACGTTTCTATTGACGGAGATAATATAATTCAAAGAAAACACATTAACTTAGGAATGGCTACAGCTTTACCTTCAGGAAACTTAATTGTTCCAGTAATTAAAGATGCTGACAACTTTAATTTAACTGGTTTAACTAAACAAGTTAATGGTTTAGCTACTAAAGCAAGAAATAACAAATTAGCTGCAGATGATATTTCAGGAGGAACTTATACAGTTACTAATGTAGGAACATTTGGAAACGTAATGGGAACACCTATTATTAACCAACCACAAGTTGCCATCTTAGCTTTAGGAGCGGTAAGAAAAGTTGTAGCAGTAATAGAAACACCAAACGGAGATACAATAGGTATAAGACATAAAATGTACCTATCTCACTCTTATGACCACAGAGTTGTTGATGGTGCATTAGGTGGAATGTTCGTAAAAAGAGTAGCTGACTACTTAGAAGATTTTGATGTAAATAGAGAAATCTAAACAATTATATAAAATTAAGCATTTTTTAAAAAAAGTCTCTTCTATAGTATAGAAGAGGCTTTTTTTATATAACTTTACATTAACTATATGTTAAGTAAAATAAAAATACTCTTCTTTATTTTCTTCTTTCTAAATCTGTCTTTGAATTCTTTTGCTCAAGAATATGATATTGAAGAAGCAAATGAATTATTGACTTCAAAATCATACTTGAAGGCTATTCCTGTATTTGAGCAATTACTAAGTGTTGAAAACAGTGCTAACTTAAATTATAAATTGGGACTATGCTATTTCAATTTGAATAAAGAAATAGAATCAATTCCCTATTTTGAAAAAGCAATTAAAGACACCTACAAAAAATATTCAATTACAAATACATCACTTTTATATGCTCCAATAGACGCCTATTACTACTTAGGAAAAGCACAGCATGTTAACGGAAATTTGTTACTTGCTTTTGATTTTTATAATAAATTTTATGTAAACTCAAAAAAAAGAAACCCACTTAAATATAAATCATACATAGGTATTTTACAATGTGAAGTTGCCAATAGACAACGTGAAAATATAACTACGGATATTATTTGGAGTCTTGGAGACACGGTTAATACAAATTTAGAAGAATCAAGCCCTGTCCTCTCATCTGATGGAACAACCATCTATTTTACAAGTTCAAGATTAAGAAAAGATAATTCTAATCTCTTATTTATTGATCCGAATACAGGAACTTATTTTAAAGACACATACAAGAGTAATCAAACAAAGACAGGGGACTGGACAGAACCCGAAATTTTAGACATCTGTAAACCTAATCAGAATGAAAGCCCTTCATCAATTTCTCCAAACGGCAATCAATTATTGATTAATAATGGCGATTTTAGTAAAAATAATATTTGTAAATTAACGATATATGGTTCAAAATTTGGTGAATCATCACCATTTCCTGCAAAACATTTAAACACAAATAGAAACGACATAGATGCTTCAATAAGTTTTAATGAGGAATTTTTATACTTCGCTTCAGACAGAAGAGGAGGTTTTGGAGGATTTGATATCTATAGACTGAGAAAATTACCTGATGGAACTTGGAGTAAACCAATGAATTTAGGTGAAAAAATTAATTCCAAAAATGATGAAATTTCTCCGTTTATTGGATTAGATAACAAAACATTATACTTTAGTTCAAATGGGTCAAGTAGTATGGGAGGATTCGATATTTTTGTTTCACAGGTGAATGCCATAAATGAATGGTTAGCACCAATGAACATGGGGATACCAATTAACTCTACTGATGATGATTTATCATATTCAATAATTGCCAATGGTACAAAAGGAATCTATTCATCTGACCGAAAAGGAAATACTGATCACGATATTTATTTTGCACAATCATCTACTTCATTTTATCAAAACGTAGCCATTTTAAAAGGTAAAATAAAAACTAGTAATCAATCTGTGCTTCCAAGAGGAATAGCTATAATAGTTGAAGATTTAACAGATAGCACAAAGATTCAAACTTTTAAACCAAGACTAAAAGATGGGGGTTACGTCCTTAATCTTAAGCCTTGTCATAAGTACATGATTAATTACACTTACAACGAAAAATCTTTTTTCAAATCGAAACAATTTATCCCTTGTAATTCATCATATCAAGAACTACATAAAGTCGTTATTTTAGACGTTATTAATTTAACACCCCTTGTTATTAAAGACTAAATATGAATAATTCGAAATACTTAAAACTATTAATTAAATCTTTACTTCTTTTTGTACTTTTGTTTTCAGTGAATACAATTTATTTTTCACAAAATAATGAGCTATTACCTGAAGACAGCACAATAAACGAATGGTTTGATAAATCCAGTCAAGTAGCTAGAAATGTAAATATTGACGGTAGTGATAGTCCAGAAAACAGAAAATTAAACAGACGTGTTGAAATAAAAACAGAGAAACCAAAAATGGCTTCACATTATATTCAACTATAAAAAACAACAATGAAATTAAAACTTAATAAGTCAATAGCATTTTTTGATATTGAATCTACTGGTCTTTCTACTTCAAAAGACAGAATCGTGGAAATTGGAATAATAAAAGTAAATCCAGACCAATCAGAGGAGCGGTTAACCATGCGTTTAAACCCTGAAATGACTATTTCTACTGAATCTGTTGAAATTCACGGCATAACTCAAGAGGACATAAAAGATGCACCTACTTTTAAAGATGCGTCACAGAAACTATTAGACTTTATAGGAGATTCAGATTTAGCTGGCTATAATTCAAATAAATTTGACATACCTATGTTAATGGAAGAGTTTTCAAGGGTTGGAATTGATTTTGACATGTCTGTTAGAAAAGCCATTGACGTTCAAAATATTTTTCATAAAAAAGAACAAAGAACATTAGTTGCGGCCTACAAATTTTACTGTGACAAAGATATTGAAAATGCACATAGTGCAGAAGCTGATATTATTGCCACTTATGAAGTGCTAAAGGCGCAATTAGACAAGTATCCAGATTTAGAAAATGATATGGAATTTTTAGCCGAGTACAGTCAACATAATAAACACAAATTATTAGATTTTGCTGGAAGAATAGCTGTAAATAAAGAAGGTATTCCTATTTATAACTTTGGAAAGCATAAAAATAAAACAATTAAGGAAATTTTTCAAAAAGAACCTGGTTATCATGCATGGATGCTCAATAACGACTTTCCTTCATACACAAAACAAGTGTTGAAAAAAGTAACTGATCAATTAAAAGCTGAAAAGAGAGAATTACAAGCAAAAAAAAATGTTCAGGAAAAAGAAAAATTATCTACTAAAATAGATCAACTGAAAAATAAATTCAACTGATGAAAATAATTTGTATTGGTAGAAACTATGCAGATCATGCAAAGGAAATGAAATCTGAATTACCAACAGAACCTATATTTTTTTTTAAGCCAGACTTAGCTATTTTAAGAGGTCATAAATTTTACATTCCCGATTTTACTAACGACTTACATTATGAAGTTGAATTAGTTATTAAAATAAATCGTGTTGGTAAACATATTGATGAAAAATTTGCTCATAAATATTATAACCAAATTGGTTTAGGAATAGACTTCACAGCGAGAGACATTCAACAAGAATGTAAAGCTAAAGGTTTACCTTGGGAAAAAGCGAAAGCGTTTGAAAATTCGGCTGTATTATCAAAACAATTTATTGATAAATCGGATTTAAATATGGAAAACATTCAGTTTTCACTGTCTAAAAATGATAAAGTTGTTCAGGCCGGAACTAGTTCTGATATGATTTTTACATTTGACAAAATAATTGCTTATATTTCCCAATTCGTGACTTTAAAAATTGGCGATCTTATTTACACAGGTACACCTAAAGGTGTTGGACCAGTTAAAATTGGAGATGAATTAAATGGATTTATAGGGGATAAAAGTATGTTTAAAATTGAAGTGAGGTAATGAACAAGTTGAATGTTTTATTTTTAACGAGTTGGTATCCGAATAAAAATCATCCTACACTTGGTAATTTCATTCAAAGACATGCTGAAGCTTTACATCCACATGTCAATTTAAAAGTACTACATATCTGTTCAAATAGTAGTCAAAAAAATAAATTTGAAGTAGAAAATAGTACTATAAACAACGTTGACACAACAATTGTATACTATAAAAAAGTACAACACTTTTCTATATTTAATCCAATTATTAAATTTTTTCGATATAAAAGGGCACTGAAAATTGGGTTGAGTAAGCTAACGAAAGAATTCAACATAAACATTGCTCACTGCCATGTTGCCTATCCCGCCGGAATTTCAGCGCAATGGTTGTTAAAAAAACAACATATACCGTACGTACTATCTGAACACTGGACATTATTTCTAAAAGAAGAAACCTACAAAACAAACTCTTTTTTAATTAGAAAAAGTATTGAACAGACATTAAACAAGGCAAGCTACATATTACCTGTATCCAAATCCTTGTCTAACGCATTACAAAAGCGTACAACAAATCAAAATGTTAAAGTCATACACAATGTTGTAAATACAGAATTGTTTGCTCCTACTGCATCTGCTAAAGAAAAGACAACTATTCTTCATGTATCACACATGGATAAGGACCATAAAAACCCTTACGGCATGTTACAAGCCATAAAAAATGTGTCATTGATTCGAAATGATTTTATTTTCAAAATAGTTTCAGACGAAAACCATGAAAACACGAGAAATATAATCAACGAATTAAATATAAATCAAGACTTAATTCAATTAGAACATACTAAAACTCCAATTCAAATAGCTAAAGATTACAATACTGCAGATTTTTTCATTATCTTTAGTAATATAGAAACTTTTTCTGTTGTCATGGCTGAGGCCTGGAGTGCTGGTTTACCAATAATTTACTCAAAATGTGGCGGCCTAACCGATATACAAGACCCAAAACTTGGAATACAAGTGGAGCCTAAAAATGTCAAACAATTAGAAAATGCAATTATAAGTATGCTTGACAATCACAAAACCTATGATAAACCTTACATAAGTAATTTTGCTCATTCCAAATTTAACACTACCGAAATAGCGTTACAGTTTATTGACATTTATAATAAAATTATTAACAACTAAAGTTTGTATAATGTACAGTCTCAAATTTAAAATGAAATATTTAATTCTAGTATTCTTTTTAATTTGGGCTAACACTCCAAGCTTAGGACAACAATTTCATTTCAAAAATTACTCCTTAGAAGAAGGCTTGTCACGTTCAGGAGTTTATCATATTTTACAAGATCATTATGGTTTTTTATGGATTGCAACTGATGGCGGCGGTATTTGTAAATTTGATGGTATACACTTTAAGAATTACACACGTCAACACGGTTTAGCTTCAGAAAAAGTAAGAATTATTTTTGAAGATAAAAATAAAGTTCTCTGGTTTGGAACCAATAATGGTCTAAGCTTTTTAAATGGTGAACAGTTTGAAACCCTAACCACTGAAGATGGCTTAAGTGACAACTTTATCCGTTCAATAACCCAAGACAAAGCAGGTAATTTATGGGTAGGAACTAATAGAGGAATATCTATTATTGATCCGTCCATAAAACAAATTTCAAAAAAAATTAAAAATAAATTTCACACTCCCCCACCGTCAAACGCGTTCATTATTGGCAGACACAATTAATGACATCATGTGGATTGGTACAGATGCTGGATTATGTAAGTGGGAGAACTCTGAAATAACTATTATTAATAAGAAAGATGGATTAATAGATAATACTATTTTAAGCATATTTTTAGATTCAAAAAATAAACTTTGGGTAGGAACAAACAACGGTCTATCCTCTATTGACGATACATTAATTACGAATTGGACTGAGAAAAATGGCTTAATTAATAACAGAATACGATCGATAAATGAGGATAATTACCACAATATATGGCTAGGAACCAAAACAGGTATTAGCGTATTTGACAAAACAAATTTTCTAAACATATCTGTCAAAAATGGCTTATCAAACGAGAGGATTAGGTGTATACAAAAAGACAGATTTAATAATATTTGGTTAGGTACTTATTTTGGAGGAATAATGCGATTTAATTACAAAGACTTTATTGGTTATACGCCAAAAGATGGGCTAATTTCTAATCAAATTCTGTGCATTACTGAAGATAACAAAAGTGACATTATTATTGGCACATTTGATGGTGCGTCAAAATTAAAAATTGAAAATAATAAATTAAAACACATTAAACATGTCACAACATCTAATGGTCTAATAAGTAATAACGTTCAAACCATTTTTAAAGATAGCAATGGCCATTATTGGTACGGTACTGATTCTGGAATATCTATTGTGAAAGATGACAAAATTATTACAATTGACGAACAGTTAAATACCGTTTCCAAATACATCACATGTATTAAATATTACAATGAGAAATACTACATTGGTACACATAGAGGAATTGCTGAATTGCAAATAAATCCTGATTACAGCATAAAGAACATAAATTTTCTAACAAATACTGACGGACTTGCAGGAAAAGAAGTATCATTTATTAAAAAAGACACAAATAATCGTATTTGGATTGGGTTTTCTGATGGACAAATTAGTATTTTATATGACCATCAATTGGTAAACCCTGTTTTACCTAAAACGATCAATGAAATTACTTCAATAGCATTTGACTCCAATAATAGAGTTTGGCTTGGAACAAATGGCAGAGGTATTTATTATGGTAATTATAACTCCAAATCAAAGACACTTAATCTTAAAAACATATCAACCTCAGATCAATTATCATCTAATTACATTTTCTCATTATTACATGATAAAAACAAAATTTGGGTAGGTAATGAAAAAGGAATTGATTTAATCAACTTTTCAAATGACACACTTTTTAACATTCAAACCTTTGGACCTGAGCGTGGCTTTTTAGGATTACAGAATAATCAAAACTCATCCTATATAGACAAAGATGGGAACCTTTGGTTTGGTACTGTGAATGGACTCTATCAACTAAAGAATAGAGAATTGAGCATATATTCTAAAGGTGAAAAATCGATAAGTTATATTAAGACAGTTTTAGTTAATCGAAAGTATACAGATTGGAAAACATCAAAATTTTCGAATGGCGTAACAGGCTTGTTTAACTTACCACTAAATTTAAATTTACCTCATGATTACAATAATTTAGCCTTTGATTTTATAGCCTTGAATTATGTTGCTTCAGAAAAAATATTATATACATGGAAATTGAACGGTTATGATAAGAACTGGTCACATTTAAGTCAAAAAAAGGATTGCGAATACACTAATTTAGAACCCGGAAACTATACCTTACAAATAAAAGCAACAAATGAAAAGGGAGAATTAATGGAGTTTATTACTAGCTTTAGTTTTAGCATTACAAAACCTTTTTGGAATACATGGGGCTTTAGAATATTTTCAATTTTAATTGTAATCGGTTTAATTATATTCTATTTAAACTATAGAACAAAACAACTGATTATAAAACAAAAAGATCTTGAAAAAGTAATTGCCATAAGAACTGAAGAAATTACTAAACAAAAAGATGAGTTGGAGTTAACCAAACAAGAAATTGAACTTCAAAATGATGAACTTCAATTAAAAAATAAAGAGATTACAGATTCCATTTTATATTCAAGAAAAATTCAACACTCAATTTTACCAAGTCTAGAAAAAACAAATCAACTATTAAAAAATTATAGTATTTTTTATAAACCTAAAGATATCGTTTCAGGTGACTTTTATTGGATAGAAAAAAGTCCTATCAATGAAAATAAAATATTCTTTGCTGTAGCTGATTGTACTGGCCATGGTGTTCCTGGAGCAATGGTTTCATAAATATGTACCCGTGCATTAAACAGTTCATTATTTGAAAATAAACTAGATTATCCAAATCAAATTTTAGATGAAACAGCTAAAATCGTAACAGAATCTTTCACTGATTCTGAAACAGGAACTATCATTAAAGATGGAATGGATATTGCTTTGGGATCTCTTGATTATAGCCAAAATAAAATTCATCCTGAATTTGAATTTTCTGGTGCACAAAACCCAGCTTGGATAATCACACCTATTAAAACTGAAAATATTGTTATTAACGGAAACACAGCTGAACCTGAAATTGTAACCGACACACATAAGTTATTTATAGTAAAAGCAACAAAACAACCCGTTGGACACTTTGAGCATACAAAACCGTTCGCTAATAATAACATAACTCTACCTTCCGGTACTAGAATATATTTATTTACAGATGGATATGCTGATCAATTTGGCGGAGATTTAACCTTGAACTCACAAGGTAAGAAGTATAAACATAAGCCGCTTAAAAATTTCATAATGAGTATTCAACATCATTCTATAACTAGACAAAAGTTAGACTTAGAGAATGAATTTTATAATTGGAAACAAGACCTAGAACAAGTGGATGATGTGTTATTTATAGCGATTGAAGTGTAATTATTATTTTTCAAAAAAAATGCCTGACTAAAAGCCAGGCATTAAACTAATTCAACTTGTTTTCTAAATTATAGTTTTAATATTCCTATTTTATTTCCTGATTTACCAATAGTATATAAAAGAAATTCATCATTATTTAATTCCCTACATTGTTTTGGTAACAAAACAATTCTTTTTTCATCAAATTTAATAAAACTTTCTTTCTTAAAAGTTCCATCCGGTCTTAACTGAACTTTAATTGGAGTCCAACCCTCATTATAGATAATTTCAATAACTTCATCAGTGGGAATTACAAAAATTGAAGAATACTCGCCTTGATCATTTGAACTTACTTGTTGTTTTTCAATTCTTTTTACCCATTCAAACCCTCCGTTTGAATTAAAATTAAATGCTATAATATCATTATAAGAATATGTTGCATTACCATATGTACTAGCTCCATATGCAGAAGCCCCCCCTCTTGAACCAGAAGTAACAGTTTTTACAAATTGCTCTGCTAAAACAGTTATACTACCATCATTTAATTCGATAACACTTTTAATCACAAAATTTTTAAGCTGTGGTAATTCTACATCCAAACCTTTTTTAATATTTTTTCGATTCCTTTTGTCAAATTCACTTTTCATTCTATCCGACCAATCAGATGTAATAAAATTCTCTTCAAGAAGTGAACTTAAACTATTAACTTCATTCATATCTTTGTCAAATACTATTGACGAAACTCTATCAGCACCATTACCTCCAGGCTTACTCGTCAATCCTACAATAATTACCCCTCCATTTTTTAATGTCTTCAAGGTAACCTCTGAAAAATGTCTATCTTTTAGCTCCAACTTAATTATTTCAGATTCTCCACTTTTTAAATCAATATATAAAACATGGGTACTTTCCACCACATAGTCATAAAATATATCATTCCTAGATTTCTCTTTAAATAATAATTTATCAACTAATAGATAAGCAATTCCATCATTACTAACCTTAGTTTCTCTAATTTTGTATTGGTTAAATGGAATCGTGTATTTAAAACTATTGATTTCATTAAAATTTGTATCCATTAATTTCCCATCAAAATTAACATACGGAATTCCACTTGAAATATCACCATAAGGTAAAAATGAAAAGGCGCCATTATCGGAAGTGTAAATGCTCATAACTTTTACTTGTTCTCTTAATTTATCTTCAGCATGCCCTACTGACATAATTTGCATCATTTGCTTTTTATGTTCCTTTTTTTCCGCTTTTGTTAACTTTTCTGATTTTCCACTATTATATTTGTACTCCATTAATACTTTTGGCTCATTTAAAGATAAATCTTGTAGATTTAATTCTTGATAAAAGTAATAATTGGTATTTGTAGTACTGTTCATAAAACAGGTTAACACAATTGGTTTATCACCAATCAATACTAAATCTATTAACAACAATTTATTACCGTTAAACTCAAGAATTAATTCTCCTGAATTAACAAGTTCCAATGACTCTTTGTCATATACTTCAATTGTTTTGTTTAATAATTTTAAACCAAAGCCTTGTATTGGAGTACGCAAGTATATAATATTTTGATTAGTAGTCCCAATTAAAACTGGATACTTCTTTTTCTCAGTTTTCTCTAGTTTTCCCCATATAATATTATCTGTAAGGTCACTTTGAGCCAAATTAATAAAAGGTAAAACAACTAACACTACTACTAAAAGTAACTTTTTCATATTTTTTTATTTAAAATCTATAATTTACACCAAGGCCTAAGTTAAACCCACCCATGATATTAAAGTCTGAACGCACAACTTCATTGTTAATTACTACCTCAGAATCACCAGAGGGAGTATCTACTCTGTAAAGTCCAATTGAAATCCCTATTTCAATATCTAAATCAATGTGTTCGTATAATCCTGCGTTTAATCCTCCGACAATTTTAAACTTTGTCCTTTTATAACTAATTTCTTTATAAATAGTATTAGTGTTATACCATTTCTCAAGATATGACCCAAGATAAACACCTTTACCAGAATTTAAAGCTGGTCCATTTTTATTTACTAAATATTTAAACCCTACACTAAAAAAAGTACCTGTATTAAGATTCCGTTGTAATATGGGAAGATCATGAGTTGAGAATGCATTAATATCAAAAATAAATCCGAGTGGTGTTATACCTACTCCAATTTTCATTTGAACTTTATCAACAATATCATAACTTACCGATACTGTAGGTGTACCTGTTAACAAAGTAATAACGTTGGTTCCAACACTCAAACTTGAACGGTCTTCTTTTTTTGTATCAAAAATTTTATCATAATCCGTTTGTCCATACGAAAATATCGAACAAAAAATAATGAGAAAGGTAGCGAATGTCAGTTTCATAGGGTAAATCACGTGTTCAAAGATAATATATTTTCACATATGAGACTAAATTTAATATGTCATTTTATTCTTACCAACTATACATTCTAAAACATATAAAAAATGCCTGACTAAAAGCCAGGCATCAAAATAATATTCTTTTAAAATTTAGTTAAAGTTTTAAAACTCCGAATTTACTTCCTGTTTTACCTTTTGCGTAAAGAAATACTCCTGTATCCTTTAGCAATCCACATTGTTTAGGAACCAATTTCATTCTTCTTTCTGAAAATTCGATAATATTATCTTTTCTTATTGATCCTTCTGGACCTAACTGTACTTTTACAGCTACTTTTCCTTCATTATAAATAATTTCAATATCATCATCATTCTCCACAACAAAATAAGATGAATAATAACCACCATCATTTGTACTAACCTGGTGTTTCTTTATCCTTTTCTTCCATTGAAACTCCCCCAATTTGTCATAATTTACTGCTATAATATCATTGTAATAATAATAATATGTAGTTGTCGTATAAGAGCTTCCATTTGCGCCTCTATGCGTATGTGTTACAACCCTAACATAATACTGTTCAGCTAACATGGTATAACTTCCATCACTTAATTCAATAATATGATCTACATAGTAATTATAAAATTGAGGTACAATTTTCTTCTTACCTCTTTTACTTCTTTTCTTATTTTTTTTATCAATTTTCTTCTTAGCTCTATTAGACCAAGTTGCAGTAATAAAATCCTTTTCAAATGATTTTGTTGAATTATTAACTTCAACCATGTCTTTATCATACACAATAGAAAAAGAACCATCTACTCCATTTTCTCCTTCTTTTTCTGTTAGACCTGATATTACCAAACTACCATTTTTAAGAGCTTTTAAACTAATTTGAGCAAAATATTTATTTTCTAATTCTAATTTGAAAAAATCAGATTCTCCACTAGTTACATCAATATATAATAAATACGTATCTTCAATTAGAAATCTAGGAGATCGTTTTTTCTTTACTGTCTCATCCTTCACTAATTTATCAACAATAATATAAGCCAAGCCATCCTTACTTACTACAGTTTGCCTGATATCAAAATTATCAAAAGGAAAATTGTAGCTAAAGTTGTTCACTTCATTAAAGTTCTCATCAAATATTTTAGCAATATAAGATTTGTTCACTTTATCCTCAAATACTTCTTCTTTAGCTGGGTCCGGGAATGTAACAAAAGAAATACTTTTATCATCTGATGATGTTGTTGTAATTCCTTCAAAACTATAAATGGATCTTATTTTTCTTTTGGCCTTTTTCGTTTTTTTAAACACTTTTTTAGCAAGTACTTTTGGAGCACTCATGGTTAAAGTTTTAGGATTAATCACATGATAAAACAGATAATTAGTATTTGTTTTTTTATTGAAAAAACTAGTTAACAAAACTGGAGTTTCACCAATCATATATGAATCAATAAAATGTAATTTTTTCTTTCTAAATTCAAGTTCTAATAATCTAGAATTTTTAAGAAGTAAAGAACCAACACTGTATTTTTTTAAGGTATGTTTTCCTTTTTTATTACTAATAAAAAACAATTCTCTGTCCGTATTTCCAACTAGAATTGGATCTGGTTGTTTTTTTGATTTTTCAATATCTTTCCATTTGATATTTTTCGCAAATCTACTTGATACTTGAGCAGTACTCAACACTGTAAAAGCAATTGAGAATAGTATTAAAAATATTTTTTTCATTTTTGTATCTTAAAGTTTGTAATTAATTCCTAATCCAAGGTTAATTCCATAAATCAAATTTGATCCTGGATAAGCATTTTCAGAATTAGGTATTTCTACCATATTCTCAGTTGATGTTTCAACAGTAAACAATCCAACAGAAACACCATATTCAAAATCCAAATCAAAATTTCCAAATAATCCAATATTTGAACCACCTACAATATTAAACTTTGTGCGTTTATACGATATTCCTTCAACAAGAGAGTTACTATTTTTCCATCTTTCTAAATAAACCCCATAAAAAGCTCCTGATCCAGAATTGACTAAACCATGATCTTTGTTTAGAAAATACTTCACCCCTCCACTTAAAAAATAACCTGTATTTAAATCACGCTGAAACATTGGATATTCTTCAGAAAGAACAGCTGTTGCATCAAAAATAATTCCGAACGGAGTAGCTCCTAATCCAGCTTTAAGTTGAATGTTTTCAGATAAATTAAACCCTACATTTACGTTGACCGTTCCTGTAGACAAAGTCATAATATCTGTTCCAATTGTTAATTTTGAATTCTTTACTCCATCATCAAATATCTCATCATAGTTTTCCTGCCCATAAGACAGTACAGATAAACTCAAGATAAATAAACTTAATATTTTTCTTTTCATATTCATTTTTTTTTCAAATATAGTAATTACATAATTAATTCCCTAATTCAAAAGGAATCTTACAAACTGGAATTTCTACCATTTTATGTTGATTTACTGAATTAAATTTTTTATAGATTTTAATAACTTCTTGTTGTCTTTCTGTTAAGTTTTCGGTAGATTGATTTTCAACTTCTAAAAATGTCATAGCCCATTCTAACTCAGGATAAGAAGCTCCTAGTTGACCTTCATCTGTTCTTTCATCTTCCCATAAGCCATCAGTAGGTTGTGCATTTTGTATCGCATCAATAACTCCTAATTCTTTTGTTAATTTAAAAACTTGGGTTTTAAATAAATCGGCAATAGGACTTACATCCACCCCGCCATCTCCATACTTAGTATAAAAGCCAACACCAAAATCTTCAACTTTGTTACCAGTTCCTGCTACCAATAAGCCATTCGCTTGCCCAACAGCATAAAGTGTCGTCATTCTAAGTCTTGCTCTTGTATTAGCCATAGATAAACCATGGTTTTGAGTTTTAAAGGTAAACCCCGCTTTAATCGTTTCAAAAGTATCAGTTAAATTAATTCGTTGGTGACTAACATTTTTATACTTCTTTTCAAGCCATTCTATGTGTTCTAACCCTCTATTTACTTCATTTTTATTTTGATGAATTCCCATTTCTACACAAATAACTTTCAAACCAGTTTTTGCACATAGTGTAGATGTTAATGCAGAGTCAATCCCACCACTAATCCCAACAATATAGCCTTTTACTCCCGCCATAGATGCATAGTTGATTAGCCAATTTACAATGTGATTAATTACTTTTTGTGATTCCATTATTTTCAGATAAAAAAAACCATTTCAATTGATATCGAAATGGTTTTACAAATTAAATATTTATTTTTTTAGAATAATAAACCTACTTTCAATTCAAAAGTATGCATTGGATTATTCTTAACGTCTAATGGTTCTAATACTTTATATTTACCACTATTTTCTAATTCTGTTTCAACTAAGTGTGAAGATGTTTGCCATAAAGTAGGTGTTACTCCATAAATAAAACCAGCTTCTGCGTATAAATTTGTATTCCCAGTAAAATTCCACTCAGCTCCACCATATATACCTATTCCCATTCTCAATACGGACAATCCTTTTTTAAAGCTTTCTGGCTTCATATTTTCTTTTGTTATAATTGAGGTTCCAATTCTTTCAAACTTTTTATCGCCATCCATAACAGACTCATATCCTTTATCATCCATTCTAATACCAGCCAAAACACTAGTACGTAATCCCATTTTACCATAATATTTAAAATCACCAATCATGTTCGTTTGGAATTTCATATACAAAGGAATAGTCACATATTTTGCTCTAAATTTTCTCGTGATTACTTGAAATGCTTCTTCATCTTTAGTAGCATCCTCTTCTTTTAATATTTCAGTATCATTAAAAGAATAAAACACAGGACTTAAAGTTGTACTACCTGAGATACTTCCATAATTTACGCTAAAAGATTCCATACTAAATTCAATACTCCCACTAAAAGCAATATTTTGATTTACATTATACTCTCCAGTCATTCCGATAACAAAACCTGCACCAACCCCTTCTCGTTCTATTTTAGTAGAATTTACACTCAATGAATTTATAGTAAAACCAGTAACTAAACCACCTCTAATTTTTTTATCCTGTGCAGTAGCCCCAAAAGTTAATCCTGCAATTAATAGTACTGAAAGTATTCTTTTCATTTTATTCAATTTATATTTGTACCACAATAATACAAAAAATAAAACAAATGTTAAAAAAGATTAGTAGTTTATTACTTTTAACCGTAGTTTTCATAGGATGCGATTCTAATCCACTAGATATAGATGTAAGTAATACTGATTTAAAATTAAATTTTTATAGGTATGATGTCAATATGTTTAATGCTAAATCTGTAAATGAACTAGCTTCTATAAATACCTCTCAAATCAAACAAGGTGGAGAGTTGTATGAATTTTACGTTATGGAAATGCTATCATCTGGCTCACCATATCATGATTCAATTGCTAATACATTATTTTTGTTTACACAAGACTCTATCATGAAAATGGTAAATACTAACGTACAAAATTTGTTTGGAGATTTTAATACTGAACACACACAGATGGTTGAGATGTTTAAACATTTGAAATTTCATATTCCACATGCTATGTTGCCTACAAATGTAATCACTTACAATTCTACATTTGCAAATGGCGTAGTATCCACACCAACTCAAATTGGCTTAGGTTTGGAAATGTATTTAGGTAATGGCAATGAAATCATAAAACAACTACCCTATCCAGATTACTTTAAAACTAAAATGGAAAAGGAGTATTTAATGCCTGATGTGGCACAAAGCTGGATTGAAGCAAATGTACTTGAAAATAATGCCGGAGATGAATTTTTATCTAATATGATTTATAATGGTAAATTGTTGTACCTTATAGATGCCATGCTACCTAATATGGAAAATCACTTAAAAATTAGATATACAAAAGCAGAATATGATTGGGCAGAAGTAAGTGAATATAATATTTGGAAACATATTGTTGAACAAAATTGGATTTATTCAACTGATATGAAGTTAATTGTTCGTTATTTTAAACCCGGACCAACGACTGTTGGTTTAGAAGGATCTCCATCAAAAATAGGTCAATATTTAGGTTGGAAAATAATAAAAGCTTATATGGATAAAAATCCAGAAGTAACCATTCAAAAATTAATTGCCGAAAAAAATCACACAAAATTATTAAAAGCATACAAACCAAAAGTGAACTAGACATGACTAAAACATCTAAAATAATAATAGAAGTAACAACTAACGAAAATAATATTCCTGAAGCTATCAATTGGACTGCTGAAGATGGAGGTGTAGATAATTTACCTGCAAAAGCAATGATTTTGTCATTGTGGGATAAAAAAGACGCTAACGCCATGCGCATTGATTTGTGGGAAAAAGAAATGACCGTTGATGAAATGAAAAAGTTTTTCCATCAAACCTTATTAACTATGGCTGATTCTTTTGAACGAGCAACTGGAGAGAAGAATATTTCTGAAGATTTAAAAGACTATTGTCATCATTTTGCTGATAAAATGGGAATTTTACCTCCTTTGAGCTAAAAAAAACGTTTTAATTAATTTCTAAGGTTATATTTCTCTAGAAATTAATTAAAACTTTCACTACTCTATTTATTCTGTAGAATTAAAAAATTCAATTCTTTATTTTTTTAGCAGATAACTTTATACCTAATTCGTAAAGTGCTTTATCAATTCCTGATAAACACTTTACTTTTTTTGATTTACTATAACTTAGCGTTTTCATAAGTAATGATTTTATGAACAAGTTAAATCAATTATGATGCCGTTTCCAATTTTAAACTTTAAATGTAGATATGGTTTAGTTACTTGTTTAATAACGGAAACTAAGAGTATTAGAATTTCATATAAGCTAAATCAATAATTCCTGACTACTTTACAAGTAAATTTTATTTCATTAAACGAGAATAATCAGTGTCTCTATTTAAAAAATAAAAATCTTGATTATAATCGTGAATTTCAGTTTTATTTATTGGTTTCAATTTATTATTTTCTAATATGTTAATCGAATAATTAAGAGGTACTAAAAACTTTACCACATTTTCTCTATTTTCTTTTCCATTTAATTCAATTTGAATTAAAGGCATAAATTTAGAAATAGTATTTTTTAAGGAAGGCATTACAAACTGTTCATATCCTTCCACATCACATTTTAAATAATCGAGCTGCGCTAAATTTTCGTTTAAAAGTAAGTTGTCACCAATATACATTGGTACTTTATATTCTAATAATTTATCATGTATCTCTTCATCTTTTTGACCATCTACTTTTGTCAAACCATGTCTTACTACACCATTAACTATTGGAATAGACATATTAACAGCTTCATTTTCTTCATTTCCTAACGCACAATTAAACAAAGTAATGTCTTCAGTCTTATACTTAGACATATTTTTTCTCCAAATCTCGGCAAACAAAGGAATTGGCTCAACAGCTAAAAGTTTCCCTGTATTCCCAACTCTTTTGGCTAAAAAATATGAATAATAAGATAAATTAGCTCCAATATCCAAAACGGTATCACCTTTATTTACAATTTTTTGAGTAAAATATAACTCATTATATTTAGATTTTGAAAATCCAAAATTTATAAGTGTAATATAAATTTTACTAACCCAGCTCAAGTATGTTTTAATACCAACAACTTTTACTAAAATTTTTCTAATTGTTTTCATAAGATGTAAAGCTATAAAATTCATCACAAATAGCAAGAGTTCAGCATTCTTTTAATTATACTAAACTAAATATGTAATTTTGGTTACTTATGCATGTTTAAAAAGTTATTATCTTTGCTTTACAAAACAACAAATTATACAAAATGAAAATAGAGCAAATTTTTACAAGTTGTCTTGCCGAAATGGCATATTACATTGAATCAAAAGGAGAAGCAGTTGTTATAGACCCTTTAAGAGAAACTGCACCTTATATTGAAAGAGCAGAGAATGATAATGCTACAATTAAATATATATTTTTAACACACTTCCATGCTGACTTTGTATCAGGTCATGTCGATTTAGCAAAAAAAACAGGTGCAACAATTGTATATGGACCAGGTGCAACTGCAGAATATAAATTACATCAAGGAACACATGGTGAACTATTTAAAATTGGAGAGGTTGAATTAGAATTATTACATACTCCAGGTCATACTATGGAATCTATCTCATTATTACTAAGAGATAAAACTGGAAAAGAACAATGCTTATTCTCAGGTGATGCATTATTTATTGGAGACGTTGGACGTCCAGATTTAGCAATTAAACAAGGTGAATTAACTGAAGAAGATTTAGCGAAACATTTATTTAGTTCATTAAGAAACATAATTATGCGTTTACCAGATGATATAATTGTTTACCCAAATCATGGTGCTGGTTCAGCCTGTGGAAAAAAGATGAGTAAAGAAACTTATGATACTTTAGGACACCAGAAGGAAGTAAATTATGCTTTAAGATATGACATGACTGAAGACGAATTTGTAAAAGAAGTATTAACCGGTTTAGCTCAACCACCACAGTATTTCCCCAAAAATGTGGGAATGAATAAAGGTATAAATACAGATATAGACTCAGTAATAGCCAATGGAAAAAAAGAATTATCAGTTGATCAAGTAAAAAAATTAGTTGCAGATGGCGCTATTATTTTAGATACTAGACATCAAAATGAATATATTAAATCACACATTCCTGGTTCGATTTTTATTGGATTAGCTGGTGGATTTGCTCCTTGGGTTGGTGCATTAATCAAAGATATTGATCAAAAAATAGTACTTATTACTGATTTTGGTAAAGAAGAAGAAGCTGTAACCAGATTAGCCAGAATTGGTTATGATTATTCTCAAGGTGTATTATTAAATGGAATTTCAGCTTGGAAAGAAGCAGGAAACGAATTAGCACGTATTGACCAGGTATCACCTGAAGAACTTGAGAAGCTAAATACGACCTCTGACATCAACATTTTAGATGTTAGAAAAGTTTCTGAATTTAAGTCTGAACATGTAATTGGAGCAGAAAACCAACCATTAGACACATTTAAAGCAAATATTTCAAGCTTAAATAAAGATAAAACATACTATGTACATTGCGCCGGTGGTTATAGATCGGTAATTTTTGAATCTATAGCTAAAGCAAACGGTATTCATAATTTAATTGACGTTTCAGGTGGATTTGGGAAAATGAAAGCAGAAACGAAAATAAATGTTTCTGAATATGTTTGTCCAACAACCTTATAATAATAATTAAGCTTATTAAAAAGTTTAAAAAATCCTCACTAATTAATAGTGAGGATTTTTTTATCACATTTACTTGACAACAGAAAATGTTTACCATAGATTTGCATCTGATTATTAAAAGAATTCATAACTTTTATGGCTTATCAATTTTTAAAATATCTCTTCAAATTTTCACAGTACTTTTATTTTAAACGTATTGAAATAGTAGGTCAAGAAAACATTCCTAAAAATGAAGCAAATATATTTGTTTCTAATCATCCATCTGCTTTTCAAGACCCTATATTAGTATCTGTAAATTTACCTCAAACTTTATTTTACATTGCGGCAGAAGAATTTATGGGACCACAAAAGATAGCATTATTTTTAGAGCGAAATTTTAATATCATTCCAATATACAGACCACAAACGAGACGAAGCGAAATCCATAAGAATACAGATTCATTTAGGAAATGTCATGAAGCCTTAAGTCAAAAGAAAAGTATTGTCATTTATGCTGAAGGATATAGTGAAACACAATCTTGGCTTTCTCCTTTAAAATCAGGTACTGCTAAAATTGCTTTTGAAGCATTAAAAAAACATCCTGAACTTGAAAAAATAAATATAATTTCAATGGGATATAACTATTCCAACCCACATGAGTTTAGATCCACTTTTTTATTAAATATTGGTGAAACTTTTGAAATAAAAGAAAATAGTTGTTTGATAAAGAAAGAGGTCTCTGATTTGGCACACCAACACATTCGAAACTCAATGAATGCCTTGGACAGGAATGAGTTTGAATGGCAAGAAGTATTACAAAAAATCAAAAGAACAAGTCAATCACATGAATCTCTTATTACCAATTTTAATGAAGAAAAGGTATTTATTGAATCGTTAAATACACTAAAATTAAATCAACCTGAACAATTTATTAATCTAAAAAGTTGTGTCATTAAATTACAAGATGATTGTAACACTAAAAAACTGAATTTAAATCATTTAATTGAGTTGAAACATCCTAAACATTTAAATTTTGTACCTAAACTTATAAATAGTATTTTGATAATTCCTGGACTGATTTTAAATTTTACACCTTTACTTTTAACGAATTATTTTGTTAAGAATAAAGAGTTTAAATATTCTTTTGAAGGCGCCATGCATTTTGGTTTTGGAACTTTATTCACATTTTTATGGCATTTTATTGTAGTCATAACAACAAGTTTTGTTTACGGTTGGTATAGTTTATTAATCCCTATTTTACTTTTACTTACCGCATACATTTCACTTAAATCATGGGATCTTTTAAAACCTTCAATCAGGTATAATAGATTAGTGTCTAAAGTCAATATTCCTAATTATACAAGTCAACTATTTGATGAAGTAGTAAAAAAAGCAGATCATTTATTAAAATAAATTGGCTTTACCCCAACATTTAGTAATAATGTCCGTAAAATAAATACCTTTGTAAAATATAAAGTGCAGTTTGAATTAACTAAATATTTTCTAGCAGAAATTAGAAGCAACATTGAAGCTAATAATTCTGATTTCATTTCCAATGAGATAGGAAATCTACACCCTGCCGATATTGCAGATATCATTCAACATTTGAGTCTTGAAGAAGGTAAAATTATTTTCGATTTACTAGAAGAAGAAAAAGCAGCAGATGCACTGGTTGAATTAGATGAAGACTATCAAGAAAAATTCTTAGATAACTTATCGATTGCAGAAATTGCCGAACAAGTTGATCAATTGGACTCTGATGATGCTGCCGATATTTTAGGTACGCTTACTGAAGAAGAAAAGGATGAGGCTTTATCTCAAATGCAGGATAAAGATTTAGCTTCTGAAGTTATTGACTTATTAAAGTATGATGAAGATACTGCTGGTGGATTAATGCAATCTGAATATATTCAGGCTAGATCTAACTGGTCGGTGAAACGTTGTGTCATTGAATTAAGAAGACAAGCAGAGGACGTTGAACAGGTATATACCATATATGTTGTAGATGATTCTGACGTTCTTTTAGGCGTTTTATCTCTTAAACGCTTGTTATTTGCACAACCGAACGCTCACATTTCTGATTTATTCTTATCCAAACATATTAAATACGTTAAAACTAATGACGACAATGAAGAGGTAGCTGAAATTATGCAAAAGTATGATTTAGTCACTATTCCAGTTGTTGACAGTTTACATAAATTAGTTGGTAGAATTACGATTGATGATGTCTTAGATGTTATTCAAGAAGAAGCAGAAAAGGATTATCAAATGGCTTCTGGTATAACAGATAACGTAGAAGCAACAACCAGTATTTTTAAAAATATTAAATCCAGATTACCTTGGATTCTAATTGGAATATTAGGAGGGATATTAAGTTCTTTAATTTTAAAAAGCTACGAGTTAGAAATTTCAATTAACCCCATCTTAGCATTTTTCATTCCATTAATTACTGCTACTGGGGGGAATGTTGGTGTACAATCCTCTGCGATAGTAGTACAAGGTTTAGCCAGTAATGACTTTCAATTTAGCGGTATTTTAAAACGTGTATCTAAAGAATTGATAGTTGGAATGATTATTGGAATTATTTGTGGTGGTTTAGTATTTATTGCGAATTACTTTATGAACAGTGGAGATATGTTGATGGGAATTACTATTGGTTTATCTATATTTATTGTAGTTATCATTGCTGCCATTTTTGGAACATTAGTTCCCTTAGTGTTAGAGAAAATAAAAATAGACCCAGCCTTAGCAACAGGTCCTTTTGTTACCACATCAAATGATATATTAGGATTGAGTATTTATTTCTTAATTGCCTATTTGATTTATCAATAGCGACATACCTCTTAATCTATTAAGTTTATTATACCTATTACATTCTAACCTCTTTCTATTTCATTTCGCTTGACGAAAGATATATTGACTTAAAACTCTACCTCTTAACACATTAAAGCTTTATGCTTATCCGCTACTTTCCCCAATTGGCAACAAAAGGTAATGAAAATGTGAAGTTTAGAATTGTAAAACCAGTGTTGTCCGAGACGATTAAATCCCTTTCGTTCTACCTTAAAGGGAGAGTTTGTGTTCTGTTTTGGACTAAGTCAAATACTTCTTTGGGGAAACAAACGGATAAGCATATAATTTTTTTCTACTTCCAATACAAGGTAATATTAAATCAGAACTTCCCATATATCGACTCTAGTGTTCTAATCCAGAACTATATAGTCTATGAATTGAACTAGTTTGTTAGATTATTATTATTTATAAAACAAAAAAGCACGAACTTTTCAGTTCGTGCTTTTCATATTTTAGTTTTATAATTTACATCAATATAATTTTCTTGATGATTGCCTTTCCATTGACATTAACGCTTACATAATAAACACCTCTCTCAACACTTGACAAGTCCAATTCACAAACACCATTTAAGTGTACATTAGTATTAGCATAAACAATTGCCCCTACTACATTATAAATTTGAATAGTCCCTTTATTATCATTCGCTACTCCGAAATCAAGGTTTATCAAACCTATCGCAGGATTAGGGTATACTCTAAAGTCGATATTCTCATTTGAAACAATTGATAAATCTGAATTAATTTCTAATTCAAATTGACATGAAGAAGCATTTCCACACTCATCCGTTGCAGTCAATGTAATACTATGAGTTCCGATAGTTAAAATCGTACCTGTAACTGGAGATTGAGTTATAACAATGTTTTGTTCATTAGAACAATTGTCACTAACAGATACACCTGATGTATAATCAATTAAAGTATGATCATTATGAGCAAATTGCACATCATTATCTGGACAATCGATTGTTGGAGATGTCAAATCTTCAATAGTTATTATTTGATCAAAAGAAATACTGTTTCCACATGCATCAACTGCTGTCCATGTTCTTGTAATAACGGAAGCATTTGCACAAGCCCCTGCTGCGGTTACATCTGAATAAGTCACATTCAACCCGCCTGAACCACAAGTTGTATTAGCCGTTGCTAATCCTGTATTGAAAGTTAAAATTGAGACATCACATTCAACAGTCATATCCATTGGTTGATTCGTCCAAGTTATTGCACTTGAATTTGATACAGTGACAACAAAACTACAATCTGAAGTATTACCGCATTCATCCGTTGCTGTTAAAGTAACCGACACATCCCCTAAGTTTTGAATAGATCCAATTACTGGGGTTTGTGTAACAGTAACAACTGCAGAACAATTATCACTTACGGTAGCCATAGCAGTAAAGTCATTTAAAGAAACTATTGCTGCACTTGTTGTTTGAATTTGTGCACCTGGACAAACTATGGTTGGGTTAGTAGTATCATTAATTGTAATTATTTGAACATACACTTCTGTATTCCCACAATTATCTGAAGCCGTCCATGTTCTAGTGATTACTGAAGCATTTGCACAAGATCCTACTGCAGTTACATCTGCATAAGTCACATTCAATCCAACTGTACCACATATTGTAGTAGCATTTGCTGACCCTGTGTTTACTGGTAAAATAGATGCATCACACTCTATTGAAACTGAAGCTGGTTGGTTTATCCATGTAATAGCACTGGAATTTGAAACTGTTACATTGAAACTACAATCTGAAGTGTTACCACATTCATCCGTTGCCGTTAATGTCACAACTGTTGTCCCTACGGTTTGTGTAGATCCAATTAGTGGTGATTGTGTTACTGTAATATTTCCTGCCGCTGAACAGTTATCACTAACTGTAGCCATAGCAGTAAAGTCATTTAACGTAACTGATATACCTGCTGTTGTCTGCGTCTGCGTAGATGGACACGCAATGGTTGGTACCGTATTATCACTTATTGTTATCGTTTGTACATACGTTGCTGTATTCGTACAGTTATCTGTAGCTGTCCATGTTCTTGTGATTACTGAAGCATTTGCACAAGATCCCGCTGCGGTCACATCTGCATAAGTCACATTCAATCCACCCGTACTACATGTTGTAGTAGCATTTGCTGACCCTGTGTTTACTGGTAAAATAGATGCGTCACACTCTATTGAAACTGAAACCGGTTGGTTTGTCCATGTAATAGCACTAGTATTTGAAACTGTTACATTGAAACTACAATCTGAAGTGTTACCACATTCATCCGTTGCGGTTAACGTCACAACTGTTGTCCCTACGGTTTGTGTAGATCCAATTAGTGGTGATTGTGTTACTGTAATATTTCCTACCGCTGAACAGTTATCACTAACTGTAGCCATAGCAGTAAAGTCATTTAATGTAACTGACCCACCTGCTGTTGTCTGCGTCTGTGTAGATGGACACGTAATTACTGGTACCGTATTATCACTCACTGTTA